>Ga0209048_10002980_pt1 | contig 16591 bp, 15 predicted proteins | sample FrelakmetCRP12CR_FD_187146 | JGI IMG/M metagenome (GOLD analysis project Ga0209048, IMG submission 187146) | Freshwater lake sediment microbial communities from the University of Notre Dame, USA, for methane emissions studies - CRP12 CR (SPAdes)... | ecosystem: Environmental > Aquatic >... | reverse complement strand
GTTCGAGATCGACGTCGTCAAGAAACGGGCGCCCTTCTGGAAGATGCAGGGCAAGGCCTTTGTCGAGGATGAACTGGTCTGTGAAGCAGAAGTGACCGCCATGGTGACCGAGGAGAAAGAGGTGAAACGTGGAGCCTGAAACGAAAAGACATGTGGCCGGGATCCGGATTTGTGGTTAACGAATAACGATTCACGATTTGCGTCTCACTGGAGGTGCGTGTGCAGATTCATGCAAGTGCGATCATCCACCCCAATGCACAGTTGGCCGCCGACGTTGTCGTGGGTCCATTTTGTGTGATTGGCGAACACGTCACCATCGGGTCGGGGACGCGTCTTGTTTCTCATGTCGCAGTCGATGGCTGGACGGAGATCGGTGCGCGGTGCGAACTGCATCCCTTTGTCTCGGTCGGCTCCCCGCCCCAACATCTCAGCTATAAGGGCGAACCGACCAAGGTGGTGATCGGCGACGACAACATTCTTCGGGAATATGTCACGGTCAACCGCGCGACGGTACAAGGCGGTGGAACGACCACCATCGGCTCCAAGAACTTTTTGATGGCCTATGTGCACATTGCCCATGATTGTCATCTCGGCAGCCATCTCATCATGGCCAATGCCGCTACGTTAGCCGGCCACATCACCATCGGCGACTATGCCATCATCGGGGGACTGACTGGTATCCATCAACACGTGCGGGTCGGGCCGTATTCCATGGTCGGCGGCTGTTGCGCTCTCGGGCAGGACCTTCCGCCGTTCATGCGGGCAGCGGGGGGCTATCGTGCGCGGATGTATGGCCTCAACTCGGTGGGGTTGCGCCGGCAGGGTTTTTCGACTGATCGGATCTCGGTACTGAAACGGGCATACGACATGCTCTTCCGATCAGGGCACCGCATCTCTGAAGCAGCCAAACTCGCCAAGGTCGAGTTCGGAGACCAACCAGACGTCATGACGGTCCTGGGGTTCCTGGAGGGGACCAGGCGCGGCATCTGCCAGTCGGTCGGCAAAGATCAAGAGGATGAAGAGTGAGCACCGTGGCATCACTGCCTCACATCGCCGAAGGCGAGCGGATTGGGCTGATTGCCGGCAACGGCCGGTTCCCGATCATCTTCGCGGATAATGCCAGGAGGCTCGGCTATCACGTGTCGGCCGTGGCACATGAAGGCGAGACGGAACCGGAATTGGCCGGGCATGTGGATCGGATCCATTGGATCAAGATCGGCCAGCTCAACAAACTGATCACGGCGTTCAAGGAAGACGGGGTCCATCAGGCCGTGATGTTGGGCGGGATCAAGAAGACCCATATATTTACCACCCTGCGGCCAGATTTTCGCACGTTGGCGTTGGCGACACGTGTGGCGCTTTGGAAAGACGACGACATTCTGCGCGAACTCGCGAAGGAGCTTGAGCAAGAAGGGATTACCATCTGTGAGTCGACCTTCGGGCTTGAGGGGATTCTCGTGGAAGAAGGGCCCTTGACCGCACGAACTCCATCGGAGAAAGAGTGGGAGGACATCCGCTACGGGTGGGAAGTGGCGCAGGAAATCGGGCGTCTCGATATCGGGCAGTGCGTCGTGATTAAAGATCGCGTGGTCGTGGCCGTCGAGGCGGTCGAAGGCACCGACGGAGCCATCAAGCGCGGCGGCGAATTGGCGAAGGAGGGGGCGGTGGTGGTCAAGCGATCAAAGCCGCAGCAGGACTTGCGGTTCGATCTCCCGGCCGTAGGACCTCGGACCATCGAGGTGATGGCATCAGTCAAGGCCTCCGTGTTGGCGATCGAAGCCGGTCGAACGATTCTGTTGGATCGAGAGATCGTGTTGGAGAAGGCCCGGTCTGCCCGTATTGCCATTGTCGGGATCACGAAACTCGAACCGAGCAGGAAATGAGCCTCGAAGCATGACACCCTTGAGGGCAGGCGTCATCGGCGTCGGACATCTCGGACAACACCATGCGCGCCTCTATGCCTCCTTGCCAGGAGCGCAGCTCGTCGGTGTCGCGGATCAGTTGGTCGAGCGTGCGCAGACGATCGCAGATCGGCATGGGGTACGCGCCTTTCGTTCCACCGATGAATTGTTGCCGCACATCGATGTCGTCAGTGTGGCGGTGCCCACTTCAGGCCATTATGCCGTCGCAAAAGCCTGTCTAGAGGCGGGCAAACATGTCCTGGTTGAAAAGCCGATTGCCGTCACGCCCGCAGAGGCACAGGAGTTGGTGCAGCTAGCCAAACAGCGGGGCTGTTGTCTACAGGTCGGACACAGCGAACGGTTTAATCCGGTGATGGCGCTGATGCGTCCCCATATCGGTCGGCCTGTGTTCATCGAATGTCACCGTCTCAGCAGTTTCAGTGAACGGGGGACGGATGTGGATGTGGTGTTAGATCTGATGATTCACGATTTAGATCTTGTGCTGTCCTTAAATCCTGGTCCTGTTGAAGAGGTGCGTGCTGCGGGGGTGGCGGTGTTGTCCTCCGCGATCGATATCGCCAACGCCCGTATTCAATTCCAGAGCGGCTGCGTGGCGAACCTGACCTCCAGCCGCGTGTCGACAAATAAGATGCGCAGGCTGCGCCTCTTCCAACGAGACCACTACCTGTCGATCGATTTTCAGACGCGACAAGGGATGATTTGCCGACGTAGCGCCAAGGCCGGGGAGCGGCCGACCGTCGAGGTCGAACATCTGCAGGGTGGAGACGAAGAACCATTGAAGCTCCAACTTGAATCGTTTCTTCACGCAGCCAGCACCGGCACGAGGCCGGTGGTGTCGGGTGAGGATGGGGCGGCGGCAGTGGCCGTGGCACATCAGGTCTTGCAGGCCATTGCGGCTTTTGCCGCTCGCCATGAAGAAGGTGGCAGCGGGGTATAGGGAGTAACGGGATAGAGGGTTAGTCGGCGTAGCGTGATAGAAGGCGTGGCTCTTCCCTTCCCCGGCTTTTTGAATCTATGCGAATTCTGATCGTAACAGGCGAAGCCTCGGGTGATCTCCACGGGGCTCATTTAGCCAAAGCGATTATGGCGCTCGACCCGACGGCCGAGCTGGTTGGCATTGGCGGGGCTGCGATGTGCAACGCTGGTGTGAAACTTGTGCCGGGTGTCCCTCAGTTGGACGTGATGGGATTAGTCGGGCTGTCCGCCATCCCAGCCGTAGTCCAGCGCGTGCGCGCCATCCGGCGGGTGCTGAAGGCAGAGGCCTGGGATCTCGTCGTGCTGATCGATAATCCAGGGTTGAACTTTCATTTCGCCCGGGTCGCCAAAGCCGCCGGTCGACGTGTGCTCTACTACATTGCCCCACAAGTGTGGGCCTGGCGACCGGGGCGCATGAAGTGGATTCAGCGCCGGGTCGATCATGTCGTCGTCATTCTCCCGTTCGAGCCGGAACTCTATCGCCGGGCAGGAGTTCGTTGTACGTTCGTCGGCCATCCACTGCTTGATGAGGTGGCGCCGCATTATGATCGTGCGAAGCTTCGCAAGGAGTTCGGCCTGGACGAGTCCGCCCGCGTCGTCGGGTTGTTGCCCGGGAGTCGAGTGAGCGAAGTCGAAATGCTCCTGCCGGTGCTCCTCAAGGCAGCCGCCCAACTGGTCGTGGCTGAACCGGGAACACAATTTATCCTGGCGCAGGCCTCTTCAATTCACGATAATCTGATCCAGACTCTGCTGCAGCACAGCCCTGTGTCGGTCCGCGTGGTGCACGATCAGGCCAGTGAGGTCATGGCCCTGTCCGACGTGTTGTTGATCGCGTCCGGGACCGCGACCTTGCAGGCGGCTGTGGTGGGGACCCCCATGGTGTTACTATACAAGACCTCGCCGGTGACCTATCGGCTGGCGCGTTGGCTAATCAATGTGAAATGGATCGGACTCGTCAATCTGGTGGCAGGCCGATCGGTCGTGCCGGAACTGATTCAGGATGAGGCGACGGCCGAGCGATTGTGTAGGGAAGTTCTGCACCTCTTGCGCAATTCCTTGGCATATAATGAGATGAAAGAGGGGCTGCGACAGGTTCGGCAATCATTGGGGGAACCAGGTGCTTCCCGCCGAGCCGCGCAGGTGGCATTATCTGAATGTCGACGCTAGATCGCCTGAAACGATTATTCCGCTACCTGAGGCCCTATCGGGTCCGGTTGGGTGCAGCGTTCGTCTGCTCGGCGTTGGTGGCGGCCTTCTCCGGTGCCTATGCCTGGCTCGTCAAGCCGGTCCTCGACGAGATTTTCATCAACAAGAACGAAAGCCTCCTGCTCGTCCTCCCACTCGCGCTCTTCATTGTGTCGGTGCTCAAGAGCGCTTTCAACTACGGGCAAAACTATCTCATGAATTATATCGGGAATCATGTGATCACCGACGTTCGACAAGAGTTGTTCGGAAAGCTTATTCGGCTGCCCGTCCCCTATCATGATGTGAACACGTCGGGGCGGTTGGTGTCCCGGGTGGTGAACGACGTTTCGATGATGGCCAATGCGGTGGCCGGGGTGCTGAAGGATGTTTTCCAGCAGGGTCTCACCTTCCTGGCCATGATAGGCGTGGTGTTCTATCAGAATTGGCGGCTCGCCGGTCTCTCGGTGATTGTCATTCCCTTGTCGGTGTTCACGATGGTGCGGATGGGGAAGCGGTTGCGGGCATTGGCGGCAAGCGGCCAGGAGCGGATGGGGGATATGGCCTCCACACTTCAGGAAACGTTAGCCGGCATTCGTATGGTGAAGGCATACGGGCGCGAAGAGGCGGAAGAGGCGAGATTTCGAGAGAGCAACCGCGCGTTCCTCAGTACGACGATGAAGGCGATCCAGGTCTCCTCCCTCGGGTCGTCGCATATGGAAGTGATCGGTGTTGTGGGGGTCGCGGCGATTATTTGGTATGGCGGTTTCCTCGTGATCAACGGCTCGATGACGCCAGGAGCGTTTTTCTCGTTTCTGACGGCAATGTTCATGGCCTATACGCCGATTCGCCGGTTGTCCGGTTCCAATAATTCGATTCAACAGGCGCTGGCGGCGGCGGAACGGGTCTTTAGCGTTTTGGACATCAAGACCGAGCAGGATGGGGATCGGGGCCAGTTGGAGCTGCCGCGGGTGGCGCAGTCGGTGACGTTCGACGACGTGACGTTTCATTATGAGAGTCAGGTGGTGCCGGCTCTCAACGACATCAAGCTGACGATTCGCGCCGGAGAAATGGTGGCGCTCGTGGGTAGCAGTGGAAGCGGTAAGACGACTCTGGTGAATCTAATCCCGCGCTTTTACGAGCCGACCGCAGGTCGCATTCTCATCGACGGGGTTGATATTCAGTCGTTCACCCTCCGCTCGCTCCGATCGCAGATTGGTATGGTGTCGCAAGATGTGATCCTGTTTGACGACAGCATTCGAAACAACATCGCCTTTGGACGGGAGGACGCGACCGACGAAGATATTATTCAGGCAGCACAATCGGCCTATGCCCATGAATTTGTCGAGCGGCTCCCGCAGGGGTACCAGACGGTCGTCGGTGAGAAAGGGGTGAAACTATCAGGCGGGGAACGGCAGCGCTTGGCCATTGCCCGGGCGATCCTGCGCGATCCCCCCTTGCTCATTCTCGATGAAGCCACATCGGCGTTGGACACTGAATCCGAACGGGTCGTCCAGCTGGCGCTCGCTAATTTGATGAAGAATCGGACGACCGTCGTCATCGCCCATCGGCTCTCTACGATCCAACGAGCCGATCGGATCATGGTTCTGGCCCGAGGCTCGATCGTCGAAGTGGGGACGCACGACGAGCTGCTTCGTTGCGGGGGACAGTACCAGCGGCTCCACGCAATGCAGTTCCAGGACGTGCCCGATGCGTAAACCCGCCATGAAGCGAGTCGAGATGTGGCTGAAGCTCTCTGTGCTTCCTCCGATCGGGGCTGCGATGATTCGAGGGCTGGGGCGATCAATGCACATTGAGACCGAGGGCCAGGAGTCGATTGATGCGCTGTATCGGGAAGGCAAACGCGTCATCATCGCGTTCTGGCATGCGCGTCAGCTCATGATGCCCCTGACATACCGAGGGACGCATGCACATATTCTTATTAGCCAGCATCAGGACGGAGAAATCATCGCGCGAATTGTCGAACGGTTCGGGTTGAAGGCCGTCCGAGGGTCGAGCACCAGAGGCGGTGGTGAGGCGTTGCGCGAACTGATTCGCTTAGGACGGTCCGGAGTGGACCTCGTAGTGACGCCAGACGGGCCCAAGGGCCCGGCCCAGGTGGCGAAAATGGGCGTCATCCAATTGGCACGGGCCTCAGGCCTGCCGATTGTCCCGTTAGCCTTCGGTTGCTCAAAAAAAAACACTTTGCGAGCTGGGATCGCTTCATGGTTCCGTACCCCTGCTCGCGCGGTCTGTATCTCTGGGGGGCTCCCATTTGGGTGCCGCGCGAGCTAGATGAGTCGGCCCTGGAGGACAAACGGCTGGAGCTTGAAACGACCTTAAACAGGATGACTGCTGAGGTCGACGAGGCAGTCAGCTCATAGCCAGGTTGCTGAATAAGCTCGCCAGCCTTCCTACGGCCTAGTAGGTCAATCCCATGTGGCATCTCCTCTACAATGTGGTATTGCTGATCGCCTCACCCGTTATTATTGCGGTGCTGCTCGCCAAACAACGGTGTCGTCGAGGATTGCTCCAACGGCTGGGACTAGGAAAGACTCTATCTGGTCAATTTGGTACTTCTGTTCCATCTCGTCGACCGGACGAGCGAGACAGACCAGTCATCTGGGTTCACGCCGTTTCCCTCGGTGAAGTGGTCGCCGTGACTCCGCTCGTTAACGAACTGCATCGGCGTCATCCCGAGTGCCGTTTGGTGGTCTCGACGGTGACGGAGACTGGACGTGAAGCCGTGGAGCAACGGCTGGCCGGTGTGGCAGAGCACTGTTATGCGCCGCTCGATTTTCCCTGGGTCGTCTCCCGTTTCATCGAACGACTGCAACCCCGCCTCTATCTTTTTGTCGAGACCGAACTCTGGCCGAATCTCTTGTGGCAGCTGCGTCGGCGTGGAGTGCCGACTGCCCTCGTGAATGGTCGGCTCTCGACCAGGTCCTTCGCGCGGCAACAGTGGGCCCCCGTGCGATCGTTCTACCGGACGATGTTGCAGACGCTCAGCCTCTGCCTGATGCAGTCTGAACGGGACGTCGACCGTATCATTGCGTTGGGGGCAGAGGCTTCGCGAGTCAGGCGGACAGGGAATATTAAGTTCGATCAGCCGATGCCACCCGCCACGGAGGGTGAGCCAACGAGGGCTCGTCTTGGGCTTCAGGATACGGAACAGCTGTTTGTGGCAGGCAGTACCCATCCCGGTGAAGAAGAGGCACTCGTGGAGTGCTATCGGGCGCTCGTGACACGCTGTCCCTTAGCGGTCTTGCTGCTAGCTCCTCGACACATTGAGCGAGCGGAATCGGTGGAGACGATGATTCGGGCGCGCGGGTTCGCCGTACAGCGACGCAGTACTATCGGGCAGGCTGGTGCGGTGCGCTACGCCGGTCCCCGTGTGGTGGTACTCGACTCGCGCGGCGAATTGGCTGCGATCTACCGGGAAGCTGTGGTGGCGTTCGTCGGAGGCACGCTCGTTCCGGTTGGTGGCCATAACTTGCTGGAGCCGGCTCAGTGGGCGAAGCCGGTGTTGTTCGGTCCCTACACCGATCACTGTGCGGAGATTGCAGACCTCTTGATTGAGGCGGGAGGGGCTCGTCGAGTTCTCCAGGCGGAGGATCTGACCCGACAGGTAGTGGTTCTCTTTTCTGATGAAGAGGAACGGAAGCGGATGGGCCGGTTAGCTCGTGAGGTGGTCGAACAGAATCAAGGAGCCTTGCAGCAGACGCTGGAAGCCATCGACAAATTGCTGACGCCGCAGCAAGACCCCAGCGGCTCTCCTCTCGCAGGCCGCTCGCTTCCCCTCATGGCTGGACGATGACGCAACAGTGTTGAACCCTGGGACAAAGGTCAGATGGTGGCTGTTGTGGGCCGCAATCCCCTATGGGGTCGTTGCGCGGATGCGCGCGCTCCTGTACTACTGGGGCTGGTTTGCCCAGCGGAGATTGCCGGTTCCCGTGCTGAGTGTCGGGAATCTGACGCTGGGTGGGACGGGAAAAACGCCGGTGGTCATCTTGCTTGCCGAGTGGTTCCTTGCACAGGGAAAACGGGTTGCGATTCTCAGCCGGGGCTATCGACGGACAAGCACGGATCCGTATCTGTTAGTGTCGAATGGTGAGCGCCTGCTGGTCGGCCCGAACGAGGCAGGCGATGAGCCATTCTTGATGGCGCAGCGTTGCCCTAAGGCGATCGTGGCCGTTGGCGCTGATCGCTATGAGCTCGGGTATTGGGTCTTGGATCGATTTCCGATTGATTGTCTAATACTCGATGATGGATTTCAGCACCTGGGTCTGTATCGCAACGTGAATCTTCTGTTGGTCGATGCCACGGATGCGGAGGGACTCGCGGCCCTGGTGCCGGCCGGGCGACTCAGGGAACCAATTCAGGCGGCGGCGCGCGCGACCGCGATCGTGGTCACGAGGGCGGACCTGCCGGCTCACGTGACAGAGGTCTGTCACAGGCTACAGGCCGCGATCGGTCCGATGGCGGCCCCGATCCAGGTGGTCTTTCGTCCGGAGAGTCTCGTGTCGGTGGTAACCGGAGCATCGCAGCCGCTCTCCTGGTCGAAGGGAAAGACAGCGCTGCTCTGTAGCGGCGTGGGACATGCCGGGTCAGTTCGTTCCCTCGTCGAGAGAATAGGGATCAAGATTCTGGATGAAGTGGTCTATGTTGATCACCATGCCTATACGAGCCAGGATGTTCAGCAACTGCGAGCCAGAGCGACTGAGCGTAAGGCCGAGCTGGTTGTGACGACGGAGAAAGATGCCTGCAAGCTGGCTTCGTTGCTCCAATCCACCGATAGCTGGTGGGCAGTTCGGCTGACCACGGACGTGACAGTAGGGGAAGATCGGCTCAAGCAATTGCTGTTGAGCCAACTAAACAGCATCCCTTCGGAGGCTTGTGGATAGAGAAGCCATCAAAAGAATTCTTGTGCGTGGACCCAACTGGCTTGGCGATGCGGTGATGTGCGAGCCCGCACTCCGCGGATTGCGGAAGCTGTTTCCTGACGCTCAGATCGCGCTGTTGGTTAAACCGGCTGTGGCCGATCTGTTCGCGGGCCATCCGGCATTAACGCGCGTGCTGACATACGACACCAAGGGGCGTCATGCGGGGCTCTCGGGTAAGTGGGCGTTGGCCGGGCAGTTACGGCGGCAAGGTTTCGATCTGGCGGTATTGTTTCAAAATGCATTCGAGGCGGCGTTCCTTACTTTTCTGGCCGGTGTGCCTCGTCGCTATGGGTATGCGACAGACGGACGAAGTCTGCTGTTGTCCGATCCAGTCGCTGCGCCTGATCGCAGCACTCTCGTCCATCAAGTCCGCTATTATTGGGATCTATTGAAGCCGCTGGGCCTCACTGGCGATCCCTTCGCACCGGAACTCGTCGTCTTTCCTGAGGAGGAGCAGGCGATGGCGAGGCGATTCGCTCACGGCGGTTTGACCGCCACGGATGTGGTCGTCGGGATCAACCCCGGCTCGACTTACGGCGGGGCCAAACGTTGGTTGCCCGAGCGGTTTGCCGAGGTCACGGAACGACTCTGCCGCACAGTTCGCGAGTCCCGTGAACAACAGGTCAGCGTGGTCATTTTCGGGGCAAAGGGGGAAGAGCGTTTGGGTCAGGAGATTGCAGCGCGTCTCTCGTCCCGATCCCTGGTCTTGTCCGGGGCGACGACGATCCGCGAATTGATGGCGGCGGTGAAACGGTGCGCCATCCTCCTTACGAATGATACTGGTCCCATGCACATCGCCTCTTCGTTTCAGGTACCGGTCGTCGCGATCTTCGGGCCGACCGATTGGCGCACCACGTCGCCCTTTGGGAGCGCCCATGCCATCGTACGGCAGCCGGTCGATTGCGCTCCCTGCCTGTTGCGTGAATGTCCCATCGACCATCGCTGCATGACAGGCGTGACTGTTGAGCAGGTCCATGAAGCAGCAACGAAGCAGTTATCTGGTTTGTCTGGTTCATCTGATGTATCTGGTTCCAACCAAACCAACGAGAACAATCTAATCAACCAAACAAACGTTCTCGAGGGTGTCACAGTTTTTCTGGATCGAGATGGAACATTGAACTACGATCCAGGCTATCTGAAAGTCGCCGCCGAGCTAAAGTTATTGACGGGGGTTGGGCCAGCTCTGGCGCGCTTGAAAGGGGCTGGGGCGCGATTGGTCGTCATAACGAACCAATCCGGTGTCGGTCGCGGGATCTTTACGCTCAAGGATCTGGAAGCGATCCATGCGAGATTGGAAGGCCTTTTGGAGCAGGAAGGTGTGGCGCTCGACGCAATTTATTTCTGCCCACACCATCCTGATGATGGCTGCCACTGTCGCAAACCGGAGGTTGGAATGGTAGAGCGGGCTGCGTCAGAGTTGCACCTGGATCTCCGACGTTCCTATTTGATCGGCGATCACGCGCGCGACATACAATTGGCGCATAGGGTGGGCGCCAAGGCCATCCTTACTACGACCGAGCCGGTGGATACGCAGGCACTGGATGCGCTGAGGGCAGCAGAAGCCATGCCGGACGCAGTGGCGAAGTCTATGGCCGAAGCAGTTAACTGGATTTTTGATGACGTGAAGACACGTCCTCCGTTAACCGTTAACCGCTGATCGCTCACAATACCAGATCTGCTTGGTCTTTCGATTCACGTGTCATGAATAACGATTAACGCTCATGGAAGACTATCGACACATCTTGTTGATCAAGCCGAGCTCACTGGGCGACATCGTGCATACGATGCCGACCTGTGCGGCAATTCATCGCGCCTATTCCAAGGCTCGACTGACCTGGCTGGTCAAGCGCGAATGGGCTGGTCTCGTCGAGCGCATCGACGGTGTGGATCGGGTCTGGTCGGTGGAATCGACGCTCACGGGGTGGCTCTCACAGGTGCCCCCCCTTCGTGCAGAGTGCTTTGATCTCGTCGTGGATCTTCAAGGTCTCTTCCGGAGCGCCGCTATCGGGTGGCTCAGCGGATCTCCTCTGCTTGTGGGATTTGCCAATGGGCGAGAGGGAAGTCCCTGGTTCTATTCGAGGCGCGTGCCGGTTCCGCAAGCGGAGATGCACGCGGTCGATCGCTACCTGTTAGTAGCCAAGGCTGTGGGGGCTTTGGAGTCCTGTACGCCGGAGTTTCGTTTTCGCATCCCGCAAACCGACCATGATGAGGTCGATCGCCTGTTGAGTCGATCTGGTGTGACGCCTGGAACGAATTGGGTGGCGATGAATGTCTCTGCCAGGTGGCCGACCAAGCGGTGGCCGGCTGCCTCATTCGCCGAAGTCGCAGATCGGCTGCAGCAAGAAGGATCTGGTGCGGTGGTGATGATCGGTGGTCCTGACGAACGAGCGGATGTCGCAGCTGTGAGGGGACTGATGAAGACCCCTGCCATCGACCTGGTTGGAGCCACGACAGTGGGATTGCTGCCGGCACTCCTGAGCAAGGTGTCGCTGCTGATCACGAACGATTCAGGTCCGATGCATATTGCAGCGGCGGTTGGTACGCCGGTCGTGGCCCTGTTCGGGCCGACGAGTGCGGTTCGGACCGGTCCCTATGGGGCTGGTCATTCTGTATTGACGGGAAATGTACCCTGCAGACCCTGTTTCAGTCGGACGTGCCACAATGCCCTGCCTTTGGAGTGTTTGCGAATGGTGTCGCCTGAACAGGTCCTGGCGGCGGCTCGAGCGCAGCGGTCCCTACGGATGGTTCCCCCATGAATGTCCTCTTAGTCCGGCCTGACGGGATCGGCGATGAAATTCTGTGTCTGCCGGTCGCATCCGCATTGCGCCGGCTCCTGCCAGAGGCGCGGATCACCTTCCTGTCCAGCGAGTACGCAGCCCCGCTCTTGGCTCACCATCCAGATCTCGACGAGGTCTGGGTGGTCACGGGCAGGGAATCCCTGCGCGAGCTGGTATCGTTGTTTCGCCGGGCCGTCGATGCTGTGGTGTTTCTCAAACCGTTCAAGCGTTTGATGTGGGCGGCGTTCCTGGCGCCGGTTCCGATTCGAGTGGCGACAGGTTACCGCTGGTATAGTGTGTTGGCGAATCGTCGGGTCTATGAACATCGGAAAGATTTCTCCAAGCATGAAACCGCCTATAATGTCGGCATGCTCGCCGGGCTTGGATTACGGCCTGGCATCGTGACTCCACCGAATCTCGTCCTGACTGATGAAGAGCGAGCCCGGGAACAGGAGCGGTTGCGGGGGATGGCGACACCCAGGGTCGTGCTCCATCCAGGCGGGTTTGCGGCCCGGCGCTGGCGCGTCGAAAACTATCATTCGCTCGCGCATGAGTTGCATCGAAAGGGCGTGGGGGTGGTGTTGACCGGAAGCCAGGCGGAAGCGGACATGTTCAGCCAGCATGTTATCAATGAGGAGCCGCTTCCGGCCTCGGTCCTGAACCTTATGGGGCAGTTATCGGTGCGTGAGTTGATGGCCGTGATTGCGGCGAGTCACGCGGTGGTCTCCGGGTCCACAGGCCCGGCCCATATTGCCGCAGCCTGCGGTGTTCCGAATGTCAGCCTGTTCGATCCGCGGCGCAGCAGTCTTCCGACGCGTTGGAAGCCGCTCGGCAAAGGACTGGTCCTGCGGCCCGATGTACCGACCTGCGAAAAGTGTATTTACGAGGCCTGTCCCTATTGGGATTGTCTTGACCGGATGACAGTGGAAACGGTTGCGCAGCACGTGGTTAGAGTAGCCGGAGATCCTTCCCCGTTGAGAGTGCTCCATGTCTAAGCTCTCGGTCTATGTCATTGCTTACAACGATGAGCCCAATATCCGGGCTTGCCTGGAGTCCGTTGCAGGTTGGGGTGATGAACTGATCGTAGTCGATTCCCACAGTACGGATCAGACGGCTGCCATCAGTCGTGAGTTCACGGACAAGGTCTATCAAGTCGACTTCAAAGGGTTCGGTGCTCTGCGCAACCAGGCCGTCGCACTCACGACCCATGATTGGGTCTTCAGTCTGGACAGCGATGAGAGGATGACGCCTGAGTTGCGGGAAGAGATTCGGCTGGTGCTCGACCGCGGACCGAAGGCGGATGCCTACTTTGTCCCGAGAACGAACTATTTTTTAGGCCGGTGGATCAAACATTGCGGCTGGTATCCCGATTATCGGCAGCCGCAGTTGTTTCGAAAGGGAAGGTTTCGCTATCGCGAAGAACTTGTCCATGAGAGCTTCGACTGTGACGGGCCGGTCGGGTTTCTCAAAAGTCCCGCGCTACAGTATCCCTTTCGAGATATCGATCACTACGTGGCGAAGCAGGATCGCTACTCGGAATTGATGGCCCGTCGGATGGTGGAGCAAGGCCGGCGATTCTCCTCCCATCAACTGATCACCCATCCGCTCGGGGCGTTTCTGAAGATGTATGTGCAGCGGGCCGGCTTCCTCGACGGCATGCCTGGCTTGATTCTCTCAGGACTCTATGCCTATTACACCTTCATGAAGTATGCGAAATTCTGGGAATTGGCTAAGGACCGCCAAGTAGGGATGGGGATATGACGAGACAGGTGGTCGAGAGGACGGCGCGATGAGGGTGAGCGGATTTACGTTTGTGCGCAACGCAGTGAAATATGATTACCCGGTGGTGGAGTCTATCCGTTCGATCCTTCCGATAGTCGACGAGTTCATTGTGAACGTCGGTCGCTGTGAGGACGGGACGCTCGAACTCATCCGTTCGATCGGCGATCCAAAGATCGCAGTCGTGGAGTCGGTCTGGGACGAGACTCTACGTAAAGATGGACTAATCTATGCGCAACAGACCAACATTGCCTTGTCACACTCTACTGGGGATTGGGCGTTCTACATTCAAGCCGACGAAGTCGTGCATGAAGACGATTTGCCGATCATCCAAGAGGCCATGAGACGCCATCTCGGTAATTCCGAGGTAAAGGGGCTCTTGTTCCGGTATCTGCATTTTATCGCGGACTATTGGTCGACGAATCCCTGGTTTTACCACAAGGCTGTGAGGATCATTCGGAACAATGGTGAAGTCGAGTCCTGTGGGGATGCCGTGGGGTTCCACCTCAAGGCGACGCAGCAGTATCTTCAGAGCGGACCGAAGGAATGGACTGCCCCATCTGGCGGGCGCGTCTTTCACTATGGTTGGGTGAAGGACCCTAAAACAATGCTGGAGAAAAAACGGGAGCAAGTGGCTGTCTATCATGGAAGCCACGTTCCTGCCATAGAGGCCAAGCGACTTGCTCATGACAGCTTTCAGTTCGAGGACTATGCCATGTTGAAGGAGTTCGGAGGTACACATCCGCTCGTCATGCGGGCACGCATTGGGGTCGCGAAGCGCTGGGCCCCGCGGCGGAACCGCTGGCTCAACTGGATCTTCTATAGGGAAGTCGCTCGCCGAGGATTTCGTGGATAAGGGCAATCTGCTTTCAGATTTCTCTTGTAGCGGAGGTTCAGGTTGTGACTGAGCCAGTCAGTAGGCCAACAGTGGCGTGCGTTGTCATCACGAAGAACGAGGAGCGGAATATTGCCGACTGTCTGGCGTCGGTTCAATGGGCGGATGATCTCATTGTAGTCGATGCGGAAAGCAGTGATCGGACCGTAGCCCTGGCTCGGGAGTGCGGAGCTAAGGTATTCGTGCGCCCCTGGCCAGGTTTCGGTCTTCAAAAGAATTTCGGGATGGCACAGACGTCGTCTGAGTGGATTCTGATCCTCGATGCAGACGAACGAGTGACCGAGGAACTTCGTGGAGAGATGCGGACCTGCCTCGAGCGATGGAGGCCTGGTACGCCGGTGGCCTATCGAATTCCTCGGCGAAACTTTTTTTACGGTGCCTGGGTGCGAAGGGCCGGTGTCTACCCCGATTATCAAGTGCGCCTGTTTCGGCGAGGGATCGCTCAGTATAACGATGTCGCGGTGCATGAAAATCTCATCGTCAATGGAGAAATCGGGACATTGGTCGAGCACCTTGATCATTACACGGAGCGGCGCATTCAGGATCACTTCAAGAAGTTCGGGCTCTATACCACGCTGGCGGCACAGGAGAAGGCCAAGAGGGTTCAGACGGTTCGCTGGAGCGACCTGGTCTTTCGCCCCCTGGTGGTCTGGGCCAAAACCTATGTATTGAAACAGGGGTTTCGCGATGGAGTGCGCGGACTCATTGTCTGTGTGTTCGCCAGCATGTACACCTTTGTGAAATATGCCAAGCTGTGGGATGCAACCAGGCAAGTCGCCTCTCAATTGGACCGCAGGTAGTGGCCATACGAATTCTGTACGTGCATGGGGTTGAAGCTATTGGTGGCGCGGAACGCGATCTGATTTCACTACTAAAGACTCTCGATCGGCACAAGTGGGAGCCACATGTGGGCTGTCCCGGAACGGGCCCGTTCCGAGAGCAGCTCGACGCGATCGTCGTTCCCACTCATGCGCTCAACCTCCCTCCCTGGAGAAAAGTCCGCGCCGTCTTGCAGCGCCGATCGGCGGTCCGGCGTCTGGGTGCTCTCGTGGATCAACTCGATCCAGCCCTGATTCATGTGAACGATATCTGGTGGGTGCCCCATACCGTGAGGGCGGTCGCGAGCCGTACGTCCAATTCCGTGCCGATCGTGGCCCATGTGAGACAGGAAATCGAGCCGGCGAAGGTGCGACGCTATGAGCTTGATCGTGTAGAGGCCGTCATTGCGATCTCTCGGCAGATTGAGGAGTCGTTGATCGCCGGGGGGGTGTCGGCGAGAAAGGTCCGGACCCTCTACAGCGGCATCGATCTTTCCGAGAGACAACTTGCGCACGATGGCCAGGCGATTCGTCAGATGATCGGGCTCCCGAACGGAGCCGTCTTATTGGGCACCATCGCTAACCTGTTTCCACGAAAAGGTTATGAGGTCATGCTGCGGGCTCTCCCGGCTATCCTCCGCGCGGTACCCACGGTGCAGTACGTGATTGTGGGGAGTGACGATCACGGCTATGCCGATCGATTGAAGAGGCTTGCGCATGAGCTGGAGATTGCCGATCGCGTGCATATTGTCGGCTTCCATGACCCGGTTCAGCCGTTTCTGGCTGCTCTCGATCTGTATGTGCACCCGGCACTCATGGAGGGGTTTGGGATTGCGGTGGTCGAAGCGATGGCAATGGGAAAGGCCGTGGTGGCGACCACGACAGGGGGGCTTCCCGAGGTCGTGGCGCAGGAAGAGACTGGCTTGCTTGTTCCTCCGGGAGATGCCGAATCATTAGCTGCAGCCGTGGTGTCCCTCCTGGAGGACCGCGTTCGGCGAGAACAGATGGGCCTCTGTGGGAAGGCGCGAGCGCAGGAGCGGTTTAGTCTTGATGCGTCCGTCGCGCATATGGAACAGTTCTATTCTGAGGTACTGGGAGCACAAAAGGGGAAAGGATGAGAATCGGCATTGATGCGAATCCGATGGTGGGCGATATGGGAGGGGTGGGCTGGCACAGCTACCATCTGCTTCGTACGATGCTGGCGCAGCAAGGGGGAATCGACTTTGTGGCCTATGCGAGGCCGGGTGTTGACCAGCCTGATTCTGTGAAGTCGTGGCCGGGTGTTGAGCGGCTTCAATGG
>Ga0209048_10002979_pt1 | contig 16594 bp, 13 predicted proteins | sample FrelakmetCRP12CR_FD_187146 | JGI IMG/M metagenome (GOLD analysis project Ga0209048, IMG submission 187146) | Freshwater lake sediment microbial communities from the University of Notre Dame, USA, for methane emissions studies - CRP12 CR (SPAdes)... | ecosystem: Environmental > Aquatic >... | reverse complement strand
CCTGGACGACGAGGCCGAGCACGACGAGTGCGACGAAGAGGATGACTGCGCCGGTTTGCGGCAGGACAATTCCGTTTCCGATGAGATGCGCGCCTTCCACCGAGGAAAGGAGGATGAGCGCCCAATCGAACAACGCGAGCAAGAGAAGCGCGCCGATGATTCCACCGATGACAAAGGTGATTCCGCGGTAATTCGTGTGTTGAACGAAAAAGGCTTCCCCTAACGCCCACGCGAGACGACCCCCCGCGACAAAACCTGCGACACCAATGGCCAGTTTCTGTAATAAAATCGCCAGCACAGCACCGAGAACCCCAAGACCGAGCGCGGCGACCAACGTCAACCAGACCGGTGGATCGTGCATGAAATACGCCGCTATCTCCAGGCCGACGGCAAACCCCAACGCTGCGACGAAGAGCCAGAAAAGTTTGCGACCGAAAAGCAGAATCGCTGCGCCGATGATTACGCCGATAATCGGAACGGAAAGATTCGTGGGCAATGTCATCGGCCGTATCCGGAAATCACACTACGTTCACAAAGGTCCACAAAGGCGATTTGAAGTTCTAGATCCGTTGTGTCCGTAGTGGACTTTGTGAGATGCTTCTCTTGCGGGTGATTTGTCACAGAGACGACCTATTTGGCCTTCATCATCTCATCCCGCTTCGCCTTGAATTCGGTCCCCGGCTTCCACTCGGGAAAATTATCGCCGTTCGCGACCTGGTAGCCGACTTCGAATAACAAGACCGCATCGTCCGCCGCGCCGGAAAGATCCCAGGCCGGGTTCACTTCGTCGGAAGGCTGGTGATAGTTTTTGGCGATGTATTCGTTGCGCTTTTCCATGCCAAAACCTGGCGGCTTTCCGATCACGTCTTTGCCGCTTCCTGGATAAAGCGACGGAACTCCGAGCTTGGAAAACTCGAAGTGATCCGCCCGATAGAAGCTGCCTTTTTCCGGCTGGCTGTTTGGCTTCAGCACACGGCCGTGCCGCGACGCGGCGTCGCCGAGCAGATCATCGAGGGTCGAGTTGCCGTCGCTCGCATCCTCGAGGTCGCTCGTTTTCCCCCACGCGCTCACTCCGTCGATATTGATGTCGGCGAGGGTTTTCTCCAAGGGGTACAGGGGCTTATTGGCGTAATATTTCGCCCCGAGCAATCCCGCTTCCTCGGCCGTGGTCGCCATGAACAGAACTGAGCGTTTCGCCGGTCTGGGCAATTTCATCTGCGCCTTGGCGAGCTCGAGAATCGTGGCGACGCCGGATGCGTTATCGAGAGCGCCGTTGAAAATCTGGTCACCCTTCAACTCGGTGTGACGGCCGAGATGATCCCAGTGCGCGGTGTAGACGATCCATTCGTCTTTCAGCTTCGCGTCGCTGCCCTCGATCTTCCCCACGACGTTTCGTGACTTGAACGAGCGCACGGTCTGCTTCAAATCGAAGTTCGCCTTCGCGTTGAGGGCGATCGGACGGAATTCCTTCGTGATCGCCGCCTTTTTCAGGGCATCGAAATCCTGACCACTCTGGGCGAGCAAATTCTTCGCGACCTCGAGCGTGATCCATGACCGAATCGGCACGGCGTCCATGTTCTTGTTTGGCGCATCGATCTCGAAATTCTCCTTGGCCCAACTCGTCATGACCACTGAGTACGGATACGCCGCCGGTTCGGTTTCATGAATGATCACGGCGGCGACGGCACCTTTTTGTGCAGCGATTTCATATTTGTAGGTCCACCGTCCGTAGTAAGTCATGGCGCGACCCTTGAACATTTTGGGATCCAGCCTGGTCGGATCCGCGGGATCGGGGATCGCCGGATCGTTGATCAACATCAAAATCGTTTTTCCGCGGACATCGACATCCTTGTAATCGTCCCAGCCATATTCCGGTGCGACCACGCCGTACCCGACAAAAACCATATCGGTATTCTCCGCTTTCACTTCCGATTGAAGTCGCGCGGATGAAGCGACGTAATCATCCGGGAATTTCAGCGTGGTGGTTCGACCGCCAACGGTAAAGGAGGCGGTCGGCACACTGGTAATTCCGGCGAGTGGAACGTCTTGCGTATAAGAGCCGTTCGGGTTTCCTGGCATAAGTCCCAGGGTTTTGAATTGTTCGCTGATGTATTTGACCGAAAGTGTTTCGCCTTTCGAACCGGGCCCGCGCCCTTCAAATTCGTCCGAGGCGAGGATCTTGATGTGCTTGAGGAGACCGGCGGCGGTGATCGCATTTTCGGCCGTCTTTGGCGGAAGAGCGGGCTGATCTGCGGCGATCGCGCAAACCGTCATATTCAAGATTGTGCCAAGAAAAAGCCGACTAATTGATTTCATAGGAGTTTCGTGAGCGATGTCGTGGCGCTTCCGCGAAGCGCCTCTTGCAGCGTCGAGTGGTTCCAAGCGCTTCACAGAAGCGCCACTACATTTTGGCGCGGCCCGCTTTCATCGGCTCTTCTGCGCGCCCCCAATCCCGATCTTCTTCAGGAATGGCTGAACGGATTGTTTGCGGCCGAGGAATTTTTCAATCGACTCGGTGACGTGTCGCGAGTCGCCCGGCTCGTAGATTTCGTGCCGCAAATGCAACCCGGCTTGCTTGTCGAGATAGCCCTCTTTGGCTGATTCGAAAACTGTGGCCATGTCCGCGGCGATCGCGTCGGCCCAGGCGTATCCGTAATATCCTGCGTCGTATCCGTTCAGATGGCCGAAGTAAGAGACGAACGTTGTTTCGGGAGCGATGGGAAGAAACACTTTTTCCAGGATTGGATTTGAGATCGCGACGCTATCATACGGCTTGCCTTCGGGGTGTGGTGCGTGCAAGGCAAGGTCGAGCGACGCAAAAGCAAACTGGCGGCGGTAATAAACTCCCACGGTAGCCAGCTTAGCCTCCTTCATTTTGGTAATCGTTTCGGCCGGGATCATTTTAGTCGGATCACGAAAATCGGCGGCGAAAGTGTCGAGCACGGGTTTGTCCCAGACCCAATTCTGCAGCATCTGTGAGGGTGCCTCGACAAAATCGCCCGGTACGTTTGTCCCAGCGAAGCGCGAATGCTTCGCGCGCGTCACGATGGCATGGAGAGCGTGCCCGAATTCATGGAAGAGCGTCTCGACGTCGCCATGCGTCAGCAGCGACGGCTTGCCTTCGCTCGGCGGCGGGAAATTGCAGAGGAGCGCGACAGTCGGCCGCTGATACTTTCCATTGGGGAGGAGTTTCCCGCCGATGATTTCAAATTCCGCGAAATGATTGAACTTTCCTTCGCGGGGAAACATGTCGAGATAGAACAGCCCGAGCGGCTCACCCGTGGTGGCGTCGGTGACGGCATGGAGCTCGAGGTCGTCGACCCATTTTTGGGGCACGGCGATCTTCTCAAACTTCAGATCGAAGATGCGCTGATAGATGTTGAACATTCCTTCAAGCGTCTTTTGAAAGGGGAAGAAGACTCGCAACGCTTCGGTATCGACGGCGTATTTCTGTTTCTTGAGCTGGTTTTGGTAGTAGCGAAAATCCCAAGTGAAAATTTTCGCATTTGCATCCTTGGTGTCGGCGGCCTTCAGCTTTTGAAGTTCCGCGACCTCTGCGGTGAATTTCGGCTGGGTCCCGGTAATGAGATCGTTGATGTATTTCTCAGCGCCCGCGCCGGACTTGGCCATTTTGACTTCAGTCTGAAAGTCCGCCCATGACTTGTAGCCAAGTCGAAGCGCGGTCTTATTTCGCAGCGCGAGCATCTGATTGAGCACGCCAACATTTTCCTTGGCCATGGTGTCGTGGATGACGTAGAGCCGTTTACGCACGGCTTCGCTCCTGGCATTCTCCATGACAGTGATGTATTGCCAGGTGACGTTCGCCTTTACCGTGTAGGCATCATCGGCGGTCTTGATTCCCGGTGAGGTGAGAAAGCTCTCGGGCACGCCGTCGAGCTCGGCCCCGGTAAAGACGACCGGTGCCTGCACGTTGACGATGTTGGAATCAAAATCGGTGCCAAGCTTCGCCAGGTCCTTGCGCAGTTTCTCGACCTCCTGACGCTTTGACGGAGGAAGGTCCAGTCCCGCGCGCCGGTAATCCCGCAAAGTTTCCTTGAGCAGCTTGGCATCCTCGCCATCCAGCTTCGGGTTCGTTTTTTCGAAAGCCTTGACCGCCTTGTAGACATCCTCGCGGTAATCGACGCCGACCGCCCAATCCTGGAAAAGTTTTACCGCATTTTCGGCGGCCGTGCGCATCGCTTCGGAAGTGTTTGTCTCCTTAATGATCGTCGCCTTGTTCGCCGCGAGGCGAGCTTGATAACCGAGATCATCCAGGGCGACGATCGTGCTCTTGAAAGTGACTTTGGTCAGATCTTGCGCGCCGATTTGATCAAGCGCGGCGTTAGCTGTCGCGATCGCGCTTTTCATCGAAGCCTCGATGGTCTCGGGGGTCTGGTCCCAATCCGGAACCGTCAGCGTGGAGTTCGCTTTTGCCGCGGCGTCGCGGAAGGCTTCAACAGTCTTGAGATCGTCAGCACGGACGGTGATCGCCAGGCTGCTGGCAAGGAATAAGGCGAGGAGTAATTTCATAAGGAAAGGCGGAACGGAAACATGTTGGAGAAGACGAAACCGGTAAAGGGGAATCGCGTGGGGCGGTGGAGTGGTGGAGTGATGGAGTGATGGAGTGATAGGACTCGGGAGTGGTCAGTAAGTATCGTCTATTTTTGCGAAAAAGCGCCCGTCATGCGAAGGAGTATCGGAGCGAAGAATGCATCCCTACCTCGAAAAATTCCTCCTGGCGTTTATCCCGCTTTTCGTGGCGATCGACCCGATTGGACTCGTTGCCATTTTTCTCGGACTCGGCGGCCATGCGGATGCAAAACGCCGTCAGCGCGAGGGCACACTCGGATTGATGACGAGTCTTGCTGTTTCGATCGGTTTCATTTTTCTCGGCAAGATAATTTTTCGCGCGCTCGGGATCACCGTAGCGGATTTTCAAGTCGCCGGCGGCCTGATCCTGCTTGGCATCGCGGTGCGCGAGCTTCTGGATTTGAGTGGCCGCGACCGCTACGCGGGCGAAGTCTTCGGCGTCGTGCCTCTTGGGATGCCGCTCATCGCGGGGCCGGCGCTGCTTACCGCGCTCCTGATCCTGGTGGATACGGTTGGGATCCTATTCACTGTCCTGGCTTTGCTGGTGAACCTGCTCCTAGTCGGATTCGCTTTCCGATACGCGAACCATTTCACTCGCTGGATGGGACAGCAAGGAATGAGAGGCGTATCGAAATTGATTTCGCTCTTGCTGGCCGCAATTGCTGTCAGCCTGATTCGGCGTGGATGGCAAACGCACTAAAAGGTTGCAGCGAATACCGCGACATCTCAAAACTGGCCGGTCCGCAGCATCACGAGCGTGCAGCCTTCAACGACTTCTATTCCAGCTTCCTCTGCCCTGGTCGCGAGCACGCCGTTCTCCGCGCCGGGATTCATGATAATACGGCGCGGTTTCGCGCTGATGATTTCATCGATGAGCGGATTCGAACGGGCTTCGCCGAGGTAAAGCGTGACCGTATCGATCGGGCCGGGTGCGGTCGAGATAGTTGGATAACACATTTCGCCGAGAATTTCGTCAAAAGCGGGATTGATCGGGAGAGTTCGATGTCCGTATTCGTGCAACATCTCCAAAGCTTTATAGGCGTAGCGATCTGGTTTCGGCGAGGCACCGAGAATTGCGACCGTTTCAACATTGCGAGGAGCATTCATGTTCCTGTTAAGCGGACGCGTTCGTCGAGCAATTGTCAACGGGCTGGGAAGGAGGGTCGTCATCCTGACGCTGGCGCAGCGCGCGGAAGGACCTCGCAACTGCCAATGTTTGCCTTCGTAAAAGGCACGGCCTGATTTTAGGTAGATGCGTATTGTGACGCGGACGCGGTTGAGCGCTTGCGAGGTCCCTTCGGCGAGCTTCGCCGGCCTCGGGGATGACATGTTGTTACGTCGGTATGGTAGAAAATGGAGTGGATCGACCAGACTCCGCCCTCATTGACAGGGGGTGCTCCCTTGTTACTATCCTCGCACTATGAGGTTTCCTCTGGCGCTGACGACTAAAATTGCCGCCTATATTATCACCCAGAAGCTTCGCCGGACGGATAAGTTTGCCACCGTTTTGCAGTTGGAGCCGTTGCATACCTGCAACCTGACCTGCACGGGCTGCGGCCGCATTCGCGAGTATTCGACGTCGTTGAAGGACATTATGCCTCTGGAGGATTGCCTCAGTGCCGCGGCGGAATGCAAAGCGCCGATGATCTCGATTTGTGGCGGCGAGCCGCTGATTTACCCGCAGATCGAAGCCTTGGTGAAAGGCCTGCTCGAGCAAGAGAGGATCGTTTACATCTGCACCAATGCGATGTTCATGCGCAAGAAGATGCGTGAATGGCTCAGCACGCAAATAGCCACCCGTCCTGCTCTTGTGGAAGAAAGGCTGTCAAGGCTGGTTGCGGCCGGTTTGATTACAGCGAAGGACGCGGATGTTGTCCGCCAAGGTCCGAAAGATCCCGCGAAGCCGACGATCGGTCCGAGCCGTTGGATGTATTGGAACGTGCACCTCGACGGACTGGAGCGGACGCACGACTTGATCGTCGAGCGGGAAGGCGTCTTCAAAGAGTGCATCCTGGCCATTAAAATGGCGAAGGTTCTCGGTTATCAGGTCGCGACCAACACCACGATCTACAAGGAGACCGACATGGCCGAAGTCGAGCAGATGTTCGATTTTCTCTCTGATCTCGGTGTGGACGGCCACACCATTTCGCCAGGATACGAGTATGACGCGGCGAAGAAGGACATGATCAAACGGCTGAATTTGCAGCCGGAGAATTTCTTCCTCACCCGCAAGATGACGATCGAGAAGTTCAAGAAGATCGAGGAATGGATGAGAAGGTACACGCTTTTTGGAACGCCGATTTATTTTGAGTTCCTGGCGGGAAAGCGTGATTTGAGCTGCTCGGCCTGGGCGATTCCGACCCGCAATATCCGCGGATGGAAGGGTCCCTGCTACCTCATGACGGACGCGCACTATTCGAGCTACGCGGAGCTCCTGGAGAAGGTGCAGTGGGAGAATTACGGCGTGGTAAATGGCGTCGCGAAAGACAGCCGCTGCGAGAATTGCATGGTGCATTGCGGGTACGAACCAACGGCGAGCCTCGGTCGAAACGCGCAACGCGGCGATGCTTGGAAAAACATCCGCTTCAATTTTGGCGCGAAGCCGAAACCGACCGGCCGTGGGAGCGAAATCGCGGCCTATAACGGGGTTACGTCCGGCAACGGCCATCTGACGGGAAAGCGCGCTGAAGTTGCTGCACAAGCATCTTAGGACGCAATGCCTTCCTCTCCCGCGAACCTGATTGCCTTGCCGAACGCACGGCCAGAAGCCGTCGCCGGCCATCCCGCTGAAAGTATGGTGGTCGCAAGCGCGATCTTGCGCGCGCAGGAGAATCTGCTCCGGCAACAGCATCCCGATGGTCACTGGTGCGGCGAGCTCTTCGTCGATAGCACGCTCTGCTCTGATTTTGTTCTCTTCATGCATTGGCTGGGCGAAGTGGACGATGTGCTTCAGCAGCGCTGCGTTCGGCACATTCGGAAGCGCCAACTCGCGGATGGCGGTTGGAATATCTATTACGGTGGGCCGAGCGAAGTGAACGCATCAGTCAAGGCCTACTTCGCACTGAAGCTGGCGGGTCATTCCGCCGACCTTCCGTTCATGCAGGAAGCGCGCGCGAATATCCTCCGGCTCGGCGGCATTCCACGCATGAACACTTTCAGCAAGCTTTATCTTGCGCTCCTCGGGCAATTCCCATGGCAATATCTGCCCTCCATTCCGGTGGAGATGATTCTGCTGCCGAAGTGGTCGCCGTTTAACATTTACAAGATGTCGTCCTGGAGTCGGGCGATGCTGGTCCCGCTCGCGATTATCAATCATTTCAAACCCACCCGTGAATTGCCGGGACTGAAGCAACTCCACGAGCTTTATCCGCTGGGGACCGAGCACAAGAACTTCACGCTCCCGCGCGATCCGCGATTTTTCGCCTGGAGGAATTTTTTCCTGCGGGCCGATCACGCCCTTAAGTTGATCTCGAAGCTGGAGTGGCGGCCGATGCGTCGCCTGGCGCTGGAAGAAGCAGAGCAATGGATGCTGGAGCGAATCGGCCAGGGGAGCGATGGGTTGGCGGCAGTATTTCCCGCGATGCTCAACTCGCTAATTGCCTTGCGCGCTCTCGGGTATTCTCCGCGACAGCCGGTCTACGAAAAGGCGTTGAAAGATTTTACCGGACTCTTTGTGGATGACCCGGAGGATTTTCGTATTCAGCCGTGTATGTCGCCGGTTTGGGACACGGCGATTAACGTTATCGCCCTGGCGGAGTCGGGCTTTCCGGCGGAGCATCCGGCGCTGGAAAAGGCGGCGCAATGGCTGGTTGAAAAAGAGGTGCGGATTCGAGGAGACTGGGCCGTAAATAATCCTCATCCGGAACCGAGCGGCTGGGCTTTCGAGTACAACAACATTTATTACCCGGATACCGACGATACGGCCATGGTCTTGATGGCGTTGCGGCTGGTCCGGCCCAACCAGCCAGGTCCGTTGGACGAATTATTCCGGCGCGCTCTTGCGTGGCAGCTCAGCTTTCAATGTGACGACGGTGGCTGGGCGGCTTTCGACAAGGAAGTGACGCAACATTGGCTCGAGGACATGCCCTTCGCGGATCATAACGCGATTCTCGATCCGACTTGCAGCGATCTGACCGCGCGGACTTTGGAATTATTCGGCTACATCGACTTCGACGCCAAGCAGCCCTCTGTGCGCAAAGCTATCCAACATCTGATTGATACGCAGGATGACGACGGTTCGTGGTACGGCCGCTGGGGCGTGAACTACATCTATGGCACCTGGCAGGTGCTGCGCGGGTTGCGCGCCATTGGTGAGAACATGACGCAGGATTGGATTTTGCGCGGGCGGGATTGGCTCGAAAGTTGTCAGAACGATGATGGCGGTTGGGGTGAGACCTGCGCCTCGTACGAAAATCCGGTGCTCAAGGGCAAAGGCGACAGCACGGCTTCGCAAACTGCCTGGGCGCTCATGGGAATTTGTGCCTGCGGCGACCTCGAACGGCCGAGTGTGCAGCGAGGCCTTCGCTATCTGTTATCCACGCAGCGGCCTGACGGAGCTTGGGACGAACCTCAAATTACCGGAACCGGTTTCCCCGGTGTCTTCTATTTGAAATACGACATGTACCGGCAGAATTTTCCGCTCCTTGCCCTTGCGACCTACGTCAATTATCGGAGCGGACTCGGGCATTACCCGACTTTCTATCGCTGCCAGGAATGAGCAGGTCGTCGCGCGCAAGCGCGGTTCCATGTGGCGTTGCGCGGACTGCGGTCGCTAGTTTGCCAACCGTAACCAAGCGCAAGCGTGCGGACGCCATACCCTGGCGTTCCATTTCGAGGGAAAGCGTATCGGGTGGGCGAACAACGCCATCTTCCGGGGGTGGCCACGGCCTTGGCGCGTGACGATTGACGCGCCCCGTTCCCGGCGAGACATTACCGATTATGGCCTACGAATTACCGAAACTACCCTACGCCTACGACGCTCTCGAGCCGCACATCGACGCGCGCACGATGGAGATTCATCACACGAAGCATCACCAGGCGTACATCACCAATGTTAATAATGCGCTGAAAGACAAGCCCGAGCTCGCTTCGAAGTCGATCGAGGACTTGATCAAGAATCTCGGCGTGGTGCCGGACGACATTCGCACCGTTGTGAGAAACAACGGCGGCGGACACGCGAACCATTCGTTCTTCTGGAGAATCATGGGTCCGAACGCCGGCGGCGAGCCTTCTGGTAAGCTGGGCGACGACATCAAGTCAGTCTTCGGAAGCTTCGACGCCTTCAAGGAGAAATTCGCCGCTGCTGGTGCTGGCAGATTCGGCAGCGGCTGGGCCTGGCTGATCAAGAATAGGAGCGGAAAACTCGAAGTGGTTTCCACGCCGAATCAGGACAGTCCGCTGATGGACGGTAACACCCCTCTCCTTGGCGTGGACGTTTGGGAGCATGCGTATTATCTTAACTATCAAAACCGGCGACCCGATTACATCAAAGCGTGGTGGAATGTGGTGAACTGGGCCGAGGTCGCGAAGAATTACTAGTAAGGAAGGGCGGCTTCCAACAGCCCTTTGTCTTTACTGTCGGCGATTGGAAACCGCCGCTCCCTGGGTCATCATTCCGCGTGGCGTACCTCAACGATAATTACCTTAAGCTTCAGGCCGGGTATCTCTTTCCAGAGATCGCACGGCGCGTTCGCGAGTTTTGTGACGCGAATCCAGATGGGGCCGCCCGGCTGATTCGATGCGGCATCGGTGACGTGACCGAGCCGCTCCCGCCGGCGGTCATTGCCGCGATGCATCACGCGGTGGATGAACTCAGCATCCGCGAAACATTTCGCGGCTATGGTCACGAGCAGGGGCTCGAATCTCTGCGCGAGAAAATTGCGCAAGATTATTGCGATCGCGGATCGGATGTCGGCGTTGATGAGATTTTCGTCTCCGACGGATCAAAACCGGACTGCGGGTTCATCCTCGATATTCTAGGCGACCAGAATAGAATTGCGATCACCGATCCCGTTTACCCTGTCTATGTCGACACGAACGTGATGGCGGGACATACCGGTCCTGCCCAGGACACGGGCCGTTATGAAGGACTCACCTACCTGCCCTGTGGGCCGGAAAACGATTTTGTCCCGCAGCCCCCGAAAGAACCCGTCGATATTGTCTACCTATGCTTCCCTAATAATCCGACCGGTGCGGTGGCATCGCGGGCGCAGCTAACGGACTGGGTTGCATACGCGCGTGAACATGAAGCCATCATTCTCTTCGACGCAGCCTATGAGGCATACATCAGCGATCCGGAGATTCCGCACTCGATTTACGAAATCCCTGGCGCGCGTGAATGCGCCGTAGAATTCCGCAGCTTCTCGAAGAATGGTGGATTTACGGGCGTGCGGTGTGGTTTCACCGTTATGCCGGAAAGTTTACAAGCCCGGGCTACCGACGGTCGTAAACTGCCGCTCCACCCCTTGTGGCATCGGCGTTGGAGCACAAAGGCCAACAGCGTGAGCTACCCGGTGCAGCGCGGCGCGGAAGCCATTTACACTGCTGAAGGAGGCAGCCAGGTGCGGAAGTTGATCGACCACTACATGGGGAACGCGCGAATCCTCCGTGAAGCCGCCGCGCGCGCAGGAATGGACGTGTACGGTGGTGCGAATGCGCCATACATCTGGGTCAAGACACCCCCGGGCCTGACGAGCTGGCAGATGTTCGATCAAATGTTGCAAAAGCTCAACGTGGTCATCACCCCGGGCAGCGGCTTCGGCTCATGCGGAGAAGGGTTTTTCCGGATCTCGGCGTTTAACAGTCGTGAGAATGCTGATGAAGTGGCGCGCCGTCTTCAAGCTTTATAGTCACTTCATTGGAAGGAGCGATGTGCGGGCGTAGTAATCTTGAGCGACCTCCTGCGCCGCCTACCGCCTTCTGTCGCCGCGACGACCTTTGGCGCCACCCGCCAGACGGCGGCTACAAAAGAGGATTCTCTCGTCGCCGTAGTCGACGCCCGTAGATTCTGCGGTAAGGAATAAATAGCGTGTCGGTTACCACTCAAAATCTGCCTCAGCTTTATCGCTTTTGCTTTTTAATGACGGGCGATGCTGGCAAGGCGCAGGAGGCCTTTCAAAATACTGTTCGGGAAGCGGCTTCGCGTTCCACTCAGGACGAGCCGCCTCCAGACCGTCTCTGGTTTTTTCGCGATGCCAGATGGCGTTGTCTTGCCCTGAGCGAGCAAGGCATTCAGGCGGAGCCAGGCACGTTGGAGGAAACCGAGATTTCACCCATGGCTCCCGTGCAGATCGAAAGATTGGCCTCCGACCAACTCGCCGTGTGGATTTCCGCCGCACCGGAGCCTCAGCGCAGCGCCCTGGCGCTCTTTTATCTGGATGAATTCAGCCTGCGCGAGATGCTTGTGCTTCTGGCGCTGAAAGCCGGGGAGTTGTCCGAGCTGATTTCGGTCGGCCGCCGCCAATTCCAAGCGTGGCTGGATGCCACAACTCCGGTCGAAGGGCAATGAGCCTGTTCCAGATTCGCCCCGACTATGGTGCTCTGGCGCAGTGTGCTCCGATTACGGAAAAACCAGGGACGGATCGAGCGATGCGCGTTGCCATCCTGCGGGCGCGTCAGGGAAAGCAGTCGGCGCTTTTTGGACAGCAGCAGGCGTTCGATGGGGCCGTCGCGAAACTCGTTCGCGCGATACCGGTAGATGCGCAGGTCGCGGAATGGTTTGCGAACGAGAGCCTGATCCCGCCCGGCCGACGGCCGTGGAAAAAAATCCTTTTCAATCCGGCTGTGCTCTCGATTGCCCTGGCTATCGCTGTCATCGGTGGGGTCTTTGCCTATCGTGTTCACGAGCACCTGCGTGATTTCCCCGGGGCGGACGAGGCCCGGCATCTGTTGTCGGTCGCAGCCTCGACTCGCTCCGTCCTGCTCGACCCGCTCCAAACGGATGCGGGTGCGTTGAGCGATTTGTTTTTTATGAAGCATCGGCTTGAGCACTACGATATCCCTCCGGAGTTCGCCGATTTTCGGACTCTGGGCAGCCGCGTCTTTGACGATGATGAAGTGCATGGCGTAGCGCAGATCTGGGTCGTGGAAAAACGAATGCAGTTCTTCCTTTTTCCCGCCGAGAAGAATCCAAAAGATGGTAGCGTGACCGATTTTTCCGATTGGCGTTTTGTCGAACTGGAGGGTTGGACCGGGGCCGTGCAACAGCGGGATGGTATTTGCTTTATGGTGGTGATCCGGGGTCGCGAGAAAGATCTCGCTCCCTATTTGGAAAAGAAGAAGGAATGATGGGGTCTCACGAGTCGACTCGACGTTGACACACGGAAGCAGCGGCGTTCAATTTGTCGCGCGTTGCCAGGGTAGCTCAGCGGTAGAGCAGGGGACTCATAAGCCCTTGGTCGGGAGTTCGATTCTCCCCTCTGGCACTTCTTAGAATGGCTTGGGTTTACGTTCTGCGTGGATCCTGCAGTCGCCACTACATTGGTTCAACGCTCGATCGCCGAAGCACGAAGAATCGAGCGGGTCCTGAAAAGAAAGAAGAAATCCCAAACTTGCGATCTATCATTTGCTCCAATCGGCTGCATCACCCGGCTGTCCCGACGATTAACAGAACGGCCACAAGAGCGCAGGCAATCCCTGTGATTTGCACCTGACTGAGACGCTCGCCGAGAACCACCCGTGCGAGGACCACCGTAGCTGCTGGGTAAAGCGAGGCCAGCGTTACGACAATGCTCAGTGGTCCGATCCGGGCAGCCAGCATGAACAAAGCGTTGGCCAGCATATCGAGCGCGCCACCGGCGATGGCCGTCCTCATGGCTGGTCCCTTCATTCGGACGGTTCGGCCCAAGGCCAACGCGAAAAGCCCAAACAACGCCACGGATGCGATTCGCGCGGTGATGAGGGGCCACATTCCTGCACTCGTGGATGTCCGGGCGAGAGATAGAAAGAAAAGCCCAACGGCGACACCCGCCAGCAGCGCCAGGCCCAGACCGGGAGGAAGAGAAAGCTTTGTTGGAGGCAGACTCCCGGCGCCGCTCTGCGTCCGCGGTTGGCTGACCATGGCAATCGCAACAAGGGCCAATCCTATCCCAACGACAGACAGTGACCGCACGCGCTCACCCGACGCGAAGGCGAAAAGTACAGGAATTATGGCGGCGCACACAGCCGTGATTGGCGCCACCACGGCCATCGTCCCGACGGCAAGCGCGCGATACAGCAAAGCCACACCGATACCGCCGCTGAGACCCGCGATGACTCCCCAGAGCCAATCACTCGATGAAATTGTAGCGGCCGGCAGGAATGGAAGCACTGCCAGGAGCAAGACCAGGCCGACGAATTGCGTTACGAGGACCGTGGCCACCGTGTTCGCTCGGCGAGCGGTCAATCCGCCAAAGAAATCCGCCGAACCGTAGAGCACGGCCGAGACCAACGCGAGCAGTTCAGTCATGCCGGGTGCTATATGTCCCGCTTCTTCGGTATTTTTTGCTTAAGCGTCTGAACAGGCTCAAACAAATCCCCTGATTTTTCTACGCGTTGCAACACGCGCTCCGAAGTGAAGACGAGCAGGTCCGCCTTTTTCTTTTTGAGGGTTGCCTCAACTTCTTCCCAGGTGACTGGCGTAGAAACCGTGGGCTGTTCCCTGGCGCGAAGCGAGTAGACGTTCACCGTGGTTTTGTGTTCATCGTTCTGGCTCCAATCGACAAAAACTTTTCCCGTTCGCAACGATTTGGCCATCTTTGAAACGACCAGCTTTGGGTGCTCGCGTTCGAGATGTAGTGCGAGGGCGCGCGACAAATCCTTCGTTTGGTCGAAGGTTACCGGGGCGGTCAGCGGGACGTAAACCTGCAAACCCTTCGACCCGGAAGTCTTGGCCCAACTCTTCAGCTTCATGCCGGCAAGTAAATCCCGCAGCCAGACTCCGACCTGACAGCACTGGACGATATCCGCGGGAGCACCGGGATCGAGATCGAACACCATGATCGTGGGCCGGGCGATGTCCTTCTTGCGCGCAAGCGACGTGTGCAATTCAATGTCGGCCAGATTGGCCATCCAGACGAGAGTCGGCAAATCTTGCGCGAGGCAATACTGCATCTCGCGTTGGTTACCTTCGCTCCACACTTTTGCGGTTTTCACCCACGGCGGACGATGAGCGGGGCAATTCTTCTCGTAGAAGTAGGGTTGATCGACGCCATTGGGATAGCGTTTCATGGTCAGCGGCCGGTCCCTTAAATGGGGGAGCAACACCGGTGCGATGCGAATGTAATAGTCGATCAGCGCTCCCTTGGTGAATCCCGTTTTTGGGTAAAGGACCTTGCTCAAGTTGGAGACCGCCAGTTTTCGGCCCTCGACAATCAGTTCGGCTTTGTCGCTCATTAGTTTTTCAATCTAGATGCGCGCGGTCTTTGACGGCCCCCAAAGCTCACGCGAAAAACCGCGCGGGCGAAAGCATCGGTTGTGGCTGGCAGATTCGCGCGACGCAGTGTTCCCAACTTTCGTGTCCGCTCAGGATCTGGATTTCAACCCGAAGAAAGTAGATTGGGACTTCCACTGTTGTCAGGTGCGGAAAACGCACCGCGTCCTTCTCGGTCGTCACGATCATCTCGAGATCACGGCGAATGCAGCGATTGATAAAGCTTTGCAGTTCGGCCTCGCTGTAGCGATGGTGATCGGTGTAGTGCTTGGAAAGCTCGATCCGGGCGCCCAGTTTGCGCAGGCCCTCCTCGAAGCTTTCCGGTGCCGCGATCCCGCAAAGTGATCCAATGTAGGCGTCGCGCAACTCTTCGAGTGGCGTCTGCTCGCCCGTCAGCACATTCTGCAAGTGGAGCGGTTGATGAGCGCATTCGATGATCTCGGCCGTACGGTTGTAGCGCCGGATTCGCTCGATCAGTTTGTCGTTCGGCTCGCCCGTGCTCTTGGTAATGAAGATGTAGCTGGCGCGTCGCAAGTTTTGCGGTGGCTCACGTAACGTTCCGCGTGGCAGCAAATACTCGTTCCCGAACGGTGCCTGGCGATCGATCAACACAATATCCAGGCGATGCTTCAAGTGCAGATATTGCAAACCGTCGTCGAGCAGGAGGGTATCGGCCTTTAGCTCCTTGATCGCAAAAAGACCGCTTTTGACCCGATCCTTGTCAACGAGCACGATGACGTCTTTAAGATTATTCGCGAGCATGTAGGGCTCATCGCCGGCGGTGAGCGAATCGAGCAGGACTCTCTTGCCGTCGGAGACGATGCGCGGTGGCAGGGGATCTTTGCGGCCGAACCGCTGCCACCACTTGCGCACAACGGGACGTGGCACACTCTTGTAGCCGCGACTGAGGATGGCGACGCGGCGGCCTCCCGCTCGCAGAGCGCGCGCGAATTTTTCGACGATCGGCGTTTTCCCCGTTCCGCCCACAGTAAGATTCCCAATGCTGATGACGAGGCAGCCGAGAGTCCGTTCACGCAGAATACGATGGCGGTAGAGAAAGAGGCGGAACTGCACCAGCCGTTCGTAGACAAAAGAGAGCAGGTAGAGCAGAGCCCGCAGCAACGTGGCTCGCACGCCATGCCGCCGTTCCAAAATGACATCGATCGCAAACTGCTCTAGATTTTCAGCGCGGAGACCCATCGGAGTGATTGCGGACTGCGGATTGCGGATGGCGGATTGGCAGAGTCCGAACCCCGCGATTATCGGCTGAGGTAATGACTGCGCAGGCTCCTTCGGATTTCGCCGCGCCAAGCATCGCCTGCCCAATTTTTTGCGGCGAACGAAGCGTGATGGCGCAAATGGTGGAACCGGATCCGCTGAGAAACGCGCCGAGCGCACCGGCGGCTTCGGCGGCGGCGATCACGTGGTCGAGGAAAGGAATCAACTTCTTACGAAAGGGCTGGTGCAGATGATCGACAAAAGCGCCGCGGAGCTTTTCGTATTCGCGCGAGGCGAATGCGGCGGTGATAGAGCTGGCGTTGCGGCAGTTTTCCACGGCCTGGAGGCGATCGACTCTCGCGGGCAGAAGGCGGCGCG
>Ga0209048_10002978_pt1 | contig 16596 bp, 14 predicted proteins | sample FrelakmetCRP12CR_FD_187146 | JGI IMG/M metagenome (GOLD analysis project Ga0209048, IMG submission 187146) | Freshwater lake sediment microbial communities from the University of Notre Dame, USA, for methane emissions studies - CRP12 CR (SPAdes)... | ecosystem: Environmental > Aquatic >... | reverse complement strand
CGTGGGGCAACCCGACGCGCACGCCGAAAGGCTGGAAGGGCCCGTGCTACTTGATCGAAGGCGGCTACTACAGGACCTGGAAGGACTTCTGGACCGGCGTTGACTGGAGTTACTGGGAACGCCGTGAAGATGCGAAGTGCCAGAACTGCCTCATGCACTCCGGCTTCGAAGCCTCAGTCGTCCGCAAGCTCGGCGCCAGCCCACGTGACATGTGGACCATGGCCAAGTGGAATTTCCTGTCGTCGTAGGCCAGGCGTGTCCTTGTAGATGCGGCTGCAGCAGAGGAGGGGCGGTCATGGACAATGCACGCGTGAGATTCTGGAAGGGTTGAACGTCTTCCGCGCTCTCGAAGCGTGGGGGCGACGCTGTATGCTGCGTGGGCAGCGGACGAAGCGGATGCGCGGTTGCGGAGCGCTCCATCGTCACCCTCGATATCAGAACGGGAACTCGTGTCGCAACTTGGTAAGCCATTCCCGCTTCGGCCCGGCCCAGCGGTGGCGCTTGAGGTCGACCGTGCCGCCGCGATTGAAGCGAATGCCTTCGGCCTCCAAGCGCTCACGCTGCACGTCCGGACGCGGGATGTCGCCGCGATGACTGATGCGGCCGGCGGAGTTGATCACGCGCTGCCACGGGACGACCCGCACCAGCATCGGCGGCAGCATGCGTAGCGCCTGTCCAACCGCGCGTGCCGCGCGCGGATGTCCCAAGATCGCAGCGACTTGGCCGTAGGTGACCACCTTCCCACGTGGGATTTGCCTGACGACACGGTAGACCGCTCGGTGGAATTTCGGCGAGCCATCGGCACGTTGCTGTCGTTGCGCCACAGCGTCACCCCGCTCACTGCGGTGGGACAGGCAGCCGGTACAGGGCGCACGCATTGGCGCCGAGGACGCGCCGCCGAGCGCCCTCCGATAGCGGATCGAGGAGCGAGCGGAGCTTCCTGACGGCGCCGGGAAACGTGGCGTCGTGATGCGGATAGTCGGAGCCCCACACGACGCGCTCTTCGCCGACGTGTGGCAGCAGCGCGGGGAGCGTGTCCTCATCGCCTTCGAACGCCACCCAACACTGACGCGCGAAGTACTCGTTCGGCTTGCGTCGCATTTCGGCGGCATATCGAAGCCGCCGCGGTGTGAAGCCCAGCTCCCGGGTGCTGCGGTGCAGCTCTGCCGCTTCGTTCATGCGGCTGCCGGGTGTGCCGAGCAAGCCGAGCGGTGCGGTGACAATCTCCTGCGAGCCGACGTACACCGTATCGAGTCCCCAGTCGTTGCGCACTACGCGTGGTGCATGCTCGCGATGGCGCCGGCCGAGAAAGCGCTCCCACAGCGTCATCGGTTCGAGGACATGACCATCGGCATCTACCACGGATTCCTCCATGTCGAGTCCCTCTGCTCTGAGCTCTCTCACCATGAACCGCAGCTTGACGGGCATCCATACCACGATTTGCGAATGGAGTGGGAGCCATTGTGAGCCCCCAGTGCCCGCGAGGGAGAACGTGGTGTTGCCGGCACTAGCGGAGAGCTGATACCTGAGAGGTGATAGCTCTGAGCTTGGAGGTGCATATGGACATTGGACGTGTAGGCATTTGGACATTCGCTCTCGACCTGCAGCCGGCGGCGAGGGCACAAGAGGCGGCGGCGGAGATCGAGGCGCTCGGCTACGGCGCCATCTGGATTCCGGAGGCGCTTGGCCGCGAGGCGTTCACCAACTCGGCGCTGCTGCTCGCCGGTACGCGCCGCATCGCGGTCGCGACCGGTATCGCCAACATCTGGGCACGCGATGCGATGGCGATGGCGGCGGCGCAGAAGACCCTGGCGGAGGCGTACCCCGATCGCTTCCTGCTCGGCATCGGCGTCAGCCACGCGCCGCTGGTCGGCATGCGCGGCCATGACTACGGCAAGCCGTTGAGTGCCATGCGCCGCTATCTCGATGCCATGGACAGCGCGCCGTTCATGGCCGCAGGGCCGGCGGCACCGCCCAAACGGGTCATCGCCGCGCTGGCGCCCAAGATGCTGCAGCTCGCGGCCGAGCGTGCCTGGGGCTCTCACCCGTACTTCGTTCCTCCTGAGCACACGGCGTACGCCCGTAAAATCCTCGGCAAGGGGCCACTGTTGGCGCCCGAGCAGGCGGCGGTGTTGGAGACCGATCCAACCAAGGCGCGCGAGATCGCCCGCGCGCACATGTCCACGTACCTTGGCTTGCCGAACTACGCAAACAACCTGAAGCGGCTCGGCTTCAGTGACGACGATATCGCCAACGGCGGGAGCGACCGGCTGGTTGATGCGATCGTCGTGTGGGGCACTGTCGACGCCGTCGTCAAGCGCGTGCGCGCGCACCACGATGCGGGTGCGGACCATGTCTGCATCCAAGTGCTCGACCCCGATCCGCGCGTGCTGCCGATGCGGCAGTGGCGCGAGCTGACAGTGCTGTTGAAGTAAGGGAGGACCGCATGCTCACTGATCACGAAGCGAAACAGCAGATTATCCAGATCACCAACGAACTGTTCTCGATGGGGCTGCTCACGGCGACCGGCGGCAACATCAGTGCCTTGGCCAGCGACGGTGAGACGATGTGGATCACGCCGAGCCAGATGTACAAGGGCGGGCTGACCGAAACGGATCTGGTTCACATCCAGGTGGACGGCACGGTGATCGAAGGCGCGAACCGGCCATCGGTCGAGTTCCAGATGCACGCTGCTGCCTATCGTGTCCGCCCGGGCACGACCGGCGCGGTGCACACGCACGCCCCGGTGGCCACCGCCTTCGGCATTTGCAACCAAGCCTTCCCGCCCATCAACACCGACGCCGTCTTCTTGCGCGATACCGTCACCGTCCCCTGGTACATGCCGGGGTCCAAAGAGCTTGCCGACGCGGTCGCCGAGGCCCTGCAAAAGAGTCGCGGCGCCATCCTGCAGAACCACGGTCTGATGTCCGTCGGCGAGAATCTCCGCAAAGCGGCGACCCGTGCGATGATGTTGGAGGAAACCGCGAAGATCGTGCTCTACTGCAAACAGTTTGGTGGCGCCGTCAGCCTGCTGCCCGACGAATGGGTCGAGCGTCTGGCGCCGCTGGCGGATTTCGTCTGAGGACCAGTCGCGAGTCGACAGTTGAGAGTTGAGAGCGTCCACTCTTGACTGTGAACTGTCGACTGTATCTTCCTTCCATGCACGGCTTCATCCTCACGCCCACCTACCGCGTCGTCCGCGGCGTTCCTGAAGTCCACCTGTACGGCGTGCTCGCATCGGGGGGGCCGTGCCTCATCATCGACGACCGCACCCGGCCGCACTTCTTCGTCTTGCAGCGCGATGCGGCGCGCATTGCGACGATCGCACCTGGTCTGAAGGTCGAGCCCAGCGATCTGCGCTCGCTCGAGGGCGAGGCGGTTGCGACGATCACCGTTGGCGTGCCCGGCGATGTCCCGCCGTTGCGCCGTAAGCTCGAAGAGAACGGTGTCGTGTGCTTGGAGGCCGATGTCCGCTTCGCGTATCGCTACCTCATCGATCGCGGCATCCGTGGCGCGTTCGAGGTGGACGGCGCATGCGAGACCCGGCCGCGGCTGGGCCACGTCTATCGCAATCCGACGTTGCGGCCGGCGCATTGGGCACCGCAACTGAAGATCCTGTCGATTGACATCGAAACCAGCTTCACGGGCGAGCAGCTGTACTCCATTGCGCTGCATACGCGGGACTTCGACCGCGTCATCATCGTCCATGAGCACGTGCTCGAGCACGCCGAGCCGGCGCATTCCGAGAAGGCGGCGATCCGCCGCTTTCTGGAATACCTGCGCGCGCTCGACCCCGACGTCATCACCGGCTGGAACGTCGTCGACTTCGACCTGGCGTTTCTCGCCCGCGTGGCGCGCCGCCACGGTGTGCACTTCGCCATCGGCCGCAGTGACGACGAGTTTGCGTTGCAGAAGGACGCCTCGTTCACCCGTGAGTCGCGTGCCAGTGTCTTCGGCCGCCAGGTGCTCGATGGGTTGTCGTTGATGCGTGGCGCGTTCATTCGGCTCGATGATTACAAGCTGGAGACGGCGGCGCAGGCCTTTCTCGGCAAGGGCAAGCTGATCGCCGGCGACGGCCGCCATACGGAGATCGAGGCGTTGTACCGTGGCGATCCGCAGCGGCTGGTGAACTACAACCTGCAGGATGCCCGTTTGGTCCTCGAGCTGCTCGACCGTACCGGCCTTGTCGAGTTGGCCATCGAACGCAGCCTGCTCACCGGCATGCAGCTCGACCGGGTGAGCGCGGCGATCGCTTCGGTCGATTCGCTCTACCTCAATGCGCTGCGCCAGCGCGGCGTGGTGGCGCCCTCCGTGGGTACGGAGGAACGCGGCGCGCGCATCGGCGGTGGCTACGTCATGGAGTCGAAGCCTGGGATCTATCGGAACGTCCTGGTGTTCGACTTCAAGAGCCTGTACCCGAGCATCATCCGCACGTTCAATATCGACCCGCTCACGTACGTGCGACGGCCGGCGCCCGATCTGGCGGCGGTGCGTGCGCCCAACGGCGCACATTTCCGGCGCAACGTGCCGGGTATCATCCCGGCCCTGTTGACGCAGTTGGCGGCCGAGCGCGAGCAAGCGAAGCGCGCCGGCAATGGCGTCAAGGCCAACGCCATCAAGATTCTCATGAACTCGTTCTACGGCGTGCTCGGCGCCGGCGCGTCGCGCCTGTTTTCACCCGATGTCGCCAATGCCGTCACCTCGTTCGGGCAGCACCTCATTCGCCACGCTGCCGACTTCGCGGCCGGCAAGGGGCACAAGGTGCTCTATGGCGACACCGACTCACTCTTCATCTACCCCAACGAGCCGGACGCCGCGCGCGCCCTCCAACTCGGCCAACGCTTGCGCGCCGAGATCGGCGCTGCGGTGGCGGAGAGTGTGCGGACCGAGTTCGGGTGCGATAGCTTCCTGGAGCTGGAGTTCGAGAAGCTCTACCGGCGGTTCTTCCTGCCCGAGGTGCGCGGTGGCAAGGTGGGCAGCAAGAAGCGCTATGCCGGGTTAGTGGTCGAGGACGGGCGTGAGGAGATCGAGTTCGTCGGCCTCGAATCGGTGCGCCGCGACTGGAGTGAGGTGAGCAAGCGCTTTCAGCGGGCGCTGATGCAGCGCGTCTTCCACGACGAGCCGGTGACAGACTTCATCCGCGGCTTCGTGGCCGACCTGCGTGGTGGCAAGTTCGACGACCAGCTCACGTACAAGAAAGCCATCCGCAAGGACATCGACGCCTATACCAAGACGACACCGCCGCACGTCAAAGCGGCGCGCAAGCAAGGAGCGCCGACGGGACGCATCGTCGCCTACGTGATGACGCGCAATGGCCCCGAGCCGGTCGGGGACTTGACCGCACCACCTGACTACCCGCACTACATCGAGCACCAGATCGCCCCGATAGCCGACGCGGTGTTGCACTTCCTCGGCACGGACTTCGACTCGATCGTTCAGACGAAGAAGCAGCTGGCGTTGTTCTGAAGAGCTTCACGCGGCGGTCGGCGCTCGCCAAGTGAGCCGTATCAGTGTTCATCGGTGGCTGCACACGTAGTGGGACGTCGGTCCCTCCACGCGCGTGCCTGCTCAAGTTGCGCAGCGACACGGATGAGCAGGTCCTCGCGGCCGTAGGCTGCGACCAGCTGAATACCGATCGGGAGTTGCTGTGCGTTCCAATACAGCGGCAGCGAGATCGCCGGTTGACCGGTGACGTTGAAGGCCGAGGTGAAGGCGCCGAACGATCCGGCGCGCAGGAAGCCGCGCAGTGGATCCTCGGGTGGCGAGTCAAAGGTGCCGAGCGGCGGTGGGGGTTCCGAGACTGTTGGTGTGAGCAGCAGGTCGAAGCCTTCGCTCCACCAGCGCGTGATGCGCCGTGTGTGCGCCTGCGCGAAGCAGACAGCGCGGACATACTGCGGTCCCGGCACGCCGCGGCCCAGCTCGGCCACGGCCCACGTCATCGGCTCGACGTCACCGGCACCGATCGGCCGCCCGGTTTTCTCGTTCCACGCATCGAGGGCCCGTGCCGTGGCGCAGGAGATGAGCATCCCGAACGACCGTAGCATTTCGGGATCGCCGAGCCCGTCGGGACGTGATGGCTCGACGTGGTGTCCGAGCGCGGCGAGCAACCGGCTCACATCCTCGACGGCGGCGACGCAGTCGGCATGGACCGCGGTACCGCTCGGTGCCTGCGCCAAGAAACCGACCCGCAGCCGCCCGGGATCGGCATCAACCTCAGTGGCGAACGGGCGCGCCGGTGGTGGCGCCCAGCACGGGTCGCCCGGCATTGGACCGGCGATGGCATCCAGGATTCCAGCCGTGTCACGCACCGTGCGCGTGACGCAGTTCTCCACCGCGCAGCCGCCCCAGCGTTCGCCCGTACCGGGACCGAGCGAGATGCGGCCGCGCGTTGTCTTTAGTCCGACTAGGCCGCAGACGCTCGCCGGGATGCGAATCGAGCCGCCCCCATCGGTCGCGTGTGCTGCGGGTAACATGCCGCTAGCGACTGCCGCGGCGGCGCCGCCGCTCGATCCGCCAGTGGAGCGGGTGAGATCCCACGGATTGCGGCTCGCGCCGTACGACAGTGGCTCCGTCGTCGGCTGCAAACCCAACTCCGGCGTGTTGGTCTTGCCGAGAAAAATGAAGCCCGCGGCGCGGAACTTCGCCGCGAGGTAGTTGTCGTTCGGCTCGGTCCAGCGCAGGTCGCGGAGGAAGCGCATCCCAGCGTGGAATGGATCGCCGGCCGAATGCGCGCCGATGTCCTTCAAGAGAAACGGTACGCCACGGAACGGGCCGTTGGGGAGATCGGAACGCTTCGCCTCAGCCCGGGCCTTCTCGAAGCGCTCGGTGATGACGGCGTTGATCTGCGGATTGAGTTCTTGGATGCGAGCGATCGCCGCATCCACAAGCTCGATGGGCTGCACGGCGCCACGTCGCACCAACTCAGCCTGCGCGGTCGCGTCGAGCGTCGCCAAGTCGTGATTCACGTGCCGTCCTCGCGACTCAAACCGGGAAACTCAGCAGGCCATGCGCGTCGAGCATCTTCTCCTGGATCGGCACGCCGATCGGGCAGGTGCGAGCGCATGGCGCGGTGCAGCCGACGCACGCGCTGGCGTTGGTGTCGAGCTTGGCGTAGAGCCGCATGCCTTCCTTCTGCCAGCCGTAATCCTTGAAGTACATGCGATAGCGCAGCACGTCGTTGATCGGCAGCTCGTAGGTACACGAATCGAGACACGCACCGCAATGCGGTTGGCAGTAGTCGCCGGCGGTGAGCAGGTCATACCGCCGCAGCAACGCGGTATCGGAGTGTTGCGGCGCAGTGCCGGACGCGTAGACGTACTCGTCGATCTGTTGGTGCGTCGAGATCGAGATCACCAGACAGGAGACCGCCGGGTTCGATAGCACCCAGCGGAACGCCGCCTGCGAATACACACCGGACTCGTCGCGGAACTGGGCGAGGTTGGTGTGTTTGGCGCCCTTGAGCGTCTTCATGGCGACGATACCGACGTCGTGTTCCTTGGCCTTCTTGAGGATGTGCTCGAAGCTCTGCCACATGCCGAAATGATAGGCGAGCATCATAACGTCGAAACGCCCTGAATCGATGGCGGCGTTGGCGACCTCCTCCAAGTTGGGCGTGTGCGTGCTGACACCGAGGAAGCGCACTTTGCCTTGCTGCTTCAGGCGGTCGAACGCTTCGTGAATGTTGGGGGCCATGAGGCGCTCGACCCGGTCGCACGAGTGGACGTGAATCAGATCGACGTGGTCGGTCTGCAAGCGCCGCAGGCTGCCTTCCACGGCTTCGATGATCTTCGGCACCGGCGTGTCGTTGGGCAGATGGCCATCGGCGACGCAAAACTTGGTGGCCAGGAAGATCTTATCGCGCTGGCCTTTCATCGCTTCGCCGAGCACCTTCTCTGATGCCGTGTCGGAGTAGTCGGGTGCAGTGTCGAAGTAGGTGATGCCGCGTTCGATGGCGCGGCGCGCGACAGACACATCGTTGATCTGTCCGGAGCCGAGGGAGATATCCGACACCATGGCATTAGTGCGTCCCAGCCGGCGGTAGCTTTTGATGTGCGCCCCGTTCCACTCGGGGCGCGGATGTGGCGCGTCCCTTTCCACTTTCGTCAGGAAGAAGTCGTTGGCGACCGGCAACCAGCCCTTGTTGCGGCCGACCGCGATGGCGAGACCACCCACCGCGGTTGCGAGGCTCGCGCCGAAAGCCCCAAGGCCGCGCAAGAACAGGCGGCGCGTCGTCGAGCCGGCGAGGATCTGTGCGGATCTTTCACGGCCCAGCGGTTGCCAGAGCCACGCCGGTTTGGCCGTTTCACACGAGTCACAGACCAGCTGGCGTTTACGGAAGATGGTCAGCACGACGGCGATGGCGAGGACGGCGACCGGCACCCACAACTTCCACAGCGGCAACACGCTCCGCTGGCCCCCTTCCGCAAGGTCGTGCAGCAAGCTGCCGGTCAATGTGAAGACGAGCACAAAGCCGATCGCGTACAGACCGACGATGATCGGCCGGCGGGCACGCAGCAGGCGTTCCGACTGTGTCCCTCCACATCGCGGGCAACTCATACCGTCCTCCTGCAGGGCTGTGACTGGGGCGAACTGTACCCTGGTGACGTGGCTATGTCCAAGCACCCCGGTGATCGCAGCGTCATGGCAGAAAGGGTAGGGTGCGCTGTGCGCACCGCTCCGAGAGTTCACAGTGCGGGAGTCTGGTGTCGAGGAGTACGACCGCTGTGGTAACAAGACCGGCAGCATGCCGGGGGTGCGCGCCGATGTCGGTATCGTCGAGACCCGCAAGCGCGCCTGGGCCATCGCCGTGCAGATTTTCGGAAAGCCGGATTTCATCACCGACGACAACCATCCCTTCAATCAGGTGGTTGCGGATCTATCGAAGATGGTGTTCGACGCCTGGGGCAGAGGCTGACGGCCGGCTCAGGTGCCGCGCCGCGGATGCGCCCCGAGCCAGGCAGCGCGGCAGCCGCGGTTGCGGCAGAACCAGCGCGGCCCGTCGCTGAAGGCGGTCACGCAGCGTTCGCTACCGTTCCCGAGGCGGATGACCGGATGCCGCTCGCCGCATTGTGCGCAGACGACGTGGCGGCCGCGCGGTGCCGCTTGCGCTTTGGTCGTACGGCGCGTGCGTAGGTCGATCACTGTGCCCATAATTCTGCGGTACTCCGAGGTGCGCGCAGGCATATACACCGACCAGGTGAGGTTGTCACGGGTGAGCGTGTCGCAAATGAGGGTCTCCCAGAGTCATTCCCGCGATCCTCAAGCGGGAATCCGCTCCCTCCTCCAACGGCGTCAGGCTGCCGGCACGCCACCGACGACCGGCGGCTTCCTCCGCCACAGCCAATCGCCGTGCGCGCGCATGACGGGTGTGCCGTCGGCACGTGTGATCGTCTGCAGTACCTGCGCGTTGTGCGGTACTTCCTCGCGGCGAGTCATCAGCGCCGCAGCGTCGGGCAGCCAGCTATGCACGGTGAGATGATCTCCTGCGAGCGCGTCATTCAAATACTCGATGTCGAGCCAGCGGACGCGGAGTGCGCCGCCAGCGGCCAACATGCGGCTGAGCGGCCAGTCGTGGAACGCGAAGAGCGTGAACGCGCCGTCTTCGAGATAGCTGGCATACACCGCGTTGTTGACGTGCGTGACATGATCGAGGTGCGACGGCTGCGCGATCACTTGGTACCGGATTGCGCCGACGGGAGCCGTGGCTGGCGGGGACGCGGCGCGCGCCAGCGCCGGGATCGCGGCGCCGTCTGTGAATGCACGTTGCATCTCTTCGGGGATACGCGCCGGCCGGCCCGTGTGCAGATCGCAGTACACCCAGTCCGTCGTCGCGCTGGCGACGGCGGTCTCGCCGCGTCGCACCGTGTACTGGCGCAAAGACCGCGCGCGACGAAAGTCGACCACGTACGTCTCCACCTCCAGCCGGTCCCCGCCGCCCACCGGAACGAAACGCTCCAATCGCGTGCGACGGATGATCCAGATCCGCCCCTCACGCGTGTAGCGATCGGGATCGAAACCGATCGCCGCCGATGCCTCGACGGCGGCTTGCTCCAGCAGGCCCAACAGGGCAGAGATCTTGAGCTCGCCGAGGAAGTCGACGTCAGCGTGCGAGAGGCGGCGTTCGAGTTGGTAGGTGCGCATGCATGTCGTGTTCGCCGCCTATCATGCGCTGCCCGACAATTGAAGGCACTCGGCGTGCCTGAACACCTCTCGGTCGACAGTCGAGAGTTGAGAGTGGCGGTCCGGGACGCCGCGTTGTCTGCCTGCGCGGTGCCTCTCGACTCTGAACCGTTGACTGTCAACCTCCCTGAGGCTGTTCGCCTGTGGCCGGTGTGCTAGGGTTCCCACCCATGGCACGGCGGACGGCGACACACGGCGACCCGGACCTGTTCGCGGCGGAGGGTGAACGCGCGCGGCGGCGCGGGGCGCCGTTGGCCGAGCGTATGCGGCCGCGCACAATTGAGGAGTTTGTCGGCCAGACGCATTTGGTCGGTGCCGGCCGGCTGGTGCGCGACATGATCGACGGCCAACGGTTGCACTCGCTGATTCTCTGGGGTCCGCCCGGCAGCGGCAAGACGACGCTGGCGTTGCTCATCGCCAACTCGATCCAGGCGCACTTCGTTCATTTCTCCGCCGTGCTGTCAGGCGTGCGCGAACTGCGTGAGATCATCGCCGAGGCGCAGGAGCAATTGCAGCACCACGGCCGCCGCACAATCCTGTTCGTCGATGAGATTCACCGCTTCAACAAGGCACAGCAGGACGCCTTCCTACCCTATGTCGAGGACGGCACGGTGACGCTCATCGGCGCGACCACCGAGAACCCGTCGTTCGAAGTGATCGCGCCATTGCTGTCGCGCACGTCGGTGTTGGTCCTCGAACCGCTGCCGGCCGCAGCCATCCGCGAACTGCTCGAGCGGGCGCTCGCGGACAGCGAGCGTGGGTTGGGTGCGCGCGAGCTGCACATCGAACCCACAGCGCTCGACTTCCTGGCCGACTACGCGCGTGGCGATGCGCGCCTCGGGCTCAACGCCATGGAAGCCGCCGCGGACCTGGCAACCACCAAGCGGCGGCAGATGATCGATCTGCCGCTGGCGGAGGAAGCGGCACAACATCGCGCGCTGCTCTACGACAAGGCGGGTGAGGAGCACTACAACATCATTTCTGCTTTCATCAAGAGCATGCGCGACAGCGACCCCGATGCGGCCGTGTATTGGATGATGCGCATGATCGAAGCGGGCGAGGATCCGCTGTTCATCGCGCGCCGCATGATCATCTTTGCCGCGGAGGACGTCGGCAACGCCGATCCGCGCGCGCTACAAGTCGCCGTGGCGGCCAAGGATGCGTTCCACTTCGTCGGCCTGCCCGAGGGCCGCATCCCGTTGTCGCAAGCGGTGACCTACTTGGCCGCGGCGCCAAAATCCAATGCCGCATACAAGGCCATGCTCGCGGCAGCAGACGACGTAAAGCAGTACGGGCCGCTGCCGGTGCCGCTGCATCTGCGCAACGCGCCGACGCCGTTGATGCAGCACCTCGGCTACGGCCGTGGCTACAAATATGCGCACGACTACGAAGGACACATCGTGGCGCAATCACATCTGCCCGATACGCTCAAGGACCGGCGTTATTACGAGCCGACGGACATCGGCGACGAACGCAGCATCAAGCAACGTGTCGATCAGGCGCGCCGGCTGCGGGCGGGCGCACCGCAGGAACCGCCAACCGGACGTACCAAGTGAGACGCGAGAGGACATATGGCTGAGACAGGCAACAAGGCGCGCGGCTGGCTGACGGCTGCCATTGTCATCATTCTGCTCGTCATCGTTTCGGGGCCGGTCGTGCTCCACATTGGCCAACGGCGTCACAACATTCTACCGTTCGACGTCGCGACGGAGTTTCCGGCCGACAAGCCCATGATTGGTGGCGAAGCGTTCGCCAGCACGGTCATTGCGCTCATGGAGCATGAGCTCAATGGGCTGACCGGATGGCGCCCGAACGACTTTGTGCTGTGGGGACCGCACCTGTGGGCCGACAACAACTCCAATCGCCAGCTCGGCATCATCCAGGCGATCCGCGAAAGTGTCCGCGTGTTCAAAGATCATCTCACCAAGGTGTCGAGCGACCAGTTCGATCCCAATCTCGTGGCTGCCGACCTGGCATTCCGCAACGACGCTGAGAAGCTCTGGTTGCCCTCAGCGGAGGGGAAGTTTCGCGAGGGCATCCGGTATCTGCATGCCTATAAGGATGGGCTGAGGACGACACCGCCGACGTCACGCCCCATCAATCAACGCAACATGGAGCTGATCCGGCTGTTCCAAGCGTGGGGCGATCTCCTCGGTGACGCCCATGCCAGGCTCTACAAGGAGCCGGAGTCCGCCTGGGACGTCGACGACGATTTCTACCACGCCCAGGGGTTTGCGCACGTGATCCACCACCTCGTGTTGGCCGTGGGGCGCGAGTATCAGCACGAGTTCGACACCAAGCCGGTGGTCGGTACGCTCTTCAGGGAAGTCGCCGATGCGCTCGGCAAGGCGGCGACGCTGAAACCGCTCATCGTCTTCAACGGCCAACCCGACGGCCTCTTTGCCAATCACCGGCGCAACCTCGATGCCTACATCACCGAGGCGCGCCAGAAGATGTACTCGATTCGCGAAGAGCTGGAAAAGTAGGGCAGACTGGGAGACAACAGACTGGCAGACAACAGACCGGGAGATGACACGCTCGCAAAATCCACATCCGGCCAGTTCGTTGTCTGGCCGTCTGTTGTCTGTCTGTCTGTTGTCTGTTGAATCGTATGTCGCACGTGTACATTGAGGAAATCGGCCAGCATGACGGCCAAACGGTCACCCTGAAGGGCTGGCTCTACAACAAGCGGTCGAGCGGCAAGCTGCACTTCCTGCAGGTGCGCGACGGCACGGGTGTGCTGCAGTGCGTGGTGTTCAAGAACGACGTGCCAGCCGAGCAGTTCGCGCTGGCAGACCACATCACGCAGGAGTCGTCCGTCGTGGTCACCGGCACCGTGCGTGCCGACGCGCGCGCGCCGCTGGGTTACGAGCTGAGCGTCACGGACCTGCAGCTGGTCCAACTCGCCGAGTCGTACCCGATCACCCCGAAGGAGCACGGCGTCGCCTTCCTGCTCGACAACCGCCATCTGTGGCTGCGCTCGGCACGGCAGCACGCCATCCTGCGCGTGCGCGGCGCCATCATCCGTGCCTGTCGCGACTACTTCGACGGCAAGGGGTTCACGCTCCTCGACGCACCGATCTTCACGCCCGCGGCGTGCGAGGGCACGACGACCTTGTTCGCCACCGACTACTTCGGCGAGCAGGCGTATCTCACGCAGAGCGGTCAGCTGTACGTCGAAGCCGGCGCGGCGGCGCTTGGCAAGGTGTACTGCTTCGGCCCGACCTTCCGCGCCGAGAAGTCGAAGACGCGGCGGCACCTGACCGAGTTCTGGATGATCGAGCCCGAGGTTGCGTACATGGACCTCGCCGGCGACATGGACCTTGCCGAGGACTTCATCGAGTACGTCGTGCAACGCACGCTGCGCGAACGCCGTCGCGAGCTGCAGACGCTGGAGCGCGACACGGCGCCACTCGAACGCGTGCGCAAGCCGTTTCCGCGCGTCAGCTATGGCGAGGCGATCGAGATGCTGCAAAAGCTGAGTTTCCCGGTGGAGTGGGGAGCCGACTTTGGCGGCGACGAGGAAACGGCGATCTCCAACGCCTTCGATCGGCCGGTGATGGTGCATCGCTATCCGGTCGAGTGCAAAGCCTTCTACATGAAGGCCGACCCGGCCGATCCGCGCTTGGCGCTGTGTGTCGACGTGCTGGCGTCGGAAGGGTACGGCGAGATCATCGGCGGCGGCCAGCGCGAGGACGACCTCGCGCTGCTCGAGCAGAAGATCGCGGCACATCAGCTGCCAAGCGAGGCGTTCACGTGGTACCTCGATCTGCGGCGCTACGGTTCGGTACCGCACGCCGGTTTCGGAATGGGCATCGAGCGCGCCGTCGCATGGATATGTGGGCTGCATCACGTGCGGGAAACGATTCCGTTCCCGCGCATGTTGGAGCGCTTGCGGCCGTGACGTCGCGCATGGTGTCCGTGCGTCGTGCTCGCCGAGCCGTGGCCGTCGCTGCGTTGGTGTTGGCGTTGGCGTGTTCGGGCTGCGACAGCGGCGACCGTCCCGCGCAACAGGCCGCGCCTGAACAGCCGGCTGCTGCGGCACCGCAGGCTGCGCCGGCAACGGCGGTGCCGCGCGACGCCTTGCCGCGCAGCGTTGCCGGCATCACGCTGGGCATGAGCCGCGCTGCCGCCGAAGACACGCTCGGGCACTTGACCTGTCATCCCGGCAAAGCCGGCTGCGAAGTCTGCGATCCGGACAAAGAACAAGGTGGCGACATTCACCACCTGCAACTCTATCTGCATCACGACCAGGTGATCTCGGTGTCATACGAAGGCGCGGCGCCCGCCAACGTGTGGGACACGTTGAACCAACTCATTGACCGCTACGGCAACCCCGCGCTCAGCGGCGTGCGCGAGCGCGACCAGACCGGCCGCCTGCACGAGATCTACGGCTGGAAGGACGAGCAGAGCTTCTACTCCGTGCGCTTCATGTGGAAGGATGCACCGGCCGAGGCCCGCGAGTTGCTCGGTACCGCCACCGCTCTTTGGGACCGCAAGGGTTACTTGCTCTGGGAGTCGGAGACGCAACCGCCCGGCGCCGCACCGCCGAAGTCGGGCGACGCCCGGGAACCGGTGTGATGGACGTCACCGCGCCGGACTACGTAGCTTGCGGATGTCGCCGACGCGCATCGTGAAGCCGGTGCGGTCGAAGTAGTCGAGCAGCGAGATGCTGAACTTGCGGCTGGCACCGAGCAGGTCACGGAATGTGGCGGCGCTGATCTCGCCGTGCGTTGCGACGTGGGCGCGCAGCAGCTGGCGGGCCCGTTCGAGCGGCTCGCGGGCGAAGTAGAGGCCCTCGGCGATCTTCGCGACCCGTCCCTCGCGTTCGAGCTGCTGCAGAATCGCTGGCAGTCGCGCGTGTGCGACGCCCAGTGTCATCTCGACCTGCTTGAGATCGGGGGGTGTAAAGCCGCCCGCCGCGATCAACTTCTCGGCGCGCGCCGCGACGTCCTCCTCGTCGCGCTTCAACGTGACGCGATGCGCTGGCAGACGCAGCATGCTGTCGTCGCGCGCCACGACCTTCTCGGTGACCAGCGCGTCAAGCACGGCGCGAAACACCTTGGGCGCAAGATCCGGGGCGATCTGGCTGCGTAAGGATTCCATCTCCATCCCCGGCACCAGCGGCTTCTGGCGGTGGTATTCCGCGAGGACGGCGAGGGCGGCCGCACGCAACGCCTCCCACTTCTCGGTAGTGGTCCAGGCCGCGGCGTTCTCGGCATCCGGTAGGGCGCGGACCGTGGCCTCCCTGCGCAACGCATCTCGGACCATGTCGAGCGAAAGCGCCGCGGTCTGTGCCAGAAACTCCGGTGTAACGGCGAAGTCGGTCTCGAGGTGCAACAGTGCGCGGATGAAGTCCGCGGGGGTCGACGCCGCCCGTAGCGCCTCGAGCGCCAGCAGCCGTACAGCGTTACGGCGATAACGGCGAGCGAAGGGATGCACGACGATGCCACCGCCAATAGTGCGCTGCGCGCTCTGATTGCGCAGGATGAAGCGATCACCGCGCAACCCGTGTAGTGGCTCGCGCAGTACGAGCTGCGCAAACCCGGACTGCCGCGGTGCCAGCTCATCGTGTTTCCCGAGCAAGACGAGCTTGCCGATGACCTCCGCGGTGCCGAGGTACACGCGGACGACCTCGTGGCTCTCCACTGGCCGGCTGGCACTGGGTCGGATCTCCACCCACGCGTCGAAGCGATCGGTGACGCGGTCCAGGTGGGGATCGCAGATCACGTGGCCGCGTTGCACGTCGCTGCGTTCCATGCCGGCAAGGTTCAGCGCGACACGCTGGCCGAAGGTCGCTTCCGGTACCTCCTGACCGTGCACCTGCACAGTGCGCACACGGCCCTCTTCGCCGCCCGGCAAGACGCGCACGGCGTCGCCCGGGTGCACCGTGCCGGCAACCGCAGTGCCGGTGACGACGGTGCCGTGCCCGTGCATGACGAAGGCGCGATCGACGGGCACGCGGAAGTAGCCGGCGGGCGCCACCCGCTGATAACCGGCAAGCCGGTCGTTGATCGCGGTCCGTAGCGCATCCAGACCCATGCCGCTGATCGATGAGACGGCAATGATCGGCGATCCCTCCAGCGTCGTCCCAGTGAGGAGGATCTCGACTTCTTCCCGTACCGCGGCGAGCCGCTCCGCATCGACGAGGTCGGCCTTGGTGATCGCGACCAGGCCGTGCGCGACGCCGAGCAGATGCATGATGTCGAGATGCTCTTCGGTCTGTGGCATGACCCCGTCGTCGGCAGCGACGACGAGCAACATCAGATCGATGCCGTGCGCGCCGGCGAGCATGTTGCGGATGAAGCGCTCGTGTCCGGGCACGTCGACCACGCCGGCAACGACGTCGCCGGCGTCGAAGTGCGCGAAGCCGAGGTCGATCGAGATGCCGCGCTTCTTCTCCTCGGGCAGGCGGTC
>Ga0209048_10002977_pt1 | contig 16598 bp, 12 predicted proteins | sample FrelakmetCRP12CR_FD_187146 | JGI IMG/M metagenome (GOLD analysis project Ga0209048, IMG submission 187146) | Freshwater lake sediment microbial communities from the University of Notre Dame, USA, for methane emissions studies - CRP12 CR (SPAdes)... | ecosystem: Environmental > Aquatic >... | reverse complement strand
CCCAGAGCGTCCGCTGCCAGATTGATGGCGTGCTCGCTTCCGTGTGCATTACGTTCTTGCTATCCTTCGCGTCCTTGGCATAGGTCGGCGCAGGCTCGACCATTGGTTTCACCCACGCGTAGGCCAACTGCATATCCATGGTCATGTAGCTCGTCACACGCCGATGTAAGGCCCATTCCGGGTTTACACTTGTTCCACCGATTTGGGTGTTCCCAAAGATGAACGAAGGATCATCTTCGTAATCGCCAACGTAATTTCCCGTTATGTTGAAGTCGAAGTTATGCCAGGCCCATTCACCTCGGAGAAACGCCTTGTTAAAGGGAATTCCACCAGGAGCGAGCGGAACGGTGCCGTTGTTATAGTCTCCCAAGAAGTTGTGCGATCCCGTTCCCGCGACTGGTTCCGCCTTCCAAGTAAAGAAGTGGTTCCAACCAGTAGAGAAAGTGAACTTGCCGAAGCGTTCGGTGGGAATTTCGTAGACTGCGGTAAGATCTATCCCTTGAACGAGGCGTTTGCCAGCATTGGCATTAAGTGAATCGATACACTGCAGATCGCCATTCACATCGCGGGTGATACCAAGCCCAGGGCCGCCGGGGGCCTCGGCAGATCCGCTGCCGCCGCCGCAACCATCCGGATCAACGAAGGCTGTTCCTCCGCTTTGTCCATTGACGGTCAGCGCCAATTGCGCGAAGTCCGCCGCGCCCAGGATCAAGTCCTTGGTGTAGATTTGATACCAGTCCAGCGTCATGGTGAATCCAGGAAGGAACTTCGGAGTCCAAACTACACCAGCCGAGTAGGTATCGGTTTTTTCCGGTGTCAGAGTGGGATTGCCGCCTTGCCAGACACCCAGAGGCGGCTGAAGCGTTACACGCTTCAGAGGATCGAACACCTGCGGGAAGTTTTGCGCGATAGGCGCGAACAACTCGAACGGGGTCGGCGAGCGGAATGATTGACCCCAGCTCGCACGTAAGGTGATATCAGCAATAGGCTGATAGCGGAGGGTGACACGAGGTGTTCCCCCGAAATTTTCATCCTGATTTACGTTATCGAAGCCCCCTGTGGCTTTAGTGTATTGATCGGTGTCGTTGAACTTCTCGTAACGCCAGGCTAACGAAAGGTCGAGCGAGCGAGCAAAAGGAATGTTCATCGTCGATGTAATAATCGGGATGTTGAGTTCGGTGAAGAAGGAGTCAACCTCCTGCAGGAACTTGTAATTGGGCGACTGGTTGAATCCGAGCTGATCGCCCGCCACCTGTACAGGATCAGGGACCGAATGGGTCTGAAGGTTACGATGCTCGTAGCCAAGGGCGAGATCCACGCCACCGTTCCAGAGGTTCGGGAAGAGGTGCATGTTGGCCTTAACATCGGCCAGCCAATCGCGCTCGTAGAAGAACGAATGTCCGATGTATGCGGCTCCGCCGTTTTCTACCAACGGCCTCGCCGACGTATTGTCATACGGAGCAACCATGCCCGTGGGAACTCCATTGACGTAAGTCGGAGCCGTGCCAGTGATGGGCGCGAATTGTCCAATAAATGGATTAAACTGGTTTGCGGCAATGAGGCTCCTAATGGCGCTACGGACACCGTCCCCGCTGTCTATTCTTTGCTGCTGGTAGTCTTCGTAAACGAATCCCGAATCATAGCCAAAGTGGCTGATGAAGGCGTTATCCTTGATGTTGAAATCCCCGTTAACCCCGACGACGTAGCGTTGATAATCGCTGTCGTAGAACGTCCTTCGGCCACCCAGTTCCTGTTGCAGCCGATATCTGACGGAACTGAGTTGATTCCCAGCTGGGTTGAAGATACTGGCCCTGGCCTCGGTCAAACCGTTGGCACCCGACGTGATCGCGAACGGAGCGCCCGCAAGACCGTTGTCCTGCTTGGTATGGGAATACATGATGTCTCCATAGAGCTGGAGGCCGTCACCGAAGATCTTATACCTTCCGGTGATGTAGTACATCGCCTTTTCGACCGCCGGGATGGCCGGGGTAAAGTCTCGGAAGTTGAATCGCGATGGGTCCGTTCCCGCCGGAACGTCAAACGGCCGGTAGGCTGCGGGTCCTCCCTGGCTGTTCGTCAGGTCGCTGAGAACCAACTGTCCGGTGTTTGCGAACCCCAAAGCGGTGGCACCCCCGAGCACGGAAATGCGGCCACCATAAGTCGGGCTGTTGTTATCGAGGCCGCCAAGGCCAAGGCCCGTTGGATTGTTGCTTAGATCGGCCGAGCCGGCGACTGCAGCACGATCGCGCGAATACAGGTTGGCCCGGGAGTAGTATTCACCCGAGGCAAAAATGGCAACCTTGCCGTCCAAACCTGTCACGCCGCCGCGCACGTAAACCTGGCGCACGTGGGCATCGGTATCGGTGGTGTTGCCGTAGAAAAGGTAGAGTTCGGCACCTTCGTAGGGCTTTTCGCCCGGCCCGTTGTAGAGCATGAAGTTCACCACGCCCGAAACCGCATCGGAACCGTAAATGGCCCCGGCTCCGTCTTTCAGGACTTCAACGTGAGAAACGGATCCAATCCCAATGGCGTTAATGTCCGAGAATTCAAAGGCGCGGCGGCCATTGATGAGGGTCAAGACGTTTTCCGGCCCGAGAGCGCGGAGGTTGATCGTGGCCTGGCCGTTGCCGCCATTCGAATCATTTTCCGTCGCCGAGTTTCCGACGAACGAAGGCAACTGACGAAGACCTTCAACCGGCGTGTTCGCACCCTGCTTTTGCAGGACTTCGGCGGTGTAAACGGTTACCGGCAACCCCGATTCTGCTTCCGCAGTCGGGATCCAGGAACCGGTCACGATGACTCTTTCGGTTGTCGCTTCGGTGGGCGTGGCGGGCGTGGGCGCTTGCGCGTAGCCAGTCGCGGCCATGAGGAAAGGAAGTCCGACGCCGACTGCGAGAGCCGAGCGGAAGGATCCTAACGTGTTCAGTACGTATCTTATCATTAGTTTCTCCATTGGTTTGGTTAGGTTTGGCGGTGAGGATTAATGGCGTTTTTGAGGCCTGACAAGCCTTTTTTTTATTTTTTTTGAAATATTTTGAACGGACATGGACAACCTGATGTCGTCCCCGCCAGCCAGTCAAGCCTGTTTTGGCATCATTTTTGCAAATTTTCGCCTGACCCGTATCCGCAAGACTCGTGCCTACGGCTCGTAATAGACGGGCAAAGTGACGCTGCACTCGACCGGTTTCCCATCGCGAAACGCCGGAATAAATGTCGCCACTTTGAAATCTTCGCTCGCCGCCCGGGCGAATCCGGCGAGTGGAGGGTGTTCTGAAATCAACCGCAGCTCCTTCAAGTTTCCGGCAGCATCAATTTTCATGGCCAATTCCACCAAGCCCGAAATCGACGCCGTGAGCACGTCGTTGGGGTAATGCAAACCTTCAAACTTCGACTCGCGGCCAACGAACGGTTGCGGCCCAACAAAGTCACTTTCCTTCTGCAACTCTTCCGCCTCCTGATTCGCAAAAATTCTGAGCCGAGGTTTTCCGTTCACGACCTTGAAGCTCACTGTGCCGAAAAAGAGGGTATGAACCGTCTGGCGGTTGTAGATCGCAGGGACGAAGACCGCCGTATCCAGGCACCTAAATACTTCCTGCTCCAGAGCGACGGACTCGGGCGATTGACGATAAATCCAAGTGTGGGCGATCTCGCCAGTTCTCTTGACCGAGCAGCAAAACATCAGCGTCGCGTCCTTCTGACCCTTGCGAATCAAACCCTGCGTATCAATTCGGTTGATGACCGAGAGCGGCCCGGCCCCCAGGAGCGAGGGTCGAAATTGCGGCAGGGCCGGAGCCGGGGTGGCAGCGGGAGGCGGGGGTGACGCGGTTTGGGCAGTTTTCGGCGGCCCTACCTGCACCTCTGCTGCGGGTAGATTCGCGCAAGCAAGCAAAAACGCCGTGAATGATAAAACCAGGAGACGCATGAAGGGCTACGCAACGCATTGCCTGTCTTTTCGCAAGATCAATTTCGGAGGTTGCGTTTGATTGCCCCTCGAAGCATGTCGAGCCCAGGGGAGAGTTGCGGTTCCATTTCGCGCTGGTTAATTGTTCGAGGCGAAGAAGCGCAGGCGATATGTATGTTTACCGGTTTGATTGAAGAAGTTGGCGTGATCCGCGGGATGGCCACGGCTGATCAGCGGACGCAGCTTGACGTCGCCGCAACGGCTATCGCAGGGAACGCCCAGATCGGCGACAGCATCGCGGTGAATGGCTGCTGCCTGACGGTTGTTGCTCATCGCGGCGACCAACTCACCTTCGATCTCCTCGAAGAGACTCTCAATCGCACCAATTTCAGAACCTTGCGGCGGGAGAGCCGCGTCAATATTGAACGCGCTCTTGCGGCGGATGGGCGCGTGGGCGGCCATTTCGTGCAGGGCCACGTGGATTGCGCTACGCGCCTTGTGGCGGTGGAAGAAAACGGGGCCAACCAGCGGTTGGAGATCGAATTGCCCGCCGAGTTCGCCCATTATGTCGCCTATAAAGGTTCCATTGCCGTCAACGGCATTAGCCTGACCGTGGCGGAAGTCTCCGAGAAGAGTTTCGCGGTTTGGATTATTCCGCACACCAAAGCGCAAACGAACATTGGCGCCGCGTCGGTCGATGATGTCGTCAACCTCGAGTTCGATCTGATCGCCAAGTATCTGGACCGAATGTTCGATCGTCATGTCCTTCGCCCGGCATGACACGCGGAACGACTCCTGCGATCGTTGGCGTGATTCTCTCCCGGGACGATCTGCGGCGGGCGGTCGCCATGCGGACGACTCCCGACCTTTTCGAAGTGCGGTTGGACGCCCTGACGCGACGAATCGAAGACATAAAGGACGATCTCGATAAACTGCGGGCACCGCTCATCGTCACGGCGCGTCATCCGCGTGAGGGCGGAGTGAATCAACTGCCTCCCCGAGAGAGACGAGCGCTGCTTCTCCAATTCATGCCGCACGCAGCCTATGTGGACGTCGAACTGCGCTCGGCCCGCGCCCTGGCGAACGTCCTGGAAGAGGCGCGAAGCAGAGATATTGGCACGATTATCTCATTTCACGATTTCAAGGGAACGCCAAGCACGACTCGATTCGAACAAATTGCCCGTGCGGTCCGGTCGTTAGACGCGGACTTTCTAAAAGTTGCCACGCGCACTGATCACCCCGCGCAATTGGCCCGGTTGCGTGATTTCTTTTCGCGCCACGGCGGAAAGGAGAAGATCGCAGTGATGGGACTGGGAAAGCTCGGGCGGCGCTCCCGTTTGGATTTCGCGGCGCTGGGCTCGGCTCTCAACTACGCACACCTTGGGACACCACAGACGGAAGGCCAACTTTCGATTACAGAACTCCGCCGGATCCTGAAAAGAAGTTTCATTCAGAGTCCCCCTGCCGTCTTGTCGCAGTGTATGTCCACATATCGTTAGGGAGCCGAGCGAACTGCCATGGACGAGTCTCTTACTCTGCCGGAACGAGTGCCGGTAATGCCGCTGCCGAGCACGCTCCTTTTTCCGCACGCCTTGTTGCCACTCTACATTTTTGAACCGCGCTATCAAAAAATGCTGGAGCACGCCCTGAACCAGCATCGAATGTTTTGCATCGCCCTGGTCAAACAGGACCGCGGGCAATGGAAATCAACGGACGATTTTTTCCACGTGGCCGGCGTCGGATTGATCCGCGCCTGCGTGGGCCGTGGGGACGGCACCTCGAATTTGATTTTGCAAGGCCTGCGTCGCGTCCGATTTTCCGCGTTCGACCAGAGCACCCCGTTCCCGATTGCTCACATCGAGCCGCTTGAATCCAAGGCAATGCCCTCGGTCGAGACAGACGCCCTCAGCACAAAGGTCATCGAGCTCTATTCCAAGTTAAAGGAGAATGGCCGCCAATTACCCGAGAAAGTGGATCGTTATCTCTCAGAACTTGGCGATACGGAGGTGCTCGCGGACCTCATTGCCGCTACCTTCATTAACGACCCGCTTCGTCGGCAACAGATACTTGAAGAACTTGTGGTGAATCAGCGGCTCCGGCTCCTGATCCAATATCTGCGCGAAGAGACCGGCAGCACCACGGCCTAGTTTGCGGCCGTCTGCCTGTAGCCGCCGCCCTGTGTGGGCGCGTGGGAATCGACGAAAGGATGCGCCCTCGCGCTGAGCGCAGCTCCGAAAGCTTTCGCGAGTCTGTCGACGAAGCGGCTACGGCGCAGTCAACCGAGCGTGTTCTTCCAACAAATACCGGTCAGTCATCCCCGCGATGTAATCGCAAATCGTCCGGTGCAGACCTTCGCTCTCGATTCGTTTGCCAGCCGTGTCGCCGAGCAAATCAGGCGCCAGCAGATATGCTTCGAAAACCGATCGCAACATCTCGCAAGCCTGTTGGTTCACCTCGGCGACGCGCGGATGGTAATAGACATTCTTATATAAAAAGCGCCGTAGCTGGTCGTTCGCCTGCAACAATTTGTCGCTGTATGAAATAAGCGGGGCCGGCTGCCGCCGCACTTCGTCTGCGCTCTTCACACCGGCATGCTCGATTGCAACGACACTCGTCGCGATCACGTCGCGCACCTGCACGTCAATGATATCCCGAATGATAATCTTGTGCAGTTCCGGCTCACGAACCTCGGGATAGCGAGCCAGGACCGATTTCCGGCTTCCGCGCCAGACCGCGTCCTCCTCCAGTTGGGCAGAGCCAAGGATCTCGAAATCCACCGCATCATCCAGATCGTGGCTGTAATAGGTAATCTCGTCCGCGAGATTCGCGACCTGCGCTTCGAGCGAGGGAGAGCGATACTTTTCTCCTCCAACTATCGGCGAATCGTAAAACGCCTGATGCTTTCGCAGGCCTTCGCGGACTTCGAAGGTCAAATTCAAGCCGGGAAAATCCGGATAGGCTGACTCCAATAGCTCCACCACGCGCAGGCTTTGCCGGTTGTGATCGAAGCCGCCATGTTCGCGCATGCAATCGGCGAGCATCTCCTCGCCCGAATGTCCGAACGGCGAATGGCCCAGGTCATGGGCGAGCGCGATCGCCTCCGCCAGATCCTCGTTCAAGGAAAGCGCCCGCGCCATCGTCCGGCTGATGGAGGCCACCTCGATTGAGTGCGTCAGTCGCGTCCGCAGATGATCCCCCGTGCCATTGAGGAAAACCTGCGTCTTGTATTCGAGGCGGCGAAACGCGCGTGAATGAATAATTCGGGCCCGGTCGCGTTGAAACTCCGTCCGGTAAGCGTGACGCGCTTCGGGATAATTCCGTCCCCGCGAGTCTCCGGATTTTTGCGCGAACGGCGCGAAGATTCGTCCCTCATCCGCTTCCATTTTTTCCCGCGTCTTCCATCGCTGACGCCCAACCGCGACGCCATGCGAATCAGTGATCACAACCGGAATTATTCGCCATTATGCGGGCTTGGCGAGTCCGGATTTCAGCGGACTGGGAGTGACCGCTTGGGTTGAATTTTCCACATTGCAGGCAACGCTACGGCAATCGAATGGGCCGAAGATCAAGAAAAGCAACTGCTCCAAGGGTAGCGGCGGCGACTCATTGCAGCCAATCCCTGGCGCTGGACTCCGGAAATCGTCCTGCTGGTTCGAACGCTCCCTGGCTGGTTCTTGGCGTCTGCATTTTCCTGGCGGCGATTACCTGGCTGGTCTTCGGCCAGACGCTTCGTCATCCGTTCGTTAATTATGATGACGGCGAATATGTGCTCAAGAACGCTCCCATCACCCGGGGTCTGACGATCCAGGGAATTAGCTGGGCTTTCACGCATGTGCATTCCTCCAATTGGCACCCATTGACCTGGATTTCACATATGCTGGACTGCCAGTTTTTCGGCTTGAATCCGGCCGGTCATCACCTCACCAATGTTCTGCTGCACACTGTCACAGCGATTCTTCTTTTCCTCGTCCTGCACCAAATGACGGGCACGCTTTGGCGGAGTGCTTTTGTCGCAGCCGTTTTTGCGATCCATCCATTACGCGTGGAATCGGTGGCGTGGGTGGCAGAGCGCAAGGACGTACTCAGCGGGCTGTTTTTTATGCTAACCGTGGGGGCATACGTGCGATATGCCCGCGCACCGTGGTCGCCCGCCCGCTATGGATTGGTGTTTCTGCTGTTTGCCATGGGATTGATGTGCAAACCGATGCTGGTGACCGTGCCTTTTGTCCTCCTCATGTTGGACTACTGGCCTCTTGATCGCTTTGACCCGCCCCAAGGCAGCGGCGATAATCGTTCTCGAATCCGCCGGCGGGTGATTCTGGAGAAATTGCCGTTGCTCGGATTGAGCTTCGCGTCGTGTGTGGTCACGGTCTTCGCTCAAAGGGGCTCCATGCAGCCGGTCGCGAAAATTTCCCTGCCCTTGCGCTTGAGCAACGCCGTCGTCTCGTCCACGGATTATCTGCGCCAGATGTTCTGGCCAACAGATCTGGCCGTCTTGTACCCGTGGGAGGCGGCCCGCCTTGGGGCCTCGAATTTTGTGCCGGCAATCATTCTCTTGGCCGGCGTTTCGGCAGCCGTTTTTTCCCTGCGGCGGCAGCGATATCTTGTTACCGGCTGGCTCTGGTATCTCGTCATGCTCGGGCCGGTCATCGGGATTTTGCAAGTAGGGAATCAAGCACGAGCGGACCGTTATACCTATCTTCCCCAGATCGGTTTGTACTTAATGCTGACGTGGGGGACCACTACGCTGTGCGCTCGTTGGCGGGACCGCCGTGTGTTGCTCGCCAGCCTCGGCAGCGTCGTTCTCGTTTCGTTGATTTTCGTCGCGCGCGCCCAGGCCGCCTATTGGCGGGATAGTGAAACGCTCTGGACCCACGCGCTGGCCTGCACTACGGACAATACGGTCGCCGAAGGAAACCTCGGTGAGGCTTACCATGCGAGGGGAAAGACGCGCGAGGCGATGGAGCATTTTGAAAGGGCGTTACGAATCGAACCGAGACAGACTTCCGTCCACTCCAACTTGGGGGTTTTTTATTTGGAAATGGGCCAGGTGAATGAGTCCCTGAGCCATCTCGAAAAAGCGCTGGAGATCGAACCCAACTTCGCCGACGCACACTACAACCTGGGCAATACCTATCTCCAAATGGGACGTGCGGACGACGCTCTTGCCCATTACCAGAAGGCGCTGGAGATCAACCCGAATGACATTGAAGCCCTGAACAACATGGCTTGGATACTTGCGACCTGGCCGGACGCGCTGACCCGCGACGGCGCGAAGGCCGTCGAGTCGGCCGAACGAGCGGACTTTTTCACCCGGAGCGAGAGCCAGGTCGCCAGCGCTACCCTCGCAGCCGCCTACGCTGAAGCGGGTCGATTTCCCGAGGCCCTCCAAGCCGCCCAGCGCGCCTTACAGTTGGCCACAATCGAGGGCAACGCCGCCCGCGCCGATTCCATTCGCGCGCAGATTGCGCTATATCGGTCCGGCGCGGCGTTTCGTGACCACCGCTACTCGTCCACCTCCCGCTAGAAATCGATGCTCAACGGCCAAAAAATTGTTGTCGTGATGCCCGCGTACAACGCGGCCCGGACGTTGCGCCGGACCTACGACGAAGTCATGGCCCAGGGAGTGGTCGATCTGGTCATCATCGTGGACGACGCCAGTCAAGATGATACCGTGGCCATCGCCCGCACCCTGGAGCACGTGCAAGTGGAAGTGCATCCGCTGAACCGCGGATACGGCGGAAATCAAAAGACCTGCTATCGCCTCGCTCTCGCGGCTGGGGCGGACATCGTCATCATGATCCATCCGGATTATCAATACACCCCGCTGTTGGTCCCCGCGATGGCCTCCCTCGTCGCGAGCGGACTTTACCCCTGCATGCTGGCTTCGCGAATTCTCGGCAACGGTGCGCTCCGCGGCGGAATGCCAATCTGGAAGTACATCGCCAACCGCTTCCTGACCTTGTCCGAGAATTTATTGCTCGGCGCGAAGCTCTCCGAATACCACACTGGCTATCGCGCGTTCACCCGCGAGCTCCTTGAGCGTTTGCCCCTCGAGAAAAACTCCGACGACTTTGTTTTTGATAACGAAGTCCTGGCTCAGGTGCTTTGGTTCAATTGCGCCATCGGGGAAGTTACCTGCCCGACAAAGTATATGCCTGAGGCTTCTTCGATAAACTTTCGCAGAAGCGTGCGTTACGGCTTCGGCTGTCTCCGCACAGGCTTCGCATTTCGCTGGGCGACAATCCGCGGCAGTGGACGCTTGTTTCCTGCGAACAAAGCCAAAGACGCGTGAAAAATGCGCTCCCGGTGCGCAGGTGCGCCCTAGCTTCCATTGGCCTCGTGAAGACTCGTCTATCGCCTTTCTCAACTTCTCTCTGCGGATTTTGCCTCTTGCTTGTCGGCGCGCTGATATTCCGGGATTTTTTGTTCGGTGAGGCGGTGCTCTTGTACAAGGACATCGGCAGTGATTCATTGAACAGTTATTATCCGGACTTTGTTCACCTTTCGAACTACATTCGCCACCAGGGATTTCCGTCCTGGTCTTTCTACGTCGGGATGGGTCAGAGCCTTTCCTACGCTACAGGCTATTTGATCTGGCAGCCCGTCAGCTTGTTGCCACAAAACTGGATCGCCCACGCGCTGGTCTTTCAACACCTGGCCAAGATTCTCCTTGCTGGATTGTTCTTTTTTCGGTTTCTCCAGCTTTCTCGTCTTCGCTCACCGGCGCCGCTTCTGGGTTCCCTGTTGCTCTCCTTTTCGGCCTACATGTGCATGGGCAGTTGCTGGTATCCCCTCGCGGACGAAGTTGTTTGCTTCGCTGCGATATTGCTAGGGGTGGAGGAGGCCGTGCGAAACGGGCGGTGGCTCATTCTTGCCCTGGCCGTCATGTTGGTCGGAATGATAACTCCGTTCCACCTCTACCTCGCTGCCCTATTCCTTGCAACATACGTCCCGATAAGGCTCTTCATGCGATATCCAGGACAGCCGCGCACGATTCTACGGATTTGCTTTGTCCTGGGTGCCGTCGCTACTCTCGGCCTCGGCCTTGGCGCAGTCATCACTCTGCCTTATCTGCACTCTGTTCTAAGCAGCCCGCGTGGTTCCGGCACAACTTCCTTTGTGGCTACCCTGAGCTCTTCGTCATTTTTTGCTCCAGGGTCGCCCCTCCATAACATCACCGCTGCTTTGAGGCCGTTCGGAAACGACATGCTCGGCACAGGAGACGGATTCCGTGGATGGCAAAACTATCTCGAGGCTCCAATTACCTATTGCGGATTGCTCTGTCTTCTGGTGCTTCCCCAAGTCTTTGTTTTCGCTTCGAAACGTCGGGCGCTTATCTATGGGTTGTTCCTGGCAGGAATTCTTATCCCAACCATCTTTCCCTGGTTCAGATACCTCTTCTGGCTATTTCAGGGCGACTATTACCGGACCCATTCATTGTTTTCGGTCCTTGGCGTAATTACTCTCGCCATGATTGTTTTCTCTCGCTACAAAAACGGTCAGCCGCTGAATCTTTGGCTCCTGGCGGCAACGACGATTGTATTGCTGGCCATTCTGTATTTGCCGCTCCAAGGGTGGCAGACTCTCATTAACCCGGATCTAAGACGCAGAGCATCGCTCCTTATACTCGTATACGGCCTGCTCTTGGCCGCCGGTCAGTTTCTGAAACGTCAGACACTTGCGGCATATCTTATGGTGGGGTTGGTCGTTATTGAGCTCGTTACCTTCGATCGCTTTACCGTTTCCAATCGGAACATCGTCACAAAGCATGAGCTCACAGAACGCGTTGGTTATAACGACGAAACGGTAGACGCCGTCCGCGACATCAAAGCCACTGATGACAGCTTCTTCCGCATCACGAAACTTCGGCCTTCGACGCTGAGCACTTTTCCCAGTCTAAACGATGCCATGGTGTTCGGTTACTACGGCACTTCATCATACGGTTCTTTTAATAGCGTTAACTACACCAATTTTTTGACCGCCGTAGGTGCAATCCCTCCCCATTCCGAGATGGACACGCGTTGGGCCATGGGTTTGGCAGACAGCGCCCTTTTGTCCGCTTTCGCGTGCGAAAAGTATGTCCTCGTTGACGATCCCGCACGCTTTCAGAAGGAGATTCACTACGAGCCCATTCAAGCCTATGGCAAAGATTTCCTCTTCCGCAATCAGCTATTCCTTCCGCTCGGGTTAACGTATACCCGCTACATGGACGAAGACATATTTGTCCGGCTTCCTAGCGGAGAAAAACAGGAAGCATTGCTGCGTGCAGTCGTCCTTTCGAATGAAAACGAGGCTGCCAAACAGGGGCTTTCGCCCCTAACCGTTTCGGAATTGGAGGAGGATATTAGGGCTACGCGCCTCTCAGATGTCGTCGCTGCCCGGCGGAAGACTGCTCTGAACCTGGCCTCTTTCGACCAAACCAAGATCCTGGGCTCTGTGCGCCTTGACCAAAGAGACATTCTCGTCTTGCAGACCCCATTCGACCGGGGTTGGCATGCTCTTGATGACGGGAAGGAGGCCCCCGTCCTGAAAGTAGATATCGGACTGCTAGGCATAGCTCTTGGTGAGGGCGAACACAAAATGGAACTGCGTTATACTCCCCCTTTCCTGCACCTGGGTCTGGCTCTAACTCTCGCATCGCTGTTAATTCTTGCAGCGATGCTTTGGCGGTGGCCCCGACTTAGCCTGCCTGCTTAAGAGTGGGACCCACCCACTCTCTTCCCTCAACCTGACCCGAGTTCCTCAATGCTGAAACCCCTCCAATCCCACCATAGTCCTGAGAGCAGAAAACCGGAGCGGTTACTCGTGAGGGAGATGCTCCCGGGCCTGGCCGCTGACCACTTGTCTGCGAATGACGCTCTGCGGTTTCTCGGACACGCCAAGGTAAATGCGGCCGATATACTCTCCCATCACGCCCAGAAGAAGCAGTTGCGTGCCGGCAAAGAGCAGCACTGTCGCCATGAGCGATCCCCAGCCGAGCGGAGTGTGCCGCACAAAATGCTCGACCGTTACTTCCACGACGGAAATGAATCCAATAACGCTCAAACCGATCCCGGCAATGGTCGCGAATCGGAGTGGCAAAATGGAAGCATTGATGAACATGCTCATCCAAAGCCGCAGCAAACTCCGTAACTTGTAACCGCTCTCACCCGCCCGGCGAGCGTCGTGCCTCACGAGGACGACGCCAACATTCTGCGTGACCTGAAAAATGAGTCCGTCGACATACGGATACGGCGTGGTGCACGGCGAAATCGCATCGACCACAAAACGGGAAAGGCAACGGAAGCTCGAAAGGTAAAGACCCCTCGGCTTATCGATGCTCCAGTCGGCGATCAAATTGGTGAGCGAACTTCCCGCATTTCGCCACCAGGAATGGCGCTTTTCCTCATAGACGCTGTAGACAACATCGCGGTGTTCCCGTTGGGCGACATCGAGGAGCTTTACCACTTCAGAAGGCGGATTCTGCAAATCATCATCCATCGTGACAACGAAATCGCCGGAACATGCCCGCAACCCAGCGAGGATGGCGTTGTGTTCGCCGAAATTGCGCGAGAGGTGGAGGTAGGTGATGCGCCTCGAAGCACTCGCGAGCAAACGAAGGGCGATTTCTTCGGTCGCGTCGCGGCTTCCGTCGTTCACCAGGATCAACTCAAATCCGCCCGCGATGGAAAGCTTCTCGAATTCCGCGAGCAACATTTCCAGAGTCTCCGCGGAATTGTAGAGCGGAACGACAACACTGAGAGTGACGTGGGAGTCGTTCATCACGGTTTGCGCGCGAGCGCAAGGAGGGAACTGCCCAACGGCAACGGGAAAACCGAGCTGAGCCCAAATTCAAGTCGCACCAGACCAGTGAGGATCGCATTGAGTCCGAGCGGAAGTGGAGCAAAATCCGACTGCACTTCCGCGCTCGGCGTCTTCCTGCTCCGCCAGCGCATTAGCGCGATCACAGGCAAAAGGCTCATGTTCCAATAGGTCAATCGACTGATCCGAAAGCCGGCTCCACGAAGCAAGGCGGCAAGCTGTGGACGGGTATAACGCCGGTCCGCGTCAACCGCAACATCATGACTGCCTCGCAGAAAATCGAGGGCGGCCACGTTGACGATCAATTCGCCGCCTGAACGCAGAACGCGCCAGGCTTCGCGAAGTGCGGCATGATCGTCCACACCCCGATTGGTAAGCACGTCGAGCGAGAGCACAAAGTCGAACTGAGAGTCGGGAAACGGGAGTTGATTGATGCTCCCCGTCGTCAGGGTGGCTCCCGTGGCGCGACGTGTGGTCAGCTTGATCGCGTGCTCGCTCAGATCCATTCCCACGAAGGAAGCGGCCGGGAACCGGCGAACGAGCGTAGCGAGCATTCCACCGCTTCCGCAGCCTGCATCGAGCAGGCTGAAATCGGATCGCTTCGGACGAATCATACCCGCGATTTCACGACGCAACGCCCGATACCACCAGTAATCATCCTCGACAGCGCGCATCTTATCGTGTTCTGCCGGAGACATAATCGATCTTTCCTAGCGACTGAAGAAGCCCCTGACGGCGCTCGCGATCTCCTCGACCTCCTCATCCCGCAACCAAGGATGAACCGGCAGGCATAAGAGTTCTCGCGCCGCACGTTCCGTGACCGGAAGTTTCGAGGCGGTTTCAATTCGCCCGCGGTAGGCGGGCTGCTGGTGGATCGGAATCGGGTAGAGAACGCCGGCGTCCACGCCCTTCTTGCGCAGATGTTCGCGCAGGGCATCACGCGACGAAGTGCGAACCACGTATTGATGGAAAACGTGCCGGCAATCGGGCAAGAGCGCCGGCAGCGTCAGGTCGAGATCGCGTAACGACTTATCATAGCACTCGGCAATTTCCACGCGACGCGCATTCTCCGCTTCGAGGTGCCGAAGTTTCACCCGCAGGATCGCCGCCTGCACGCTATCGAGACGCGTATTCATGCCAGGTCGCTCGCTCACATAGCGCTCCTTCCAGCCATAAATCCTCAACTCGCGGAGGCGTGCCGCCAACGCTCCATCGTTTGTCACGACCGCGCCGCCGTCACCCAGTGCACCGAGGTTCTTGGTCGGATAAAAACTAAAAGCGGCGGCGGCTCCCCATGTTCCCACCTGCCGTCCGTTGATGCTCGCGCCATGCGCCTGAGCGCAATCTTCAATCAATACCACCCCGTGCCCATGAATGATCTCCAGAATCGCCGGCACATCGGCGGGGTGGCCGTATAGGTGAACCGGAATCACAGCTCTGAGGCTACGCCCTTTGTAAGCGCGCAGCGTCCGCTCCAAATGTTCGGGACTAATGGTCAACGTGCGCTCCTCAACGTCCACCAAGAGAGCGCTCGCGCCGGCAAGCTCGATCGCGGCCACGGTGGCAACGGCGGTATTAGACGTGGTGATGACGAGGTCGTCCGGGCCGATGTCCAAGGCCCGCAACGCGAGTTCGATCGCGTCGGTTCCGTTCCCGGTCGAGACGACGCTCTCCGCGCCGACGAAGCGTGCGAACTCTTCTTCGAATGCATCCACTTCCGGGCCAAAAAGGTATTGGCCCTTTTCGAGCACACGCGCGATCGCGGCATCGATCTCCGCTCGGTAGGCAAGATATCCGGCCCTCGGATCGGCGAGACGAATCCTCACAGATATTGGGGTAGACACTCACGATAATATGCGAGCGTCTTCTCGATCGTTTCGCGCAGGGACCTCTTCGGTGTCCAGCCTAGTTCGGCGCTGATCTTTGAGAAATCGGCGTAGTAGTCTCCCACGTCGATTGCTTTTCGATCCGCCGGAAACTCGCGGCGCACTATTTCGCCGCCGCCGTTCACATCGATCATCAATTGCGCCAGCGAAGCAAGGTCAATCACTTCGGCCCCGCCGAGGTTGTAAACTTTGCCGGCCGCTACCTCAGAAGCACCAGCGAGCAAAAACGCGTCCACCGCATCTTCCACGTCGGTAAAGTCGCGGAGCTGCTGCCCCCCCCAAACCTCAATCGGTTGGCGCTCGAGCAGCCGCCGGATCCAAATACCGACAAAGGTCTGCCGGGCATCCTTGATCCGCATGCGCGGACCGATTGTGTTCGTTAGTCGCAAGGCTGTCGCCTTGATCTGATACACCTCGTTGTAAAGCAGATGATATTTTTCCGCCGCCATCTTATTGATGCCGTTAACGTCGACCGGCCGCGACGGGTGGCTTTCCGTTACCGGCAATTTTTCCGGCCGGCCATAAATCTGCCGCGTGCTCGCAAATACGATTTTGACCTTCGGATTACACAGACGGCACGCTTCCAGAATGGAAAGCTGCGCGCGGCAATTGATTTCCAAATCCGTCATGGGCTGGCGCATGGAGTCGAGGTGGCTCGTTTGTCCGGCAAGATTAAAGAGGTAATCCTTCCCCTGGACCAGGTGTTGCATGCTGAAGGTATCGCGCACGTCGGAAATATTCACCCTGACGCGCTCGCGCAGCCCTTCCAGATTGAAAAGATTGCCGCCATAATCTGGAATGAGGCTGTCGAGCAGGGTAATATCCGCGCCTAACGAATCGAGCCGGCGCGCCAGGTTTGCACCGATGAAACCGATCCCGCCCATAATGAGCACCTTGCTACCGTGGTAATTTTGTTCCATCGAGATTGACCGCAATGTCTCCAAAGATAACCTCGGCGCGATGTTACCCCGCTGCCGCATCCATACCAAGCAGCTTTCTAGCATCAG
>Ga0209048_10002976_pt1 | contig 16602 bp, 14 predicted proteins | sample FrelakmetCRP12CR_FD_187146 | JGI IMG/M metagenome (GOLD analysis project Ga0209048, IMG submission 187146) | Freshwater lake sediment microbial communities from the University of Notre Dame, USA, for methane emissions studies - CRP12 CR (SPAdes)... | ecosystem: Environmental > Aquatic >... | reverse complement strand
CCCCCGCTTCGATCGACATGTTGCACACGGTCATGCGGCCCTCCATCGAGAGGGCTCGAATCGCCGCCCCTCGGTACTCGATGATCGAACCAATCCCTCCACCCGTCCCGATCCGGGCGATGATCGAGAGGACGACGTCCTTCGCGGTGACGCCGCCAGGGAGCTCACCTGCGACCGTCACTGCCATCGTGCCCGGGCGGGCCTGGGGGAGCGTCTGGGTGGCGAGCACGTGCTCGACCTCACTCGTGCCGATGCCGAACGCCAGCGCCCCGAACGCGCCGTGGGTGGACGTGTGACTGTCCCCGCACACGATCGTCATTCCCGGCAGCGTCAGACCCTGCTCGGGGCCGATCACGTGGACGATGCCCTGGCCCGGTTCACCCATCTTGGCGAGCCGGATCCCGAACTCGGCGCAGTTGGTCGCGAGCGCGTCCATCTGCTTCTTGGAGATCAGGTCTGTGACTGGCCGATCGATGTGGATCGTGGGCACGTTGTGGTCCATGGTGGCCACGGTGAGGTCGGGGCGGCGGACGCCCCGTCCCTGCATGCGCAGGGCCTCGAACGCCTGTGGGGACGTGACCTCGTGGACCAGATGGAGATCGATGTAGAGGAGATCAGGCTCACCGTCGGCCCGTCGGACGACGTGGCGCTCCCACACCTTGTCGGCCAGCGTGGTGGGAGGAGAGGCCGGGGTCGTTGCCACGGAACGATTCTGGCACGGAGCAAGCGCGGTGGCACCTCGAGGGCCGCCGCAGCATCCGTTCACCCTCGCGAAACATACGTGAAACACACGGCTCGTAGGTTCATCGCGTATGGAGGTCGAGATCCTGCGCTGGCCGGACGAACAGGAGCGCTTGGAGCGGCTGCGCTCGGCCGGGTCCCCGCGGCTCATCCTGGTCGACGACACGGACCAACCGCCGCCAATCGTCGATCCACTCGAGGACTGGACGCGCGCGAGCGCGGACCCGCGCGACGTGCAGACTCGGGTCAGCACCCTGCACCGTCGGGCCGCGCGTCGCGGCGAGCGTCCGCTCGTCGACGGGTCGGGGCTCCTGCACTTCAGCGGCCGCTGGGTGGCGCTCTCGCCGGTGGAGGCCTCGTTGGCCGAAGTGCTCGTCGAGCGCTTCGGCGCCGTCGTCGGACGAGAGGTGCTGGCGCGGAGTGCGTGGCGTGAAGGTGTCGCGACGCGAAACGCCCTCGACGTGCAGATGGTCAGGTTCCGTCGGCGTATCGAGTCGCTCGGGCTCGAGGTCCGCACCGTGCGGTCCCGCGGGTACCTGCTGCAGCCGGCGGGCTGACGCTTCGTGGACGTCGGCGCGGTACTCCTCGACATCCTGATCGTGCTCGTCGCGGCGAAGGTCGCGGCCGAGCTCGCCGAGCGCGTCGGGATTCCCGGTGTGGTGGCCGAGATCGTCGCTGGCGTGCTCATCGGGCCGTCGGTGCTCGGGTTCGTCGGGCTCAACCAGACCCTGAGCGTGCTCGGCGAGATCGGCGTGATCCTCCTGCTGCTCCAAGTCGGACTGGAGATGAACCTGGACGAGCTGGGCGCGGTGGGTCGATCGTCGCTCACCGTCGCCGTCATCGGGGTGGTCGTCCCGATGGCGGCCGGCTTCGCGGTGGCCGAGGCGTTCTCCTACAGCGACAACACCGCGCTCTTCCTCGGGGCGGCGCTCGCGGCGACGAGCGTCGGCATCACGGCGCGGGTGTTCAGCGACCTGCGGGCGCTGGCGACGGTCGAGGCCCGCACGGTGCTCGGCGCGGCCGTGGCCGACGACGTGCTCGGCCTGGTGATCCTCACGGTGGTCGTGCGCATCGTGTCCGAAGGCACGATCTCGATCGGCAGCGTCCTCGTGATCGTCGGCGTCGCGGTGGCGTTCCTGGTCGTGGCCACGCTCGCGGGATCCCGGATCGCGCCACCCACGTTCGAGTGGCTCCACCGGCGGTCGCGCTCGGCGGGCACGCTCGTCGCGCTCGCGCTGGCATTCACGCTCGGGTTCGCCGAGCTCGCCGAGGCGGCCCAGCTCGCACCGATCGTCGGCGCGTTCGTCGCCGGGGTCGCCCTGTCTCGCAGCACGGTGAAGGACCGGATCGAGCGTGAGCTCGCGCCGGTCGGCCATCTCTTCATCCCGGTGTTCTTCCTCCAGATCGGGATCGCGGTCGACGTCGGTCAGTTCATCTCGCCCGACGTGCTCGGGGTCGCGGCGGTGCTGTTCGTCGTGGCGGTGGTGGGCAAGATCGTCGCCGCCGTCGGGGTGTTCGGATCTCCCGGCGACAAGTGGCTGATCGGGTTCGGGATGATCCCGCGCGGTGAGGTCGGGCTGATCTTCGCGACGATCGGCCTTGAGCAGGGAGTGCTGGGACGCGACCTCTACGCCGCGTTGCTCCTGGTCGTGCTCGCGACCACACTCCTCGCGCCACCGCTCTTGCGGGCACGACTCCAACGGGTCCGAGCGAGGCGCGGCGCCGACGCGCCGTCCGAGCCGATGCCCGAGGGCGGTTGGCTCGTCGCGCGCGACGGCGTCGTGGATCTCGCCGCGCAACCAGCAACGGCACGGGCCCTGCACGTCGGGCTCGATGCGGCCTTGCTCGTGGGTGAGGACACCCAGCCGGGCTCTCGGCTGCTCGATTGGCTAGGGGGTCTTGGCGAAGTGCCGCTGCGCTGGGACGACGCGGCGACCTCGGCGCTCTTCGAGGTGCTCCGGCGGGGCACGCCTCGCACGTGGCGATTCCTCGAGACCACCGGACTGCTCGAGCGCGCACTTCCCGAGCTTGCCGACGCCGTCGCACGTCGTCGGGCCGATCCGTTCGTCCTCGAGCCGGCCCACGTGCTGACGTTCTCGCTGGTCGAGCGGCTTCGCGAGGTCGTCGCCCACGATCAGCGCGCCGCGGCGGAGCACCAGCGGCTCGAGCATCCGGAGTGGCTCGTGCTGGGTGCGCTGATCCTCGACGCGGCCGGTGACGACACGCCGCCGGTGGAGATGGGTCGGCGGTTGGTGCATCGCCTGGATCTCGGCGCGGCAGCCGAGCAGGAGATCGCCCTGTTGGTCGGGGACTCGGAGCTGCTGCGGGCTGCGGCGTCGCGCCTGGACGGCCTCGATGAGGAGCGCGTGTTGCAGATCGCGACGCACCTCGACTCGGTCGAGCGCGCTCGCGCCCTCTATGCACTCACCATCGCGATCAACGAGCTCGAGTCGTGGGACCGCAGTCGTCTTGATCAGCTGCTCGACCTCGTGCTGGTCGTGCTCGACCGCCCGTCGCTGACCGGGCTCGACGCACGGAACCTGGTCGAACGCCGACGGGCGGAGGCCGTTCGGCTCGTGGCGGCAGACGAGGCGGTGGCCGACCGGATCCTGCACGCGCCCCGGGCGTACCTCCTCACCCAGGAGGCGGCCGACATCGCGCGTCAAGCGGGGCTGCTGGAGCCCCTCCCGCCCCGCAACCGCGCGCGTGTCGGGGTCGTCCCGCTCGAGCCTCCGCACGGGACGGCGCCCGGCTCGGCGAGCGAATGGCGGGTCGAGGTCGCGGTTCGCGACCGACCGGCGCTGCTCGCAACCGTCTCGGGAGTGCTCGCCGACACGGGACTGGACGTCCTCGACGCGGTGATCGCGACGTGGGAAGACGGTGGCGCGCTCGAGAGCTTCCGGGTGCGACGGGCGCTCCTCGATCCCGCCCGGCTCGATGACGAGGAGATCGCCCGGGCGCGACTGCCTGAACCGGAGTGGTTGGAGCAAGCGATCGTCGCTGCATTCGACCGCCCGCTCACCTCGCCCGCGAACCCCGACGCTCAGGTGATCTTCGACGACGCGGCATCGCCCTGGTACACGCTCTGCGAGGTGCGAAGCCCCGACCGGCGCGGACTGCTGCACACGATCACCGTCGGGCTCGCTTCGGCCGGCGCCGATGTTCACTCGGCGCGCCTGGTCACTACCCACGGCCGAGCCGTCGACCGTTTCGAGCTCACCGACCGGACGGGCCGCAAGCTCGACGCCGAGGTGAAGGACGCGATCGTCGTCGCGGTCACGGGCGGCGTGTCGCCCCGCCGGCGGACGCTGACGCGGCGCCGGTAGCGCTCTCGACCATCACACCCCGCAGCCAAGGGTGCGGACCTCAGAGATCGGCGAGACCGAGGTCGGCGGCAAGACATGACCTGCGGACCTTGCCCGTCGGTGACACCGGGATGTCGTCGACTCGAAAGATCTCCTTCGGGCGCTTGTGGGGCGCGAGCCGATCGCGAAGCCACGCGGCGAGCTCGTCGGGTTCCACCCCGCCGACAACCGCGGCGCAGACCCGTTCGCCCCAGTCGTCGTCGGGGACGCCGAACACCGCCGCGTCCCGCACGTCGGGGTGCTCCAGCAGCACGTGCTCGATCTCGAGGGGGTAGACGTTCACGCCGCCGGTGATCAGGAGGTCGTCCCGGCGGCCGTCGAGGAAGAGGTACTCGTCGTGGTCGAGGCGTCCCAGGTCGCCGACGCTGAACGCACTCCCTCGCCACGCGGCGGCGGTCCGAACCGGGTCGCGCCAGTACTCGAAGCGCGCGAAGTCCGGGACGTCGCACCAGATCGCGCCGGCCTGATCCTCGAGGAGTGGGCCTTCGATGTTGAGCCGACGCCCCGGTCGAGCACGTCCGACGGTGCCCGGACGAGCCAGCCACTCGTCGGGTGCGCAGGTGGTGAACTGTCCCTCGGTCGACCCGTAGAACTCCCACACCGAACCGGTCGGGAACGCGTCGATCGCGGCGCGCTTGACGCGCCCCGGGCATGGGGCGCCTGCGTGGGCGACCAAGCGGAACGAGTCGAGTGGCGGGCGATCGGAGGCCGCGAGAAGTCGTCGCAGTTGGGTAGGCACGACGAACGTGGTCGTCGGTCGCGTCGCGCTGATGGTCGCGGCGAGGGATTCGACGTCGAATGGACCAGGAACGACGACGTCGCCTCCGGCCAGCAGGGTGCCGGCAGCGAAGCGCAGCGGCGCCGAGTGGTACAGCGGCGACACGACGAGGTGGACGTCGTCGGACGCGAAGCCCCACAGCTCGCGCTCCTCGGCCAGCGCGGCTGCCGCAGCGCGTTCCTCGAGCACACCGGACCACACGCCTTTGGGTGAGCCGGTCGTCCCCGACGTATAGAGCATCGGTCGGGCGAGCGGCGCGTCCGCCAGATCGATCTCGTGCTGCGTGGCGACGAGGCGGATGAGGTCGGCGTCGCGGAGCGTCGTGGTGGGGTCGGCGTCGCCGAGGAGTGCGGTGAGCTCACGGTCGGTGAGGGCGGGGTTGAGCAAGACAGGGACGATGCCGACGCGCAGCGCGCCGAGTACGACGCCGAGATACTCGGTCGAAGACGCGGCGACGATCGCGATCCGGTCACCGGAACGGCACCCCTGCTCGAGGAGCCCGGCAGCGGCACGACGCTGGTCGCTCGTCGACTCACCCGCGGTGATACGCGCGCCCCTCACCGCGGATCAGTACCAGATCGCAACGGGGCGGCCGTCGGGGTCGTGCTCGGGTGGGTCGGGCAAGCTCCGCGCCTCTCCGCGCGCGACTCGTGCCGCGGTCCACGCCACGACCGCGGCATCGCACACGTCGTCGGGAGCGCCACGCACGCCCGCGGCGCCGGGGTCGTCGGGGACCTCGATCCCGACCGCGCGTAGCAGGTTGCACCGAGTCCGGTGCCCGACCCATGTCTTCTTCGCCGCCAGCGACGAGCCCCCGGCGAGTGCGCGGAACGAGACCTCGGGGTGCACCTCGCGAACCCGCTCGGGATCCGCGGCCCACGCGGGGGTCGCGTCGAGGATCTTCGGTCCGAGACGCCAGGCCTGGATGCTGAGCCCCAGCCCCGTGGCCATGAGCTGAGCGGCGCTGGCTGCCGCGTGCGTGGGCTGCTCGAGGGCGGTCGGTGTGGGCGCGTGAAACACCGAGTTCCGTCGTGCCCCGAGCTCGAGCTTCGCGGCGACATCGGCGTGGCGAGGTCCGCGCATCGTGTGTCCGAGAGGGATGTCGACACCGATCGCGATGGCATCCGCCGACGCGATCTCGGCGAACGAGGAAGCGAAGCGGCACTCCGAGACCCGGTCGTCGGTGAGCTCGACGACGATCCAGCCGCCAACGCAGCCGTCGACGCCGAGGACGCGCACCTTCAGGCGTCGACGGACCGGACGCTCACGACCTCGACCTCGAACTTGCGACGCGGTCCCTCGAACTCGACGGTGTCGCCCGGCTTGGCGCCGAGCAGGACCTTCCCGAGCGGTGACGACGAGGAGAGCACGTCGTAGGTATCGTGGCGCTCTTCGATCGACCCGACGAGGTACAGCGTCGTGTCGTCGTCGCCGTCCATGCGGATCTCGACGACCGAGCCCGGAGTGACGACGTCGGTTTCGGCGTTGTCGACGACGACCGCGGCCTTGAGCATCTGGTCGAGGTGACGGATGCGGCCCTCGTTCAGTCCCTGTTCGTTCTTCGCGGCGTCGAAGTCGGCGTTCTCGCGGATGTCGCCGTGCTCGCGGGCGCGCTCGATCCACTGCGAGATCTCGCTCCTGCGCTCACCAGAGCGCCATTCGTACTCCTTGCGCAGACGCTCGTGCGCGTCGCGCGAGAAGTGCTGAGCATCATGCTGGGAGGGCTGCTCGTCCACCCAGGGATCGTACCCGCGGGTTGCTCGCGAGCAGCCGAGCGTGGGCGATGATGCCCTGGTGGTCTTCGTGCTCGCGCTGGCGGCGGCGCTCACCTACGGCGCGGGAGACTTCCTGGGAGGCATCGCCACCAAACGCTCGGGGGACTCGCTCGGGGTGGTCGCGATGTCGTCAGTGGTCGGCGTCGTGCTCCTCCTGGTCCTCGTGTGGGTGTTCCCCTCCGAACCAACCGGCGCTGATCTTGCGTGGGGCGCCGCCGCCGGCGTGGCCGGCGGGATCGGGGTGACGCTCTTCTACCGGGCGCTTGCGACCGGTGTGATGAGCGTCGTCGCGCCGGTCGCCGCGGTCACGGGGGCCGTCGTCCCTGTCGTCGCGGGGCTGTTGCTCGGGGAGCGTCCGGGAGGTCTCGCCCTCGTCGGCGTCGCGCTCGCGATCGTCGCGGTGGCACTACTGGCGCGTGAGGCCGCCGGTGCGAACGAACAGGTCAGCGGGGATCGCGGACCGGCGTTCGTGCTCGCCGTCGGTGCGGGACTCGGTTTCGGTGGCTTCTTCGTGCTCCTCGACCGCGCCGGGGACAACGCGGGGTTGTGGCCCCTCGTGGCGTCACGGTCGGTCACGTTCGTGCTCGCGACCGTCGTGGCGGTCGCGACCAGTCGCGCGGTGCTCCCGGTCCGAGGGGCGCGAGCGGTGGCGGTCGGGACCGGGCTGCTCGACATGTCGGCCAACGCCCTGTTCCTGGTCGCGAACCGCTCCGGGCTCCTCGCACTGGTCGCGGTCGTGACGTCGCTGTACCCGGCGAGCACGATCGCGCTGGCGCAGATCTTTCTGGGGGAGCGCTTGGCCCGCCACCAGATCCTCGGCCTCGTCCTCGCGGCCGGGGGTGTGGCGTTGATCGCCGGCACCTGAGCAGGGGCCCAATCCGGAGTGCGAGCAGAGCACGCAGAACTGGTTTGACCGTCCTCGGAACGCCTGCGAACATGGAGGTCTCATGACGCACCTGACCGTCATCGTCATTTCCTAGCGAGCGCCGGACCTCCCGGCGTTCGCTCTCGACCGTCCACCTCGGTGGGCGGTTTTTCATTGTCTGGGACAGTCGTCAGGACCAGGAGCAGCAGCGTGGCACACAGGATCGGCATCATCGGCGGCGACGGGATCGGACCCGAGGTCATCGCCGAGGCCATGAAGGTGGTCGACGCCGCCGGCGTGGAGTACACGCCGGTGGCGTTCGACCTGGGCGGCGCCCGGTACCTCCGTGACGGCGAGGTGCTTCCCGACGTCGACCTGGAAGCAATCCGGGGCTGTGACGCGGTCATGCTCGGTGCGGTGGGTACGCCCGATGTCCCGCCGGGGATCATCGAGCGCGGGTTGCTGCTGCGACTGCGTTTCGAGCTCGATCTGTATGCCAACGTCCGGCCGTTCACTGCCGGGCCGAGCGCACTCAACGACGGTGTCGACATGATCGTCGTGCGCGAGAACACCGAGGGCACATACGCCGGCGAGGGCGGCTTCCTGCGCAAGGGTACGCCGCGCGAGATCGCCACGCAGGGTTCGGTCAACACGCGGTTCGGTGTCGAGCGGTGCGTGCGCCACGCGTTCGCACTGGCACAGGATCGCGAGCGCAAGCACGTGACCCTCGTCCACAAGACGAACGTGCTCACCTTCGCGGGCGATCTCTGGGAGCGAACCTTCGGGATCATCGCCGCGGAGTTCTCCGAGACGGGGACCGCCTATCACCACGTCGACGCGGCGTGCATCTACTTCGTGCAGGACCCGGGTCGCTATGACGTCATTGTCACCGACAATCTCTTCGGCGACATCCTCACCGACCTCGGTGGCGCGATCTCCGGAGGCATCGGTCGGGCCGCGTCGGCAAACCTGAACCCCGACCGCACCGGCCCGTCGCTCTTCGAGCCGGTCCACGGCTCGGCCCCCGACATCGCCGGGACGGGGAAGGCGGATCCGCGGGCCGCGATCATCTCGGCGGCGATGATGCTGGACTTCCTCGGCGAGACTGAAGCGTCGCAGAGAGTGCGCGACGCGGTCGCGAAGTCGGATGACATGACCGGCACGACCAGCGAGCTGGGCGACGCGATCGCCGAGCGCGTGGAGGCCTAGGACAACCCGAAACGAACGAGAGCGGCGCAGGCACCTGCGCCGCCATGAGCGGGGCCGGAGCAGCCCGGCTCGCGGAGCCGAGAGCGGGAGATTGGGATGCCGATCGAGAAGACCAACAAGATCTGGATGGACGGCGAGCTCGTCGACTGGGACGACGCCAAGATCCACGTGCTCACGCACACGCTGCACTACGGCTCGGGTGTCTTCGAGGGCATCCGCGCCTACCCGACGTCGCGCGGCCCGGCCGTCTTCCGCCTGACCGACCACATGCGCCGGTTGCACGAGTCGGCGTCTTTGCTCCACATGGAGATCCCGTACTCCATCGAGGAGCTCGTCGAGGCGACCAAGGCGACGATCCGAGCGTGCGAGGTCGACTCCTGCTACATCCGCCCGCTCGCATATCTCGGGTACGGCGAGATGGGGCTCAACCCACTGCCGTGTCCGGTGAATGTGTCGATCGCGGTGTGGCCGTGGGGTACGTACCTCGGCGACGAGGGTCTCGAGCGCGGCGTGCGGATGAAGATCTCGACCTGGCGCCGCATGGATCCGAACATCAACCCCGTCGCGGCCAAGGGCACCGGCATCTACGTCAACTCGAGCCTCGCCAAGGTCGAGGCGCTGCACGGCGGCTACGACGAGGCGATCCTGCTCAACACCCAGGGATCGGTCTCCGAGGCGACAGGCGAGAACGTCTTCATCGTCAAGAACGGTGTCCTGATCACCCCGCCGCTCTCGTCTGGCGCGCTCGAAGGTCTCACGCGCGACTCGGTGATGACCATCGCGCGTGATTTTGGCTACGAGGTACGTGAACAGGAGCTGCTGCGCACCGATCTGTACCTGGCCGACGAGGCGTTCCTCTGCGGGACTGCAGCCGAGGTCGTGCCGATCCGCGAGGTCGACGACCGTGCGATCGGTGACCCGGGCGAGATCACGCGCAAGATCCAGGAGACGTACTTCGCGACCGTGCACGGCCAGGTCGAGAAGTACGCGGACTGGCTGGAGTATGCCAATGACCGGTGACGTCGTTGCGAACGCACCCAGACGCGTCGAGATCTACGACACGACGCTGCGTGACGGCTCGCAGCTCGAGGGAATCTCCCTGACCGTCGACGACAAGCTCCGGATCGCAGAACAGCTCGACTGGCTCGGGGTCGACTACATCGAGGCCGGCTGGCCGGGTTCGAACCCGAAGGACGACGAGGTCTTCCGGCGGGCCAAGCGCGAGCTCGCGCTCGGCACGAGCACACTCGTCGCGTTCGGGTCGACGCGCCGGGTCAAGGGCAAGGTCGACTCGGACGACACCCTCCGCCACCTCGTCGAGGCGGGGACCTCGACCGTGTGCATCGTCGGCAAGGCCTGGGACTACCACGTGACCGAGGCGCTCGGAACGACCCTCGACGAGGGCGTCGCGATGGTGGCCGAGTCGGTCGAGTTCCTGCGGGGTCAAGGTCTCGCGGTGCTCTTCGACGCCGAGCACTTCTTCGACGGGTACCGGCGCAGCCCCGAGTTCTCCCTCCGGGTGCTCGAAGGTGCGGCGGAGCAGGGTGCGTCGCACGTGGTGCTGTGCGACACCAACGGCGGCACGCTCCCAGACGAGGTGGAACGCATCGTGCGCGAAGTCGTCACGTACTTCAACGGCGACGTTGGCATCTCCGTGCACCTCCATGACGACGCGGGTACGGGTGTCGCGAACGCGCTGGCCGGTGTCCGCGCCGGTGCGGGCCAGGTGCAGGGGACGATCAACGGCTACGGCGAGCGGACGGGGAACTGCAACCTCACCACGATCATCCCGAACCTCTCACTGAAGATGGGGATCGAGACGATCCCGGCCGATCGCATGGAGCGCCTCACGCCGGTCGCCCACCACGTCGCGGAGCTCGTGAACATGGCGTTGAACCCCCAAGCTGCCTACGTGGGCGAATCGGCGTTCGCGCACAAGGCGGGGCTCCACATGAGTGCCATCGCCAAGCGCCCCGATGCCTACGAGCACGTCTCGCCGGCCGCCGTGGGCAACGGCACCCGCTTCGTCGTCTCCGAGATGGCCGGGAAGTCGACGGTCATGCTCAAGGCCGCCGAGCTCGGGCTCGCAGTCGACGGACCCCAGGCGAACGAGATCGTCGACACGCTCAAGCGCATGGAGCACGAGGGCTATCACTTCGAGGTAGCCGACGCCTCGCTCGAGCTGCTGATGCGACGTGCCACCGGCTGGGAGCAGCCCTGGTTCCGCGTCGAGTCGTTCCGCGTGATCACCGACGATCTCCAGTCGTCCGACGTTCGCGTCGGCGAGACGACTGATGGGGTGAGCACGGAGGCGACGATCAAGGTCCATGTCGACGACGAACGGTTCGTTGCGACTGCCGAGGGCAACGGGCCGGTGAACGCACTCGACACGGCACTACGGCGAGCGGTCGGCGACCGATGCCCGGGGCTCGAGCGGGTGCACCTCACTGACTACAAGGTTCGTGTCCTCGACACTCAGAAGGGGACGGGTGCCGTCACGCGCGTGCTCATCGACAGCACGAACGGCGATCGCACGTGGACCACGATCGGGGTCAGCGAGAACATCATCGAGGCCTCGTGGCAGGCACTCTACGATTCGCTCGTGTTCGGGTTGCTCCACCACCCTGGTGGCGATCAGGCCGGCGCTGATCAGGCCGCCTCCAATGGATCGCTTGACCGAGGAGAGTGCTGATGCCGACCGATCCGTTCGTCGTGCCGAGCTCGGGCGACGCACCACGCCAGGAACAGAACCTCGCGCCCGGCGTGACGCTGCCACCGGCTCAGCGCTGGACGGCCGACCGCCCCGGCGATCTGCACGGTGGCCAGCCGCGGGGCGAGATGCTCGGTTCGCCGGGGCCGAACATCGGGTACGCGCTCGTGCTGGTTCACCGGGCCCAGGACAGGATTGCGCTCGCCCCGCACGAGCACGTCGACGACGCGAGCGCGGTCGTGGGAGAGATCGCCATGAAGCGAGCGTCGTCGTACGGACGGGCACCGGTGATGCCCGATGTTGCCTGCGCCATGCTTGTGCTCGGCTACCAGGGTGGCTGCGCGCCCGACTTCGCCGAATGGCGCGCTCAGGAGATCGAGGGAGCACACCACGAGTACGCGCGGCGTCGCGTGTTCTGTGACGCGGTGCCCCTCGATGCCTTGCGGCTCGCGCCCCAGGCCCTTGTGCCGCGGGTCGAGGGGGTGCGCCTCGCGCTCCGCACGGCGGCCGAGCGCGAGCTGGCGACCATCGCCTCCTGACCCCGTCAGTCCCAGATGCCCCGACGGGGTCCTCAGCACTCGACCTGACCCGCCGGGCAAGGGCGCGGGTACGCTGCGCATCCCGATGAGCGCCTTCCTCCTCTCCGATGAGCACGAGGAGCTGCGCCGGGCGCTGCGGCGCTTCGCCGAAGAGCAGATCGCTCCCCACGCAGCCGAAGCCGATGACCGGGCCGAGTTCCCGTGGAAGGCGTTCGACGCGTATCGGGCGTCGGGGTTCATCGGGCTGCCGTACCCGCTCGAGCACGGTGGCGACGGTGGCGACGGCGTCGCCTATGCCATCCTCGTCGAAGAAGTCGCGCGGGTTTGCGCGTCATCGGCGTTGTTCGTGTTCATCACTCGGCTCGCGTGTGCGGCCATCCTGGCCCACGGTTCCGACGAGCTCCGCGGCCGTGTGGTCCCGAAGGCGGCGACGGGCGAATGGCAAGGGTCGTACTGCCTGTCGGAACCGCACGCGGGGAGCGACGTCGCTTCGATGAGCACGCGCGCCGTGCGCGAGGGCGACCAGTACCTGCTCAGCGGGCGCAAGACGTGGATCACCAACGCAGGGGTCTCCAGCTTCGCCACCGTCTTCGCGAAGACCGATCCGGAGGCGGGGAGCCGGGGCATCAGCGCTTTCCTCGTCGAGTGCGATGCGCCCGGCTTCAGCGTCGGCAAGCTCGAGACGAAGATGGGCGTTCGAGGGTCGCCGACGGGAGAGCTGCTCTTCGATGACGTGGCCGTCCCTGCCGCGAACCTGATCGGCGAGGAGGGTGCGGCGTTCGGGTACGCGATGGAGGCGCTCGACGGGTCCCGCCCGATCGTCGGCGCCCAGGCGGTCGGGATCGCACAGGGAGCACTCGATGCCGCGTTGCGGTACGCGACCGAGCGCGCGCAGTTCGGCTCGAAGATCGCAGAGTTCCAGGGGATCCAGTTCATGCTCGCCGACATGGCGACCCGCCTCGAAGCGGCCCGCCTGCTCGTCTACCGAGCCTGCTCGATGGCCGAGGTTGGCGCCTCGGGCACGGGCAAGGCATCCGCGATGGCCAAGTTGTTCGCGTCCGACACCGCGATGCAGGTGACCACCGACGCCGTGCAGATCCTGGGCGGCGCCGGGTACACACGCGACTTCCCGCTCGAGCGGATGATGCGCGACGCAAAGGTGACCCAGATCTACGAAGGCACGAACCAGATCCAGCGGATCGTGATCGCCCGCCGCCTACTCCAGGAGATGACGGGCGCCTCGTAGACTCGCGTGATGGCCGGGCCGGTGCGCGTTCGCTTCTCGCCGGCACCGACCGGATCGTTGCACGTGGGATCCGCTCGCACGGCGTTGTTCAACTATCTCTTCGCGCGCCACCACGGCGGCGTGTTCGTGTTGCGAATCGAGGACACGGACCAGGTCCGGTCCCGCGACGAGTGGGTGGTCGGGATCCAGGACACGCTTCGGTGGCTCGGACTCGACTGGGACGAGGGTCCGGTCCGTCAGAGTGAGCGCTTCGCCGAGTACCGCGTCGCCACCGACCAGCTCCTCCAGAGCGGTCGAGCATACGAGTGCTATTGCACCGAAGAGGAGGTCAAGGCCCGCAACGACGCCGCACGAGCGGCCGGACGACCGCCGGGCTACGACGGGCACTGCCGTGACCTCTCGGGCGAGGAGCGCGGAGCCCGTGCCGCTTCAGGTCGTTCGCACTCGCTCCGTTTCCGAACCCCCGACGAGGGTACGAGCAGCTTCATCGACGCGATTCGCGGCGAGGTCCGGGTCGAGTGGGCGACGATCCCGGACTTCGTGATCGCACGCGCCGACGGCAGCCCGATCTTCTTCTTGGCGAACGCGGTCGATGACCTCGAGATGCACATCACCCATGTGATCCGTGGCGAGGATCTCATCGACTCCACGCACCGTGTGCTGGCCCTGCGCGACGCGCTCGGTGGCGGTACGCCGCCGGTCTTCGCGCACCTCCCGCTGATCCTCGGCTCGGATCGGGCGAAGCTGTCCAAGCGGCACGGTGCCGTCGCGCTCGAGGAGTTCCGTGACGCTGGCTACCTCCCCGAGGCCGTCTGCAACTACCTGGCGCTGCTCGGGTGGTCGCCCGACGACGGTCGAGAGGTGATGGGACTCGACGAGGTCGTGGCCTCGTTCTCGCTCGCCGGCGTTACGCACGCCGCGGCAGCGTTCGACCACGCCAAGCTCGACTGGATGAACGGGGAGTGGATCCGTCGTTTCACGCTCCCCGAGCTCGAGGCCCGTGCTCTGGCGCTCGCCGAGGTCCGCTACGGCGAACGCCTTGATCTCGACCTGTTCCGTGAGGGCCTGCGGATCGGTCAGGAGCGGGCCGTGACCGTCGGATCACTGCTCGACCAGATGGATTTCCTCTTCGTCGCCGAGGACGACTTCGCGATCGCGCCCGAGGCGTGGGAGAAGGTGGTCGCCACGGAGCGGATCGCCGACGCGCTCGACCTCGTCGCCGCGCACCTCGAGGTCTGCGAGTGGTCGCTCGAGGGTGTCGACCTCCGCGCCCCTCTGAGCGCGGCGGACTTCAAGGTACGCAAGGTGATGCCCGCGATCTACGCCGCGGTCGAGGGCCGCAGCGCGGGGCTGCCGCTGTTCGACTCCCTCGTGCTCCTCGGGCGTGATCGAGCCCGCGGGAGGGTGATCGCGGCGCGCTCGCGGTTACCCGGGTAGACGACGGGGTCGGCGGTGACCTGGCTCACCTGGAAGCTGGTTCGCCGAGTGGCCCTGGTTGTCGGGCTGCTCCTGGTCGCGTACTACCTCGTGACGCTCTTCCAGGTGTGGCGCGCCGCCGAGGACGACGATCGCTCGAAGACCCAGGCGATCATCGTGCTGGGTGCCGCGCAGTACGACGGACGTCCGACTGATGTGTTCAAAGCCCGGCTCGACCATGCGCATGAGCTCTGGAAGGCCGGCGTCGCGCCGACCATCGTGGTCACCGGCGGGGGCCAGCCCGGCGATCGGTACACCGAGGCCGGGGCCGGCGCGGAATATCTCCACGCGCTCGGCGTTCCCGACACTGCGATCCAACGCGAGACCACGAGCCGCAGCTCGTGGGAGTCGCTGACAGCATCCGCTCGCTTCCTCCAAGACGAAGGGATCACGCGCGTGACCCTCGTCTCGGACCCGTTCCACATGTTGCGCCTCCGGCTCATCGCCGAGGACCTCGGGTTTGACGCCGTGACGTCGCCGACGCGGACGAGTCCGATCACCGGCGTCGAGGAATGGGGGCGCTTCGCCTCCGAGGCGCTCCGCGTCGCCTTCGGGCGCGTCTTCGGCTTCGGCGCGCTGGCTCGGGCGTCGCGGGTGGGGAAGGTGGTGCCGGGACTGGCTATCCTGATCTGACCATCGGGGGTGGTGTAATCGGTAACACAGCTGGTTCTGGTCCAGTCGTTGGGGGTTCGAGTCCTCCCCCCCGAGCCAGCCGACAGTCCGGAGTTGCACGAACCGGGTTGTCGAGCCCGGCCCCGTCGTCTAGTGGCCTAGGACGCCGCCCTCTCAAGGCGGAAACGGCAGTTCGAACCTGCTCGGGGCTGCAACACGGTCCGCACCTCGCACGAGGTGCGGACCGACTCGCGTCGTGGCACGCGGCGCGTGCACGGTCGCGTCGTGTGCGCCCCATCAGCGTCTCGCGCGCGTCGCGGCCATCATGTGGAGCGACGCGCACCTCACGTGCGCGCGCGTCGCCGTTGCGAAACTTGCCCGAAATCCACCACTTCGGGTCGCGAATCGTTTAGCGTTGTCGGTACGTGCACGTGAAGTTGACCGCGCGTGCATGGGCAAGTTCGTACAGGCGCGTTGGTGCCGGCAAGGAACCTGGTACCGACAAGCCGAGTTTCCCAGAGGAGCCAAGCCACGCAGTCACGACAGAACGTACCGGGCACGACGAACGAGAGTTCGAAATGCTTGACACGGGTGTCTGGATGCGTTCGACTTTCCTGTAGCACGCACACGATGGAGGCAACAGCGTGAACAAGGCAGAGCTCATCGACAAGATCGCCGAAGGGGCGGGTCTCTCGAAGGCGGAGGCCGACAAGGCGCTGGATGCCGTCGTGAAGACGATCATCGCCGCCGTGAAGGTCGACGACTCGGTCGCGATCCCTGGTTTCGGCAAGTTCTCGCGCAGCGAGCGCAAGGCGCGCGAGGGTCGTAATCCGCGGACCGGTGAACCGGTGCATATCCCGGCTTCGAAGGCCGTCAAGTTCTCGGTAGCTGCCGCGTTTAAAAGCGAGGTAAAGAACTGAGACCGAGCTGCTCCAGCGAGCAGCATCGGAGACCGAAACCCCTCAAAGAAAGGTGGTGACCGTGCCTCCGGCAAAGCGACGTACCGCACGCAAGAGCGCGGCGAAGAAGACAGCCGCACGGAAGCCGGCCAAGCGCCGGACAACGAAGAAGTCGACCGCGCGTAAGTCGACGGCACGGAAGCCGGCCAAGCGTCGCAAGAAGGCAGCGGCGACCAAGGCTCCGGCCAAGCGTCGCAAGAAGGCAGCGGCGAAGAAGGCTCCGGCCAGGCGTCGCAAGAAGGCAGCGGCGACCAAGGCTCCGGCCAAGCGTCGCAAGAAGGCAGCGGCGAAGAAGGCTCCGGCCAAGCGTCGCAAGAAGGCAGCGGC
>Ga0209048_10002975_pt1 | contig 16606 bp, 18 predicted proteins | sample FrelakmetCRP12CR_FD_187146 | JGI IMG/M metagenome (GOLD analysis project Ga0209048, IMG submission 187146) | Freshwater lake sediment microbial communities from the University of Notre Dame, USA, for methane emissions studies - CRP12 CR (SPAdes)... | ecosystem: Environmental > Aquatic >... | reverse complement strand
GGGTCACTCCGGTGGTAGGGCACCCGGGCCCGTCGCCGGGTCGGGTGGATCGGGCCGTCGTCGGCCGGTGGCGGCCCCTGGGCCGGCGCAACGTGGGTGGCTAGGGTTCCGCCATGCCTGAACCGGCGTTCTTCGGCGCCTTCGTGCCCCAGGGCTGGAAGATGGAGCTGGCGGCCATCGCGGGCGCCGAGGCCAAGTGGGGGCGGGCGCTCGAGCTCGCCCTCCTCGCCGAGTCCCTCGGGTACGACTCGCTCTGGGTCTACGACCACTTCCACAACGTGCCGGTGCCCGCACACGAGACCGTGCTCGAGTGCTGGACGGTGATGGCGGCGCTCAGCCAGCGCACCACGACCGCCCGCCTCGGCCAGCTGGTGGGGTGCAACTCCTACCGGCACCCGTCGCTGCTGGCCAAGATCACGTCGACCGTCGACGTCATCAGCGGTGGACGTCTGGACTTCGGCATCGGGGCGGGCTGGTACGAGCACGAGTACCACGGCTACGGCTACGAGTTCCCGACGGCAGGGGAGCGCCTCGGCATGCTGCGCGAGTCGGTCGAGATCGTCCGGGCCATGTGGTCGCAACCCGAGACGACCTACGAGGGGCGCTACTACCAGCTGCGGGGCGCCCACTGCGACCCGAAGCCGCTCCAGCAGCCCCACCCGCCCATCCTGATCGGCGGCGGGGGGGAGAAGGTCACGCTGCGCATCGTCGCCCGCCACGCCGACCGCTCCAACTTCGGAGGGAGCCCCGGGCAGTTCGCCGCCACGTGCGAGGTTCTGAAGCGCCACTGCGCCGACGTCGGCCGGGACTACGACGAGATCACCAAGACCATCGGCGGCGAGGTCTTCATCCGGGAGACCGAGCGCGAACTGCGGGCCGGGGGCAGCCGCAGCCTGCTCTCGCAGCCCTTCGACGACTGGGCTGCCGGCAATCTCGTCGGAACCCCCGAGCAGGTCGCCGAGAAGGTGCAGGCGTACCTCGACCTGGGGTGCCGCGGCTTCATCCCGTGGACGGCCGACTATCCGGACGACACGACGTTGCGGCTGTTCGCCGAGCGGGTCATCCCCCAGTTCCGCTGAGCCTGGCGGCCCGGGGGGTGGGTCGGCCGACGCCGCGGACGGTGCCTCGCTACGCGTAGTAGCGGAAGACGAGCTCCGCCACGCACGAGGGCTTCGATGCCCCCTCGACCTCGAAGGTGACCTCGAGGATCACCTGCACGCCGCCGGCGATGTCGGTGACCTCCTTCAGGATCCCGCTCGCTCGGAGCCTGGATCCCACGGGCACGGGGCTCGGGAACCGCACCTTGTTGAGCCCGTAGTTGACGCCCATGGAGATCCCGCCCACCTGGAGCAGCTGGCCGACCAGGGCCGGGGCGAGGGACAGGGTGAGGAAGCCGTGGGCGATAGGGCCACCGAACGGGCCCGCCTTGGCCCGCTCGACGTCCACGTGGATCCACTGGTGGTCGCCGGTGGCGTCGGCGAACTGGTTGACCCGGTCCTGGGTGATCGCCAGGTAGTCGCTCGTACCGAGGGACTCGCCGACCTTGGTCTTGAGCTCCTCGAGGTTGGACACGCTCATCGTCATGGACCGTCACCGTAGCCTGCGCCCCACGGGGAGGGCCCCGCCGGTCGGCCGTCGCGGCTGCCCGCGCCGGCCCCGTCGGACCGGGCGCCGGCCCCGAGCACTCGGGGCCCGCCCGACCCGGCCGCGAGCCCGCGTCCGATCGCGGCGTGGGCGGATGTCGTGCGCGGTACCGGGGCCGATGCTCAACTCGGTGGCGGCTGGTCCGACGGGAACAGCATGGCGGCGCGACGGGCTCACGATGCCGGGGAGGAGCGGGAGCGGGAACGGGCGCGACGGGCCCATCCGGCCGGCCAGGGCGCCCGACCCGTCCTCACCGTGGTCCTCGGCGCCGAGCACCCCGCGGACCGGACGCACCCGGGGCCGGCGTCACCGCCGAAGCGGCCGACGCGGACGAGGCGCCCGGCCTGACCGGGGCCGGGGCGCGTCAGCTGGCGGCAGCCTTCCCGCGAACCGTGGAGCCAGTCCGGGCGGCAGCCTCCCCGCGAACCGGGGAGCCCGTCCGGGCGGCGCGCGAGGCCCCGTGGTAACCGCGGTTCGCACGCGTTTGCAGCAGTTGGCCCTATCGCCAGCGGACCGTCCTCGTTACCGTGGTGGGTGCACGTCCGCTTCGGTGCGGCCCGGTCCTGACGGCCATCACGGCGGGGTTCCGGCCACCGGCATGAAGAGTCACAACGGGGAGGCACCTATGGATGCCCTGGATCTACCCGCCCATACGTCAGCGGCTCCCACGATCAGGACCGGTGTCCGGGTCGCCGTGCGCACACGCTACGACGGAGGGTGGTCTGCGGGCTTCGAGGTCGCCGACCTCGTGGAGAACGGCGACCGGCTCGTCGGCTACCACCTGCGCCGGCAGTCCGACGGGACCACCCTGCCCGTGGTCTTCTCCGCCGAGGACATCATCCCCTACCAGGACCGTGGGACCTGACCGAGGCCGCGGGTTGACCCCGGGCTTCCCGCCGGGGAGGCCTGGACCCGGGGGCAGGGACTGGTTGCCAGGTCCTTCTGGCACCAGACACCATGGAAGGTGCGGTGTCCCTGACCTGCGGCTTCTCCATCAGGCCAGGCCCGATGTCGACTGCGGGGTTCTTGGCCAGGTCAACGCCAGCGGCGGGCTGGAACCGGACGACGAGATGGGCAGCGCGAGGCACCTGCACCGGCGACCCTGAGGGCTCGTCGACCAGCGGCCCGCCGCGGGAGCCGACGGACCAGCCCCAGAACAGGAACGCAACCTCGTCGACGCAAGCGCTGGCCTGCGCCTGCGCGTTTCGGAGCAGGGCGATGGAGATGGGCACGCTGGGTGAGCCACGGCGGGTCCGCGGCTGATCGCCGCAGGTCAGCGGACTACTTGAACCAGATCTTCTGGTACTCGCGGCTCTGGGTGTGGAGCAGCAGGGCGACCAGGGCGATCTCGAAGATGAGGGTCAGGATCGGCGCGGCGAACGGATTGCCCAGGATGTAGAAGGCCAACGCGAACGGCGCGAAGGCGGTGACGAGGGCGAGGACGTAGCCCCACCTGCGCTCGTTGGCGATGCCGTAGCCGCCGAGGACGCCCCCGGCGATCGTGATCGCGTAGTAGACGAGACCGATGGCGCTCAGGTTGATCACCCGGCCGACACGGAGCAGCTCGAGGACGGCGAAGGCTGCGTTGATGTAGAGGAGGAACGTGGCGATCACGAGGGTCTGAGGCTGACCCGGGTTCAGCCATCGACGCCGTTCCATGGCCACAAGTGTGGCAGGTCCTCGAGTTCAGCCGGGTCCGAGGCGCCGGCGCGGGGCCGTGACCCGGTGCTCCGACCCGCGGGTGGCGAGCTGACCGCAGGCCGCGTCGATGTCCCGGCCCCGGGTGCGGCGCACCGTGACATTCACCCCCGTCATCCGCAGGCCATCCCGGAAGGCCCGCACGCGGGCGGGCGGGGAGCCCTGCACCGGGTAGCCTGGGGTTGGGTTCAGGGGGATGAGGTTCACGTGGGCGCCCAGGGGTCGGGCGAACGCGGCGAGCGCCCCGACGTCGCTGGTGGTGTCGTTGACGTGGTCGATGAGTGCCCACTCGAGGGACAGCCGGCGCCCGGTGGCATCGACGTACGCCCGACACGCGCCGGACAGCTCGGCCAGGGGGTAGCGCCGGTTGACGGGCACCAGCTCGTCACGCGTGGCGTCGTCGGCGGCATGGAGCGACACGGCCAGGTTGACCGGCAGCTCCTCTGCGGCCAGTCGCCGGATGCCGGGGACGATGCCGACGGTGGAGATGGTCAGGTGGCGTGCCGAGAGGCCGAGGTCGTCGTGCAGCCGGACGACGGCGCCCCACGTGGCGTCGTAGTTGGCGAGCGGCTCGCCCATGCCCATGAACACCACCCGGCTCAGGCGCCGCCCCCGCTCACCGGCCTCCCGCGCCGCTCGGGCCACCTGCTCGACGATCTCGCCCAGCCGGAGGTTGCGCGCGAAGCCGGCCTGTCCGGTGGCGCAGAAGCCGCACGCCATGGCACAGCCGGCCTGCGTGCTGACGCACACCGTCGAGCGGGCGGGGTAGTGCAGGAGCACGGTCTCGATCCGGGCCCCGTCCGCCAGCCGCCACACCCACTTACGGGTCTCCCCACCATCGGCGTCCCAGACCTCCTCCGGTTGCAGCGCTGGCGCCAGGGCAGGGTGGTCGCCCAGGGCCGCGCGGAGGGGGACCGGCAGCTCGGTCAGCTCCTCGGGGGCGAGCAGTCGGCGGTGCATCCCCTCCCACAGCTGGACGACCCGGTAGCGGGGGGCCCCGGGTGCGACCTCCTCGACGACCGAGCCGAGGCCGTCGCGGTCGAGGTCGTAGCGGCTCGCGCGCCCTGCCCCGTCGGGCGTGCCCGACCGGCCGGTCCGACCGCCCGGCGTCCCGGGGCGCGGTCCGGTCCGTGCGCCGCCGCTGGTCATCCCGACCAGGGTAGGGCCAGTGGGGGGCCATACCCGGCGCGTGAGGTCCACCTCGTAGACGTCGCGGGTGGGCAGTCGCTACCGTCACGGGTCGGGGGAACGTCCGCCGCCGACCGGGTGTTGGAGACCATGGGATGACGACCACCTCGACCGAAGGCCACCACGAGCACCGCAACATCAGCGGAGGTGCGGCCCGGGCGGCCGTGTTCGGGGTGAGCGACGGCCTGACCACCAACGTCGCGCTGATCCTCGGGGTCGCCGGAGCCCACGTCGGGGCCGGGGTGGTGCGCCTGGCGGGTCTCGCCGGACTGATCGGCGGCGCGTTCTCGATGGCGGCAGGGGAGTGGGTGTCCATGCGCGCCCAGTCCGAGCTGCTCGAGCGCGAGCTGGCGATCGAGCGGCGAGAGCTCACCCGGGCGCCCGAGAAGGAGCGGCGTGAGCTCGCGGCGATCTACCGCGGCCGGGGCGTCGACCCGCAGACCGCCGACACCATGGCCGGCGCCGTGATGTCGGACATCGACCTCGCGCTCGAGGTGCACGCCCGGGAGGAGATGGGCATCGACCCGACCTCGCTCGGCTCGCCGGTGAAGGCGGCCCTGTCGTCGTTCACCACGTTCGCCGTGGGCGCCCTCGTCCCGCTCGTGCCCTGGTTCTTCCTGCACGGGACGGCCGCGGTCGTGCTCTCGCTGCTCCTCGCGGCCGTCACGGCCACGCTGGTCGGTGCCGCCCTCGCCCAGTTCACCGGCCGCAGCCGCCTGTGGTCGGCGCTCCGCCAGGTTGGCATCGCCGCGGCCGCGGCGATCGTCACCTACGGCGTCGGCGCCCTCGTCGGGGTGGGCGGCGGCGCCTGACCAAGGGTCTCGATCCGGGCGCACCGGGTCAGCCGGCCCGACCGGCACGACCGGCCCGACCGGCGACTCGCCTGAGCGACCTCAGCCGGCCGGCGCGACGTCGGCGGTGTAGGCCCGGTCGATGTGGTTCAGGGTGAACCCGAGCTGGTCGTAGAGGGCGCGCGCCGCGGTGTTGGCGGCGTCGACGTAGAGCATCCCGACCGTCAGTCCCTCCCCGGACAGGTGGTCGAGGCCGGCCACGGTGAGTCGTCGGCCCAACCCCCGGCCCGCGAAGTCGGGGTCCACGGCGATCACGTAGATCTCGCCGAGCGGGGGGTCGTGGTCGGCGTGGATCTTGGTCCAGCAGAACCCGGCCAGCCGGTGGTCCTCGTCGTGCAGGAGGAACCCGGCGGGGTCGAACCACGGCTCGGCCTCCCGCGACCTGATCGTCGCGAGGTCCCAGCCCCCCTGCTCGGGGTGCCAGTCGAAGGCGCGGTTGTTGACCTCGAGCCAGGCCTGCTCGTCCCGGCCGGGCACGAAGGGACGCAGCTCGAGGGGCTCCTCGTCGCCCCGCACCGGGCCGGTCAGGGGCAGGGGCCGCCGAAGCTGCAGGAGATCGCGGCCCCGATGGAGGCCGACGGATCCGGCCACGGCGTCGGTGTCGGCCGTCGGGTTGGACCGCCAGAGGTGGACGTGGCCGCCACCCGCCTCGGCCACGATGCGCAGGGCCTCCTCGAGGAGGTCGCGGGCGACCTCGCCATCGGAGCGCCAGGCCGGGTGCACCACGTACTCGAGCGCCCAGGAGCGGCCATCGGTCGTGACCTGGGCATAGCCAACCGGCTCGGCCACGCCCGCCTCGCGGGCGACGAGGCCGGCGAATCCGGCCCGGCCGCCCAGCACGAGGTCGAGCCACTGGTGCTCGCCGATGGCCCGGTGCCCGTCGCGGGCCGAGGCGGCCTCCAGCAGGGCCGACACCGACGCGACGTCGCCGTGACCCAGCTGGCGCTTGACCTCCACGTGGTGCATGGCGCAACAGTACGGTTCGGCCGAGTCGGTAGCCTGCTCCCGCATGGCGCGGCCCCGGTCACCGAAGGGGCGGGCCCGCGAGGCGATGGTCCGCTTGGCGGCCGAGTACCCGGGCTCGGCGAGGGACCTCTGCGAGCTCGACTTCGGTACCGCGTTCCAGCTCCTGGTCGCCACGATCCTCTCGGCCCAGTCCACGGACAAGACGGTCAACGCGGTGACGCCCCTCGTCTTCGCCCGGTGGCCGAGCCCCGAGGCCCTCGCGGGCGCGGATCCCGCCGAGCTCGAGGACGTGATCCACGCGACGGGGTTCTTCCGGGCCAAGGCCCGCAGCCTCCTCGGCGTGGCCCAGGCCGTGGTCGAGCGCTACGGCGGTCAGGTCCCGGGCGCGATCGAGGACCTCGTGACCCTTCCCGGCGTGGGCCGCAAGACCGCCAACGTCATCCGCAGCGTCGCGATGGATCTGCCGGGCCTGCCCGTCGACACCCACGTTGGGCGGCTCACCCTGCGCCTCGGCCTGACCACCCTGACCGATCCGGTCAAGGTCGAGCACGAGCTCAACGCCATGATCCCTGCTTCCGAGCGGGGGCCGTTCAGCCTGCGCCTCATCCTTCACGGCCGGCGGGTCTGCACCGCCCGGCGCCCGGCGTGCGACCGGTGCGTGCTCGCCGACTTCTGCCCGTCCGCCGAGCTCCCCGTCGCCGGCCCCGCTGGCAGGCGCCGATCGGGGCAGGTGAAGCTTGAGTGAACCACCGATGAACGTGTAGCATGTGGATAGAACGGCCCGGGTTCCGCCGCCTTGGGGACGTTCCGGAAGGCGCCCCATGAGGGGCGCCTTCTGTTTTTTCCACCGGCGGGTTCTTCCACCGGCGGGCACCTCCCGGGCCGTCCCGGGGTCCGCCGTCAGGAGGCGGACCCGCGCGCGAGGCGGTTGAGCCGGCGCAGCGCGCTGGTGAGTGACCGCTCGACCTCATGGACCTCGCTGACCACGTCGTCGCGGTGCGCGACCGCGTAGGCGTCGGCCAGCGGTCCGAGGCGGCGAACCACCTCCTCGACGGTGGCGGCCAGGGACGACAGCTCGGCGTCGGCGGTGCTCATGTCCCCCATCCTCGCCGCAACGGGGGTCCTGGCGGGCACGGCGCCGATGCGGGCTGCCACGGCGGGATAATGGGGCGGGCGCGCGGGGACCTGCGGGTACCATCGATGCGCCATGATCAGCCGGATCGACCTGCGCGGTCGCGCCCTCGCCGACGTCGACCTGCCCAGGCCCCGGGTGGCGGCGGACCCTCCGGTGGCGGCGGTCCAGGCCATCGTCGCCGAGGTCCGTGCTCGGGGGGACGCGGCCGTCCGGGAGCTCACCGAGCGCTTCGACCGCCTCGAGGCGCCCCTCGGCGAGCTTCGGGTCCCGGCGGTCGCCTGCGCCGACGCCCTGGACGCGCTGGCCCAACCGCTTCGCGAGGCGATGGAGGAGGCCCGCGACAACATCGAGGCCTATCACCGGTCCCAGTTGCACCCGCCGGCCACCTACGAGCGCGACGGCATCGTCGTCGGGGAGCTGGTTCGGCCGGTGGACCGGGCGGGCTGCTACGTGCCCGGCGGCCAGGCGCCGCTCCTCTCCACCGTGCTCATGACCGCCGTTCCCGCCCGGGTGGCCGGTGTCCCGGAGGTCATCCTCTGCTCCCCGCCCGACCGTCATGGCCGGGTCGCCCCGGAGATCCTCGCCGCCGCCGCGCTCGCCGGCGTCGATGAGGTCTACCGGGTCGGCGGCGCCCAGGCGGTCGCGGCCATGGCCTACGGCACCGAGTCGATCCGAGCGGTCGACGTGATCGTCGGGCCCGGGAACGTGTACGTCGCCCTCGCCAAGCGGGAGGTCGCCGGGGTCGTCGGCGTGCCGTCGAGCTTCGCGGGTCCGTCGGAGGTGGTCGTGGTGGCCGACGAGACGGCGCCCGCCGAGTACGCCGCCATCGACCTGCTCGTCCAGGCGGAGCACGGGCGCGACAGCGTGGCGTGGCTGATCGCCTGGGACCCCGAGGTCGCCGACCGCATCGTCGAGGTCGCCGCCAAGCTGCTCGAGCAGGCCCCGCGCCGGGACGTCATCGCCGCGAACCTGGAAGCCAACGGCTACGTGGCGCTCGTCGACGGCCCGACCCGGGCGCTGGAGCTGGCGAACCTCATCGCCCCCGAGCACCTCGAGCTCATGACCGCCGATCCGGACGCGCTCCTGCCGCTGGTCCGCCACGCCGGCGCGGTGTTCTGCGGCCCCTACGCCCCGGCGAGCGTCGGGGACTACCTGGCGGGCCCCAACCACGTCCTGCCAACGTCCGGGACGGCGCGATTCGCCGGCGCGCTGCGGGTGGACGACTTCGTCAAGCACATCCACGTCGTGTCCCTCGACGAGCCCGCGATGACCCGGCTGGCGCCGAAGGTCGCCGTGCTGGCCGAGGCCGAAGGCCTGGGCACCCACGCCGAGAGCGCACGGCTGCGGGGCCCCCGGTGAGCGCGCCGCACCTCGTCGGCGCAGGCCGCCCGGGCGCCGGGGCGCGCGGGCCGGCGGTGCGTGACGGGCGTCGCCGGAGCGCCGGGGAGCGGGCCGCCCCGTGAGCGACCGGATCCCGCCGATGCGCCCGGACCTCGGGCTGGGGGAGGGGTACCACTCCCCCCAGGTCGAGGTGGCCGTGCGCCTCAACACGAACGAGAGCCCGATTCCGCCGCCGCAGGCCTGGGTCCGGGCCGTGCAGGACCAGGTGGGGCGGATCGCCTGGCACCGCTACCCCGACCGGGGCGCCTGGGCGCTGCGCAAGGCGGTGGCCGGGCTGCACGGCGTGGCCCCCGAGCAGGTGTGGTGCGCCAACGGGTCCAACGAGGTGCTCCAGACGCTTCTCCTGGCCTACGGCGGCCCCGGGCGCACCGCCGCGGTGTGGGAGCCCACCTACGCGCTGCACCGCCACATCGCCGAGCTCACGGGCACGACCGTGCTGGAGGGGTCCCGGGGCCCGGACCTCGGCCTCGACCGCGACGGGGTGCTGCGGATGATCGAGGCCGGCCGGCCGACGGTCACGTTCCTCTGCAGCCCCAACAACCCGACCGGCGAGGCGGCCGACCGCGACCTCGTCATCGACGTCATCGCCGCCGCGCCCGGTCTCGTGGTCGTCGACGAGGCCTACGGCCAGTTCGCACCGTGGTCGGCGGCGGACCTGGTGGCCGAGGACGTCCCGCTCGTGGTCACCAGGACCTACTCGAAGACCTGGTCCCTCGCCGGCCTGCGACTCGGCTACTGCCTGGCGCCCGCACAGGTCGTGGCCGGCATGGAACGGGCCTCGCTCCCGTACCACCTCGACAGCTTCACCCAGGTGGCGGGCCTGCTGGCCCTGGACTACGTGGCCGACATGGAACGACGGGTCGCCCAGATCGTCGGGCAGCGGGGTCGCCTCGCCGCCGCTCTCCGCCATCTGCCGGTGGACCTGTGGCGGTCCGACGCCAACTTCGTCCTGTTCCGGCCGCAGGGCCGGTCCGGCGACGAGGTCTGGTCGGGCCTGCTCGACCGGTCGGTGCTCGTGCGCAACTGCGGTTCGTGGCCGGGGCTCGTCGGCTGCCTGCGGGTGACGGTCGGGACACCCGAGGAGAACGACGCCTTCCTGGCCGCACTGACGGAGGTGTTGGCATGAGGAGCGCTTCGGTGGCCCGGACCACGAAGGAGACGTCGATCGAGATCTCGCTCGAGCTCGACGGCTCGGGGGCGGTGGCCGTGACGACCGGGATCCCGTTCTTCGATCACATGGTGGCGCAGCTCGGCAAGCACGGCGGTTGGGACCTGTCGGTCGAGGCCGCCGGCGACCTCGCCGTCGACACCCATCACACGGTCGAGGACGTGGGCATCGCCCTGGGCGAGGCCTTCCGGCAGGCGCTGGGCGACAAGGCGGGAGTCCGGCGCTTCGCGTCCGTGAGCGTCCCGCTCGACGAGGCGCTCGTGGACGTGGCGCTCGACCTCTCCGGCCGGCCCTACCTCCGCTACGACGTGCCGTTGGCCGACGATTCGCAGCCACTCGGGATGCCGGCCTTCGACCCGCAGCTGGCCGAGGAGTTCTGGCGGGCCTTCGTGACGTCGTCCGCGATCACCCTCCACGTCCAGCGCCGCGAGGGCCGCAACACCCACCACATCCTGGAAGCGTCCTTCAAGGGGGTGGCGCGTGCGCTGCGGGACGCCGTGCGGATCGAGGGCGCCGGGGTCCCCTCGACCAAGGGCGTGCTGTGACGGCGTGGCGCCGGTGATCGCCGTTCTCGACTACGGGATTGGCAACCTGCGGTCGGCGCAGAAGGGGCTCGAGCGGGCCGCAGGGCCGGGTGTCGAGGTGCGGCTGGCCACGACCCCCGACGCCGCCGACGGGGCTGACGGGATCGTGCTGCCCGGCGTCGGCGCGTTCGGCCGGTGCATGGAGGCGCTGCGGTCATCGGGCCTCGACGCCGTCGCCAAGGAGGCGGTGGCCGCCGGCACGCCGTTCCTCGGGGTGTGCGTGGGGATGCAGATGCTCTTCGAGGGATCCGACGAGGACCCCGACGTGACGGGGCTGGACCTCCTGCCCGGCCGGGTCCGGCTCCTGTCGGGGCCGGTCAAGCGCCCCCAGATGCAGTGGAATCGGTTGCACCTGCTCGACCCGTCCAACCCCCTCTTCGACGGGATCCACGAGGGCGACTGGGTCTACTTCGTCCACTCCTACGCAGCCGTGACCGAGCCCGGCGTGGTCATCGCCACGACCGACTACGGCGGGTCCGTCGTGGCGGCCGTCGCCCGGGGCGGCGTCTGGGCCACCCAGTTCCATCCCGAGAAGTCAGGTGCGGTCGGCCTTCACCTGCTCGCCAACTTCGCGGCCCTGGCCGCCGGCCGGGAACCACCCGCGACAGCCGGGGGATAGGGATGGACCTGTACCCGGCCATCGACCTGCGGGGCGGGCGCTGCGTCCGGCTCCGCCAGGGCGACTACGGGGACCAGACCGTCTACGGCGACGATCCGGTCGCCGTGGCGGCGGGCTTCGCGGCCGCCGGCGCCCGGTGGATCCACGTCGTCGACCTCGACGCCGCCCGCACCGGCGAGCCGGTGAACCGGAGGGTCGTGGCTGCCATCGCCGCTGCGGTCCGGCCGGCAGGAACCGCCGTCCAGTCCGGCGGCGGCGTTCGCAGCGAGGCGGCCGCGTCGGCGCTCTGGGAGGAGGGCGTCCGGCGCGTCGTGCTCGGCACCGCAGCGGTTGAAGACCCGGCGCTGGTCGCCCGTCTGGCTGCCGGCCACCCGGGCGGGGTGGCGGTCGGCGTCGACACCCGGGGCGGCGAGGTCGCCGTCCGCGGCTGGGTCGAGGGCAGCGGCGTGTCGGCCGCCGACCTTCTGGCCCGGCTCGTGGACGCCGGCGTCGCCGCCATCGTGGTGACCGACATCCGTCGGGACGGCATGCTCGCGGGCCCGGACCTCGCCGGGCTGGGTGCCGTGCTCGACGCGACCGACCTCGCGGTCGTCGCCTCGGGCGGGGTGTCGTCGGCCGCGGACCTGTCGGCGCTCGCCTCCCTCCGGGGCGGGTCGGGTGGCCGGAGGCTGGCGGGTGCCATCGTCGGCACGGCCCTCTACGAGGGGCGACTGACCGTCGAGGAGGGGGTGGCCGCATGCGGAGCGTCCGCGTGATCCCGTGCCTCGACGTGGACAGCGGCCGGGTCGTGAAGGGCGTCCGGTTCGTCGAGCTTCGTGACGCCGGCGATCCGGCCGAGCTGGCCGAGCGCTACGACGCCGAGGGGGCCGACGAGGTCGTCTTCCTCGACATCACCGCCTCGTCGGGCGGTCGGGAGACGATGGTCGACGTGGTCACGCGGACGGCCGAGCGCGTGTTCATTCCCCTGACCGTGGGCGGGGGGGTGCGGACGGTGGAGGACGCCCGCCGGCTGCTGCGCGCAGGAGCCGACAAGGTCGGGGTCAACAGCGCGGCCGTGGCCGACCCCGGACTCGTGCGGGACCTCGCCGACGAGTTCGGTGCCCAGTGCGTCGTCGTGGCCATCGACGCCCGGCGTCGGGACGGGGGCTGGGAGGTCTACACCCACGGGGGGCGGACCTCGACGGGCATCGACGCCGTGGCCTGGGCCCGGCAGGTCAGCCAGCTCGGTGCCGGCGAGATCCTGCTCACCTCCATGGACCGCGACGGCACCCGCGACGGCTTCGATCTGGAGCTCACCCGGGCCGTGGTGGAGGCCGTGGACATCCCGGTGATCGCCAGCGGCGGCGTGGGGACCCTCCAGCACCTCGTCGACGGCGCCACCGAGGGCGGGGCCGACGCCGTCCTCGCCGCGTCGATCTTCCACTTCGCCGAGCACACCGTCGCCGAGGCCAAGGCGGCCCTCATCGCCGCGGGGGTCGTGGTCCGTCCGTAGCCGAGGGACCTCCGCCGGCACGCGACGGCACGTGGACCGCCGTGCTGATGCCGGGGTCGGCGGCGTGGCGGGCGATGCGCAGGTCGTAGGTGCCGGACCGCACGACCATGGCGTGGGCGTGGACATCCCGCTCGGCCAGGGCATCCATCGCCACATCGACGCGGACCTCGGCGCGGTCACCGGGGTCGACGTCGACGCGGCCGAACCCGATGAGCCGCCGTGGCCGGTCCGATCCGCGCCGGTGCGCGTACACCTGGACGACGTCTGATCCCGACCGGCCGCCGGTGTTGCGCACGGTCGCCGTGATGCGGATGCCGGTGCCGAGGAGCACGGCGCGCGCCTCCTCGAGGACGAACGTGGTGTAGCCGAGCCCCCACCCGAACGGGTAGGCCGGCGCGTGCCCGTCGCGCTCGAGGCGCCACCACCCGTGCCAGCGGTCGTAGGCGACGGTGTCGGCGTCGGCATCGAGCGTGGGCAGGTGCGCCTCGACCCTCGGCACCGAGCAGGGGAGGCGCCCGCTCGGTTCCGCCCGTCCGACGATGATGTCGGCCAGGGCACGACCCCCCTCCGTGCCGGCGTACCACGACTGGAGGACAGCGGGAACGTGGTGGTCCCACTCGGAGATCACGACGGGGCTCCCGGCCACGATCGTGACGATGGTGCGCGGGTTCGCGGCGGCCACGGCGCGGATGAGGGCGACGTCCGCGTCATGGAGCCGCAGCGAGGCCCGGTCGCCTCCCGTCGCGAAGCCCGCTGCGCTGGGCCGCGCCGCCACGTGCGGCGGTGGCCGGACGGTGGCGTGAGGGGCAACCTCCGCCTCGAACCGGGCGGCGAGGTCGGGAACGTCGGGCCCGGGGAGCAGGTGGGCGAGGTGGGCGGTGCCCGATCGGCCGATGTACTCCCCCTCGTCGAGGTAGGTGTAGCCGGCCACGACGATGGCCGCGTCGGCGTCCCGCGCGGCCGCGACGGTGGCGGCGGTCGAACTCCCGTCGGAGAAGGAGATCGAGCTTCCGGGCAGTGCCTCACGGAGCCCGTCGAGGATCGTGACGGCATCCCGCGCCCAGACGTCGCTCGAGCCGCCGTCGCCCAGGTTGACGGCGGCGGCGAGCGGCCCGACGACGGCCAGGGTGCCGATCGTCGCGGGGTCCACCGGGAGGACGGGGCCGCTGGCGGCGGGGCCGCTGGCGACGGGGCCGCTGGCGACGGGGCCGCTGCCGACGGGCTCGTTGCGGAGGAGCACGACCGACCTGGTGGCGACCTCGCGGGCGAGGGCGCGGTGTGCGGGGCAGGCGAGAACCGACGGTTCGGGGGCCGGCGCCGACAGCACGGCGTCGAACCGGAGCAGGGTGGCCACGATCCGGGCGACGCTCCCATCGACCTCGGCCCACGACGCCTCGCCGGACCGGATGGCCTCCTCGAGGTGGGTGGCCCTGATCATGCGGTAGGGCATCTCGACGTCGAGCCCGGCGGCCAGGGAGCGACCGGCGTCGCGGATCCCGAAGATCCAGTCGCTGATGACGAACCCCCGAAAGCCCCACTCGTCCCGCAAGAGGTCGGTGAGCAGCGCCCGGTTCTCACCGCAGAAGTCGCCGTTGACGCTGTTGTAGGCGCTCATGACGACAGCGACGCCCTCGTCGACGATCCGCTTGAAATGGGGCAGGTACACCTCGTGGAGCGCCGTTTCGTCGACCGTCACGTCGACCTTGAACCGGGCGTTCTCGATCGAGTTGCACGCCAGGTGCTTCACGCAGGCCATGGCGTGGCGTTGCACCCCGCGGGTCAGGGCCGCGCCCATCTCGCCCACGTGGAACGGGTCCTCGCCGTAGGTCTCCTGCGCCCGCCCCCACGCCGGGTGCCTGAGCACGTTGACGCAGACACCGCCGAACAGCGTGGCGCCGACCGCCCGCAGCTCCTCGCCGATCGCTTCGCCGACCCTCGTCTCGAGTTCGGGGTCCCACGTGGCGCCTCGGGCCATGCTCACCGGGAAGCACGTGGCCGGACCGATGACGACCCCGCGGGGCCCGTCGGCGAACGCGAAGCCGGGCACGCCGAGGCGCGGAACCCGTGCCGCGGGGAACGGACTCTTGTGATACCCGTTGTTCGCCAGATAGCCGAGACCCGCCCAGCACGGGACGTCCCCGTCGAGACACCAGAGCTTCTCGGCGTCGCTCATCTCGGCCACGAGATCGACCGCCACGGCGTGAGGATCAGTGCCGGCGGCGACCGCCTCCTGTGCGCCCTCGAACCTCACCCTGCCCCTCCCCCGATGCCAGCGACGGACGGGAACGACTCTAGGAGCGCCCCCCGGGGCCGGGGGCGCCCGACCGGGAGCTGGCCGCGCAGCACGCCTCCGCCTCGGCCCGCTCGGCGATGCCGGCCGGCTGCCCGTCGCCGGACGGGACGCCTGTCCGGTCCAGGCTCCCTCCACGGCACGGGAAGGGTCCAAAGCCTCTACCCCCTGGGGGTATGATCGTCGATACTCGCCGGGAGGAGGTGCTGGCCGTGATGCGGACGTGGGACGGTGGGTGGGGATGGGGTGCCTGGCTGATGATGACGGTGATGATGGTCGCCTTCTGGGGTGCCGTCGGCTGGGTTGTCGTGACGCTGATCCGGCATGGCGGCCCGCCCCCCACCGAGAGCCGTGACGGGGCATCGCCGGATCCCCTGCGGATCCTCGACCAGCGCTACGCCCGCGGGGAGATCGACGACGACGAGTACCGGCGTCGTCGCGACACCCTCCTCGGCACGTGAGCACCCCCCGACGGCTTCCCCGCGGGATGGTCGGCGCGATCGCCGTGGCGACCGTGGCGCTGGGCGTGCTCTCGACCCTGCTCATCGCGACGCTCTCGGGGAACTTCCGACCCCGGAGCCGGGCGTTCGGCGTGATCCGGTGTGGCGCGCCCGCGCTGGCGGGGACGGTCGTGAACGTCACCCTGTCGGACATGGGAGGCCGGACGGGCGGACCCATGATGGACGGCGGGCCGATGATGGTGAGCCTCCGGGCGCACCGGGGCTCGGTGCCGTCCGGCCAGGTGTCGTTCGTGGTCAGCGATCAGGGCGCGTTGGTGCACGAGATGCTCGTCCTCCCGCTGCCCGCCGACGGCCCCGGCACCCGCAAGACCGGCACCGACGGCAAGATCGACGAATCGGCCAGCCTGGGGGAGGCGTCGCGGTCCTGTGAGACCGGGGCCGGCGACGGACTCGCGCCCGGGAGCACCGGCTGGATCACGCTGAGCCTCGCCCCCGGCCGCTACGAGCTGCTGTGCGACGAGCCGTGGCACTACGCCGCAGGCATGTTCGACGTGCTCACGGTGCGCTGACCATCGCTGCCCTCGTGCACAGCCCGAGGAGCCGGGCGGCGCTGCGTTCAGGCGCGCGCGGCGCCCGCTGGGGGCAGGGGGCCGCCCGGCTGGAGCACCCCGGCCTCGATCTGGGCGGACGCCCAGTCCACCCACCCGATGAGCTCGGTGTAGAAGCGGTGGCCGAACTCGATGCTCAGCCGGGCCGCGCGGTGGCTGGGGTTGTCGGCCCAGTCGACGGTGGCGATCGCGCCCGCCATCTCGTCGCGGTGGCCGACGAACTCCGCCCGGTCGCGCGCCAGGTGGGCGAGGGCCTCCTCGGTCGGGAGGGCCCACAGGCAGAAGACCCGCAGCAGGGCGTCGGAGCGGATGCCGTAGTCGGGCGCCGTGTCGCGCAGCCAGGTGCGCAGGGCGTCCACCCCGGCCGGCGTCGTCTCGTAGACCTTGCGGCCCCGGGGCCCGTCAGCGGTCTGGGCGATGAGCCCGTCGGCGACCAGCTTGCCCAGCTCGGGGTAGATCTGGCTGTGCTGGGCCGGCCAGACGTTGGCGAGGGACTTGCTG
>Ga0209048_10002974_pt1 | contig 16607 bp, 15 predicted proteins | sample FrelakmetCRP12CR_FD_187146 | JGI IMG/M metagenome (GOLD analysis project Ga0209048, IMG submission 187146) | Freshwater lake sediment microbial communities from the University of Notre Dame, USA, for methane emissions studies - CRP12 CR (SPAdes)... | ecosystem: Environmental > Aquatic >... | reverse complement strand
CTAGAATCGCACTTTATGACGGCCGGCATGTCGCACGGCCGCCGGCGGCGACAGAGGAGGTTCCGGTATGTTGAAGAAAGCGAAGGCAGGACTCGCAGCCGGCGAAACACAGTCGGCAAAAGACCTTTCACAGGGTGTGCTCAACTCCTCGCACCAGATATGGCTGGCGGGGCTGGGCGCGTTTTCGCGGGCACAGCAGGAAGGCAGCAAGGTCTTTGAGACGCTGGTCAAGCAGGGCGAGCAGCTGCAGGATCGGACCAAACGGGTCGCCACGGAGACCGCAGCGGCTGCGCGCGGCGCGGCAACGGCCAAGGCAAAGGAGATGCAGCAGATGGCAGGCGGAACGTGGGACAAGCTGGAGCAGGTGTTCGAGGACCGCGTCGCGCGTGCGCTGTCGAAGCTCGGGGTCTATACGCAAAACGACGTGCAGCGGCTTGCCGTGCGGGTCGATGAGTTGGCGGAAGCCGTGAACAAGCTTCTCAAGACTTCCGGGGCCAAGGGCGCGAAGGCGTCGCCAAAGGCTGCGCCGACGAAGAAGCGCGCGGCCAAGACCGGCCCTGCCAAGGGCAAGAACAGGGGCAAGGCGGGCGGCGCCACGACCGGTTGATGCGGGCTGCGCGCGGGGTTCACCGCGGCGTCCTCGCGCGGTCCTTTCTCGCGCCGCGGCGTTGTTGACGGTCGGCGCAGGGCGCGCGTCGGTATGGCGGCCGCAAGCGGCGACTTGCCGCTAAACTCGGTTCAGTCTCTCGACCTGCTTGACGTAATTCTGCATGGCCTCTTCCCTGCTCATGCCCTTGAGCTTGCTCCAGGCGTCGTGCTTGGCGCCGCCCACGAAGTCGAATCCCCCCGGCCGGTCGCCCTTCACGTCGCCGTCGGTCGCCTGCTTGTAGTACGAGTAGAGCTTCAGCAGCGTCGCGTTGTCGGGCTTCTTTTTCGTCTGCTTGGCGGCCGCGGCAGCGGCTTCGAATTTCACCTTGAGATCGTCTTTCTTGGGGGCAGCCATCGTTCGTCCTCCTGCGGGCCTGGTTTTCCCCGCGCGCGGGGTTTGTGCTACTTTAGCGCGAAGCCGAAAGCGCACGCAATTCGCGCGCCCCGGGGATTCGACGCCGCCGGGTTGCCGTTCCCCGTCAGAAACTCAGACCGACCCGCATGAGCAGCTCCCCACGCGAAAAGATCTCGGCGGTCGACACCGCGTGGCTGCGCATGGATCGGCCGAGCAATCTGATGATGATCTGCGGCGTGATGCTCTTCCGCGATCGCGTCCGGTTCGAGCGGTTGAAAGCCGTCATGGAGAAGCGCTGGATGCGGTTCAGGCGCTTCCGCCAGCGCCCGGCGCAGGTGCTGGGGGTGGCCTATTGGGAAACCGTCGCCGACTTCGATATCGACGATCACGTCGTGCGGGTCGCGCTGCCTGGGAAGGCCGGCAGGAAGGAGCTGCAGGCGCTCGTGAGCCGGCTCGCGATCACGCCGCTCAATCCGGCGCGGCCGCTCTGGCAATACCACTTCGTCGAAAATTTCGACGGCGGCAGCGCGTTGATCGCCCGTGTCCATCACTGCTACGCCGACGGCATCGCGCTGGTGCAGGTCCTGCTGTCGATGACCGACGCGGGGCGGACCGGGCCGCCGGCGATGTCGCCGCCGCCGAAGAACCTGCGCGCGGCCAGAAACGACCTTCTCCGGGAAATGACGCAGCCCCTCTCGGGGGTCATGAAATTGGCGCTCAAGGTCGGCGCAGCGCTGCTCGAAAGAGGGACGGTGGTCTGGCAGGATCCCGCGCAAGCCGTCGCGCTTGCGGAACAGGGCGGCGCGCTTACGGCCGAGATCGCCAAGCTCGCGCTGATGGGGCAGGATTCGCCGACGCGCTTCAAGGGCAAGCCCGGCATCGGCAAGAGCGTCGCATGGGCGGAACCGCTCTCTCTCGACGAGGTGAAGGCGGTCGGCAAGGCGCTGGGGGCTTCGGTCAACGACGTGCTGCTGTCCTGCGTCGCCGGCGCGCTGCGCGAGTACCTGGTCGGCAAGGGCGACCCCACGGACGGCGTGATGATCCGGGCGCTGGTCCCCGTCAACCTGCGCCCGCTCGAGAAGGCCTACAGGCTCGGCAACAAGTTCGGCGTCGTCTTCCTCGACTTGCCGATCGGCATCGAGAATCCGATCGAGCGGCTGTACGCGGTGCGGGCGAACATGGGAACGCTGAAGGGCAGCTTCCAGCCGGTGCTGACGCTGGGCCTCCTGGCCGCCGCGGGGGCGGGGCCGAAGATCCTCCAGGACCAGCTGGTCAGCGTGCTCGCGCGCAACGCGACCGCCGTCATGACCAACGTGCCCGGTCCGCAGCAGCCCCTCTATATGGCCGGCGCAAAGATCGAGCGCTTCATGTTCTGGGTGCCGCAATCCGGCGACATCGGGATGGGCGTGTCCATTCTTTCGTACAACGGCGAGGTGCAGTTCGGACTCATCACCGACCGCGGACTTTGCCCCGACCCCGAGCGCGTCATCGCCCGGTTCGGCACCGAGTTCGAGAAGCTCGTGCTGACGACGCTGCTCTCGCCCTGGCCGCGGCCGGGCGATCTCGACCCGGACCTCGCCGCGATGGCGGTGAGCGGGATCGGGTCAGGCGGGGTCGTCCCGCCATCGTGACGCGTGCCGGCCGTTGCCCGGCATGGTCGGCCCCGACGCCGTGGATCGTCTTCACTCGAGCTCGGAGCGCGCGAGCTCGACGTCCAGACGCTCCATCGCGTCCGCGGGCTTGCACGCGGCGGCCTCCTTGTAGAGCTTCTCGGCGTCGCCGAGCCGCGTCTTGCCGAACAGCAGGATGAGCCCGTTCGCGTACTCGACGCGCGCGATCGCCGAATCCGGATTGAGCTTCAGCGCCTTCTGGTAGTGCTCGAGCGCCGAATCCTTCTTCGCGCCGTAGGTCATGCCACCGACGAGGCCGCCGACTTTGTCGATGATCTCGGCCTGGTACGAGCCGTAGGCGATGTGCGCGTCGGCGTGCTTCGGCTCGAGCCTGATCGCCGTCGCGAGCGCTTCCTTGATCCTGCCGCCGTGGCCCTGCGCCAGTGCCTTCGCGATCGAGATGCCCTGGCTGTAGCGGCCCAGCGTGTACGCGTAGAGATAATGCGCGTTGGCGTCCTTTGGCGCCTCGCCGCGCCGCGCGTCGGCCCACGCGGTGGCCTCCTCGAGCAGCGCCAGCTTCGCCTTCTCGGATCTTTCGAGGTAGTTCGCGTAGATCATCTGCGCCTTCACCGCCGCTTTCACGCCAGCGCCGCCCGCCTTGCATCCGGCCTCGACGGCATCGGCGAATTCGCCGGCGTGGTAATGCCGCCACGCGTCCTGCGCGGCCACGTCCTTGGGCAGCGGCTCGCAGTCGCCCCGGTGCAGGCGCGGCCAGTGTTTCGCCAATGCGGCGCCTTCGTACCGATAGCCCTTGTCCGGATACGGGAACGGGACCCACTTCTTCGCCATGCGCTTTCTCCGTCAGAGGTAGCCCGCGGAAAGCCCGTCGAGGTGCGCACGGGCCTTCGGCGTAAGGTACGGCGCGAACAGCGCGAGCACCTGGTATGCACCGCGGCCGGCGTCGACTTCGCTTTCCGCGTCGTGCGCCGCGCGGCGCACGCGGTCGTAGGAGGGCCAGTACGCGGCGACGAGCACGGCGTTCTGCGCGAGCGCCGCGATCTCCCGCTCCGATGCGCGCATCGTCTGCGCCTCGATCATTCCGCGACACAACTCTACCACGGTCGCGCTTCCCCTCCGCAGCAGGGCGCCGAGGCGCGTGCCGAGCTTGCGATTGCGCGACGCGAGCTCGTCGAGGTCGCGATAGAGAAACCGGTAGGCCCACATCTGCTCGAACAGCAGGTGCAGCCACAGCCACAGGTCCTCGACGCCGAGACGCCGGCCGCCGGGATCGGCATAGAGCGGGAGCACCCGCGCCTCGTGCGCGGAGTACAGCTCGAGGAGGATCTCGTCCTTGTTGCCGAAGTGATAGTAGAGGTTGCCCGGGCTGATGTTCATCTCGTCGGCGATGTCCGCCGTCGTGACGTGCGGAGCGCCGAAGCGGTTGAACAGCGCGAGGCTGGTCTCCAGAATCCGTTCGCGGGTGCGGCGGGGACGTTTTTTTTCCGCCATGGCCGGCCACGGAGGGAAGGAAGACGCGCCGAGTTTAGGACGAGACGCGCCGCGCGGCAATCGCCACGGGTGCGGCGTCAGCGGCTCCCGGCCAGCCAGGTTTCCAGATGATCGAGCGTGTGCGCGAGGTCGCGTGCGGCCTGCCGCACTTCGTTGCGGCGGGGCTGACCGACGTGCAGCGGGCGCGAATCGGTCAGCGCGCTGGTCACGGTGCGGACGGAGTCGCGGATGTGGTCGAGCCTGAGCGTAACCCCGTGCTTCGCGAGCTGCGGGGCGAGCGCATCGGCGCGGACCGAGAGGTTCTGCCGGGTCTTCTGGTACGCGGCGGCGCACAGCCGCTTGCGCTGCGCGTAGCTGAAGATGCTGGCGAAGAACATGTCGGCGTCCTCGCGGTCGGGCTCGAACAGCACGACGTCGGCATCCGGATATTGCCGGCGGTACTTGTCCATCCCGGCCGTCATCCGCGAGTGGATGATCGCGCGGAACGTCTGCGACAGCACGATCGGCAGGCCGCCGTGGCTCAGCTTCTCGACGGTGAGGCGCCCGCTCCGGACGGCGCGGCTCGCGTCGAAGGGCACCAGCGGATTCACGCAAAGAAGGAGGTCGATGCCCTCCTCCAGCGCGACCGACGCGTGCAGGGTCTTGTTGAGCGCCCCGTCGACGAAGTACTCGCCGCCGATCTTCACCGGCGGGAACAGGCCGGGGAGCGCGGCGGACGCCTCGATGGCCTTCGAGATCGGGACGTGGTCGTGTCCGTGCCCGCCGAACGTGACCGATGCACCGCTGTCGAGGTTTGTCGCCACGAGGAAGAGCTTCCGGGCGAGCCTGCGGAAATCGTTGGTGCGGCCGGACGCCGCGAACAGCCGGGACATGAAGTCGCCGATCGACCGGTTGTCGAACATCCCGGTGGGTACCGCGTGCGACAGTGTCGCCAGCAGCTCCATCGGGCCGTGGCGGAGCGGGTCGCGCAGGTATTGCCGGGCCGCGCGCACGACGAGCCACGGCACCAGCGCGGCGCGGTGCGCGAACTCGGACAAGGCAGGCCGGAGGAAGACTTCGGGTGTCAGCGCCGCGTCCGCGCCGTCGTCGATGAAGAGCCGGTACATCTGTGCCGGCGAGATGCCGTTGGCCAACGCGGCGGCGACGAAACCGCCGGACGACACGCCCACGTAGACGTCGAGCTCGCTCAGCTCGATGCCGTCGAGCGAATCGGCGAGCGCGAGCAGCGCTCCGACCTCGTAGATGCCCCCCAGCGGCCCGCCGCCCGCCAACGCGAGACCCACGCGGGAGCGTGGGCTTCGCGTCTTCCGGTTACGGCGGACGAGCGCGCGTGTCCTGCGCTCCGGCATGGGCCTCCTCGGCCGTTATTCGCGTCGGGGCGAATCCTACCGGATTACCCGCGCTTCGTCGCGGGCCTGCGCGTGCGCTTCGCCTTCCTGGTGGCCTTTGCCGGGTGCTTCGCCGGTCTTGCCGCCGCCTTGCGCGGCTTCGCCGCCTGCGGCAGCTCGAACTTCGGCAGCGACTTCGGAAGCACCTGCTGGGCCAGAGTGACGGCCGTGTCGGCGGCCTGCCGGACGGTCGATTCGACGGTCCTGCGCGTTTCCTTCCATACGCTGTTCGCGCGGGAAACCGACGTCTCGATCCGGTCTCCCACGAAACGCATGGCGCGCGATTCGATTACGGTGCCCTCCTTGACCAGCGTCTTGAACACGTCGCCTGCTTCCGTCTGGACCCAGTCGCGCGTCACCACCGCGGCGCCCAAGCTCGCGAGCCAGATCTGGCGCGGGGCGGCCATCGCGGCTTCGCTGAGACGGTTCGATTGGAAGGTGTGCGTGGCTTTCAACATGATCGATTCCTTTTCGGTGATGGAAGATCTCGCGGTACAGTGGCGATTGCGGCCAATTTACTCCGGGTGTTTAGAGGAAACACACTAAAGGCTGCGCGTCGTTCGGCACCGGCCTGCTAGACTTTCCACCACGCTGCCGCCGTCCCGGACGCAGCCCTGCGAACCTCTCCCTTTCGTGCCCGCAGCACCGGACCCCGCCGGCCCGTCCCATCCCGCGCGCGATGCGCTTCTGCGTGAACTCGCGCACGTCGCCCGGTTGCACGAGGAGCGGCGGGCGAATCCGCGGCTCGCCGTCGCGCTCGAGCGCCTTGCGGCCTGGCAGGCGGGCAGGCTGCGGGGCACCTACGCCGACCTCGCCTCGCAGGCGCGCTACGCGGACGCCGTCCTGTTCTTCGAGGAGGATCTCTACGGCGGCGCCGACTTCGCGCAACGCGATGCGGATCTCGTGCGCGTCGTGCCGGTGATGATGCGGATGCTTCCCGAGCGCGTCATCGCAACCGTGGCGCAGGCGATTGAGCTCAACACGCTGTCGCACGAGCTCGACCGGGCGCTGCTCGAACGCCTGCCGCGCACTGACGGCATGTTCTCGGTGGCCGAGTACTGCCGTGCCTATCGCGCGATGGACAACCGGCGCGCGCGCGAGCGGCAGATCGACCTGATCGGTGAGATCGGCGCCGGGCTCGACGTCTACGTGCGAGCGCCGCTGATCCGGACGGCGCTCGTCATGATGCGGCAGCCGGCGCGGCTGGCCGGGCTCGGCGTGCTCCACGACTTCCTGGAGCGGGGCTTCGCGGCGTTCCACAAGATGCATGGCGCCGGCGAATTCCTGGCGACGATCGACCGCCGGGAGCGGGCGCTGATGGAGGCGATCCTCGCGGGCGAAGCGGCGCCGTTCTCGGACCCGGTCGGCGGGCCGTAGTCGGTTGCTGCGGTGCCAGGGGCTCCGGGAGCGGCGCCGCCGCGGGCGTCCCGCCGACGCGATTCCCGACGCCGTTCCTCGCATTCAGCGACCCGAGGTCAGGCCTTCGCTTTGCCGAAGTACTTGTCGAACTGTTTGTGCACTTCGGCCTCGATCGTCGGCTTGAGCAGCGAGAGCATGAACCCGAGCTCGCAATCGAGGCGTACGCTGTCCTTCCCCACGTGCAGCGAGCCGGCGAGGCCCGGCCGGCGGAACTCGATGTGCTCGCCCTTCCACGTGTACTCGAGGTCGAAGCGGGCGTTGAGGTCGTCAGCGACCTTTTCGGCCGCCTCCTTGGCCTTCTTGTGCGACAGATGGTGTTTCTTGGCGATGGCGATCACGGCCATGTGGCACCTCCCCGGCAGCCGGCAAGTATAGCCAACGGCCGATCGGGAACAGGTACGGCCGGAGGGGCAGGTGTCCCGATGCTTGACAGTGGTTCCCGGTAACTCTAATATTCAAACGAACGTTTAATCGAAACGGGCGTCTGTACGGTTTCGTAGTGCCAGGGCCCGATCGGCCCAGGTCGCCTGTTGGCTCAGCCGAGCAGCCACGATGACATGAACGAGGAACGGCGGAAACGATGGACGGCATGGTGATTCGGATGGCGGAAGCGTCGCGGCCGCCGGTGACCAAGGAACGGATTCTCGACGCCGCGGAGGCGCTCTTCATGGAGCACGGCTTCGAGGCGACGAGCCTCCGCGCGATCACCGCCGCCGCCGGCGTCAATCTCGCTGCCGTCAACTACCACTTCGGCAGCAAGGAGGAGCTCTTCCAGGCCGTGCTCACCCGGCGGCTCGACCCGATGAACCAGGAGCGGGTCGACCTCCTGACCCGCCTCGAGCAGGAAGCGGCGCCGGAGCCGCTCCCCTGTGATCGCATCCTGGCGGCGATGTTCATGCCCGCCCTGAAGCTCGCGCGCGATCCGGAGCGCGGGGGCAAGGATTTCCTGCGCCTCCTCGGGCGCGCCTACGCGGATCCGGCGCCTTTCATCCGCAAGTTCCTCGCCGAGCAGTACGCGGTGATGATCGCGCGCTTCAAGTCGGCGTTCGGGCGGGCGCTTCCCGATCTCCCGCCGAAGGAGCTTTCGTGGCGCCTGCACTTCATCATGGGCGCGCTGTCGTACACGCTCGCGGGCACCGATGCGCTCCGGCTGATCGCCGAGCTCACCCCGGCCGAGACGGCGAACGACGAGTTGCTGCTCCACCGGCTCGCGCCGTTCCTCCTGGCGGGCCTGCAATCGCCGGTGCCCGACCTCTCCGATGCTGCCCGCGCGCTCGATCGGGGCTCGCGCTGAACCGATGAACATCATCCGCACACCCATCTGTCTACCCGGAAGGAGCATTCCATGCTGACCGTCCTCTGGCTCGTCGCAGTGCTCGTCGGCGCTCTGGCGCTCGCGTACGTCAACGCCTCGGGCGTGGTTCTCAGCGCGGCGATCGCGGTCGCACTCGGCCTCGCCTGGGTCGCGCACACGATCCCCGGCTGGCTCGCGCTCGCGCTGACCGTGGCCTTCGTGCTGCTCGCGGTCCCGCTCAACGCGCCGGCGCTGCGGCGCAAGCTCATCAGCGATGGCGTGCTGGGCGTGTTCCGCAAGGTGATGCCGCCGATGTCGCAGACGGAGCGCGACGCGATCGAGGCCGGCACCGTGTGGTGGGACGGCGACCTCTTCTCGGGCCGCCCCGAGTGGCGACGGCTGCTCGACACGCGCTATCCGGTGCTCACCCCCGAAGAGCAGCATTTCCTCGACCACGACGTCGAGGAGCTCTGCGCGATGGTGACCGACTGGGAGACCACGCACATCCACCGCGATCTGCCGCCCCACGTGTGGCAGTTCATCAAGGACCGCGGCTTCCTCGGCATGAGCATCGCGAAAGAGTATGGCGGCCTCGGCTTCTCCGCCTACGCGCACTCGCAGGTCATGACCAAGCTGTCGACGCACTCGGGCACCATCTCCGTCACCGTGATGGTGCCGAACTCCCTTGGGCCGGCCGAGTTGCTCGCCCATTACGGCACCGACCTGCAGAAACGGCATTACCTGCCGCGGCTCGCGAAGGGGCTCGAAATCCCGTGCTTCGCGCTAACGAGCCCGAATGCGGGCTCCGACGCCGCGTCGATACCGGACTACGGCATCGTCGGCTGGGGCGAGCACGAGGGCCGGCGCGTGCTGGGACTCTCGGTAACATGGGACAAGCGCTACATCACGCTGGGCCCGGTCGCGACGCTGCTCGGGCTCGCGTTCCGCGCCTACGACCCCGAGCACCTCGTCGGCGACAAGGAAGACCTGGGCATCACCTGCGCGCTGATCCCCACCGCGCACCCCGGCGTGGAGATCGGGCGCCGGCACATGCCGCTCAACGCCGTGTTCCAGAACGGGCCGACCTACGGCAAGGCCGTTTTCATCCCGATGGACTGGGTGATCGGCGGCCAGCCGATGCTGGGCCGCGGTTGGCGGATGCTGATGGAGTGCCTGGCCGCCGGACGCGGCATTTCGCTGCCGTCGTCGGCCACCGGCATGGCCAAGCTCGCGGTGCGCGCCGTCGGCGGATACGCGCGCGTGCGCCAGCAGTTCAAGACGCCCATCGGCAAGTTCGAGGGCATCGAGGAAGCGCTGACGCGCATGGGTGGCAACCTGTACATGATGGACGCCGCGCGGACGCTCACGGCGGCGGCGATCGACATGGGTCAGAAGCCCGCGGTAATCTCCGGCATCGCCAAGCTCCACCTCACCGAGCGCGGCCGGCAGGTCGTCAACGACGGCATGGACATCGTCGGCGGCAAGGGCATCAGCATGGGCCCGTCAAACTTCATCGGCGCGGCGTACATGCAGATACCCGTCGCGATCACCGTCGAGGGCGCGAACATCCTGACGCGCAGCCTGATTGTCTTCGGGCAGGGGGCGATCCGCTGCCACCCGTACGTGCTGAAGGAGATGGCCGCGACGCGCGAGCCCGACCGGGCGAAGGCTTCGGTCGAATTCGATGCCGCGTTCTTCGGCCACCTGCGTTTCACGCTGTCGAATCTTGCGCGCGCGTTCGTCATGGGCCTGACCGGCTCGCATTTCGTCGGCGTGCCCGCGGGTGTCGCGCCGGAGACCCGCCGCTACTACCAGCAGCTGACGCGCTTCTCGGCGGCCTTCGCGTTCCTCTCCGACGTCTCGATGGGCATGCTGGGCGGAGCGTTGAAACGCAAGGAGAAGCTCTCGGCGCGGCTCGGCGACGTGCTGTCGCTCATGTACCTGTGCTCCGCGACGCTGCGCCGCTACGAGGCCGAAGGCCGGCAGCACGCCGACGCGCCGCTCCTGCACTGGGCGATGTGGGATGCGATGTTCAAGGCGCAGGGGGCGATGGAGGGCGTGCTCTCGAACTTCCCGAACCGGCTCGTCGCCGCGGTGATGCGCCGCATCGTGTTCCCGCTCGGCCGGCCGTACGTGGTCCCGTCCGACGACCTCGGGCAGGAGGTCGCGCGCATCCTGATCCTTCCGTCCGCGTCGCGCGACCGCCTGACTGCCGGAATGTACATCTCCCGCGCGCCGGACAATCCGGTGGCGCTGATCGAGCGCGCGCTCGCGGCGACGGTCGCCGCCGAGCCGATCGAGGCGAAGTTGCGGGCCGCGGCGAAGGAAGGCCGCCTGGATGCGAAACTGCCGCCGGGAAGCGGCGTCGACGTGCTCGTCGCGCGGGCGCAGGCAGCCGGCGTGATCACGGGCGCGGAGGGGACCATCGTCGTCGCGGCACGCGAGCTGACGGAGAAGGTGATCCGCGTCGACGATTTCCCGCAGGACCTGGGCGCGTCGGAAATGCGGGCGGGCACCGCGGTGGTGCAGGCCGCCGCCGCACCGGCGATCGTGCACAAGGCGGCAGCGTAGCCGGCGTGGCCCCCTGCCATCGAGACACGGACCTCAAACGCCATGAACGAACCGATCTACGTCATCGACGGCGCCCGGACGCCGTTCCTCAAATCGCGCAACCGGCCGGGCCCGTTCTCGGCGTCGGACCTCGCGAGCGCGGCCGGGCGCGCGCTGCTGACGCGCCAGCCGTTCGCGCCGACGCAGCTCGACGAAGTGATCCTGGGCTGCGCGGCGCCATCCGTGGACGAAGTGAACATCGGCCGCGTGGTGGCCCTGCGGATGGGCTGCGGGATGAAGGTGCCGGGCTGGACCGTGATGCGCAACTGCGCGTCCGGCATGCAGGCGATCGACTCCGCCGTCAACAACATCCGCGCGGGCCGCTCGAATCTCGTCCTTGCGGGCGGGGTCGACGCACTGTCGCGCGCGCCGCTGCTGTTCTCCGACGCGATGGTGGCCTGGCTGTCGAACTGGTACGCGGCGAAGACGCTCGGGCAGCGCGCCGCGCTGGCGGCGAAGTTCAAGCTTGGCTATCTCGCGCCGGTGATCGCTCTCATGAAGGGCCTGACCGACCCGATGGTGGGGCTGCTGATGGGCCAGACGGCCGAGAATCTCGCGTTCCGGTTCGGCATCACGCGGCGCGAGATGGACGAATACTCGGCGCGCAGCCATGCGCGCGTGCTCGCGGGGCAGAAGGCCGGGCACTACGACGCCGAGGTCGTCCCGCTGTACGACGCCAAGGGCCAGCTGTATGCGCAGGACGACGGCGTGCGCGAGGACTCGACGGTCGAGAATCTCGCCAAGCTCAGGCCGTTCTTCGACCGCAAGTACGGCAACGTCACGGCGGGCAACAGCTCGCAGGTCACCGACGGCGCCGCGTGGCTGGTGATTGCGTCGCAACGCGCGGTCGACGAGCACAAGCTCGCGCCGATGGGGCGCATCGTCGACTCCGAGTGGGCGGGGCTCGATCCGGCGCAGATGGGGCTCGGCCCCGTGCACGCGGCAACGCCGATCCTGACGCGCAACGGGCTCGGACTCAACGATCTCGACGCCTGGGAGATCAACGAGGCGTTCGCCGCGCAGGTGATCGCCTGCGAGCGCGCGTGGCAGAGCGGCGACTACTGCACGCAGGAGCTGGGGCTGCCCGCCGCGCTCGGCGCGCTCGACGAGAGCCGGCTCAACGTCGACGGCGGCGCCGTCGCGCTGGGCCACCCGGTCGGCGCCTCGGGCGCCCGGATCGTCCTGCACGTGCTGAACGTGCTGAAGCGAACCGGCGGCAAGCGCGGCATCGCCGCGATCTGCATCGGCGGCGGGCTGGGCGGCGCGATGCTGGTCGAGCGGGTTTAATCGGCCCTGCCTTGCTCTCGTCAGGAACTGCTGCCATGCCCCGCGAACACCACGAAAGCGAGAACGTGATGCAACACTGGACCCTCACCCGCGACGCCGACGGCCTCGCCCGACTGACGCTGGACCGCGCCGGCGCGTCCACCAACACGCTGGGCGCGCCCGTGCTCGCGGAGCTCAACGAAGCGCTCGACCTGCTGGACCGCGACCCGCCGCGGGCGCTCGTCATCGCGTCGGGCAAGGCCAACGGCTTCATCGCCGGCGCCGACGTCGAAGAGTTCGGCCAGCTCGAGAACGAGGCCGGCGCGCTCGCGCTGGTGAAGCGCGGCTGGGACACGTTCGAGCGCCTGGCGGGCGTCAAGTACCCGACGCTGGCGCTCGTCCGCGGCTTCTGCCTGGGCGGCGGGCTGGAGCTCGCACTCGCGTGCCGCTACCGCGTGGTCGTCGACGAGCCGGGGACGCGGCTCGGCCTGCCCGAGGTGATGCTGGGGATCGTGCCGGGGTGGGGCGGGATGAAGCGCCTGCCGCGGCTCGCCGGTGCGCCGGCGGCGCTCGACCTGATGCTGACGGGCCGGACGATCGACGCGCGGCGCGCGAAGCGGCTCGGCATCGCCGACGAGTCCGTGCCGGCGCGAATCATGGAGAACACGGTGCGCGGGATGCTGAAGGCGCTGCCCCCGCCGCGCAAGCTCGGCTTCCCGCAATCGCTGACGCTCAATCCGCTCGCGCGCCGATTCATCGCCGCGCAGGCGCGCAAGCAGGTGGCGAAGCGAGCGCGGCGCGAGCACTATCCGGCGCCCTACGCAATACTCGACATCTGGGTGCGCTACGACGGCAATGCGCTGGCGGTGCCGGCATCCGATCCGGCGTCGATTCCCTCGCTGCTGAAGACGCCGACCGCGGCCAACCTGATCCGCCTGTTCGGGCTGCAGGAGCGGCTGAAAGGGCTCGGCAAGGAAGGCGATTTCAAGGCCGCGCGCGTCCACGTGGTGGGCGCGGGCACGATGGGCGGCGACATCGCCGCGTGGTGCGCGCTGCGCGGCCTGACCGTGACGCTGCAGGACCAGAACGCCGACCGGCTCGCTCCCGCGATGGGGCGCGCGGCGAAGATGTTCAAGGACCGCCTGCGCGACCCGCGCCGGATCCGTGACGCGACGGATCGGCTGATCCCGGACGTCGCCGGCGCCGGCGTCGCCCGCGCCGACGTGATCATCGAGGCGATCTTCGAGAACGTCGATGCCAAACGCAGCCTGTTCGCGGCGCTCGAGAAGAAGGCCAAGCCCGACGCGATCCTCGCCACCAACACGTCGTCGATTCCGCTCGAGGACATCGCGACCGCGATGGCCGACCCCACGCGGCTCATCGGGCTGCACTTCTTCAACCCGGTGGCCAAGATGATGCTGGTCGAGATCGTGCAGGGCCGGCAGACGCGCGCTGAGCTCACCGCCCCCGCGGCCGCGTTCGTCCGCCAGATCGACCGGCTGCCGCTGCCGGTGAAGAGCGCGCCGGGCTTCCTCGTCAACCGCGTGCTCGCCCCGTACCTGATGGCGGCGATGCGCTGCGTCGACGAGGGCATCGCGCCGGAAACGGTCGACGAGGCGGCGCTCGCATTCGGGATGCCGATGGGGCCGATCGAGCTCGCCGATACCGTGGGTCTCGACATCTGCGTCGCGGTGGGCAAGATGCTCACGCCCGATGCCACGCCGCCGAAGAAGCTGTCGGAGCTGGTCGCCGCGGGCCATCTCGGCCGCAAGACCAAGCGCGGCTTCTACGATTACGCGAGCGGCAAGCCGGCGAAGCAGGCCGCCGGGTCCGTGCCGGCCGGGCTCTCCGACCGGCTGATCGGGCCGTTCGTCACGGAGGCGAAGGCCGCGCTCGCCGAAGGCATCGTGGCCGACGCGGATCTCGTGGATGCGGGCGCGATTTTCGGAACCGGGTTCGCTCCGTTCCGCGGCGGCCCGCTGCACTACGCGCACGCCGCCGCCGCCCGCAGACCCGCCCCGGCCTGAGTGTCCACTGCGGGCCCGCCGCCCGCACGCCGTGTGCTGCGACGTCCGGTCGCAGGCGGGCGCCCCTGCGCGGCGCAGGCCCCGCGCCTTCTGGTGTAGGATCGGCACGTCGCACCGCGGCGGCCGCGTCGCTCTCGAATCCGCGCCCCGCAGGTGCCGAACGGCGATCGGGCGGCGCTCGCCGGCCGACCCGCGATCCTAAGCATCGGGAGGGAGGGGCTCGTGGAAAAGATCTGGCTGAAGCACTATCCGAAAGGCGTTCCTGCCGAGATCGACGTCAACCAGTACGCGTCGATCCGCGACGTCTTCGAGGAAAGCGTCGCGAAGTTCGCCGCGCGCCCGGCCTACACGTGCATGGGCAAGACGATCACCTTCAGCCAGCTCGACGCGCTGTCCGCGGCGTTCGGCGCGTACCTGCAGGCGAACGGCTGCGAGAAGGGGACCCGCGTCGCGCTGATGATGCCGAACATCCTGCAGTACCCGGTGTGCCTGTTCGGCATCCTGCGCGCCGGCTGCACTGTGGTGAACGTCAATCCGCTCTACACGGCGCGCGAGCTCGAGCACCAGCTCGCGGATTGCGGGGCCGAGGCGATCGTCGTCGTGGAGAACTTCGCGCACACGGTGCAGGAGGTGGTCGCCAGGACCAAGGTCCGGCGGGTGATCGTCACGAGCATCGGCGAGCTCCTCGGATTCAAGGGCATCGCCGTCGACCTGGTGCTCCGCCACGTGAAGAAGATGATCCCCGCGTGGCACATGCCGGAGGCGGTCCGGCTGTCCGACGCGCTGGCCGCAGGCCGCCGGGGCAAGCTCGCGAACGTTCCGCTTGCCCTCGACGACATCGCGTTCCTCCAGTACACAGGCGGGACCACCGGCGTGGCGAAGGGCGCGATGCTCCTGCACCGGAACATCGTGGCGAATCTGCTGCAGGCGCGGGCGTGGCTCACGCCGTTCCTGAAGGCGGAGCGCGAGATCGTCATCACGCCGCTGCCGCTCTATCACATCTTCTCGCTGACCGCCAACTGCCTCACGTTCATGACGCTGGGCGGGGAGAACGTGCTGATCCCGAACCCGCGCGACATCCCGGGCCTGGTCAAGGTAATGGGCACGATGAAGTTCACGGGGATGACCGGCGTCAACACGCTGTTCAACGCGCTCCTCAACAGCGCGGAGTTCGCCAAGCTCGACTTCTCGTCGATGCTCTGGACTCTGGGCGGCGGGATGGCGGTGCAGGAGGCCGTCGCCGTCAGGTGGAAGGAGGTCACCGGCTGCACGTTGAGCGAAGCCTACGGGCTCACCGAGACCTCGCCGGCCGCCACGATCAACCCCCTCGACCTTCCCGCCTACAACGGCTCGATCGGGCTGCCGATCCCGTCGACGGAGATCGCGCTGCGCGACGACGCCGGCAAGGACGTTGCCCTCGGCCAGCCGGGCGAGATCTGCATCCGCGGGCCGCAGGTGATGGCGGGCTACTGGAACCGGCCCGACGAGACCGCGAAGGTGATGACAGCGGACCACTTCTTCATGACCGGCGACATCGGCGTGATGGACGAGCGCGGCTTCGTGAAGATCGTCGACCGCAAGAAGGACATGATCCTGGTGTCGGGATTCAACGTCTACCCGAACGAGATCGAGGGCGTCGTCGCCATGCATCCCGGCGTGCTCGAATGCGCGGCGGTCGGCGTTCCCGATGCCAAGTCCGGCGAAGCGGTGAAGCTCTTCGTCGTCAAGAAGGACGACGGCGTCACCGCCGAGGACCTGCTCAAGCACTGCCGGCAGCACCTGACCGGCTACAAAATGCCCCGCGAGGTCGAGTTCCGGAAGGAGCTGCCGAAGACCAACGTCGGCAAGATCCTGCGGCGCGAGCTGCGGGACGAGGCGAAGAAGGCCGCGGCGTGACCCGCGGCGGACGCGGCAACGCCGGGCCCGACTGCTGATGACCGAAGCCCCCGCCGTGCTGCCCGACCGGGAACCGGCGCTGCGCGTGGTTCCGATGCCGGCCGATGCCAACCAGCACGGCGACATCTTCGGCGGCTGGGTGATGTCGCAGGTCGACATCGCGGGCGGCGTCGTGGCAGCCCGACGCGCGCGCGGCCGGGTCGCGACGGTGGCCGTCAACTCGTTCGTGTTCAAGCAGCCGGTGCTGATCGGCGATGTCGTCAGTTTCTTCGCCGAAATCACCCGGGTCGGTCGGACCTCGATCACGGTCGACGTCGAGGTCTATGCGCAGCGCAATCCGGGGGATGTGATCTGCGTCAAGGTGACCGAGGCGAGCCTGACGTATGTTGCGGTTGGAGGGGACCGGCGGCCGCGCGAATTGCCACCCGCCTGACGGCATCACAGCGGCTGCCTTTGCCCAAAAAACAACACCCTGCGGGGCACCCGGACGGCCACAGTTGCCGGACCGTGCGACCCCAGGTGGCCCGGCGTATAGTGAATCGATGACCGTTGCGGCGACCGGACCCGATGTCGGCGGCCCGGAAA
>Ga0209048_10002973_pt1 | contig 16608 bp, 10 predicted proteins | sample FrelakmetCRP12CR_FD_187146 | JGI IMG/M metagenome (GOLD analysis project Ga0209048, IMG submission 187146) | Freshwater lake sediment microbial communities from the University of Notre Dame, USA, for methane emissions studies - CRP12 CR (SPAdes)... | ecosystem: Environmental > Aquatic >... | reverse complement strand
ATCGGTTCGCCGGGACTGGGCTGGATGACCGGCTGGGTCTACCTTGCCTGCTCGGTGATCTCGCTGGCCGCGGTGGCCCTGGCGCCGCAGGCCACCTTGCCCCAGATCGCACCCTGGTTCCAGCTCGTCGGCGACGGATCCGCGTCGGTGGATCGCACCCGCAACGCGGTTCTCCTCGGGTGCGCTCTGATCGGGCTGACCACCGCGGTCAACGCGGCCGGGGTGCGGCTGCTGGCCAGGATCAACAATATCGGGGTCTTCGTGGAGCTCGTGGGCGTGCTGCTCCTGATCGTGCTGCTGCTCTGTCGTGCTCGCCGCGGGCCCGAGGTCCTGCTCGAGACCCAAGGGCGGTCCGGGTCAAGCCAGCTCGGCTGGCTCGGTCCGTTCCTGGCCGCGGCGGTGATGCCCTCGTACGTGATGTACGGCTTCGACACGGCCGGCACGCTGGCCGAGGAGACCAGGGACCCGCGCCGCCGGGCGCCGTGGGCCATTCTGCGGGCGCTGGCCGCCGCCGGCCTTGCCGGGGGCCTGCTCATCTTCGCGGGCCTGCTCGCTCTCGCCGACCCGACCGCGACCGCGCCGGGGAGCATCACGGGAGGCTTGCCCTCCATCGTCAAGGAATCGCTCGGGGCGCGCCTGGGCAACGTCTTCCTGTGCGCGGTGATCTTCGCGGTCACGGTCTGCGCGCTGGCAGTGCAAGCCGGCACGGTCCGGCTGATCTTCGCCATGGCCCGGGACAACTGTCTCCCGTTCGCCCGAACCCTGGCCCTGGTCCCGCACGCGACGCGCACTCCGATCGTTCCGGCCGTGGTCACGGGTGCCGCGGCGGCGATCATCCTGCTGCTCAGCGTCAACTTGCCCCGGATCATTGAGGTCCTCTGTTCGGTCGCGATTATCTGGGCCAACCTGGCCTACCTTATGGTCAGCACCCCGCTCCTGCTCATGCGGCTGCGGGGCTGGCCACGGAGCCTGAGAACCGAGGGCGAGCCGGGCGCCGGTTCTGACGCGGGTCGAATTTTCTCACTGGGCCGGTGGGGGCCGGGGCTGAACGTGGTCTCGGTGGTCTGGGGCCTCTTCATGATTGTCAACATGAGCTGGCCCCGGCCCGAGATCTACGGCACCGACCCGTGGGGTCGGTTCGCCGCGGTGCTGGCCACGGCCCTGTTGATCGGGCTGGGAGCACTCTACTACCTGGCCGTGCCGCGCGGGCGGACCGGCATCCTGGCCGATCACGCGGCCGCGGCGGATCCCGTGACGGAGCCCGGCCCGCCGGCTGCGCCCTTGCGGCCGGTCCCCGTGGATTGATCTGCGACCAGCAAGGCGATCGACAGGATCGCCATCCGGATGGGACGACATGCGAAAGCAGAGACTGGTGGCCAAGGATCCGGATCGGCGGCGAGTAGGGTCGAGCCCGCCTGATCGGCAACCGCCCGGCGGGTTCGAGCGGTTTCTCGGCTGGTGTGTGCACGGCTACACCGCGCTGGGGCTGGTGGCCGCGGCGATCATCGCCGCACTCGTGGTGCGCGGCGGTCCCGAGGCGTTCCGGTGGTCATTCCTCCTCATGGGGCTGGCGACGATCGTGGACGCGACCGACGGCACCCTGGCTCGACGGGTCCGGATCAAGGAAGTCGTGCCCGGCTTCGACGGCCGCCGGCTCGACGACATCATCGACTTCCTGACTTACACTTTCCTCCCAGTGCTCTTGATCTGGCGGGCAAACCTGTTGCCGACAGGGCAGGAGGCCTGGCTCATCCTCGCCCTGGTGGCCAGCGCCTACGGTTTTTGCCAGGTCCACGCCAAGACCGTTGACGGCTACTTCCTCGGTTTTCCCTCGCTCTGGAACGTGGTGGCTTTATACCTCTACGTCCTGCCCCTGGGCGCATGGGCCTCTCTGGCGGTGATCGTGGTTCTGTCGGTGCTCACCTTCGTGCCCGGCAAGTACCTCTACCCCTCACAGCCGGGACGGCTCAACCAGGCCGCCACGATTCTGGGCGCTCTCTGGACGGTTCCGCTCGGCTGGCTGATCTGGAGCCTGCCTGCGACCGCGTCCCCGCGGAGCGACCCGTCGATCCAACGCCTGGCCATGGTGTCCCTGTTCTATCCGGTCTTCTACATGGGCGTTTCGTGGTTCATCACCTTGAGCCACTGGTCGAGGCGGACGCCAGGGGAATGAGTTCTTCCGGCAGCGGGCCTTCTCCGGCCCGGGCCTGCCTCTGTCCTTCTTCCACGTCCACCATCCAGAGCAAGAACCCCCCGACGGCGAAGAAGCCGATCACGCCCAGGATGGCCCCCCGGCTCGATCCGGTCAGGGCGTTGATCACGGCGAACAACAGAGGCCCGAAGATGCCGGCGAACTTCTCGACAACCGCGAAGAAGCCGAAATATTCGCCCGACTTGTCGCGGGGAATCAGACTGGCGAAGAGCGAGCGGCTGAGCGCCTGGGTTCCCCCCTGCACCATGCCGACCATGACGGCCAGGGTCAGGAAGTGCGTGGCGGTGCGCATCGAGTAGCCAACGACGCAGATTCCCGTGTAGGCAAGCAGCCCGAGCAGGATCGACCGCTTGGCCCCGATCTTGCCGGCGAGCATGCCGAAGAGAAACGAGAAGGGGATGCCGACGAACTGGACGATCAGGATGGACGCGATCATCGCGTTCTGATCGATGTTGATCTCGGCTCCGTAGATCGTCGCCATGCGGATGATCGTGCCGATGCCGTCGTTGTAGATCAGGAAGGCCAGCAACATCAGGAAGCCCTGGCGGTAGCGGCGGAGCTCGCGCGCCGTCTGGGCCAGGCGCGCCAGCACGGCCCTCATCGGGCTCTCTCCGGGGCGCTCGTCGCGCTCGAGCACGGCTCGAGGCTCAGACACGCGGCGGAAGAGCGGAATCGAGAAGACGAGCCACCAGATCGCGACCGACAGAAAGGCCAACCGCATCGGCAGGGTCGCCCGCGGTTCGCTCAGGTTCGGTCCGGCGGGAAGGCCAAACCACGCGGGCTTCAAGATCCATGCGAGGTTGAGGCCGAGCAAGAGCCCGCCTCCCAGATAGCCCAGCGCGTAGCCCGAGGTCGAGACCCGGTCGATCTCGTCGTCGCGGGCGATGTGCGGCAGCAGGGCGTCATAGAAGACGAAGCTGCCGTTGGCCCCGATGTTGGCCAGGATGAAAAGAAGCGAGGCCAGGACCCAGTCGCCCGTGTGGATGAAATACATCCCGGCGACGGAGGCCACACCCAGAGCAAGGAAGACCGCGAGCAGCTTCTTCTTGCGAGCCGTGTAGTCGGCAAAGGCACCGAGAATGGGAGAGAGCACGGCGATGATGACCATGCCGATCGTGGTCGCGATGGCGAGCTGGCGGGATGCAACCTCGGGCTCGAGCCCGGCACAGGCGACCTTCGAGTAGTAGATCGGGAAGACGGCCGTGATGATCGTGCAGACCATCGCCGAGTTGGCCCAGTCGTACATCGCCCAGGCGCGGAGCTCGGGCCGGCTCAGCCCCAGCGCGTCGAGGGTACGGGACAGCCACGATTTCGCTTTCGTCGGCCCGAAGTCCGGGCCGGCTCCGTCCTGCATTGCGACGCTCCTCCACGATCAGCGGGCGAGAGCAAGATTGACGAGGCCCCCGAACCGGTCGCAGCGGCTGCCTTTTCCCGCCCTGCCGGGTTCTTCCCCGAGCTGCTTCCGGCCGCCGATCGATTTGTACGCGAAAGCCTCCCGGCTTGACCAGAGCGGTTTGTCGCTCATACCGTCAAGGTTTGCTCGGGAGCACGGTATCAATTCCGAGCCACCGAAGATTTCTCAGGCCCACGCGCTGGAGCACGTCCACAAACGTCCTTAAAACCTTGCCCGAATGGTGATGAGCCCGCTAGACTGTCTCACTGACGGAATTCCGACGTCGGTGAACCGATTCGTTATCCCGATCGGCAGGATTGTCCATGAACGCGGCGCCGCTGCAGAATGACGAATTCCAGGAGCTGCGCCAGGTCTGCGCCGAGCTGCGCGAAAGGCTTCGCGCCGGAGAGTCTGCGCGTGTGGAGGAGTTGCTGGAGGGTCATCCGCTGCTGGCTCGCAATGACGAGGCGGTTCTCGAGCTGATCCATGCGGAAGTGATCACCCGCAACGACATGGGCCAGAGGCCCACGCTCGAGGAGTGGGAGGAGCGGTTCCCTCAATTGCTGCCCCGGATGGAGCAGATGATCTCGCTCCGCTCGGTTTTCGACACGGAGATGCCGACCCTGACCGACACGTCGGCCGGCTCCGCGGATCCGTTGGCGTCGGTGCAAGCGCCGGACGGGCGGCTGCCGCGAATCGGCAACTACCAGCTCCTCCAGGAGATCGGCCGGGGCGGCATGGGGGTCGTGTACAAGGCCCGCCAGGCTACCCTGAGCCGGATCGTCGCACTCAAGATGATCCTGGCCGGGGAGCATGCCGGCCTGCGGGAACGAGCACGCCTGCGTAACGAGGCCCAGGCAGCCGCGCAGTTGATGCATCCCAATGTCGTCCAGATCTTCGAGATCGGCGAGCACGAGGGCCTTCCCTTCCTGGCCATGGAGTATGTCGCGGGAGGGAACTTGACGCGCATGCTGCGGGCCACGCCCCAGGCGTTTCGCTGGTCGGCCCGCCTGACCGAGACGATGGCCAGGGCGATCCAAGTGGCCCACCTGCGCGGGATCGTCCACCGCGACCTGAACCCCAGCAATATTCTGATCGCGCCGGATGGCACGCCCAAGATCTCCGACTTCGGTCTGGCCAAGTTCTTGGTGAATGACCAGGGGATCTCGCTCAGCGGGGTGCTGCTGGGCACTCCCTCCTACATGGCCCCGGAGCAAGTCTCGGGCAACGGCAAGCATATCGGGCCCGGCACCGACATCTACGCCCTGGGGGCGCTGCTCTACGAGATGCTCACCGGGGCGGCCCCGTTCCGGGGCTTCACACCGATGGAAACCCTCTGCCAGGTCGTGGAGGCGGAGCTCGTACCGCCCTCGCGGTTGCGCCATGGCGTGCCCGAGGACCTGGAGACAATCTGTCTGAAGTGCCTGGAGCGCGATCCGGCCAGGCGTTATGCCAGCGCGGAAGAGCTCGCTGACGACCTGAAGCGGTACCAGGAGAACCAGCCGATCCGGGCCCGCCGCACCTCGAAGGTCCGTCAGGCGTTGCAATGGACCCGCCGCCAACCTCAGGCCGCGAGCTTGCTCGGGCTCTCCCTCCTGCTCTTTCTCACGCTTCTGGGCGTCGTCGTCGGGTACAGCCTGTACGTCACAGAGCAGAACCGTCTTTCGGAGCAGACTTGGTCGCAGGCGATCAAGCTGAAAAACGAGATCTCGATTCAGCGCGATAAGTTCAGCCACGAGGCCAGGGCGGCCAGGCGGCAATCGTACGATGCGCAGCTCAATCAGGTGAAGCAGAGCATCGAGGCAGGCCAGATCGAGCTGGGACAGGAGCTTTTCGAGCACCTCAGTCAAACGCTTCCTTCGGAAGATCCGGTGGGCTTCGAATGGAACTACCTGAACCAGCTGACTCGACGGGCGGCCTGGTTGCTCGAGGGACACACGGCGAGCGTCACCTGCCTGGCCGTCTCGCGCCAGGGAGGGACGCTGGTCTCGGGTGATACCTCCGGCAAGGTCATCGTCTGGGACCTCGACGGACAGATCCCCCGGCTCTGCCAGGGGCGGCACGACGCCCGGGTGTTCAAGGTCGCGATCGGAGCCGGCGTCCAGAATCGTCGTGAGACTGTTGCCAGCCTGAGCAAGCGCGGAGATGGCTCGCTGGATCTCGAGCTGTGGGATCCGGCCACGGGTTCGCTCACCACTTCGCTGGATGCTGCAGCGGTCGAGGTCACCGACCTCCAGTTTTCTCCTGATGGATCGCTGCTGACGCTCTGCGGACTCTCGCCAGACCATCACGAGGGGCAGTCTTACATGTGGCGGCTGGACTCCGCCCGCCCTCGAGCCGAGCCCACCATGAGCATCCCGGGAATCATCAAACAGGCTTTCTCTCCGGACGGCAAGCTGCTGGCCCTCGGTGGAGGCGACGGCAGCGTGCGGCTGCGCGGCACGGCGGACCATCAGCCGCCAGCGCTCGAGCAACGGCCCGGAGGCCGTGTCCTTGCGCTTGCCTTCTCACCGGACGGCAAGCGGCTGGCCGCTGGCCGACAGGATCGCGGTCTGTCGGTCTGGGACGTGGCGACCGGGCAGGTCCTCGCTCATTACACCGACCAGGATGGACCGGTCGTGTTCGTCGATTTCTGCCTGGATGGCCAGGCCCTGGTCGGCTGCGAGGGGACAAGCATGCTCTGGACGCGCCGTCTCGATCAGCCCGGTCCAAGGCGTCTGCTTACCGGCGCGGAGAGCCAGATCGATTCCGTCAGCCTTTCCCCTGACGGCCGGCTGCTCGCAGCCGCGGGGCGCGGCCAACCCGTCATGATCTGGGACCTCTCCTCGGGAACCAGGGAACGATCCTACCTGGCCAATAACCGGTTCATCGATCAGGTCGCCTTCACCCCGGACAGCAAATCCCTGATTCTCTCGTGCAAGGACCCACAGATCCGTGTCTGGCGATTTCGCGACACACCGGATCGCCACCGGTTGCTCGTCGGGCACCAGAGAGAGGCCTGGGCCCTTGCCTTCTCGCCCGATGGAGCAATTCTGGCCTCCGGTTCCGACGATCACACGATCAGATTGTGGGACGTCAATTCGGATCGCGAATTGCTCACCTTGAGGGGTCATTCCCAGACCGTCACCGCACTGGCGTTCTTTCCCCAGACCGATCGGCTGGCTAGCGTGAGCCTGGATGGACAGGTCCTTCTCTGGAACTTGACTCGAACTGGTCCTGATCCGGGTCAAATCTCGGCCAGTCCGAACGTGCTGCACGTGTACGATGATCGGCTCCGCGCGGTGAGCGCTTCCTCGGATGGCCAGCATCTGGCCGTGGCAGGCTCGAACGGGCTGATCCACGTCTGGGACGTTGACCAGAGGCGAATCCATTCCGAGCTCAAGGGCCACCCGAGTAATGTTCATGCCCTGGCCTACTCGCCCAACCCCTCGGTCCTGGCATCGGCGTCGGGCGATGGCACGGTGCGAAGGTGGGATCCGAACTCCGGCACATTGAGCGATACCTGGTCATTCCTGGGAGAGATGAGAACCGTGGCCGTCTCTTCCGATGGCCTGATGATGGCCGCCGGCGGAGACCCTCGAATCGTGACCCTCTGGTCGATGGACACGTGGGGCGTGAAGATGACATTGACCGGACATCCGCTGACGGTGCGTTCCGTCGCCTTTTCCCCCGATTTCCAGACCATCGCCACGGCATGCGACGATGAGAAAGTGCGGCTCTGGGACACGGTTACCGGGCAGCAATTCTACGCGCTTCTGGGACACTCGGACCGGGTCAATGCCGTCGCTTTCTCGCCGGATGGCAAGGTCCTGGCTTCGTGCGACCAGAAGGGTGCGATCCTGCTCTGGAAAACGACGGAACCCGAACGGGACTCATCCTTCGCCGCTCGCTGAGAGACGCGAGGACGAGAGAGGCCTACCGGGACGGGGCTTGCCGGGCTGATCGAATCGGCCCGGCAACGACGCTGGCCCGGGGCGGTTTCGGGAAACCACGGCAAATGCCGTGATGCACCCAGCAGTGCCGACCTGCACACTGGCTTTTGCCCGAATGCAAGACACCGCGCTCGCCCCACCAGCCACGGGAATATCAATCGATCCCTGGCAAGCTCGAGTACTTGTCGCCGCAGCCGGTCAGCAGCCAGTGCGGATTCGTCCCGGTCAACTCGATGAAGCGAAGAATCGAGGTTGCTGGGATGGTGCAGCCGTTCTCGTAGTTGAGCCAGGTCCGAAAAGGAACCTCGAGAGCTTCGCCAAGCAGCGGACCGCCATGTTCGCCATAAAGATCCAGCCGGACTTCGCGGATTCTTCGCGCGAGGTTGTTCTTGATGCCCAGCCAGTCGGAGTTTGGAATCGACCTATCCATCGCAAAACCAGCTCACTCATGAGGTGTGCGAGATGAGACTGAATCAGCCTCGGTGCTGACCCATCAAACCTCATTATGTTGTTGGACTTGCCTTCCTACCAGACAAACATAACGTGGAAAACTGAAAAACACAAATCCATCACACGCTGCATGCATCATGATGCCTGATCGGGCAAGAGAGATCCGCATCAATGGTCAAGAAACACCCTGATAGACCGAAGGGGCGACCAGATCGCGTGCTGATGAGCTTCAGGCGGTGCACGGTGCGGTGAGCTGGGCCTGAAAGTGCCTGCGTGATCAGCGTAAGTCGGCTGGATGAGTGAAGTCTCGTTGACGAATGCGGGGCCCTGAAGTCGCCGGATGGCAACCTTCACCGGCGTGGGGCTTGCGGCTTCCCTCGGCGCAGCCGGGCTATCGCGGAGCTCGACGCAACAGTTCCGGCCGCTGATCGGTCACTTTCTCTGACGCCATAACTCCAACTCCTGTAGTTGGTTCTGCAGAGGGAACCGATCTTTCCCGGGGATTCCGCGAAAAAAATTCAAGAAAATGTCAGGATCGTGACGCGAGGCGATCGGGATTTCGGTTAATGGGGTCGAGACCAAGGGCGGAAACCCTCGAGGGATTTCCCCCAGGGTCCCGCTGAACGCGAAGAGAGGCCCGGACGCTCGAGGTCATACACAGTGTTGCCCACACAAGAAACGCTTGATCGCCTCGCGGAACGGATCGAACGAGCCTTCACGCTGCGGCGCAGCAACTGGTATCGCGGCTGTTCCACCCCCCGGGTCTGGACAGCAGCCGCGACGATTCTCTGGGAGGTTCAGTGTGCAGACCCGACAATTCCGCTCGATCCCGAGCTCTTTGTCGCATCACAGCCCATGACTGCTCCGTTTGCTGACCCCTGGACGAATCTCGCCCAGCCCGAAGCAGGTCAGCGGTACAGACAGAGCGTCCGTCGAATCATCCGTCAACTGCGTGCCGAGCTGAAGCGTGAAGTCCGGCGAGCTGAGAATCTGCTCCGCGAGGGGCGGGGATTGAGCACCATCCTCCGCACGCGAGACGCGCGCCTCTCTCCCCTGGGACTCTACATCACGGCGCATCGTGCCGCCCGTCCGGACCTCGCGGAACGGCTCCGACCGAGTGCCATCGAGCAACACAACTGCTGCCCCCTCTATCGTTCTGCCAGTCTTGCATTCCTCCCGGCGGAACTTTACCCGGTGGAGACCTTGGACAGCAGTGTCGAAGTGCGGGGAAACTACCAGATTCCGCGAGAAATCGGCTCCCTTAACTAGAGTTGCATCGTTGAACAACCACCTCTGAGCGGCCACTCCAGTCTGGATCACTCCCCGAAGAACCGCGGAAGATCCAGCTGGACTGAAGTGGCCACGTGGTCTCGCCGAGAAGAAGAATGCGGGAACCACGTGCAATCCATGCCAGGGGGCTTTCCCTCGTCTCACCGTTCCATGAGCGAGTCGGAATTGCCCTGCCCGGGACCAGTCGCATGGACGCAATGCGTTCCCTGGGTCCCCGCTAAGCCCTTCTTCCGTTGAGCCCAACTCACCGACTTTCCTGACGATACCGTTTTCTCTTTCGCGCCCACTGGGCGGGAGTAGATTCATGCGTGCGCGCCGACAGTTCCAGCCGAGCCTCGATCTGATGCCTATGCGGCTTGCTCCCAGCGATGTGGGTACGATCATAAGCCCCATGGACCCCTTGGCGAGACCGGATACGTCACCCACGGCGATCATCAATCCCATGGACCCCTTGGCAAGGCCCGATAGCGGTCCGTCGATGTCCAATCCGAGGCCGATCGGTCCCGGATCCTATACCCCGCTGATCACCACCACAACTACGCATATGACTTGTTAAGGATGGTTGTGGCTCTTGCGATCTCGGCCGCTTATTCCACCGTGGAGCAACACTCAGCGGCAAATCCAGGTGAGAGAAAATACTGCCCTGCCTCTCCCTGGATCGGTCGGAATTGCTCGAAAATCATCGGAATAAGTCCATCCAAACGGGTCGTCATGAGGAAGCAATCCATTCTCTCCTCATGCCGATTCTCGTGAACTGCCCACGTCCTGGCAGCGGCGCCGAACCGCTGGCACGGCGTCACGACGCCTGCCGTCTTGCACCTTAATAAGGAGAGATGAGAACAATCTACCAGGTCTGCGTTCGTGTGAACTGGGGTTGTAGGCTGGATTTCCGGTTAAGATCTTCTCGGAATCCCAACTTTTCTCTCCAACCCCTTCGAAAACAACGCGCATTTTTAGAGCGAAAGGACTTTTCATGTCGTGACCCCGGAGTTATAATGTACAATGGAGGTGACGGTTGGGAGCTCCGGGCAGGTAGCATCCCCTCTGATTGTTTGCACGCTCTTCGCCTGAGCGCGGATCCTCCCATCGCAACAGTGGAGGAATTTCGCCATGACGATGCTGTCAGGTCCGGGACCTACTGACGATCTGTCGCAAACCCTGCTGGATGCCCAGAAAGGGGATCAGTCGGCCTGGGAAACTCTCTTTCGAGAGTGCTATCCCAAGGTCCGCAGGGTCGTTCGACGTAAACTCGATCGTTCCATGCGGTCTCTTTACGATTCGACCGATTTCGCCAGCGATGTAATGAAGAGCCTGGCGGCGAATCTGAATCATCTGAATTTTGCCTCGGTCGAATCGCTGGTCGCGTTTCTGACCCAAGTCGCCGAACAGAAGGTCATCGACGAGCATCGGCGTCGGCACACGCTGAAGCGTGATGTCACGCGCGAGCGGCGGTTCACGACAGGCGACCTCGAAACCGGTCCGGTTCAACTCCCCTCGGGAGAACCGACCGCCAGTCAGTTCGCCCAGGCCAACGAGGTCCAGGAACGGCTTCTGGACCGGCAGGATGAGACCGAGCGGACAATTATTGATCTGAAGCACCAAGGATATTCCAACGCCGACATCGCCGTCATGACCGGCTGGAATATCCGCAAGGTTCAGCGATTTCTCAAGGACCTTCACGATTCCCTCCATGACTCAGGAGGCTGATCATGAAGTCCTTCCTCGCCTCGGCTCGTGCTCTCAACGGGCCGGACAGGGTGGACCGCGACGTGCATCTGCTCGAACAGCAGTGGCAGAGACACGGCGAGGTGTCCCTGGAGCGATTCTGGCAGAACTGCAAGGTCAAGGGCACGGGGAGCCTGCTTGATCAGCTTGCCCACCTGGCGGCCCTGATCAAGTCCGATCTGCGCTGCCGCTTCGAGCGCGGCCAGACGGCGGAAGCCGCACACTATCTGGACCGTTTCCCCGAGCTTGGCCAGGCTGAGAGCCGGATCATCAGCCTGATCTACGAGGAATTCTGCCTGCGCGAGGAAAAGGGCGAGGCACCGGACGTCGAGACCTTCTGCGAGCGCTATCCCGCCTGGAAAGACTCGCTCTTCTCGCAACTCCAGTATCACCGGCTATTCAGCCAGGCGGCGGGGCTGACGAACTCGAATCCGCGCTTTCCCGAAGCTGGCGACCAGTTCGAGGAATTCCAGCTCGTCTCCTTGATGGGCAAGGGGGGCTCGTCCCGGGTTTTCCTGGCCAGAGACCTCTCTCTGGGTGGCAAACGCGTCGTCCTGAAGGTCTCGCTCGACCGGGGAGAGGAGCCCAAGACCCAGGGCGCACTTGATCACCCCCACATCGTTCCGATCAATGCCGTGGCGTTCCAGCCCGACCAAGGTCTGCGCGGCCTTTCCATGCCTTACCGCCCCGGGTTGCCACTCGACGAGATCGTGAAGCGCGTCCGTCCGGCCGAGCGGCCGAAGCTGGCCGCCATCCTCTGGGAAGTGCTGGCGGAGGGTACCACGACCTGCACACCGCCCTTGCCCGAGGATCAGCAAACGTCGCTTCACCGCGGCGGCCCGACGGGGGATAGGTGGAACGGGTTCCCGCTGGGAGGAACCTACGCCCAGGGGGCGGCCTGGATCGCCATGATCCTGGCCCGCACGCTGCACTATGCTCACGGGATGCATACCTTCCACCGCGACGTCAAGCCAGGGAATATCCTGCTCACGCTCGATCACGGCCCCCAGTTGCTCGACTTTAACCTCGCAGAGTCGCCCCACGCCGCCCAGCATGCCGAGTCAGCCATACTGGGAGGAACCCTCCCTTACATGGCCCCCGAGCAGATCGAGGCCTTCCTCAATCCCGATCTCTGGGGCAAGGTCGGCGCCAGGTCCGACATCTACTCCCTGGGGCTGGTGCTGCGGGAATTGTTGACCGGGCAGGCTCCGGACCTACCAGACGACAAGTTCCCGCCAGCCCGCGCGATGAGCGATCTGCTGGACCGCCGCGCGCGCCTGGTGACCGACGTAGGGCAGTTCAATCCTGATATCCCCCATGCCCTCCGGGCGATTGTCGAGCGCTGTCTGAGCTTCAATGCCGATGATCGGTATCCCGACGCCCAGTTGCTTGCCGACGACCTCGAGCGCTTCCTCACTCGCCAACCGCTGCGGCTGGCCGTCAATCCGTCCCGGCGCGAACGGATCGGCAACTGGGTCACGCGCAATCGCCGCCGGCTGGTGGGCAACGCCGTCTATCTCGTCCTGATCGGCGCCCTCGCCCACCACTGGATCGCTCCCATGTTGAAGCGCGATCCGAGAACTCTTCCCGCGATCCGGAAAGCCGTCAAGGACATCGAGGAAGGTCATGCCGGAAGGGCCATCGAACCGCTTCGCGGCCTGGTCCTGGAGTATCCTGATCATTCCCTGCCCTGGACCTATCTGGCTATTGCCCAGGCCGTCTCCAAGAGCCTTGTGGAGGACGATGCCCAGGTCTCCATGCGTAAAGGTCTCGATCTCCCCAGCGCCGGATCAAACCTCCTGGAATGGGCACGCGAGAATCAGTCTCTGGCCAGGCAGCTCGAAAACTTCGTCTCCTCCCGGCTCGATCTCCTGCAACGCTACAAATCCACCACGGCCACGCGAACCAGCTCCACTGAAAAGGGCCACGCGAACTCGGATGAACTGGCGATCGAACGCAGATACTACCAGACCATGCTCAAAGCGCTGGCGCTGGCTCTCGAGATTGATCCCAGCTCGGAAGCCATTCGCGAGCAGGTGGCAACCGTCGAGGAGTTCTTCGGTAATTTCGAGACAGCGCATCTCCGTTTGACCGAGCTGATCGACGTGACTCGAGCCCATGGCGATCGTGACGACCGCGGCAAGCTGATCGACTGGATAACGCGAAGAAGCCGGATCGCGATTCGATGGGCCGCCGAACTTCGCCGTGCTGGCGATCCCGCCAGCGGGAAGCGAGCCGTGGAACTGCTCGAGCAGGCCGCGAGTGCCCTGGCCGACTGCGATCGCGAAGTCTTCGATCTCGCGGTCCGGCCCGACAAGCTCAAACCCACGATCCAGAGGGTCTACTTTTTCCACTGGATATCGACCGAGACCTGGCTCGCACTGGGTGAGCTCGCTCGCGAGTTGGGGCAGCACGAGCGAGCCCGATCTGGCTTTCAGCGCGCCAGGAAAGCCTTTGATTGCCTTACCGCCTTCAGCGCGGAGCAGTCCTTGCAACACGAGCGCCCCATGGACGTCGAAAAGTTGAGGAATCGGGTGCGGAGCGGCCTGCTCGCCGCGTCTCCCGCCGCGGCCAGGTTAGAATGTCACCATGGCGATTTGCCGAATGTTCTTGCTCATCAATTGCTCCAGGTTACCCGGCCGATCATGATCAGCACGATCAGGGCGTGTACCGTCCACGCGAGGGTGCGGACCACGTTGGAGCGGACCAGCCGCCCGACGGAAACCGGGTCATGACCCCCGGCCAACCGCTGGTGAAGCGGTACCTGGATCCAGACCGTGGAAACCCAGCAGATCGCGGCGGCTGCCAGACCCAGCCAGGGCAGCAGCGGACCCGATCCGGCCGGCGGACGCACCACCAGTGCCGCCGCCGAGGTCAACTCCACAATCATCGGACCGAGGACAACCCATGTCGTCAGCCGCGTGTGAGCCGCGTGGTAATCCTCGAACTCGGCGATCCCCACGCGCGTGAAAAGCGGGTAATGCACGATCTGGACGAACCAGATCAAGCCGGCCATGAACCAGGTCGACGCCACGCAGGCGAGCAAGATCAACCGCTCCATACCATCGTCCCGGCAAAGGGGGCAACTGACGCCATTTCGCCGCCAGTGTCCTAGACTAGATTGCGAACGTCCTTACCCTTAACCCGAAAAATTCTCCGCACCTATCGGAGTCGAGTTTTTTCGATGACGGATCTCATTACCCAGATCTGGATTGCCCTCCGGGACGCGGGTCTGCCCGAAGTGATGCTCTTCCTGCCCGATGGAACGGCCTGCCGCTGCCACTGGAACGATACCGTGATGATCGGCACGAGCCGAGTGGCTCTTCTGGCTGATCAGGAGCGAAAGATCGTCCGCATGATGCCGATCGGGGAGTGCAAGGGCATCGGCATCGCCAGCCCCAAAGGAGTCGACCCGATGGGATACCGCCCAGTGGTACAGGAAAAGCTCAAGGGGTGCATCGGCGGCCCGGAAACATCACTTGCGCATTCTTGACGGTCTTCGCGCAGCCTACCTGGCGCTTTTCGGTTCAGAGCGGGGATGGAACCGCGCATGAACTTCCTGGAGCCGGCTGAGCTCGACCCGGGTGTAGATTTGGGTCGTGGCGATCGACGCGTGGCCAAGCATCTCCTGAACGGCGCGAAGATCCGCACCCCCAGCCAGCAGATGGGTGGCAAAGCTGTGCCGCAAGGTGTGGGGACTGACATCACCCTTCAGCCCGGCGGCTTTTGCGTGCTGCTTGACAATTCTCCATAAGCCGATCCGGGACAGCGCACGTCCTGATCTCGAGACCAGCACCGTGGCGGTCTCGGGATGGCGCGACATAAGGAACGGACGATCCGTCGCCATGTACGCCGAGACAGCCGCGACAGCGCGCGCTCCCAGCGGGACCCAGCGTTCCTTGTCGCCCTTACCGATGCACCGTGCCAGCCCCCCCTTCAGATCGAGATCCGATGGTCGGAGATTGACCACCTCCGAGGCCCGGCAGCCTGTCGCGTAGAGGGTCTCGAGGGCCGCACGGTCACGCCGGCCCAGCCGGGTCTGCACGCTGGGGACGTTCAGCAGACGATCCACGGCGAGCGGCCCCAGCACGGTTGGCAAGCGGTCCCACACCGCTGGAGCCACCAGCAGCTTGGCCACATTGTCCGAGAGTTTCCCCTCGAAGACGAGAAATCGGAAGAAGGTCGAGAGACTTGCCAGGTGCCGGCAGATACTGCTCGGCGCAAGTCCAGACTGCCCCAGTTCGTTCGCGTATCCACTCAAGGCTCCAATCCCCAACCGCCCCAGCGGTCCCGGGGCATTGGTCTTACGCCAGCGGAGAAAGCGCATGAGGTCGGAACGATACGCCGCCAGTGTGTGCGCGGATACGCCGCACTCCGCCATCAAATAATGCAGGAACGGCCCGACCGGATCACGATCCGGGTCGGGGCTATAGATTGTTTTTGCCATGGACCCCAAGCCAATGTCCGACGAGATGACAACGAGCACTGTATGCGGGTCAAGGCCGCATGGAAGAAGCATCGGAGATCATTCGGGGCCGGCTTGATCACGTTTTCGACCAGGTAAGTCAGGTTCGCGCTCGGGAAGCCATTGCTCAGAGGCTCAGGGCCAGCCGATTGTCCAGGTTCTCCTGCTCGGCCATGATGCGGAGCTTCTGCAGCGCACGGTCCTGGATCTGCCGTACCCGCTCCTTGGACACGTCGAGGACCTTGCCCACCTGGCTCAAGGATAACCGCTCCCGTCCACCCAGGCCAAAGCGAAGCGCGAGAACCTGTTGCTCCCTGGGACGGAGAGACCTGATCAGCTTCTGCACGGCCTCGTCCGTATCGACCTCGGCGGTGCGATCGCCGTCGGGATCACTCATGGTTTGCAGCAAGTTGAAGCTGGAATCCTGATCGAAGGCCGCATCGAGCGAGATCGTGGGACGCGTGGCCGTGTGGATTCTGTGGATCATCTCACTGGTCGTGGGGCCGCAGCGCTCATTTGGGCCCGCGTGGTCCCGTGCCCGCTCCTGACGCTCCAGCTCTTCCTGGTTTTGGGCAAGTTGCCGGAGATGGCGCGGTGTCAGTCGTACAGGATAGGCGCCCGAGGCGACGGCCCGCTGCATCGACTGGCGAATCCACCAGGTGGCGTAGGTCGCAAGCTTCGTCTGGTGGCTCAGGTCGAACCGATCGATCGCCTCGAGCAAGCCGCAAAAACCTTCTTGCAAGAGATCCGTGTAGGGAATGCCCCGATCTCGGAATCGCTTGGCGACATGGGCGACGAGTCTCAGATTGGCCAGGGCAAGCTTGCCTCGCAATTCCGAGTATTTGCGGTAGATCGCCCCCAGACGCGCGCCGGTCGGACCATCGTTCACATAGGCTGCCGCGATGTAATTCGCCAGAGTCTGGGGATCATCCGCGGCGGCGGGGATCTCCACACCTTCAATGCTCGCCAGGGATTGAGCGAGCTTGGTCTTGCAGGCTGCAAGTTCCTGGAGCAGCGAACGCTCATCGCGGGAGCTCAGGACCTCAATATCGGAGCTGTCCAGGCTGGAAAAACCATCTCTCTCCGACGAATCTTGCCTGCTACGCATACCGTTTCCTTTCTCGGGGATCGGGCACCGTGG
>Ga0209048_10002972_pt1 | contig 16608 bp, 12 predicted proteins | sample FrelakmetCRP12CR_FD_187146 | JGI IMG/M metagenome (GOLD analysis project Ga0209048, IMG submission 187146) | Freshwater lake sediment microbial communities from the University of Notre Dame, USA, for methane emissions studies - CRP12 CR (SPAdes)... | ecosystem: Environmental > Aquatic >... | reverse complement strand
GTCTGCCGCCGTCGCCGTCGGGGCGGTCGCCTGCGGCGCGCGGTCCGCGCTGTCTGCCGGTTCAGCCTCCGTCGCCGGCTCCGCTTTTGCCGCCGCCGGCGTTCTGCGCGCCGAGTCGTGCGGCGATGGCGGCGCGCAGGTCGCTGGCGAGTTCGCGCCGTTGTTCTGGGTCCTGCATCCACACTCGCGCCCGCAGCACCACGTCGCGGCCGCGGATGTCGTCGACGTCGACACGGTTCGCCGCGCCCTCGGGGGCGGGGGCCAGCTCGTCGGCCACGGCGAGCGCCGCGGCGCGGGCCGCCTCGAGGTCGACGCCCTGCGGCACGGTGAACGCCACGGGAAGCATGCCTCCCGAAGCGCCCATGGAGTAGTTGTGCACCACTCGGCTGGCGAACACTTCGTTGGGGATCACGACCCGGTCATCGTCGGGCGTGCAGATGAACGTGTAGGTGAGCGAGATCCTTTCCACCGTGCCGAAGACGTCGTCCACGCTGACGTAGTCGTTCAGGCGCACGGGCTGTGAGAAGGCGATCATGACGCCGCTGACCAGGTTGGCGAGCGGAGCCCGCGCGGCGATCCCGACGATCGCGGCGAAGATGGCGGCGGACGCGAGCATCATCTGGGCGACCGTCCTCGCCGCCTGGAACTGCAGCAGCGCGACGGCGACGCCGACGAACAGGATGGTCGCCACGATCAGGCGGCGGATCATCACGTAGCGCGTGTGGTCCCCCGGGTCCGGCTCCCGGCCGAGAAGCTTGGCCTGGATCCTGTCCCGGCGCCGGAGCAGCGCGTCGGCGATGCGCGCCACGACGATGGCGATGAGGATGTAGAGGACCGCCCGGAACCAGTGCGTGTCGTACACGGCGACGGCGAGGAGTCTCACGGCGACCGCCGCATCAGGGAGCGCCCGGCGCCGACGGCGCCAGCGACGGCGAGATCTCCGACTGCGGCGTCCCGGAGGGGTACGGCGTGGTCGTGGGCTCCGGCACGAGATCGGCCGGCCTCAAGTCGTCGCGCACGTCGTACAGGACACCGCCTGTGGCGTAGTCGAAGAGCGCGACGACCGTATCGGTGCGCCGGGAGACGGTGTCCACGACGCCCTGGACCTGCCAGATGAAGCGGTAGTGCGGCACGACCGTATTGGTGACGGTGCGGCCGCCGATGGCGTTGGCAAACGTGTAGGGCCTGCCCTTGGGCACAAACAGCAGCTGTACCTCGCGCGGGTCGACGGCCGTACCCTTGAACAGCCAATCGGCCTTGCGCAGGGCCATGCCGGACGTCTTGAGTTCGGCATTACCGGGGACGGCGAGCGCGGCCCACGCGAACGCCCAGCCGCGCCACGGGTGCGTGACGAACTGGCCACGCTCGGTCGGAGCCGTGTAGCGGAACGCCACGAAGGCGGGCACCAGGAACACGATCAGCGCCGCGACGACGATGACGGCCACAAGCGTCCTCTTGCTGGAGAAACGGATCAAGCGGGCACCTCCGCGCGATTATTCGCAGCCCGCGCGAGGGGTGTCAAACAGCGGCGCCGGTGTCGAGGACCGTGCCGTCCGGGCGCAACTCCGTCCCGGCGAACTCCGTGCGCGCCGCCGCGGCGAGGCGCTCGTAGTACTCCTCGTCGTGCAGCGGGTTCAGGTGCATGAGCACGAGGCGGCCGACGCCGGCGGCGGCGGCAAGGCGGGCGACGGCGCTCGCCTCGCTGTGCGCGGCGTAGCCGGGGCGCAGCTCGGGCGGTATCGCGTCGGTGAGCGGATCGGTGCCGTTGTACCAGGCCTCGTGCAGCAGCACCTTGGCGCCGGCGGCGAAGTCGATGGTGGCGTCATCGGCCAGCGTGTCGGTGGCGAGGACCAGTTCGTCGTCGAAGCGGTACGCCACGCTGGTATCCGAATGCTGCTGCGCGCGGACGCGGACCGTGTGCCCGGCCACCTCGTTGACGCCGGCGGCGAGAGCCTCCACGCGGATCTCGTCAAGCTCGTCCCAGTCGCGCGGGTTGTACGGCCGGCGCAGCAGGCCGGCCACGGCGCGCTCGGGGTCGATGCCGCTCACGGCCTCCTCGGCGGCGTGGATCACGAGGCGGCGTCCGGGCAGCACGCCCGGCAGATAGGCGAGCCCGCAGACGTGGTCGAGGTGGTAGTGCGTGAGGAACAGGTGCACCTCGTCGCGGCCCTCGAGAAGCGCCGCCTGAGGAGCCTCGAGCAGGCGGCGCAGACCCGTGCCCGCGTCGAGGATGAAGAGCGAACGCTCGTCGTGGCAGAGGAAGCTCGTCGTTTCGCGCCTGTCGCTGGGCATCCAGCCCAGGGTCCCGAGCAGAGTCACGTACATGCCGGCCTCCTTGGTCACCGCGAACGGTAGCACAGCGAGGCTACCTAACGGGTTGCCCCCCTCCGCATAAAGGTACACTGACTGAGGGAGACACGGGAGTCCGGACGCTGCGGACGAGGAGGCTTGGCCGTGCACGATGTCATCAGCAGCGTGTTCCGCGAAGCGGCTCTCGATGACGCGGGTCGCAGCCTGTGGGAGCCGGCCCTCCCCTCGCTGGAACTCGCCGTCACGGGTGGCGACGAGGAGCCGTTCCTCGGCGCCGTCGAAGATATCGCCCGCGGCGCCGGCATCGGTCAGGGCGTGCCAGTCGTGGCGCTTCTGGACGCCTACACGCAGGCGAGCGGAGCCCTGCTTGCCGGCCTTCAGTCGAGCGACGATGATCGCGCAAACGAAGCCGCCCGGCGACTTCGTGCCATCGAGCGCGTCGCGCTCACGCGCATCGCCGCCGGCTACTCGGCCGGCCTCGAGGAGACGATCTCTCGCCTGCACGCCCGCGCGGCGGACGTCTCGCCGGTCGACGGCGATACCGGCGCCATCAAGCCGGTGGAGCTCCTCGAGCGCCTGGACCTTGAGGTGAACCGCTGCCAGCGCATGAACCTCTCGCTCGGTCTCCTGGCCCTGGAGCCGCAGGCGGAGGGCGCGCCGGAGACGGCTGCCCGGCGGTCCGGCGGGCCGCTCCATCAGGTCGGCGACTGCCTGCGCGGCAACCTGCGCCGCTACGACAGCATCGGCCTCACGCGGCAGGGCGGTTTCCTCCTGGTGCTGCCGGACATCAGCCGCCGTGGGTTGGCCGGGGCGGCCGAACGGCTGCGGCGCGAGCTCGACGCGTGCGTCGCGCCGGGGAGCGCGAGCGACTACGTCTTCGCGCTCGCGCACTACGACTTCGTGGATGCCGACTCGACGGAGATGCTCGCGTCGCTCGAAACCAGCGTGCGTGAGGCGCGCTCGGTGCACGAGCCGCTCACCTGGAGCTGAGCGTCAGTCGACCGCTTCTCCGAGGCTCTCGGCCGCGCGGCGGACCATCTCGCGCTCGTTGGGGTAAGTCATGAGGTGCAGGGCATCGCGCAGTCGCATCCAGCGGGCCTCGCTGACCTCGTGGTCGTGGTCGGCGGTGTCGCCGCCGGTGGCGTGCATGAGGTAGTAGTGGACGGTCTTGTGGATACGGCTGCCTTCCTCGCGCGAGTAGAAGGAGTAGTCGATGGAGCCGAGCGCGTCGTCCACGACGCCGTCGAGGCCGGTCTCCTCGGCGACCTCGCGCACGGCGGCCTGGGCCAGCGTCTCGCCGGCCTCGACGCCGCCCTTGGGCAGCCCCCACACGCGGCGGCCGGCCGGCCGGATGAGGCAGACCTGAGCCATGCCCTCCCGGCGGATGACGACGCCACCCGCGGATGTCTTCTCGTGCGCTTGAGCCAACGTTTTCGAGCCCTCCAGAGGGCGCTGCTTCTCTGCCGGTAGTATATCGTTCGGAACGGCCGCGGCCGCAGGGGATGCGGCCTGCCGTGGCCGTTCCCAAGGAGGTCTGCCCGCGTGTTCGCCGCCATCGGGCGGTTCGCCTACAGGCGCCGCAGGATCATCGTGCTGGCGTGGGTGCTGGCCTTCGCCGCCGGGCTGGTGGCGACGGCGCACGTGCCGTCGCGCCTCAAGGGCGGCGGCTTCACCAACCCCGGGACGCCATCTCAGAAGGCCCAGCAGGCGATGCAGGACCGGCTCGGATTCGGGCCTGCGCAGCTCACCATCGTCTTCACGAGCCCGACGCTCGACGCCCGCAGCCCCGCCTTCCAGAGGCAGGTCAAGACGGCGCTGGCGGGCATCGACAGGACGAAGTTCCCCAAGCTTCTGGGCGTGCAGACCGCCGCGTCGACCGGCGACAGCGGGTTCGTCTCGGGCGACGGTCACGCGACGTTCGCCGTCCTCTCGTTCGACGCCGTCACCGAGCAGGTCCAGCGCATGATCCCGGCGATCCGCGCGACGCTCGCGCCCACCTCGCTCACGATGTACATCACCGGCGACCCGGCGGTGTACGCGGACATCGAGAGTACCTCGGCCAAGGACCTGCGGGTCGCGGAGAGCTACACCATACCTGTCGCCATCATCGTCCTGGTGCTCATCTTCGGTACGCTGGTGGCCGCCGCCCTGCCGGTCATCGGCGGCGGCATGGCCGTCACGGTCACGCTCGGCTGCTTCTGGGTGCTGTCCCACTTCCTCAACATCTCGGTGTTCGCGATGAACGTGGCGACGCTGCTCGGCCTCGCCGTGGGCATCGACTACTCGCTGTTCATGGTCGGCCGGTTCCGCGAGGAGCTGCGCGCCGGCCGTGGCGTGGAGGAGTCTGTGGTCACCACGGTGGAGTTCGCCGGCCGCTCCATCTTCTTCAGCGGCCTCACCGTGGTCGTCGGCCTCTGCGGCCTCGTGAGCATCCCCTTCATGTCGATGCGCTCGATGGGGCTGGGCGGCGCGCTTGTCGTGGTGTTCTCCGTGCTCGCCGCCCTCACGCTCCTGCCGGCCCTGCTCGGCATCCTGGGCACGCGCGTGAACGCCCTGCGGATCGTCGGGCGTTCGGGCAAGGAAGGCGCCTTCTGGGGCCGCTGGGCGGACGCGGTGATGCGGCACCCGGTCGTCGTGCTTGTCGGCACGCTGGCGCTCGTCCTCGCCTTCGCCTGGCCGGTGCTCCACATCCAGCGCGAGATCCCGGGGGCGACGGCGCTCCCGCAGAGCTCGGAGTCGCGCAAGGGGTACGACATTTTGCAGTCGCGCTTCGACGTCTCGGCGCTGTCGCCGATCGACGTGCTGGTCACCTGGAGGGGCACCCAGGACCCGCTGGCGCCGGCGAGCCTGCGGCGGCTGTCCGCCTACGGCAAGAAGCTCCAGGCCATGCCGGGCGTGGAGCGCGTCGTCAGCATCGTGAGCCTGCCGGGGGCCGAGACGCCGCAGGCGGCCGCGGCCTTCTGGCGCGCCGTGAAGCAGCCGCCCGCCGCGACGCCGGGATCTTCCGGCGCGTCCGGCGGATCCTCCGGCGCCGGCCTGCCCGGCCTCCTGCAGGGACTCCTCGGAGCCCAGCAGCGCGCGGCGGCGCTGCGCCTGAGTGCGCTCACGACGGCGCCCGGCACGGTGCTCTTCGAGGTCGTGCCCAAGGCGCCGCCGGCGTCCGTGGAGGCGCAGGATCTCGCCGTGCGCATCAGCGAGTTGCCGCCGCCGCCGGGCATGATGGTCTCCGTCGGCGGCACCTCGATGACCGTCCACGACTTCGTCCACATCCTGTATCAGAAGTTCCCCTGGATCATCGCCTTCGTCGTCTGCGTCACCGCTCTCGTGCTGCTGCTCCTGCTGCGCAGCGTCGTCCTGCCGGTCAAGGCCGTGATCATGAACGTGCTCTCGCTGCTCGCGGGCTACGGCGCCGTGGTCTGGATCTTCCAGGACGGCCACCTCGAGTGGCTCTTCCACTTCCGGAGCAGCGGGGCCATCGACGCCGAACTCCCGGTGATCCTCTTCTGCACCGTCTTCGGCGTCTCCATGGACTACGAGGTCTTTCTGCTGACGCGCATGCGCGAGGCCTGGGACGAGACGGGCGACAACGTCCAGGCCGTGCGCTTCGGCCTGTCGCGCACCGGAAGGATCATCACGAGCGCGGCCCTCATCATCGTCGTCGTGGGGATGTCGTTCGCCTTCACGTCGATCCTCGTGACCAAGGCCATCGGCGTGGGCCTGGCCGTCGCCGTCGCGCTGGACGCCACCGTGATCCGCATCCTCATGGTGCCGGCGTTCATGCGCCTGCTCGGGCGCTGGAACTGGTGGCTGCCCCCGTGGCTCGAGCGCGCCCTGCCGCGCATCGAGTAGCGTGGGCAAGCTCACCGACAGTTTCGCCTCGCTCGGCGAGCGGCAGTTCCGGCTGCTGTTCATTGGGCAGGCCGTCTCCGTGGTCGGGTCGATGTTCCGCGTCGTGGCGCTCCCGTTCGCCGTGCTCGCGATCGGCGGCACGGCCACCGACATCGGCATCGTCGAGGCCGCGGGACTGATACCGCTGGCCTTGCTCGTGCTCGTCGGCGGCGTGTGGGCCGACCGGCTGCCGCGCCGCTGGGTGATGCTCGACGCCGACGTGGTGCGCACCGTGCTGCAGCTCGCCGCCGCGGGGCTCCTGATCGGCGGCGTGGCGCACGTGTGGCATCTCGCGCTCCTGCAGGTGGGCATGGGGATCGCGGAAGCGTTCTTCGGCCCGGCGTACACAGGTCTCGTGCCCGAGGTCGTCAGCCCGGCGCGATTGCAGCAGGCGAACGCGCTCCAGGGTCTGGTGTCGAGCGGGGCCATCACGCTTGGAGCCTTCCTCGCCGGGATGCTCGTGGCGGCAATCGGCGCCGGCTGGGCGATCGGCATCGACGGATTGAGTTACCTGGTGAGCGCCTGGTTCCTGCTGCGGCTGCGGCCGGCGGCGTTTCTGGGCCGGCCGCCCAGGAGGCCGGCGCCCGCCGGGATAGGTCCGGCGCTGGCCGGCGAGGAGGCGGCGATCGACGCGGCGCCGGCGCCCGGCGGCCGGAGCTTCTTCCGCGACCTGGCCGCCGGCTGGCGCGAGTTCACCCGGCACACGTGGATCTGGGTCATGGTGGTCGGCGCGGCGGCGTTCCTGTTCGCCATCGACGGCCCCATCCAGGTGCTCGGCCCCATCGTCGCGCGCGACGTGTACGACGGCGCGCGCACATGGGGGCTCACGTCCGCCGCGATGGGCATCGGGCAGATGGCGGGAGGCCTGCTCAGCCTGCGCTGGCGGCCGCGGCGCCCGATGCTGGTGATCGCGGCGGGAATGAGCGTGACGGCGCTGCCGGTCGCGTTCCTGGCTCTGGAAGCGCCGGTGTGGACGCTCTACGTGTCGCTCGCGGCCGTCGGCGTCGAGTGGGGTCTGTACGATCCCTTCTGGCTGACCTGCATGCAGCGGGAGGTCGCGCCGAAGATGATCTCCCGGGTGTCCGCCTACGACTACCTCGGCGTGCTCGCGTTCTACCCGGCCGGGCTGGCGTTGGCCGGCCCGCTGGCGGACACCTTCGGCATGTCGAAGGTGCTGTGGGTCAGCGCCGGCGTCGCGATCCTGGTCAGCGTCTTTCAGCTCGCCTGGAGCGACGTGCGCGCGCCTCATGACATGGGGCCGGCGGCGGGGCCTGCGGGCCCGCCGGCCCCAGCCCCGCCTCCGCCGGCCTGACCCGCGCCACGTCGCCGGCGGCGGCCGTGCCGGGCGGCCGGCATCGGCTGCGTCGGCCGCCGCTCTGCAGTACGCTGAGCTCGGACCTGGCGTCCGAGGAGGAGCGTCCTGGAAGAGATCAGTCACATCGACGCCGTCGACAGCGTGCGCGTGCTCGCCAGCGACGAGCGCCTGCATCTCCTGCGCCTGCTCATGCGCGGTCCGGCCACGCTCACTCAGCTCGGCGTCGTGATGGGTCATCACCCGGCCTGGGTGCGCCACCACCTGATGTCGCTCGAGCACGCCGGCCTCGTGGAGCTCGTGGAGACGCGTCGTCGCAAGAACTTCGTGGAGAAGTACTACTGCGCCACGGCCCGCGCCTACGCGGTCAATTTCATGGTGCTGCCGGAGGTCGGCGAAGACGGCCTGCTCATCCTTCTCGGCAGCGACGACCTCGCCCTCGACCTCCTCGCTCAGCGCCTGCGGGAGGAGGAGGGCGCCCCGGACGTGGTGACCATCGCCATGGGCAGCCTCGAGGGTCTCATCGCCCTGCGGCAGGGCCTGGGCCACGTGGCGGGCTGCCACCTGCTCGACCCCGAGACCGGCGACTTCAACCGTTCGTACGCCCGGGCGCTGTTCCCGGGGCGCGAGCTCATGCTGGTCACGCTCGCGCACCGCGAGCAAGGGCTGATCGTGCCGTCCGGCAACCCGCGCGGCTTCCAGGGGCTGGACGGGGCGGTCGCCAAGGGCGCGCGCATCGTGAACCGCAATCGTGGTTCCGGGACGCGCGTCTGGCTCGACCGCCTGCTCGCGGGCGCCGGCATCGACCCAGCGGACGTCGCCGGCTACGAGCGCGAAGTCGCTACGCACGAGCAGGCCGCGCGCGCTGTGGCCGACGGTACGGCCGACGCGGCTCTGGGCATCTTCGCCGCCGCTCGCGCCCAGGGCCTCGACTTCGTGCCACTCATGGAGGAGCGCTACGACCTCGTGATGCCCAAGCCCGTCTACCAGAGCGGTCTGCTGGCGCCGTTGCTGGCACTCCTCAACGACGAGGAGTTCAAGCGGTCTGTCGACCGCCTTGGAGGGTACGCGACGCGAGAGACCGGTGCCGTCGCGGCGTTGGCGGTCTAGCGGACCTCCCCGCTACACCGCCTCGCCTGTGGCCTCCCACTCGGCGTACAGGCCGGCGTACCGGCCGCCGGCCGCCACGAGCTCGTCGTGCGTGCCGCGCTCGACGATCCGGCCGGCGTCCACCACCACGATGTCGTCGGCGTAACGCACGGTGCTGAGGCGGTGCGCCACGATCACGCTGGTGCGGCCGCTGAACAGCACCTCCATCGCGCGGTCGATGCGGCGTTCGCTCTCGGCGTCGACGCTCGACGTCGCCTCGTCGAGGATGAGGATGCGCGGGTCGGCGAGCAGCGCCCGCGCGAAGCTGATGAGCTGCCGCTGCCCGGTGCTCAGGGCCGAGCCGCCCTCCTGCACATCGGTGTCGTAGCCGTCGGGCAGCGACGTCACGAAGTCGTGCACGCCGACGATGCGCGCCACGCGCTTCACTTCTTCAGCATCCGCGGTCGGCCGCGCGAAGCGGATGTTGTCCATCACGGAGCCGCTGAACAGGAAGGCCTCCTGCGGCACCACGGCTAGCTGCTCACGCAGCGAGGCCATCGTGACGCCACGCAAGTCGTGACCGTCCACGAGGACGGCGCCCTCGGTGGGGTCGTAGAAGCGCGCCAGGAGCTTGATGACCGTCGACTTGCCGGCGCCGGTGGCGCCGACGAGCGCGACGGTCTGCCCGGCGGCGAGCGTGAGGTCGATGTCGTGCAGCACCGGGTGCTCGGCGTCGTAGCCGAAGGTCACGTGGTCGAGCCGCACCTCGCCGCGCACGTCCGGCAAGGCGACGGCGTCGGGCGCGTCCTGCAGGTCGGGGTCGGTGTCGAGGACCGTGTAGATCTTCTGGACCGCGGCCATCGACGCCTGGAACGTGTTGTAGAGCTGGCTGAGCTGCTGCAGCGGGTCGAAGAAGCTGTTGAGGTAGCCGATGAAGGCGACCAGCACGCCGATCTGCAGCGCCTGCCCGCTGACCAGCGAGCCACCGTACCAGAGCACGATCACGACCGCGGCGGCCGAGATGAACTCCACGAAGGGGAAGTAGAGGCCGCTCTGCACCACGGTGCGGTAGTTGACGTCGCGGTAGGCGGCATTGGCCACGGCGAGCTGTGCGTAGTCGCTGTCCTCACGGCGGAACGCCTTGATCACGCGCATGCCGCTGAGCGACTCCTGCAGGTGGGCGCTGACGTCGCCGATCTTGTTGCGCACCTGGGCGTAGGCGACGGCCGACTTGGAACGGAAGATCAGGGTGGCGAGGATGAGGAACGGCATGATGCTGAGCGTCGCCAGGGCGAGGCGCCAGTCGAGGATGAAGAGGAACACGATGGCGCCGGCGAACGTGAGCGAGTTGGTGACCAGCGAGGTGACGCCGTCGGTGACGAGCTGGTCGAGGGCGTCGATGTCGTTGGTCAGCCGGCTCACGATCCAGCCGGTCTTCTGGCGGCTGAAGAAGTCGAGCGTGAGCTTCTGCAGGTGCGCGAAGAGGTTGCGCCGCAGGTCGTAGATGATGTGCTCGCCGACCCAGCTGGTCAGGTAGGTCTGCAGGTAGCTGGCGCCGAGGTTGAGCAGGCTGACGCCGATGAAGGCGACGATCACCCACGTGAGGACGGTCGTGTCCTTCTTGCCGATGCCGCCGTCGATGGCGATCTTGATGAGGTAGGGCACGGCGAGCGTGCTGAGCGTGACGACGATCATCGCGACGAGGCTGAAGACGGCGCGCGCCCGGTACGGGTAGGCGAGGCGCGCGAGCCGGGCGAGCTTGAGCTCGCGCGCGAGGTGCACGAAGGCGCGCCAGCCCTTGAGCTCCTCGAGGCTGGCGCCGGACCCGTGCGGGCCGGCGGCGTGGCGGGAGGAGGTGGCCATCAGGCCGCGCCTCCCGTGGGGCCGCCGGCCGGCCCGGCCACGCGCGCGGCTCCCGAAGCGCCGGCGCCGGCCGCCTCCGGCTCGTCGACCTCGACGCGGTCGAAGTCGCAGTGCTGCTCCTCGGCGCGGCCGAACATGCGCGCGTAGAGCGTGTCGCCGGCCATCAGCTCCTCGTGCGTGCCGTGCTCCACGATGCGGCCCTTGTCCAGCACCACGATCTCGTCGGCCAGCGAGATGGTGCTCGGCCGGTGCGCGATGATGAAGGTCGTGCGCCCGTAGGTGACCTCCTGCAGGGCGCGGCGGATCTTGAACTCGGTCTCGACGTCGACACTCGAGGTGGCGTCGTCGAGGATGAGGATGCGCGGGTCCATCACCAGCGCCCGCGCGATGGCGATGCGCTGGCGCTGGCCGCCGCTGAGCGTGAAGCCGCGTTCGCCGATCACCGTGGCGAAGCCCTCGGGGAGGGCTTCGATGAACTCGTCGGCCTGCGCGGCCTTGGCCGCCTCGCGGACCTGCTCGTCGGTCGCCTCGGGGCGGCCCAGGCGGATGTTGTCGGCGATGGACGTGCTGAACAGGAACGGGTCCTGGTTCACGATGCCGATATGGCTGCGCAGGCTGGTGAGCTGCAGCCCGCTCACCTCCTGGCCGTCGATGAGCACGCGGCCGGCGCCCGGGTCGTAGAAGCGCGGGATCAGATTGGTGAGCGTGGTCTTGCCGCAGCCGGTGTGGCCGACGAGCGCGACGGTGCGGCCGGCCGGGACCTCGAGGCTGACCGCCTCGAGCACAGGCCGGTCGACGTAGCTGAAGTAGACGTCGTCGAAGGTCACGGCGCCGGCGGGGGCTGCGCCCTCGGCCGGTGCTTCGAGCGGCCGCGCATCCGGCCGCTCCGTCATCTCCAGCGGCGCGTCGAGGAGCTCGTAGACGCGGTTGCCGCTGGCGATGGCGCGCTGGGCGAGGCCGGTGAGCCAGCCGATCACCTGCGCCGGGTAGACGAACATCATCAGGTAGCTGTAGAAGGCCACCAGCGCGCCCAGCGTCATCTGGCCGTTGATGACCTGCCGCCCGCCGTAGTACAGCAGGAACGCCACGGCCAGGTTGGGGATGAAGGCGATCAGAGGGATGTACACGGCGCGCACGCGCGCCGCCGCCACGCTGGCCTCGAACACGCGGTAGCTGCGCTCGCTGAACTTGACGAGCTCGTCGTCCTCGCGCGCGAAGATGCGCACGATGCGCGAGCCCACCACGTTCTCCTCCGCCGCCTCCGTGACGTCGGCGATCTTCTGCTGCACGTCCTGCAGGATCGGGCGCAGGCGCGTGCTGAAGCGCAGCGTCACGAACAGCAGCGCCGGCAGGAACGCCATCGACATGAGTGCCAGCTTCCAGTCGAGCACGAACAGCAGGATCACGACGGCGACCATCATCACCAGGTTGGTGCTGAAGAAGACGAGCCCGTAGCCGAGGAACATGCGCACGTTCTGCACGTCGCTCATCGCGCGGCTCATGAGCTGGCCGGTCGGCCAGCGGTCGAAGTAGCTCGCCGGCTGCCGCAGCAGCCGCGCCCAGAGACGGTTGCGCAGGTCGTACTCGATGCCGAGGCTCGCCTTGCCGGTCGCGAGCCTCCGCCCGATGGAGATGACGAGGCGCAGAAGAGCGATGCCGAGCAGGGCCAGGCCGTACACGACGAGCTTGCCGGTCTGGCCGCCCAACAGGGCGTTGTTGATCGTCAGTTGGGTGATGCGTGGCACCAGCAGCCCAAGGCCCATCTGGGCGAACGCCAGCACGAAGCCCACGATCGTGAGCCATTTGTAGTCGCCGAGCAGCTTGATGATGCGCCAGAAGGTCTTCATCTGACGGCTAGCTTACCCGGAGGGTAACCGGGCCGCTCCGGGGCTCCGCAGATCGAGCCTCCTACTGGTCGAGGGCGCCGCTGGGCAGCCCAAGCATCTGCTCGCAGAAGAGGTGCAGTAGCTCGCGGCTCCGGGGTTCGGACATCTCCCAGTAGCCCTCGACCGTCTTGAAGGCGAGGCCGTCGCTGAGCGCGATGAACGCCTCCGCGATCGCCTCGGGCGTAGCTGCAGGTCTGAACACGCCTGTCCTGCGGCCTTCGCGGATGGTGTCCAGGAGGGCCTCGTGCGCTCCGTAGAAGACCTCGCCCTCGTCCACTTCGCGCGCTCGCTCGCGAGCGCGCACCCAGACCTCCAGCCAGAGGAGGTACTCGTCGCGCAGGTGGCCGGGACTCGCCAGCGACAACTCGACGAGACCCTTGAGGCGGCACAACGGGTCGGCTTCGTTGCGCATCAGCTCCGCGACCCGCGCGGCGAGCTGCTCCTCCGCCCAGCGGAGGCACGCCAGGAGTAGGTCCTGCTTAGTGCGGAACGCACGGCGCACGACTGCACTGGTCGTGCCCGCGTCACGCGCGACGTCCGCCACACGGGCCGCCTCCAGCCCGTCCTCGGCGATGACGCGGCCCGCGGCCCGCAGGATCGCATCGACGAACGGACCGTCGGCCAGGGCCGCAGCCGAGCCGGCCGCCCCCGACAGCGCTTCGACGCCGCCCGACGCGTACCACTCTCCCGCGGCGCCGAGGAGTCGCGCCATCCGTGGCTCCGCGAAGGCCGCGAGGAGCCGCCTCCGGACGTTCAGCGCCGTGCGGTACTCGACTCCCAGGCGACGCGCGAGCTCGCTCCCCGATGTGCCCGACGGGTCGCCCCGCAGCTCGTTGGCGGCGTGGTACCACACGGCGAGCGGCGTGCTCGTGCCGCTGAACGGCGTGTCGGCGGTCGGGTAGAGCTGGCGGCCGCAGCGATCACAGGCGTAGGCGCGGCGGCTGCGCAAGCGATAGAAGCGCGTGGGCCGATCGCATCTGGGGCACAGGGCGGTACGGCCATCGGCCGCGAAGCGCCGGCGCCAGAGCCACTCAAGGCACTCGTCCTCGGTCGGAGGCGTCCCCGACGGCGCTTCCTGCCGCGGAGTGTCAGTCGGCGCCGGCACAGCGACCCCCTTGGAGCTTCGGTCGAACCTACTTGGTCGAGAGTTACGTGCACGGATCCTCCGTGTACGAACGCCAACCTGTCAAGAACGGATTGTCTTGAGCGGAGTCCGGCGGCACGATGAGCCATCGGCGCGCCGGTTCATCGCCGACGCGCACTGCTGCCGCGTCAGGGCACGCTGCAAGAACTTGGGGCCTTGCCTCGCGCGGCGTAGACGGAGGGGGGAATCATGCGTCTGAGGATCCTGCTGGTGCTCATCGTGCTCGGCGCCGCCTTGACCTGCGCGTCGGCGGCTGCCGCCGCGCCGGTCTCGTTCCACGTGACGCTCGATGCTTCGCCGGCGCCGCCGGCTGCAGTCGACGGAAGACTCATTGTGATCGCCGCCGACCCTGCGTATGCGAGCCCTGACTGGGGCTACACCGAGCCGCGCCAACTCCCCGGCGACTTCGCCAACAGCGCGGGCCTCCCGGCCATCTGGGGCAAGGAAGTCACGGGCCTGGGCAGCGGGCACTCGGCCACGCTCGACAGCTCCAATACCGATCCCGTGACAGGGACCTACGGGTTCCCCTACGTCTCGACCGACGAGTTGCCGGCGGGCACCTACTGGGTCCAGGCCGTCCTCAACACGTACACCGCGTTCCACCGCGCTGACGGCTTCACGCTGAACCTCATCATGCCGGGCAACGGGGAGAACACCCTGGACAATCCGGGCTGCTACTACAGCCAGCCGCAGATGGTGACCGTCCCCGCCGGGGGCGGCAGCGTCGACATCAGCCTCACCGATGTGGTGCAGCCGAGCGAGCCGGTGCCAGCGGGAGGATCGGCGCAGCAGGGCAACCCGGCGGACTCGCAGCACGTCAAGCACATCAAGATCAAGAGCGACCTGCTCTCGGCGTTCTGGGGCAAGCCGATGTACATCGGCGCCGACGTGCTGCTGCCCTCGGGCTACTTCCTCAAGAAGAACGCGCGTCACAAGTACCCGGTCGTCTGCTGGGACTTCCACTTCCCCACGCGTAACCCCGGGGGCTTCGTCGAGCCGCCCGCGGTCCAGAAGGCCGGAAGAGCCTTCTGGACTGGAGACGCCCGATTCTCGCAATGGTGGCTCTCGGGCAAGGCGCCGCAGATGATCTACGTCCAGTTCCGCGAGCAGAACCCCTACGGTGAGACGGCCTACATGACCGACTCACCCAACATGGGGCCCTACGATACGGCCGAGCACACGGAACTGTGGCCGGCGCTGAAGAAGCAGTTCCGCATCTACAACCGCGGCTGGGCGCGCACCGTCTTCGGCATCTCGAGCGGTGGCTGGATGGCGGCCGCCCAGCAGATCTACCACCCCGGCTTCTACGCTGGCGCCTGGGTCTTCTCCCCGGACAGCATGAGCTTCGAGACCATCGGCACGGCCAATCTGTACTCGGACGACAGCTTCTTCTCCTACCCCGCCTACTCGCCGTTCCCGCCGCTGCCGCGGCCGGACACGATCAATCCCGATGGCACCTACGCGGACATCCAGGAGCACTACTCACACTGGGAGCTGGCGCTGGGCGGCGGCGCTGTGGAGGCGCGCAGCGGCAGCTACGACGGCATCTGGGGCGAGAACTTCGCGATGTGGGGTCCACGAGGCGCCGACGGCTACCCGGCCCCGTTCTTCGACCTCTACAAGGGCGAAATCGACCACACCGTGACCGCGCAGATGCACGACAAGGATCTCGCGGACTACACCGTGGCGCACTGGCCGACGATCGGCAAGGCGCTGGGCGGCAAGCTGCACATCTGGACGGGGACCAAGGACGCCTTCTTTCTGAACCTCGGCGTGGCGAGCTACGAGGAGCACGTCGCTCTCCTGAAGTCGCCCGCGCCGGGCTTCGACATTACGTACGTCGCCAATGCCGGCCACGTGTGGTGGCCGGAGATCGGCCGCGGCGGCGGCCTCCTGGGCATCCTGCGCGAGATGGCGAAGACGATGAAGCACGCGGCACCGAGTCATGACGCCGCGTGGTGGTACAGCAAGAACTAGGCCGGGCCTGGTTCGACGGCGGAGCGCGGCGGGGCCAGCAGCCTTGGGGCCCCGCCCCATCGCGCGAGCCGCCGACCGGCCGGCCAGCGCAAGAATGTACGAGCGGAGGATGAGTTGACCGGTCTTGATCTGTGGCCCGAGGACAGCCTCGAGGCCATCCACCTCACATCGTTGGAGCTCCTCGAGCGGGCCGGCCTGCACGTCCTTTCCGACGAGGTCAAGGACGTGCTGTTGATGGCGGGCTGCACGCCGGGATCCGGCGACCGGGTCCTGGTGCCGAGGCGCGTGGTGGAAGAGGCGTTGGCGACGTGCCCCGCGACGTTCACCATGGTCGCGCGCGACAGGGAGCTCGACCTTGTGATGGACGCCGCGCCCGGCCGGACCTATGTGCACAACATGGGCGGTGCAGTGGATGTCGTCGACCCGAAAACCGGGCTGGGGCATCGAGCCACCTTCCGCGACCAGATCGAGTTCTCGCGCCTGCTGCACCACATGCCCAACGTCGACTGCGTCATCGCGGTCGCGCTGCCGCACGACGTGCCCGACGAACTCGAGCCGATGTACTCCTTCCTCGCGGTCGCCAGCGAGACCGACAAGTGCGTCGGCGGCATGGGCATATCGTTTCCCTTCCAGGAGCGCTACCTCCGCGAGATGTCTATCGCGCTCACCGGGGCCGACGGGTCGGACGGGCGCTACCCCTCCGACGTCGCCTTCTCGCCGGTGAGCCCGCTCACATTCGGCGACGACGTGAACGCGGCGCTCCTGCAGGCCGCCCGGTCACGGGCCGTGAGCATCGGCATCCTACCGGCGCCGGCGGCCGGCACCACCGCGCCGGGCTCGCTCGCCGGCGCGCTCGCTCAGCAGAACGCCGAGGTACTCGGCGGCGTCGTCCTCGTGCAGGCGGCGGCGCCGGGCGTGCCTGTCACCTACGCCCCTCGGCTCAGCGCCATCGACCCGCGCACCGGCCGGGCCAGCGCCGGCACGCCGGCGATGGCGCTCGCGTCGGTGGCGGCCATCCTTCTGGCGCGCCGCTGCGGACTGGCCTGTGACTGCTTCGGGCCCACCGGCGACGGCAGGGTGGCCGACGCCCAGTACGGCTGGGAACACGCCTTCAACACGCAGATCGTCATGCAGGCCCG
>Ga0209048_10002971_pt1 | contig 16610 bp, 14 predicted proteins | sample FrelakmetCRP12CR_FD_187146 | JGI IMG/M metagenome (GOLD analysis project Ga0209048, IMG submission 187146) | Freshwater lake sediment microbial communities from the University of Notre Dame, USA, for methane emissions studies - CRP12 CR (SPAdes)... | ecosystem: Environmental > Aquatic >... | reverse complement strand
TAACTTTCGCGCCCCCGTTTGGCCCATTCGTCTAACGGTTAGGACGCGGCCCTCTCAAGGCCGAAATACGGGTTCGATTCCCGTATGGGCTACCAGTTCAACCCCCACTCCAAGTCTCACGCCGTGTCCTGCGGACTCAGCCCTCTCAAGGCGGCTGCCTTTGAGCGCGCCCTTTCGGGCGCGACACGGGTTCGCACTGGCGCCCGTATGGGTACGCTCCTGGACTCTCATGGCTGACGACTCCGGCGCGGAGCGTGTCGCTGTCGGGCACTTTCCAGGAATTGCGTTTTCGGCGGCGGCGTTCGGACCCGCGTAGAGCAAAGGAGGTTCCATGAAGCGTCTTCCACCGGTGACAGCCCTGCTCGCGGCATGCCTCGTGTCGGCTTCCGTTTCGGGTCAACCGGCGCCCCAGACCCCGACGCCAGCCGCGCCTGCGCAGCCGGCGATGGATGACCTGCGCTCCATCCGGGCAAAGATCGCGGCCGGTGACCTGTTCAGCGCGGAGTCGATCCTGGAGGTCCATCGCGCGGAGAAGGGCGAGGACGCGGAGTACATCCTCGGCCTCGCCTGGCTCGCTCGGGGAGCCGCTCTCACGGGCGATTGGGCGGCGGCTTCCCGACAGGCGAAAGCGGCGCGCGAGCTCGCGGCCTCGAAGCTCGGGACGCCCCCCGACTACGCAAGCAACAAAGAGGCGACGTACGCGCTCGGGACGTCCATCGAGGTCGAGGCGCAAGTCCTGATGGCCGCCGGAAGGACGACCGAAGCGCTCCGATTCCTGGAAGACAGCTCCCGGGCGCAGGAGAAGGCCCCTTACAACCTGCGCGCGCGCATCTGGAAGCGCCGCAATCAAATCGAGCTCGTCGGCCAGAAGGCGCCGGGCATCCGCCCGCAGGACCACATCGGGAACGAAGTTCCGAGCCTCGAGTCGCTGCTCGGCAGGCCCGTCGTGCTGTTCTTCTGGTGGAAATCCTGCGGCGACTGCAAGGCGCAGGCGGCGGCGCTGCGCAAGACGATCGAGAAGTATGCGCCGAAGGGCGTCGCGTTCGTCGCGCCGACGCGCTACTACGACGAGGACCGATCCGCGGAGAAAGCGGAAATCGAGAAGGCCTGGAAAGAGACCTACGCGCTGCCCGACTCGGTCACTGTCCCGATCAGCGACGAGGCCATGCTGCGCTACGGCGTGTCCGCCACCCCGACGTTCGCCTTTGTCGATCGAAAGGGCGTCGTCCGGCAGTACCTTCCCTACCGAATGACCGAGGACCGACTGTCGGCCTCGATCGAGCTGCTGCTGCGTTAAGGTGACCGGGCCAGTCCTGCGCCCCGAGTGGCGCCGACAACATCCTTTTCTTCAGCCACTTACGCGATCAGCCCCTCTCCGGATTCAGGCGCCGGGCCGTCGGAACCGCGCTCTCACGCCGCCACAAATGCGCGCGCACCAGCCGGTTTTTGAATAGAATCCGCGATCGTGCCCATGTCGGGCTCCCAAGGATTCAATTTGAAGGAGAGGAAATGATCATGAGATCCCGCTCGCTACTGGTGGTTCTCGCCGCGTGCTTGATGCTTTCGGTCGCCGGAATTGCTGCGGCGCAATTCACGGTCGTCACTGTCATGCCCGATGGGACCGTCGTGCTCCGCGGACCCGCGGGAGTCAAGTCGTACTCGGTCCCGCCAGGCACCACGTTCAACGCCGACGGCAAGTCCGGCACGCCGACGGCCGACCTGCGGCCCGGAATGAACGTGACGGGACTCGAGTCGGGCATCGCGAACTGGAAGGCGACGGATGTCACAGTTCACGAGGAGCTTCGTGCGCGAGTCGTGGCCAAGTCGGGCAACTCCATGCTCATCCGCGGCTCCAAGGGCGTCGAACGGTTCCAGTGGACCGCGGCGAGCGACATCTCGATCGTGAGAGATGGCCGCGTCGTGGATGCGTCCGCGATCCGTGTTGGCGACCGCATCACGGGCATGGTCGTGCAGAAGGCCGCACCGGGCTCGACGATGACCATGGGCTCTGAGGCTGATACGGCGGCGGCGGATGCGGCTGCGGCAAAGGAGGCAGCGGCCGAAAAGGCAGCGGCCGACAAGGCAGCGGCCGACAAGGCGGCGGCCGACAAGGCGGCGGCGGCGAAGGCGGCAGCGGCCGACAAGGCGGCGGCGAAGGCGGCAGCGGCCGACAAGGCGGCGGCGGACAAGGCGGCCGCAGACGCGGCGGCCAAAGCGGCGGCGGACAAGGCGGCGGCGGATGCAGCGGCGGCTCACGCTGCCAAAAAGAAGCTCCCGAAGACCGCGAGCGAAGTTCCTCTGGCCGGCATGGTCGGCCTCCTTTCGCTGGCGGCCGGGGTCGGCCTCACGGCGATCCGCAAGTCGCGTTCCTCGAAGTAGCACTCCGATTCGACCCTCTTGCTGCGCCCGCCCTTCGGCGGGCGCAGTTGTTTCCTGCCCGTAAAGTGTAAGAGGTTTTCAACCAGGATCTATAGAAGGAGCAACGTCGATGAAGAAGACCTGGATCTCAATTCTCGTTCTCTCCCTGGGTTTCGTGTCCGGTTGCCAGAAGGCCGCCGAGAAGGCGAGCGACGCCGGAGCCGCTGCCGCCGACGCTGCCAAGGACGCCGGCAAGGCCGTCGGAGACGCTGCGAAGGAGACAGGAGCCGCCGTCGGAGACGCCGCCAGCAAGGGCGCCGAAGCGGCGAAGGACGCGGGCGCTGCTGCCGTAGACGCCACCAAGGATGCCGGCAAGGCCGTCGGAGACGCCGCCAAGGACGCCGGAGCCGCGGCTGCCGCCGCGGGAACCAAGGCGGCCGACGCCGCGAAGGATGCGGGCCAGGCGACGGCCGATGCCGCCAAGAAGGCGGCCGAAGACGTGAAGAAGGCCATCACCCCGAAGAACTGACCGATCCTGTCCTGCTCGCGATGACCGCCTGGCCCTTACAGGGTCCGGCGGTCTTTTTTTTGGCGCTGCGCTACTCTTGCCCACCATGCCCCGCACGAAGATCGTCTGCACGATCGGGCCTTCCTCCCGCTCTCCGGAGATGCTGGAACGCCTGGTCGCAGCCGGCATGGACGTGGCCCGCCTCAATTTCTCCCACGGAAGCCACGAGGAGCACGGGGCCGTCGTCGCGTGTCTGCGCCAGATCGCGGAGCGGGCGGGCAAGCCCGTCGCGATCCTCCAGGATCTCGCCGGAATCAAGATCCGGGTCGGCGAGATGGCCGCCGGCGTCGCGCGCCTCGAGCGGGATGCGGTCTTCACGCTGACCACACGGGCCGTGCCCGGAGACGCGCGTGAGATCTCGGTCAGCCTTCCCGATCTGCCCGGTTGTGTGCGCCCCGGGGACCGCCTGCTGCTGGCCGACGGCGAGCTCGAGCTGACCGCCGAAAGCGTCACCGAGACCGACATCTGCTGCCGCGTCGTGGTCGGCGGCGTCCTCTCTTCCCACAAGGGCATCAACCTGCCTTCGCGCTCGATCGCGGCGCAAGGGCTGACCGACAAGGATCGGGAGGACCTCGCCTTCGGCATCGCGCAGGGCATGGACTACGTAGCCCTTTCCTTCGTCCGCTCCGCCGAAGACGTCCGTCAGGCGCGCGCCTTCATCGCCGAGCGCGGCGCCCGGATTCCACTCATCGCCAAGATCGAAAAGCACGAGGCGATTTCCCGGATCGACGAGATCCTCTGGGAATCCGACGGCATCATGGTCGCGCGGGGCGACCTCGGCGTCGAAACGCCGCTCGAGCACGTGCCGCTGCTGCAGAAGATGCTGATCGAAAAGGCGAACCGGGCCGGAAAACCCGTGATCACCGCGACCCAGATGCTGCTCTCCATGGTCGAGAGCGCACGGCCCACGCGCGCCGAAGTCGGCGACGTCGCCAACGCGATTCTCGACGGCACCGACGCCGTCATGCTCTCGGAGGAAACGGCGTCCGGGCGCTACCCCGCCCAGGCCGCCGCGACGATGAAGCGCATCGCCGAGGACACGGAGACGGCGTTTCCTTTCGAGCAGTGGATGCGGCGCTTCGAAGACCGCAGCCTCCAGAGCCTGCCCGAAGCCGTCGCGGGCGCCGCGTGCGAGCTCGCCGAGCACATCGGCGCCTCGCTCATCGTCGCGTGGACGGAGTCCGGCGCCACCGCCCGCCTGGTGGCCAAGCACCGGCCGCGCAGCCCCGTCCTGGCGCTGTCGTCGGTGGCCGCGACGGCGCGCCGGATGGCCCTCGTCTGGGGCGTCATACCGCTGCTCGCCGCGGAAGGCACGGATACGGACGCGATGATGGACGCCGCGCCCTCCCTGGCGGTCGCCGCCGGTCTGCTGCGCCCGGGCGAGAAGGCGGTCATCACGGCCGGCATCCCGATGGGCGTGGCCGGGAGCACCAACCTCATCAAGGCGGCTGTCGCGCGGTGACGGAGGATCCGAAGACTCCCGTGCGCCGCAGCAAGACGCGCAACCTCTTGCTCGCCGCCTTCTTCTTCCTTCTCGGCGTGATCGGAGTTCTCGTCCCGATCATGCCGCAAGTGCCCTTTTTCGTGATGAGCGCGCTCTTTCTCTCGCTCGTCTTCCCGAGAGTTCGACGCAAGCTGCGCCAGTGGCGTCATCGTTACCCCAGGCTGGATGCGTCCTATCGGAAGTGGCGAGGTCGCGCGCGGCGCAAGAGGCAGGAGAGGATCAAGGAACGGAAGGGGTAGTCTGGGTTTCTGGTTTCTGGCTGCGGCGACGAGACACCAGAAACCCCGTCAGTCCATTTGCCGGCGCAGAACCGTCGGAATATCGAAATCGTCGCGCGACGACGCGTTCGGCCCGAAGCCGCCCGAGTCGTCGCCGCGCAGAAACGGCGGGCGCAGCGTCTTCGAAGCGACGGTCAGGGGCTTGGGCTCTTCTTCGATCTCGGCCAGATCGCGTTCGAGGCGGTCGAAGCCCGTGGCGATGACGGTCACCTTGACGGTGCCGGTCATCCGCTCGTCGTGCACGCAGCCAAAGAGGATCTCGGCCTCGGGGTCGGCTGCCTGCTGGATGATCTGCGCTGCCTCGGTCACCTCGAAGAGAGTCAGGTCCGCGCCGCCGGTGATGTTGATGAGAACGCCGCGGGCGCCTTCGATGGACGCGTCCTCGAGCAGCGGCGACGAAATCGCCGCCTGCGCCGCGTGGATCGCCCGGTTCTCGCCGTCGGCGACCGCGGTGCCCATGAGGGCGCGGCCCATGTCGGACATGATCTTGCGCACGTCGGCAAAGTCGAGGTTGATCTCGCCCGGGCAGTTGATCAGGTCCGAGATGCCCTGGATCGCCTGGCGTAGCACGTCATCTGCGATCTTGAACGAGTCGTTCAGGGGGGTGTTGCGCTCGACGAAGGCGAGCAGGCGCTGGTTCGGGATCGTGATGAGCGTGTCCACGTGGTCGCGCAGCTCGCGGGAGGCGCGCTCGGCCTGCCGCATGCGCTTCTTGCCCTCGAACTCGAAGGGCTTGGTGACGACGGCGACCGCGAGCGCCCCGGCTTCCGCCGCCAGCTTGGCGAGAATCGGGCCCGCACCCGAGCCCGTCCCGCCGCCCAGCCCCATCGCGAGAAAGATCATGTCCGCCCCGGCCACCGCCGCCGCGAGCTTCTCCTGGTCTTCGAGCGCAGCGTTTCGGCCGACGTCGGGGTCCGCGCCCGCGCCGAGGCCCTTGGTCAACCGCGAGCCGATCTGGAGCTTGTTCGGGGCGGCGCACTTGCGCAGCGCCTGGAGGTCCGTGTTGCAGGCGAAATACTCGACGCCCTTGACGCCGGCGGAGATCATCCGGTTGACGGCGTTCGAGCCGCCGCCCCCGACGCCGATCACGCGGATCGTGGCCGGCGAGGCATCCCCCCCGTCGAGCTCGATGGAGAGCCTCGAGTTTTCTTCGTCCCCGTCCAGGAACTCGATCATGGGTCCTTCCCTCCGTCGCCGCGTCTTCTTCGTCGTCATCAAAAGAAATCCCGGATGAATCGGGAAACCGAGTTGGCCGCGTGAAAGAACGCCCGTGCCCTGCGCCGGGCCGGCTTGTACCTGTGACCGTACAACAGAAGACCGGTCGCTGTCGCCCACTCCGGGCGAGACACCACGTCGACCAGCCCCCCCACGCCCGAGGGCACGCCACGGCGCACCGGGCCGTCAAAGATCCCCTCGGCGATCTCGACCACGCCCTCGAGCTCCGAACCGCCGCCCGTGAGCACGAGGCCGGAGCGGATTTCCTTGTCGAGGCCCAGCCTCTGGATGTCCTCATGGATCAGGCCGAGAAGCTCTTCGGCCCTGGGCTGCAGGATGTCGGCGAGCGTCGTGCGGGGGCAGAGCTTCGGGGCCCGGCCCCCGACCATGGGGACCTCGACCATCTCGTCCTCGGAGACCGCCGACCGCAGCGCGCAGCCGAACTTCTTCTTGATGCGCTCCGCGTCGCTGATGGGGGCCCGCAGGACGACTGCGAGGTCGTTGGTGAAATGGTCGCCCCCGATCGGGATGACCGCCGTGTGGACGATGGTGCCCTTCTGGTAGACCGCGACCTCGGTCGTGCCTCCGCCGATGTCGACAAGGCAGATGCCGAGCTCCTTCTCGTCCGGCGTCAGGACGGCCTCCGCGGCGGCGAACTGTTCGAGGACCAGCTGGACGACCTCGATCCCGGCCTTGTTCATGCAGGTCACGATGTTCTGCGTGACCGCCACGGGCGCCGTGACGACGTGGACGTCCACCTCGAGGCGGCTGCCGATCATCCCGAGCGGGTCCGCGACGCCATCCTGGCCGTCCACGGCGAAATCGCGGGGGACGACGTGCACAACCTCATGATCCTGAGGGATTTGCACGCCGCGGGCCGCGTCGATGACGCGCGCGACGTCTTCCTTGGTGATTTCCCGGTCCTTGCCGGCCACCGCCACGACCCCCCTGCTGTTGAAGGACCTCACGTGGGAGCCCGAAATCCCGACCCAGGAACGGGAAATCTGCACGCCCGCCATGATTTCGGCTTCCTCGGCGGCCCGCTTGATCGCTTCGATCGTGGCGTCCACGTTGATGATGTTGCCCTTGCGCGTGCCGCGGTTGGTCGAAGAGCCCTTGCCGATGACGTCGAGCGCCCCGGCGGCGTTCTGCTCCCCGATGAGGACGCAGATTTTCGACGAGCCGATGTCGCAGGCGACCAGGAAGTTTTCGGGTTTGGCCATCAGCAGGCCCCGCGTCGGGTATCGGGTTTCGGGTGTCGGAAGGGAGCGCCCATCAGAGACGATTCCCCGCGCCGTACGCGCCGACGAGAATGATGCGATCGGCAAAACGGAGATCGATGGCCCTCGCCTCCCATCCACGGCTCTCAACGAATCCGCGCGCCTCGAGCAGCGCGCGAACCTTTGCCGGCGCGTCCGCGCGGAGCACGCGAACCGGCTTTCGAAAAATCGCATCCATCATACCGAATCCGCCGTCGGGGAGCGAGGCGATTTCCGACAGCGCTGCGGCGTAATCGGGGCGCGCGGCGCGCAGATCGCCGATGAGTCCCACGGCCTCCGGCAGCAGGCGCCGCTCTCCCGTGATGATGACGTACTCGGTGCGGTCGCGGCGCGGATCGTACGCGGCGATGAGGGCGCCGTCCGCGCCGACCCACCAGAAGCCCGTGTCGTCGCGGTAGAGCGCCACCGCCCGGCGCTCGGTGATCCGCACCGAAAGCCCGTCCGGAAACCTCTTCGAGAGCGTGACGCGCTCGATCCAGGGATGCCCCGACAGGCGGACCGCCATCGGCGCGAGATCCAGGGCCACCAGGTTTCTTCCGTTCCACTCACTGACGACGGCGAGGATCTCCTCCGTGCGGGCGCGAGCGTTGCCGGTCACCTCGAATCGGCGCAGGGCAAAGCGCGGTCCCGACACGAATCGCGCCAGACCGAAAGCGGCCCCGATCACGACGAGGCCGAGCAGGACGAACCGCAGCGTTGTCGGTTTCTTCCCACGCCGGGGGACGACTCCCCCGCGCCGGAGAAACGGGGCGTCTTTCTTATCCGCGCCGGCCACGTTTCAAGTACTCCTCTCCGAACTTCACGACGTCGCCCGCGCCGAGGGTCAGCAGGAGGTCCCCCGGCACGAGCGTCTGTTCCAGCGTGTCGACAACTCGTTTCTTTTCATGAGCATAGATGACGCGAGTGTGGCCGGCCCGCCGCGCCGCCTCGGCGACGATCTCCCCAGTGATCCCCGGGATCGGCCGCTCCCTCGAGGGATAGACGTCCATCACGATGTTCACGTCCGCCGCGCCGAGCGCCTTGCCGAATTCCTCGGTGAAGTCGCGCGTCCGCGAGAAGAGGTGGGGCTGGAAGAGAGCCACGAGACGGCGGTCCGGGTACACCTGGCGCGCCGCCGCGAGTGTGGCCCGGATCTCGGTCGGGTGGTGCGCATAGTCGTCCACGACGAGGATACCGTCGCGCTCGCCCTTGAGCTCGAAGCGCCGCACGACGCCGGTGAACGCGGCCAGAGCGCGGGCAATGATCTCGAACGGGATCAGCAACTCCCGCCCCGCGGCGATCGCGGCGAGCGCGTTCAACACGTTGTGGCGCCCCGGAAGCTTGAGCCGCACGGCGCCGAGCCGGTCGTGCTCCGCATCCCACACGTCGAAGGTCGTCGACGTCGCCTCGAGCCGGAGGCTGCGGGCCGCGATCAGGGCGTCGGGCGCTTCGCCGTAGGTGACGACGCGCCGCTTGATCCGCGGGAGGATCTGGCGCACGCCCGGGTCGTCGGCGCACGCCACGACCGCCCCGAAGAAGGGGACGCGGTTGGCGAAAGCCACGAAGGCGTCGCGGATCTCGGCGAGATCGCGGTACGTGTCGAGATGGTCGGCCTCGATGTTGGTGATCACGGCGACGACCGGCGTGAGCTCGAGGAAAGACCGGTCGTACTCGTCCGCTTCGGCCACGAGGTAGTCGCCCTTGCCGAGACGGGCGTTGGTCCCGAGGATGTGCACCTGCCCGCCGACCACGATCGTCGGGTCGAAGCCGGCCTCCGTGAGCACCATGCCGGTCAACGAGGTCGTCGTCGTCTTGCCGTGCGTGCCCGCGACCGCGACCCCCTGTTTCAGGCGCATGATCTCGCCGAGCATTTCCGCGCGGCGGATGACGGGGATCCCCTTCGCTCGCGCCGCCGCGACCTCGGCGTTGGACTCGTTGACCGCCGAGGAGATGACGACGAGGTCCGCGCTCTCGACGTGGGCCGGATCGTGGCCGAGGGCGATCTTCGCGCCCAGCCGCTCGAGCCGAGCCGTCACGTCCGAACGCGCCAGGTCGCAGCCGGAAATTTCGAGCGGTGTCGCCTGGATCAGGATCTCCGCGATGCCGCTCATTCCGACGCCCCCCGCGCCCACGAAATGGAGCCGCCTCAGCCGCAGGAACCTCACCGCGTTGACTCCGCCTCGAAGAGCAGGCGCGCCAGGTCGCGCGCCGCATCCGGGCGAGCGAGCGCCTTCGCCTTCTGCCCCATCGCCGTCAGGCGCGCGCGGTCCTTGAAGAGCTCGACCACCGTCCCCGCGAGGCTCTCGGCCGTGAAGTCCTTCTCGGCGATCACGACGGCCGCGCCAGCCTTCGCCAGGGCCCGGGCATTCTCGAGCTGGTGGCCCGCGGCCGCCGCCCCGAATGGCACGAGGATGGCAGGCCGCCCCGCCGCGGCGAGCTCGGAGACCGTCATCGCGCCCGCGCGCGACACGACGAGGTCCGCCGCGGCCATCTGCTCCCAGAGGCACGGCAGGAAGGGCTCGAGCTTCCAATGGGCGGGCATCCGCGGGTACCTCTGCCGGGTGCCGGCCAGGTCCTTGTCGCCGGTCTGGTGCACGACCTCGAGGGCCGACTTCTCGAGCAGCACCGCCGCGCGCGCCATCGCCCGGTTGATGATCCGGGAGCCCTGGCTGCCGCCGAAGACGAACAGGCGCCGCGACCCGCTCTCGGGGTCGAGCGGCGGCGCGTCGAAAAACTCGCGCCGCACCGGCGTGCCCGTCACGATGCCCGCCCGGCGCAGGTGAGCGTTCGCCGCCGCCAGACCCACGGCCGTCCGCGTCGCGAAGCGGTTGAGAAACCGGTTTGCGACTCCCGGCCGCGCGTTCGACTCGTGGATCAGGGTCGGGATGCCGAGCGAGCGCGCGGCCATAAGGACCGGGACGGTCACGTAGCCGCCCACGCCCACGACCGCGCGCGCGTGGTGCCGCTGCAGCAGCTCGCGCGCCTGGAAGAAACCCTTCGGCAGGCGGGACAGGGCCCGGAACTGCTTGGTCCAGGTCTTGCCGACGAACCCGGAAGCGTCGATGAGCTCGAGCGGATAGCCCGCCGCCGTAACGATCTTCGACTCGAGGCCCTGCGCCGTGCCGACGAAGACGACCGCGGCGCCCGGCTTCCGGGCGCGGATCTCGTCGGCGAGGGCGATGCCCGGAATGATGTGGCCGCCCGTGCCGCCGGCCGCGATGACGTAGGCGCCGAGGCCGCTCGTCATCCGCGCTCCGCGACCTCGTGCTGGGAGATGTTGAGAATCAATGCGCCCGCGATCCAGGAGGCGACCAGCGACGACCCGCCGTACGACACGAAGGGCAGCGGGATCCCCTTGGTCGGCAGCAGCGCGAGGACGACCGACAGGTTGATGGCCGCCTGCACGACGATCATGGCCGTCGCGCCGGCGGCGAGAAACGCGGCGAACGCGTCCGGCGCGCGGCGCGCGGCGCGCAGGCCGCGCCAGGCGACGACGGCGAAGCAGGCGACGATCGAGAGCGCGCCGGCGAAACCGAGCTCCTCGCCGACGATCGCGAAGATGAAGTCGGTGTGGGGAAACGGCAGAAAGAAGAGCTTCTGCCGGCTGCCGCCGAGGCCATTGCCGAACCACCCGCCGGCTCCGACGGCGATCAGCGACTGGATCGCCTGGAAGCCGCGACCGAGCGGGTCGGCCTCGGGATGAAGGAATGCGAGGATGCGCGCCCTCCGGTAGTCGGCGGACAGCAACAGGACTGCCAGGACCGGAACCATCGCGAGGGCGCCGAAGAGAAACCAGCGCGCCCGGGCTCCCGCCAGCCAAAGGAGGACCGCGCACAGCATGACGTAGCAGACCGCCGTTCCGAGGTCCGGCTGCAGCACGACCACGCCGGCCGCGACACCCGCGAAGACGACCGAGGGCACCAGGGCGCGCTCCGGATCTCCCGCCTTCTCGCTCTTGCGCGCCAGGCGGTGGGCGAGCAGCAGCACGAGGGCCACCTTCAGCAGCTCCGCCGGCTGCAGCATCGTCACGCCCAGCGGGATCCAGCGCCGGGCCCCGTTGATCGGCGGCCGGAAGAGCGTGAACACCGCCAGCGCCAGCGTGACTCCGTACGCCCCGTAGACGATCCACGGGCGCGCGAAGATCCGGTAGTCCGTGCGGTAGACGGCGAACGCCGCGATCCCGCTGACGATGAGCGCGGCGATCTGCTTGACGAGGTACCGGTAAGGGTTCCCGGACATCTCCCCCGACGAGACCGCCGACGCGCTGTAGATCATCACGCACCCGAAGAGCGACAGCGCGACGAGCGTGATGAAGAGGATCTTGTCCGAGGCGAGCTTACGGGCCATGGTTTCCCTTCGCGACGGCGCGCGCGAGACCGGCGAAATGCCTTCCCCGCTCCTCGAAATTGCGGTACTGGTCGAACGAGGCACAGGCCGGCGAGAGCAGCACCGTGTCGCCCGGACGCGCGAGGCGCGCGGCCCGGGCGACGGCCTCGCCCAGGGTCCCGCAGCGCTCGAGGCGCGCCGATCCGTCGAGGGCCCTCTCGATCGTCGGGGCGGCCTCGCCAATCGTCAGGACGGCGCGGGTGTTCGCATGGACCAGCTCCCGCAGGGCCGCGAAGTCGCCATGCTTGTCGCGCCCTCCGAGGATGAGGAGCACCGTGCCGGGCGCGTGCCCCTCGAGCGATTTCAGAGTGGCATCCACGTTGGTGCCCTTGGAGTCGTCCACCCAGCGGACGCCGGCGCCCTCCGCGACGAGCTGGCTGCGGTGCGGGAGGCCCTCGAAATCGGTCAGTGCGCTCTCGATCGCCCGGGCCGGCGTGCCGAGGCACTCGGCGGCCGCGAGGGCCGCGAGCGCGTTCTCGAGGTTGTGCGCGCCCGGCAGCGCGAGACGGCCGGCGGCGACGACCGCGTGCTTCGGGGAGGCGACGTCGCTGACGAGCTCACCCGCCTCGAGCCAGGCGCCCGGCGCGGCGCCCTTCGGGCGGCCGCGCCGCGAAAAGAGGACGCGCCGCGCCCGCGTCCCGACCGCGCGCGACCGCGCGTCGTCCGCGTTGACCACGGCGAAGTCGCCCGGCTCCTGGCGCGCGAAGAGTCGCGCCTTGGCGGCGGCGTACGCGTCGAAGCCGGCATAGCGGTCGAGGTGATCGGGCGTGATGTTGGTCAGCACGGCGACGTGCGGGCGGAAACGCTCGACGGCGTCGAGCTGGAAGGACGACACCTCGCACACGAAGTCGCGCGGGCCCGTTTCCGCGAGAAAGCCGGACAGCGGGTTGCCGATGTTGCCGGCGAGGGCGACGGGCCGCCCCGCGCGCTTCAAGATCTCGGCGATCCATGTCGTCGTCGTGGACTTCCCGTTGGTCCCCGTCACCGCGACCCAGCGATGCCGCCCGGGCGCCTCCGCCTCGGCAATGCGCCACGCAATCTCGAGCTCGGAGAGCACCGGGATGCTCCGGACGCGCGCGTCCCGCACCGCATCCGCGCCGAGCGGCACGCCCGGCGAGACCGCAAGCCAGCCAGCGCCCTCGAGAAAGGCCGGCGGCGGCCCGCCGAAGAAGAACCGCACGCCCCGGGCCCTGAGCGCGTCGAGCCCGTCGAACTCCGTTTCGGGACGGCTGTCGCCGACCGACACCGCCACCCCGCGCGCCGCGAGCGCCTGCGCGAGCGCCCGGCCGCTCTTCGCGAAGCCGAGCACGGCGACCCGGTCCGGAAGGCCCGCCGCGCGCCGCGCCTGCGCCACCTGCAGTCCAGCCGCCGTACCCGGACTCATCGCAGCTTCAACGTGGAAAGGCCCAGCACCGCGAACAGAATCGAGAGGATCCAGAAGCGGATGATGACCCTCGATTCGGCCCAGCCCTTGAGCTCGAAGTGATGGTGCAGCGGCGCCATCTTGAAAACGCGCCGCCCGGTCGACTTGAAGGAGGCCACCTGGATGATCACCGACAGCGCCTCGAGCACGAAGAGCCCGCCGACGATGGCCAGCAGCACTTCCTGCTTGGTCATGACCGCCACGGCCGCGATGGCCGCGCCGAGCGGCAGCGCCCCGACGTCGCCCATGAAGACGTCGGCCGGATGGCAGTTGAACCACAGGAAGCCGAGCGAGGCCCCGACGAGGGCCCCGCAAAACACCGCGAGCTCGCCCGACTGAGGAATGAAGGGGATCTGGAGGTAGCGCGCGGTCACGGCGTTGCCCGTCACGTAGGCGAGGACCGCGTAGGTCCCCGCCGCGATGCCGACCGCGCCCGTCGCCAGGCCGTCCAGGCCGTCGGTCAGGTTGACGGCGTTGGACGAGCCCACGACGACCAGCGCCACGAATGGAATGTAGAGAATGCCGAGGTCCACGAGCAGCTTCTTCAGGAAGGGAAACGTGACGACCGTCGAGAAGGACCCGTGCCCCGCCCACTGCTCGATGGCGAAGGCGACGGCGACGGCCATCAGGAACTGCGGGACGAGCTTGCCCCGTCCCGTCAGGCCCAGGCTCCGGCGTTTGGAGACCTTGACCCAGTCGTCCGCGAAGCCGACGGCGCCAACCCCGACGAGCGTCGCCAGCGCGATCCACACGAACCGATTGGAAAGATCCATCCAGAGCAGCGTGGCCGACACGATGGCGAGCAGGATCAGCAGGCCCCCCATCGTCGGCGTGCCGGCCTTGGCGAGGTGCGACTTCGGGCCCTCCTCCCGGATCGACTGGCCGATCTGGGCCCGCCGCAGCCATCGGATCATCCCCGGACCGAGCACGAGAGCGACGACGAGCGCGGTCACCGCGGACATCGCGGTCCGGAACGTGATGTAGCGGAAGACGTTGAACGCCGGAAAGCGCGCCGCCATCGGATAGAGAAGCCAGTAGAGCACCCTGCTAGGCCCTTCCCGCGAGCGCGGCGACCGCGCGCTCGAGGCCGATGCCGCGCGACGCCTTGAAGAGCGCCGCGTCCCCGGGCGCGAGAACGGGCGCGAGGAAGCCGGCGGCCTCCTCGGGCGAAGCCACCCACCGCACCGCGGCCTCGGGCAGGCCCGCGGCGATCGCGCCCTCGCCGAGAATCCGCGCGCGCGGCCCGACGCACACGAGCAGGTCCGCCCGGCCCGCGACGGCCGCGCCCGTCTCGCGGTGCCACCGATCCTCCTCGGCCCCGAGCTCGAGCATGTCGCCGAGCACCGCGATGCGGCGGCGCGCCGGCAGGGCGAAGAGCGCCTCGAGCGCCGCGCGCATGGAGGAGGGGTTCGCGTTGTAGGAGTCGTCGAAGAGGACCGCTCCCGAGGCGTGGCGCAGGATCTCGCCGCGGTGGGCTGCCGGGCGCAGTTGCGCCGAGGCCGCCGCGCATTCCGCGGGTGGAACGCCGACGGCAAAGCCGATCGCCGCGGCGGCCAGGAAATTCGAAACCTGGTGGGCGCCCGCCACCGGCAGGTGCACGCGCGCCTCGCCCTCCGGCGTCGCGAGCAGGAAGCGGCTCCCGTCCGCCTCGGGGACGACCTCGCGTGCGGTGACGTCCGCGCCCGCACCGCGGCCAAAGCGCACGACCCGTCCCCGGTGCCGCGCCGCGATCGCCGCCACGCGCGGATCGTCGGCGTTCGCGACGAACGTGCCGCCCGGCTTCAAGCCCTCGAGGATCTCGGCCTTTCCGTCGGCGATCGCGTCGACCGAGGCGAAGAACTGCAGATGCGCGGCCGCCACGAGCAGGATTGCCGCCACCTCCGGCTCGAAGGCGCGAGAGAGCTTCGAGAGGTTTCCCGGCTCCGAGAGGCCCATTTCGCCCACCATCCACGCTGGCGTGCGCGGCAGGTTCATGACCGACATCGGGAAGCCGATCTGGCTGTTCTGGTTGCCGGGGGTTTTTTCGACCGCAAAGCGCCGCGCCAGGATCGCCGCGGTGAAGTCCTTCGTCGTGGTTTTTCCCGCGGAGCCCGTGATCGCGGCCAGGCGAAAGCCCGCTCTTCTCTTCGTCGCCGCCCCGAGTTGCAGCAGCGCCTCGACCGGCCGCGGCGCGATGACGGCCGGGAATTCCCGGGGCAGGTCCGCGGGCCGACGCTCGCCAAGGAGCGCTCCGGCCCCGCGCGCCGCCGCCTCGCGGGCGTAGTCGTGCCCGTCCACGCGGGCCCCGCGGATCGCGACGAAGAGGTCGCCCGGCCGCACCTGCCGTGAATCCACGGCGACGCCCGACAGCGCGGCGGCGCCCTCGGCGGGCGCTCCGGCGGCCGCGGCAACGTCGTCGAGCGTGAACCTCACGAGCGCCCCGCGAACTCGGCCGCCACCTTGCGATCGTCGAACGGAATTTCCTCCGCGCCGATGACCTGCGTCGTCTCGTGGCCCTTTCCCGCAATGACGACGACCGTCCCGGGGTTGGCGAGCTCGATCGCCTGCCGGATCGCGGCGCGGCGGTCCACGACCTTCAGGTACTTCGTGGCGCCCGAGGCGACGAGCCCCGCCTCGACTTCCCGGAGGATGGCGTCCGGGTCCTCGGTCCGCGGGTTGTCCGACGTCGCGATGGCGATGTCGGCCAGCCGCCCCGCGATCTCGCCCATCGGCGCGCGCTTGCCGCGGTCGCGATCGCCGCCGCACCCGAACACGAGCAGGATCTTCTTGTCCGTCAGCTCGCGCACCGCCTGCAGCAGCCGCTCGAGGGCGTCCGGGGTGTGCGCGTAGTCCACGACGATCGGATAGGACTGGCCGGAATCGACGCGCTCGAGGCGGCCCGGCACGACCGTGACGTCCCGGATCGCCGCGGCGATGTCCGCCGGCGGGACTCGGAGGCAGAGGGCCGCGGCCGCGGCGCCGCACAGGTTGGCGAGCTGAAAACGGCCGAGCAGCGGGGAGGCGAGGGCGAGACGTCCGCCCGGGTAGACGAGATCGAAGGCGACGCCGGAGAGGTCGCACCGGGCCGACTCGGCGCGGAACTCCGCGGTGGCCCCGGAGGCCGAGAAGCTCGCCAGCGGCGGCGCAACCTCGGCGAGGAGCCGGCGGCCGTACGGATCGTCGGCGTTGACGACGCCGCAGGCTCCGGGCTTGCGCAGGTCGAAGATCCGTTTCTTCGCGAGGTAGTACTCCTCCATGTCGCCGTGAAAGTCGAGGTGGTCGCGCGTCAGATTCGTGAAGACCACGACGTCGAACCGGCAGCCCTCGACACGGTCGAGGGCGAGAGCGTGCGAGGAGACCTCGAGCGCCGCCGCTCTGGCCCCGTCGGCGAGCATCTCCGCGAGGAGGGCCTGGATCACCGTGGCCTCCGGCGTCGTCCGGTCGGCCTCGAGCGCGCGGCGAGGCGTCCGATAGCCGACCGTCCCGAGAAATCCCGCCTTGCCGTAGCGCCGCGCGAGGATGGACTCGAGCAGCGTCGTCGTCGAGGTCTTCCCGTTGGTCCCGGTCACGCCGGCCAGCACGAGCTTTTCAGCCGGATTGCCGTTCAGATGAGCTGCCGCGAGGGCCATGGCGCGCCGGG
>Ga0209048_10002970_pt1 | contig 16613 bp, 19 predicted proteins | sample FrelakmetCRP12CR_FD_187146 | JGI IMG/M metagenome (GOLD analysis project Ga0209048, IMG submission 187146) | Freshwater lake sediment microbial communities from the University of Notre Dame, USA, for methane emissions studies - CRP12 CR (SPAdes)... | ecosystem: Environmental > Aquatic >... | reverse complement strand
ACCCAGTCCTTAAAGGCATCCGGCTGCCTGGTGAAAGCGCCCTCGGCGCTCTGCTCGTCTGGAAATTGGGCCTTGATGGTCATAGTCAGGTTCCTGCTTCCCTCTACCGTACCATATTAATGAGGAAGTGACAGGGGTGGGAGGGGAGCGGCCAGGTGCCCTTCTTGCTCGCAGAGCCCCCACGATGAAGCGCTGGTCGCTCGATGCGCGCAGTAAAGGGCAGCCTCGGCCACTCCCCTGAAGAGAGGTTAGCGAATCGGAGGGTGCTTGTTCGACGCGCGCATTCGAGGATCGACCAGGCTGCCCTGCGAGGATATAGGCAAGCGAGCATGGACGGATCAATTAGATACAGGACGGTCGCTCAATGCGCGCAGTAACGGATGGTCTGGCTGCTCCCTCTAAAAAGAACGAGCAAGCTTGGATAGACTGGGACAATCCTGAAAAAGTAGAATAGTCCCACTATTCCCACCGCGATGGGAATCCAAGCAAGAAGATCTCCCGTGGAGGGTGGTAAGGTGCAGTGTTCATTCAGCTGGTTCAACCAAGGAGGCCGTAATGCATGTGATGGGACGTATCGGATTCATGGGGTTGGGAATCGCGTTAGCGGGTTGTCTCAGCGGAGCACCAGTCTTCGCGGCGGATCAGCCGATCGAAGACGGGTCGAAGCTTGTGATTACGTCTCCCAAGGACGGGGACAAGGTCGGCGACACGTTTGAGTTGAAGTACGAGTTGACCAAGGGCACCGAGGCGGCACACGCCCACGTATACTTGGACAATCAGTACCAGAAGGGTTTTCCCGGGACGTTCAAGGGTCTGAGTAAAGGGAAACACCAGATCACCGTGACCGGCGCCAACAAGGACCACAAACTCGTCTCGGCCACCCAGACCATCACCGTTGAAGTGGAATAGGGCTGCTGTCAGCCATCTTCAAGGCCGCCAGGGCTTCTTATCAAAGAGGCCCTGGTGCGCCGGGTTTCACAAACCATTTCCTACCATTGGCAAACAGCCGTCCCGTTCGAGCACCAGAAATTTCTTCTCTGAAGGCGTCGGGTTATGGGCAAGTGTTCTCCGTCAGGGCGGGGTCTGTGATGATGACGTCGTAGTGGGCGGACGCCAGACACACGTTTCGCGGCGCTCGGCGTCTCAACGTTGCAATGCCACGTCTCCAATCATCCAATTGACACGTTCCTTTGTTAACACGTAGCCTATCGCGATTTCTCGGCCCTCGCTCTCGCTCTGATCCCTCACCGCAAAGGAGGCGTTCATGTCACAGATTACGGATGGACAGAACCTATCTGTGAATCAGGACGTGATTCGGATCGGCTCGCTGTGCGCGATCGTCGGGGCTCTCCTGTTCATGGCCGCTAATATTGTGCATCCACGCTCGCCCAACATTCAGATTACTGCCATGCAGGTTGAGACGGTGGCGCACAGCGACATCTGGGTCACCGACCACGTGCTCCTTCTCATCGGTGGTCTCCTGCTCCTGCCCGGATTGATCGCTATTCAACGGTCGATCCAAACCGGACCAGGTGCCGGATGGGCTTATTTTGGCTATGTCAGCGCAGTGGTGAGCACGGCGATCTGGGCTGTCCTTATGGCGATAGACGGATTCACATCCAAGATCGTGCATGTCGCTTGGACCACAGCCCCTGAGGGAAAGAAGGCGGTGGCCCTGCGGGTGGCGGAAGCGATGGAACAGATCGATGTCGGAATCTTCAGCACCTACATCATCGTCTTTTTCGGCCTGACGTTTATACTCTACGGCCTCGCGGTGGCGAAGAGCAGCAGATTCCCTCGCTGGCTGGGATGGGCAGCCCTCGTGCTCGGGTGTGCTTCGTTGGGGGATGGCATAGCACAAGGCTATATGGGTCTGTCCGTGCTGGTGACTAACATCTTGTTCGCGAGCTTTTCGAGCCTTCAGACGCTGTGGCTGCTGACGATGGGCATTCTGATGTGGCGCTCCCACCGCCACGCTTAAAAGGAGGAGAACACTGATGACACATAAAGACGAGACCGTGGGGCGTCTCCTTTCCCGTCGTGAAATTCTCACCCTGTTGAGCGCCACTGGTGTGGTCTTGCTGATGGTTGACAGTCTGATTCCTAGACGGGCTGTTGCCGCTATGCAGGGGGCTTCCTGTGTGGTCCGACCTGAGCAAACCGAAGGTCCGTACTTCGTCGACGAGCGCTTGAATCGGTTCGACATTCGCTCGGATCCGACCGACGGGAGAGTCGGGCCCGGTACACCGCTGGCTTTGACGCTCGCGATCTCGCGTCTGGGCGCCGGGGACTGTCAGCCGCTGCCGGGCGCTCAGGTGGACATCTGGCACTGTGATGCGCTGGGCGTCTACTCGGACGTGAAGGATCCGGGTTTCAACACCATCGGCCAGAAGTTCTTCCGTGGATACCAGATCACCGACGCCCGCGGCGAGGCCAAGTTTCTCACCATCTACCCAGGCTGGTATGAGGGCCGGACGGTGCACATTCACGTCAAGGTTCGCACGGCGTCTCAGGCCGGTCGGAGCTTCGAATTCACGTCCCAGATGTATTTCGACGACGGGCTGTCGAACCGCGTCTACGCCGATGCACCCTACGCGACGAAGGGAAAGCGCAGCGCGGGAAATGAGGATGATCGGATCTTTCGGCGAGGTGGCGATCAACTCATGTTGGCTCCGACGGCAACGGCCGACGGGTATGCGGCGACGTTCGCGATCGGCCTGCAGCTTCCTTGAAAAGTATCGCGGCGCGTGACGATTATTTCCTCGGCACTTCTTGCGGGAGATCCTGTTGTGAATGTAAGGCCCGTGTTTGCGCTGTTCCCACTCTTGTTTCTTGGCTCCCCTGTATACGCACAAAGCCCTTGTTCAGAATGTCTCACGGCAGCTGAGGAAGAGCTGAAACAATGCCTCGATAATGCCTTTAGCGCAAATGATAAGGGTTCCTGTGAGGAGAATCGGCAAGCGCATGCGAAGGTCTGCAGTACCAGTGTGTGCAAGATTGAGAGAGACGCAGGTGAGAATAGAAACGAGCAACAGACGCCGAACCGGCCTGGCCTCACACCCTACACACCAACGGAAATCGAGTGGCTGGCATTAACAATGAGAGCTAGCCTCAGACAAGATACAAGTTCCGACCATCCGTATTCGCTAGACATTATTCAAGTGGATCACGAGACACTCCTGATTGTCGTTCGGTACCAGCCCACCGTGAACCGAGAAATTATGAACAGGACAATTGACACCGATCGGGAAGCGATCAGGAGCACGGCAAAAAGCTATGGATGGGACAAATGGGTAAAGATTCGGGAGAGTGTCGAGATGTCTCCCCCCAAAAAATGAGCGTATCGATGCTGTCTACCTTTTCCACCGGGCAGGCCGAAGAAAAGCTGGCGCGGGGGTGGAAGCCGTGAGAAGAAAACGCTGTCAGGGACTGTTTCGCGGCGCGCGGCGACCCATCCCTGAACATTACCCACGGAGTTTGAGCGCAACAATCGGATAGTGCCTCGACCCGATTAGGCGGTATCATGCCTCAACGGCGAGGGAGGGGCTAATGTCATCAGTCAATGCAGAACATGCGTGGGAGGCCGTGCTGAACCGTGATCGTCGCTCCGATGGCAGGTTCGTTTACGCGGTGTCCTCAACGAAAGCCTATTGCCGCCCCTCTTGTCCATCTCGCCGCCCGACGCGCAACCATGTGACGTTTTTCGATTCAGCCCAATGGGCGGAGGCGGCAGGATATCGCGCCTGCCTTCGCTGTCGGCCTCAGTCGTCTGCCGGCTCCGAGGCAGAAGAGCGGGTTGAACGAGCGCGACGCTATCTTGATGAACATGCGGACGAGCCAATCACGCTTCAACGGCTGGCTACTCAAGTCGGACTCAGTCCGTTTCATTTGCAGAGGGCCTTCGCACGCGTGGTCGGGCTCTCCCCGAAGGTGTACCAAGATGCCAAGAGAATGAAGCGGTTTACCGAGTCATTGAAACGCGGCGAAACTGTAACCAACGCGACCTATGAAGCCGGCTTCAGTTCCAGCAGCCGCCTGTATGCACGAGTGAATGTGGACCTCGGTATGACACCCTCAGCGTTTCGCTCCGGCGGGAGAGGAGTCACGCTTCGCTATACCACGGTGCCGGCGGCTGTCGGTCGCATGCTCGTGGCGGTCACGGAACGGGGGATTGCGACCGTGAGCCTTGGAGATACCGAGGCGGTGCTAGTCACATCGCTTCACAATGACTTTCCGAATGCGGTGCTTCGTCGCGACACAAAGGGATTAGAGAAGGATGTCTGCCGTTTTCTCAAATGCCTCAATGGGAGCGCAGACTTGGATCGCCTCCCGCTGGACGTGAAGGCGACGGTCTTTCAGCGCAAGGTCTGGCAGGCGCTGCAACAAATTCCTCGCGGACAGACCCGGTCCTATCAAGAGATCGCACGAGTAATTGGACAACCGACGGCTGCTCGTGCCGTGGCCAGAGCCTGCGCCACGAACCGCATCGCGGTCGCCATCCCCTGCCATCGCGTCGTTCGGGAAGACGGCAATCTTGCAGGCTACCGTTGGGGTCTTCAGCGAAAGAAACAGCTGCTCGATCTGGAACGAACGTGAACTAGACAAAACAGCGTCGCCCCCGTTTCGCGGCGCGCAGCGTTCCACCTTTGAAAGTTGACACATTCCTCCCTGAAACGTAGCCTGTCTCACAACTCCAGAACGGAGCACTGGTGCGACGATGAAACCGCGTATCACGGTCATTACCCTTGGTGTCGAAGATCTGGAGCGGGCGCTGAGGTTTTATCGCGATGGACTCGGTCTACCGACAAAGGGCATCGTCGGCATGGAGTTCGAGCATGGCGCGGTCGCTTTCTTCGATCTCCAACATGGCGTGAAGCTCGCCATCTGGCCCCGCACATCTATCGCACACGAAGCAAAAGTTCCGCTTGGCCCTCGGAGCGCGACGGAGTTCACGCTCGGCCACAATGTTGCAAGCAAAGCTGAGGTGGATGCGATGATGGCCCAAGTCCAAAAAGCCGGCGCCACGATCACGGACCCACCGCACGATGCATTCTGGGGCGGCTACACCGGCTCGTTCCAAGACCCCGACGGGCATGTCTGGGAAGTGGCCTGGAATCCGGACTGGGAACTTGTCGACTAATGTGACTCAACTTCCATGAAGAGCTTCGGAATCTCCATGTTGGCGGCCGTGGGTGGGTACCTTGTCGGACTGTTAGGCGGCATGGTGCTCATCGAGACCTTCTCATCCAATACTCATGATAAGTCGGTGGAGGCGGCGATGACCGGGGCATTCGTTTTCGGCCCTCTCATGGCGATGATTGCCGTGATCGTGACCCTGGTTTTCCGTTCCCGTCACTCCCCCAAAGGCTAGCATCTGAATTCGCGGCGCGCGACGGAGCTTGGAGCGCTGTTGGCTACCGAGAATCAGATGAGTTCCCGCTCCGAGGGGGATGATCCTCAATGAGCGTTCACGAGCGTTGGCGAGGAGGGGACCTGTTTCCAACTCGCGTCGGGATTGAAGGTGGTCATCTTGGAGGCAATCGCTGTGGTGTTCTTGCCAAGATTTTGTTCGTAGACCCCCCCGTCCTGATTAATCAAGAAACTCATAATGCCTGATACGCCATAGCGCGCCGGATAGGCGATCACTGCGAAGCCGCCAATCATGTGGCCCTTGAACAGATAGTCACGGGCCCCACCCGGAGCGTCTTTCCCTTGCTTCGTGAGGATCCGGTAGAAGTACCCATGATAGGGTGCAAGCGGCCTGGAGAGAGAGTTGGTATAGCCTTCGCTTGTCGCCGCGGCAAGCAGCGGGCCCAGTGGACTCAGCGGCTCGTCCGCCTTCGTCTGCCAGTAGAGCCCATCACGCTTTCCCGGCGTGCTCACGAATTGTGGCGCATATTCCGGAATGCCGTCGTGATCCACATCGAGCGCCGCATACTCGTGCGCGGCGTCCACGATGGCGAGGCACACCTGGATCGCGGACAGTTCGTTGCGGCCTATGCGGCGGGCGAGGATTTCCTTTTCTCCCTGTGGAGTGTCGAAACGCCACCCGGCAGGAGACTTCACGAGCGGAATGGGCATCGGCCACTCATCCCGACCGATCACGAGCACGGCCTGCTTGTCACCTTCGAACACGAGATTGTTGGCTTCGTCGTAGGCCTTGATAAACGCCTCGCGGCTCTGCTGATCGGCGACCGCGTCGCCTGAACTGATCAATTTCTTGCCGTGAGAACCGAGGATTGCACCCAACATCGGTTGATCGTTCACATTGACCGCTTCAACCAGTGCCATGATCCCGGCCTCGGGTGACGCAAAGTTCTTTTGTGCAACAGTCGCCGCCAGGGCCTCCGGTGCCATCGCAATGAGCGCCAATGCGAAGACTGTACTGAGCAACCCATCCCGCCAGTTATGCATACCAACCTCCTGCCTCGGGTCTGTTCGCCCTATGCTCTTTGACGCAATTGAATGTTGACATAGTTGTGACATCATATTTCTGCGGGGCTAGCGATGATGGGATCCTCCGCCGCCATGAGACCCACCAGAAGGCTGATGGGAGGCTCCACCACCGCCGCCACGAAAGCCACCGGAGGGCGGTGACGCAAATCCATGTGAACTCGCGTGCCCCCGCGCGCTGAAGTTACGTTCGGCTGCTCCCTGGCCTACGCCCTCGAAGGCATGAGGCCGCTGCTCAAAATGAGGACTGCCCCCGCTTGGCGCATTCAGGCGGCTTGGGGCGCTACGCATGTCGGAACGGCTACCGCCTGGCACGTTGGATGGACTGGGCGAGCCGCTGCGGGTTTCTTGGCGATTTCCGAACGAGCTGTGGCCAACAAACGAAGACGAATCGTGTCCGCGGAACTCGCGGCGCGCCTCAGGCGACGCGCTCATGCGACCAAACTGTTGGCGCAATGCCACATCCCGGTACGGCACACCCCGGCGGTGGCCTGGATCGTGTGCCCATACAGTGCCCGGAATGACGTTCACCGGGCGATAGTAGAAGTTGTTCACGTTGACAATGTTGACATGGCGGTAAGGCGAGTTGAATCCGCCGAAGAAGAATCCAGGACCAACCCCGATCCCGATGCCCCACGCGAAACCCACCCCGAATCTCGGACCTATGAAATAGCCGGGCCAGGGACCCCAATAGACTGGTGGATACCCAGGCCACCACCACGGCCCGTACATCACCATCGGGTCGTAGTAGGGGACATAGACTACTTGTGGATTCGCTGGTTCGACCACTATGGACTGCCCCTGTTGCTCCACGCGGATCTGGTCGTTCGAGGTGAGATTGCCGGCGGCAGACGCTTTTTGACGTAGACTCTGGACTGTGTCCATCACCTGTTGCTGCTGGGCCAAGAACGCATCACCGAGTCGTTCCATCCAGTTCAACTTCTCGTCCATCATCAGGAGGATCTGTGGAAATGCGACGAGAGACTTGACGCTGGGATCCCAGGTATTCTGTGCCACCGCCTGCACCGCCTGCTCGCCTTTAAGATTAGGATTAGCTTTGGACCAACGCGCGGCCTCGACCACCTCGAGCGGGTAGGTCGATGCCATCAAAATCTGGGATAGGAGCGAGTCGGGATACAGTGCAATCGGCGCCAGCATCTGATCGAGTTCTTGCTGGGTAAAAGCAGGCCGGCTTTGCCTTGGCACATATTGCTGCGGCACCGGCGCGTCTTGTTGCGGCGTCGCTTGCTGCATCTCTTGTTGAGACTCTTGTTGCGGCGGGATCGCATCCTGCGCGAACACGAGGGACCAGGAAAGCAGCAGCACCAGCAGTTGAGTGAATACATACGTGATGGGCGCGTTCATGTGTGACCCCTCTGTCGGTACATCTCAGAGTGTGCGCATCAATGACCGTCTGCCTATCATCGTACCATCTAAAAGGCAGAATCGGGCATCGGGAGGAACCTGTGTGCGGCGACCTCTGACCTGTTGCGCCGAAGGCTCCCCCTTCGGTAGGCTGACCTTCCATGAGCCCCTCAAAATGGCAAGGAGCCTTCTTCGGGCTTGCTGCTGCCCTGTTGTTCGGCATCAGTCCTCCTTTCGCCAAGCTGTTGCTGCCGGAGAGTGGCCCGATGCTGATCGCGGGCTTGCTCTATCTTGGCGCGGGCCTGGGATTGCTCCTCTTCGAGATGATCGGCCGCCCGTTTCATCCCGGCATAGAAGAGGCCCCGGTTCGTAGTGCCGATGTCGGATTGCTGACGGGGGTGATTCTCACCGGGGGGATGCTCGGTCCCTATCTGATGTTGTGGGGACTGGAACGCCTGTCAGGCGTCCTGACCTCATTGCTCTTGAATCTGGAAGCGCCCTTCACCGTGCTGGTCGCTGTGCTTGTCTTTCGCGAACATTTGGGCCGACTCGAACTTGCCGGCGTCCTCGCGATCGTTGTTGCTGCCGGGATACTCACGTATCAGCCCGGCGCGATCCGTGGCGACGTTGTTGGCATCCTTGCCGTGCTGGGCGCCTGTCTCTGCTGGGCGATCGATAACAATCTGAGTCAACGTCTCTCACTTCGCGACCCGCTGGTGATCACGCGCATGAAGACCCTCGGCGCCGGTCTCGGGATACTCGGCCTGGCGGTTCTCACCAGCCAACCGTGGCCCCCAGTCAGGGTGATGCTGGCGGCATTGCTGCTGGGACTCGTCAGTTACGGGGTGAGTTTGGTGCTCGACATGCGTGCCCTCCGGTTGCTCGGCGCGGCGCGCGAGGCGGGGTTCTTCGCCACCGCTCCCTTTATCGGGGCGCTGATTGCCGTGCCGGTCTTGGGCGAGCGATGGACAATGCAAGACGCGACCGCCACTGCGCTCATGCTGCTTGGAATCACCCTGCTCCTCCGGGCGCACCACGCACATGCACACAGGCATGAGGCATTAGAACACGACCATGTTCATCAGCACGAAGATCATCACGACCACCGGCATGACGGAGAGGCTTTTCTTCAAGAACCGCATGCTCATCAGCATCTGCACCTGCCCCTTACCCATGATCACCCGCACCTGTCGGAATTGCATCATCGGCATGAGCACTAGGAGTTGCAGGGGATTACGCCAGACAAAAGGCGTACTTTGTGAAATGTGACCGGTCCTCTATGACCCAGCGCGACATCGAGAAGGGCCTGTTCACTGTGCTGGTCGGGTTTGCTCCGGTGAAGCCTGCGGAATCCGTGATCCTTCGGATCCAGGCCAACGCCGCTGTTCCTGTTTGACGCCGCACCCTTCTCTCGAATTGCCAGCATTTCCGCATCATTCCGTTGACACTTTCCTCTTTCAATCCTAGCCTGAGCTATCCTTGGCTTAGGTTTGAGGATCTCGATGCAACCTATAATGTGAGGCGACCATGCGACTTCCACGGAAACAGGCAGCCCTCCTCCAAGATGCGATCGAGCAGTGGAGAGAGGAGGGGGTGCTCCCTGACGCTCAGGCAGGGCAGTTGGCGGGTACGATTGAAGTGCAACCCTTCGATTGGCGGCGCCTCGCAAAGTATTCGTTCTGGGTGGTCCTCATCTGTATTGTGACGGCCGTGAGTTCGGTCCTTGCGGACCGGGTCCTGGCTCAATTGCTCGAGCGACTGATCGAGCGACTGTTTGACGCGCCGCACGCCGTCAAGTGTGTGGGAATGGCGATTGTTGCAGCGGGGCTGTATTGGTGGGGCGTGAGCAGGCGAGCGCAGGACCAGGCTCGGTTCTATAGCAATGAGGCAATTCTCTTTTTGGGGGTGCTCGCCACGGCCGGAGCCATTTATCAGTTGGGCATGGCACTGGATACGGGCAGCGGGCATTTCTCCTTGCTTCTCCTGCTGTCTTTTGTCGTCTACGGCATTATTGGAGTGGCAGTGGAGTCGAATCTCATTTGGGTGTTTGCCATTGCCTCGCTGGGCGGGTGGATGGGAACGGAAACCGGCTATATGTCCGGATGGGGGGCCTATTACCTCGGGATGAACTTCCCCTTACGCTTTGTGCTCTTCGGCGGGGTGCTCACCGCCTGCGCTCTTGCGCTCGAAACGCACCAGACGGCGAAACGATTCTTCCGCAGCACACTTGCGATGGGGCTGCTGTATCTCTTCATCGCCCTCTGGATCATGTCGATCTTTGGAAACTATGGAGACCTGCATGCCTGGGAACGAGCGAAGCAGATTGAGCTGTTCCACTGGTCGATCTTGTTTGGCTTGGTGGCCTGCGGGTCCGTCTATCATGGGTTGAAATATGATAATGGCATCACCAAGGGGTTTGGGCTGACCTTTCTGTTCATCAATCTCTATACGCGCTTCTTTGAACTGTTCTGGAATTCCATACACAAAGCGATTATTTTTGCCCTGTTAGGTCTCAGCTTCTGGTATCTCGGCACGAAGGCCGAGAAAATATGGAATCTTGGTCGAAGTGCTTCACGTTGATGTGCGTGAGAAGGACGGTGTCAGGCACACGATTCGCGGCACATGTTGACTCGGCTGTTGGAAGGGAAGTCCTGTGATGAATGCAAGACTCGCATTTGTCTTGTTCCTGTCACTGTTTCTTGACGTTCCTGTATACGCACAAAGCCATTGCGCAGAATGTCTCAAGGCGGCTCAGGAAGAGCTGAAACAATGCCTCGATAATGCCATTAGCGAAGAGGACAAGATTTCTTGTGATCAGAGCCACCAAGCACAAACGAAGGTCTGCGAGAACGGTGAGTGCGAGATTGAAAGAGGCAAACGTGACCATAAAAATGAAGCCCTCCCACAGACGCAATAGAGGGGCCGTAAGATTAGAGAAGGGATCAGCTGCCGCTTCGCGGCGCCGGGGTCATTCGCTTGGCCGGGAGTAGCGAAGGCGAGGGTGTGCCATTATGCAACGGGCCGGAAGGAGTGTTCCTTCCGGCCCGTGATGTGTGCAGGGATGCTGCGCGAGGACCTACTTGTTGAACCGTACGACGATGGCTCCCATAAGGTCGCCCTTCTTGAAATCTTTCTTCGCGCTGGTGGGATGGGCGTTGTGGCAGGCGACGCAGGAGTCTGCGATGGCGAGGTCGGCTGCCACACCTTTAAATTGGTTGCCGTCTTCGAAGGTCAGAATCCCTGTGGCTGGATTGGCCGCGAGTTTTATCAGCGCCGCTTCTTCCGCTTTGGTCTTCGGGAGGTTTTCCTTGTAGATGGGCGTCAATCCGATCAGGCTGAGTTCAAAATCCTTCAACTCTGACCCAGCTGCCTTCAGAAATTGAGCAGGAAGCATGATGGAGTGATCGTCCTTTGTCCAGTTCTCATCCGGCTTGACGTTCGACTTGGCCGCCTGCGCCACGATCTGTTTGGTGTACACGGTCCGGAAGGCTTTGGCCGTGGCGAGGATATAGCGGGCTGCGTCGTCGCGCGAAAATTCGGCGGCAAATACCACCGGAACGGCGATGCCGATGGCCAGTATCGACGCGAGTACACATGTCGTCACATTGGGTCTCTGCCTCATGCTCCACCTCCTGGCTTGTGCAAGGGTTAACCGAGGGGACAAAATTGATCCTCACGGTGCGCCTCTGCGCTCGCCCTTGTCAAGCCGGCGTGAAGAAGTTTTCGAGATGAAGCCTTAGGCGAGGTATAACTAGATTGAATCCTGGTTGCGGCTGCGAAGATTGATGGCAGGGGCATTCGAGGATCCGCCACGCACGCACCACCAGGCATGGGCCAGGTTTTTCCGCTGCGACGTGAGATCCCCTCGAAGAAAATCAATGGCATAGGCATTGTTCGGTTCGGTGTCCTGTGAGTTGGTCGTCCAATAGAGGCCGGTTCTCACGCCACGGAATGGGTGGCCGGCCGGCAGGCTGGGCTTGTTTGCGGTGGCCAGCGGAGATGGTTCGACCAGGGTCATCAGCTCGAAGAACGACGGCAGGCGCCATCCGAGCCGGCCCCCGGTTGAGGTAAGCGCGCAGCGGAGCGACGCATTCGCCCAGGCCGTCTCGACAGAGCTGGGACTTCGTTCCCAGATCAACTGGGTTTCGGTATCGAGCACGGCTTCTCCCTTGGACCCTTCAAGAATCTGAAACCTCGATGCGGGCATTTGCACGTCTATCCCCTGGTCCGCAGGAAGTTCCGGAGCAGAGGCGATCATGAGGAATATGGTACCAAGGACTCCCAGGATGTTTCGCGTCATGCTGAAGGTAGTTGGGGACATTACGGCGCCTCGCTTCTGAGTTCTTGATGATCCGCTCTCACCCCGCTCAGCAAGACTCGGACCCCACCAGATTCTCAAATGCCTCCAGCACCGAGACAGAGATGGCGTCGTATCCGGCTCCATAAACGCGGGAGCTTTTCCACGAAAGATCAGGGGGTTGATTGAATGACAACGGTTCATCCGGATGGCCAAGTAAGGCCTGACCCGGAGACGAGCAGACATCGTTCCGCTACTCCGCTCGTTCCAAATTGAACTGGAACAGGCCGATTTGCGGCGATGTCAGGAGCAGTGATGCTATCGAAGGGTCTAGAGATGGGGCATTGCCAGATCCCTGTCGGCTTTCCTAAGAGCTGCGAGCAATGCTACGGAGGGCATCGTTTCGTCAGTCGCACTAAGGGAGAGAGGAGTCAGAAAGCTTATCTGATGGCGCGACGGAAGAGAGGCGGCGGCCCCCGATTGGGAGCAATCTGGCGGATATGACCCCCGCTGTGTGTCTTTTGAAGGAACGTGGGGAGGAGTATCTGCGACTATCGTGGTGGTTTACCGCAGGTCGATAGGGTTCGGAGGCTCCTCAAAGCGGATGGCGATGCCTGACAGGACATGCTCCACCCGGCGCTGGTCTGTCATGCCTTGGGTCAGGATGTAGGGGTTGGAGCTGTAGGGCGTGTACCATCCATATCCATACAATTGAAACGACACTCCGGCTGGGCCCAGCAAGCCCGGCTCAAAGTAGGGACTAAAGTAAGGACTGCCGGTCTGAGACCGCACGACCATCGGCACGTCCGGCACGATCGCATCGGCCCCCAACGCGCGGGCGCGATCCAGCATCGTTTGCCGAAGGGTCTCCATACTATAGTTTGAGCTTCGTACCGTAATACGTGCTACTTCCACGTGAGCTTGTTCGGGCTCAGCTGTCAGCCAACCGACGGGAGCAGTGATTTCTCGCGAGGGATAGGCCGTATCCGTGAAGTACTCGATGCGGGTGCCGACGCATCCGGTGAGGAACGTCGTTAGCGCGAGCGCGAGAATGGTTCGTCCGATGGTCGTCATACAGGACCTCTCAACCTATTGTTGAGTACACTGTACTGCGACGTCTACCGAGAACCCTATTCCTCGTTGGAGGGGGGAGTCAAGGAACAACGGTGGCGGGGATTTTTTCTTATCGTGCCACGCGACATTTCGTCTCTTCCGCTTAACGCCTAACAGTTCGCGTTTCACGGGTCTTAGATTGCACCGCATAGGCTAAGCTTGGTAAACAAGAGGCGTATCCGTCGTTTGATGAATCGCTCTTTATCGCTGCACCAGGAGGACTCGCACCCATGTTTGACATCGACACACGCTTGACTCGGCTTACTCCTGTCCGGCACGTGCTCGCCGGCTCGCTGCTAGGGCTGTTCCTGATGAGCCTCCTCCCTGCTTCGCTCGATGCGGCACGAGGAGGAGGGAAAACGGAGGTGTTGCCTGTGCAAACAGCCGCACCGGCGGCGGTCTTTATCGAGACGACCGGAAGTGAAGTGGAGTTACGGCGTCAATTGCGGGCCAAAAACGGGGTATCCCAACTCAGTTCCTCCGCCCCGGGCATCCGTTTCTCGGTCGCGCCGACGGGGAGTTTTGGCTTTATTACCCCAAGGCTCCTGGGACTGGCCTTGGTCACGCAGAGTCCGGATCTCCCGTTGGAACAGATGCCTCCCGCCACCAATGCCTATGAGATCCATAAGCTCGCCGACGGCAGCGGGATGCTGGTGGGATTCGTGGAGGCAGACCTCAAGCCTCAGCTGACGCCGAGTCAGCGGCCGAAGAATGTCCGGCTCGGGCTCTATTCCAATCCCTCGGACAAGGCTCCGCACATCGTCGCGGTCCCCTTGGTCAAACTGGTGGTCGATCGGATGCCGGTCAAACTCGATCCCAAGAAACCCGACAGTGCCGTCCTGCTCGAGATGGATTTGCAAGGCACTGCCAACCGTAAGTCGTCTCAAACCGGGCCCTAATGCGCTCAATCAGAAGAAGGCACATGGTCCGGTCCTGCTCGAGATGGATTTGAAGGGCGCGGCACATCGCCAGTCGCCGCGAGGGCATCGATAGTTCCCACCATTCGCCTCGAGAGGTCCCCTCCCACTTTACTTCTGCTTTTAGGGGCGGTACCCTTCCGTCCCGAATCATCCCGCATATTTATTTCTCGTAGGTATGGCCGGCCGACGCAATGTCGGGGGAGTCAGGCGGTACAACTAACCTTTCTGAAGGAGTCTGCCATGTCACGACGTTTGTTGATGACCGTTGTGTTCGTGCTCGCAGGTGTGTTCGTTTCGGCACCACTCTGGGCGGCTCAACTCAGCCGCCCTCAGGTGGAGTATTCGGCCGATTCGGTCGTGCAAAATGAGGAAGGGACGACAGAACAGCATGTCTACGTCACGCCGGCCAAAGAGCGCCGGGAAACGCTGACCAGCAGCGGCGATGGGTCGGTCCAAATCTTCCGTTATGACAGCAAAGTGATGTGGATGCTGATGCCGTCACAGAAAATGTACATGGAACACCAGATGGGGAAAAACAAGGGCAATGACCCCTCGCAGTGGGAGTTTGAGGAGACCGTGATGGGAGAAGAAGTATTGAACGACATGAAAGTCACCAAGTACAAGACGATCGCAACCAGCACCGACGGGAAAAAGTATGGCGGCTTCTCCTGGCGGACGAAGGAGGGGATATCCCTCAAGTCCGATCTGTTGTACAAGGAAGGGAACGAGAAGAAGCGGATGATGACGGAGCTGAAGAACGTCAAGATCGGCAAGCAGGACTCCAAGTTATTCGAGATTCCTGAAGGATACACGAAATTCGACATGGCCGGGATGATGGGCGGCCAGATGGGCCGTGAGGGCATGGGTCAGCCGCCTATGGACAGACCCAGCCCAAGAAATAGACCAACGGTGCACCAGCCCAGCATCGATGCGCCCCAGGAGAATGTTCCCTCGGCACCTGACCCGGAGCCGTCTGCCGATGATCGGTCTGATGCGCAGAAGGCAGGCGACATGATGAAGAAATTCTTTGGACGATAGGTGCATGGATGAGCGCAGTCCGGCGCGGAGGCTTGCTCGTCGTCGGTATGGCCGTGACGGTCATGCTGTCCAGCGTCGACGTCCGTGCTGAGGACCTTCCGGTCAGGCCGTCGATCAAGGCATCGGCGCTGTATCTGGTTGAACTGAAGTCCGGCCGCGTGCTCTTTGAGAAAGATGCGACACGTCGGCTTCCGCCGGCCAGCCTGACAAAGCTGATGACGGCGCTGGTGGCGATGGAGTCCGCCGCTTTGCAGCAGGTCGTACGAGTCGATCGGCGGGCGCTTGTGCATCGGTCATCCCTGAATCTTCACGCGGGCGAGCAGTTTTTGCTGCGCGATCTGCTCACAGCCATGCTGGTGACGAGCGCGAACGATGCTTGCGAGGCGATTGCCTGGCATGTCGGGGGCGACGCGGACCGGTTCGTGACGATGATGAACGAGCGGTCCCGAACGTTGGGATTGAAGAATACCCATTTCGCCAACGCTTGCGGATTCGACGCGCCCGATCACTACTCGACGGCGGAGGATTTGGCCAAGTTGACGGAGCAGGCGCTTCAAGTGCCTGCCATTTCCATGATGGTTCGGACGATCACGCGGGACATCGCCAGCGTGGACGGCGCACGGCAGGTTCTTCTCCGTACCACGAACGAGCTGCTCCTCGACCCGGACGTCAATGGCGTGAAGACCGGATATACAAGCAAGGCCGGACGCTGTCTGATCGCGAGCATGTTCAAGGACGGCCATCGGTTACTGTTGGTGGGATTGAATGTCAGGGATCGCTGGGAACAGGCCACCAGCCTGCTGCGGTACGGGCAGGCGGTGTTGCGAGTCGGGAACGAGTAACGCGGCCGTTTACTGTCGTCCGACCTGGTGGAGGTAGGCGTCGCGGAGATTTTTCTGGGCGAGCGTGTAGTCGGGGTCCAGCTGGGCCGCGGTGCGAAATTCTTCGATGGCACCGTCCCAGTTGTCCTGCATCGCGTAAGCATGGCCGAGGTTGTTATGCGGCCTCGCTTTCCGCGGGGACTTTTCCACTGCGTCGGACCAAAGCAGGACCGGATCGCGGTAGAGCTCATTGCGTTGAAACGTCATGAGACAGAGTGCCAGAGTTACCGCAAGTGCGAGGCTCCCGGCGCCGATCTGAACGAGCCGGGGTCGTGGCAGCGTCTTGGTGAGCCTATGCATGAGGTGTGAGCCGGCAAGGACAACGGCAACGAGAATGCCTATCGAGGCGAGGTAGAGATTGCGCTCGCTCAGCAAGTCGTTTCGCGGAATGATGGTGGTAGGAAGTATCTGAAGAACAAACCATCCGATGCCGAACGAGAGGAGCGGGAGACGTCGAACCGCAAGCAAGGCGGCGGCAGCCAATCCGCCGAGAAGCAAGAGCTCGAGAGGCAGCGGCCACTGGAACAACGAGTGAATTAACGGGAG
>Ga0209048_10002969_pt1 | contig 16617 bp, 18 predicted proteins | sample FrelakmetCRP12CR_FD_187146 | JGI IMG/M metagenome (GOLD analysis project Ga0209048, IMG submission 187146) | Freshwater lake sediment microbial communities from the University of Notre Dame, USA, for methane emissions studies - CRP12 CR (SPAdes)... | ecosystem: Environmental > Aquatic >... | reverse complement strand
GTTTATGGAAGTAGTTCTTTACCTACGTTAACTACAGGAACTATATCTGCGACAGGTAATAGTATAGTATCTGGAACATTAACTGTTTATGGAAGCAGCTCTTTACCTTCTTTGACTGCTGGAACCTTGTCTGTAACTGGTAATAGTGTTTTAACTGGAAGTTTAACAGTTTATGGAAGTAGTTCTTTACCTTCTTTGACTGCTGGAACTTTATCCATAACTGGTGGAAGTTTAGCTATTCCTACATTAACAGCAGGAACTTTATCAGTAACTGGTAATGCTACTCTATCTAGTGTACTGAATGTGAGTGGAAATGCAAATATAAATGGAATATTAAAAGCAGGAACATTGAATGTAACAGGTAATAGTGTTTTGAGTGGAACTTTAAACATTTCTGGAAATACAGTTCTAGCCGGTACTATTAGTAGCACTACTTATGGCGCAGGAGTTCTTTCATTCAATGCTACTGGTAGTGTAGTTTCATTATCAGATATGGGAGTAATTAATACTGGTACTCTTGCATCCGCAAGTTGGTACTCTATGTGTTATGGAAATGGAAGAATTGTTGCAGTTACATCAGGAACAGCTTCATCATATTCAATAGATGGTGGATTAACTTGGACAGCAGGTGGAACTATGCCTGGTAATGCTCAAACTTGGATTGGTATAACCTATGGGAATGGAAGATTTGTTGCAGTTGCTTATAGTTCTACAGCTACAGCATATTCAACTAATGGTGGAGTAAGTTGGACAGCTGGTGGGGCTCTTCCATCATTAGCTTGGTCGAGTGTAGCCTATGGAAATGGAAAATTTGTTGCAACCAATAGTACTTCAGGTACTACAGCTGCATATTCAACAGATGGTACCTCCTGGTCATCTTCTACTCTTCCGTCAACACAAGTTTGGAGTACAGTTAAGTTTGCGAATGGAAGGTTTATTACAGTTGGTTTTACTAGTACGGCTTCAGCGTATTCTCTTGATGGAGTAAGTTGGACAGCTGGTGGGGCTATGCCATCAAGTGGAGCTTGGATGTGTGTTTCTTATGGTGCTGATTCTATGGGTAATGGAAGATTTATTGCAACTGCATCTAACTCAGGTACAAGTGTAGCATATTCAACAGATGGTACATCTTGGTCAGCAGGAGGTTCTCTTCCAGCAGCTTCAACTTGGGGAGTTCCAGCCTATGGAAGTGGAAGGTTTGTAATTCTTAGTTATGATAGTGCTAAAGCTGCATATTCAACAGATGGTGGTGCATCCTGGACATCATTTGCTGTTACTTCTGCCTCTTGGTCTGCGAATGCAATAGTTTACGCAACAAATGGAAGATTTGTTTGGGGATCAAGTTCTACAACAGTTTCGTACTCAAACCCAACTCCTATTGTTTCAGATTCAAATGGTCCAGCACATGGTATGCAAGTTATTACATCAACATCAATTTTTACTGCACCAGTTTCTGGAGTATATAAAGTTCTTCTTATAGGAGGAGGCGGAGGCGGAGGTGCTGGGGGTATAGGATATGCTGGAGGATTGAATGATGGCGGAGGAGGTGGGGGTGGAGGTGCTTCTGGAGGATCTATATTTGCACTTGCAACTTTTGTTGCAGGAACTGGATATTCAGTTACTATAGGAACAAGTGGGGCTGGTGGAGCTGGTGGTGGATATCATAGTGGAGGTTCTGGTGGTAATACCACCATGATTGGTGTATCTGCTACAGGATATGGTGGTGGTGGTGGAGTTTATGGAACTAATGCAGACGGACAAGGTAGTCCTGGTGCTGGAGGGGCTGGTGGTTCATTTTATATAGTTCCTTTAGGTGGAGCTTCTGGTGGAATTGGAAGTGCTGGACAAAATACTTTTTGGATGATGGATAATGTTGGTAATGTTCAAGGATATGGTGGTACAGGTGGTACAGGAAGTACTGGCGACGGTTATGGTGGGGGTGGGGGTGGTGGGGGTTGGGGTTTATTCTGGACAGGTGGAACAGGTGGAAACTCTAATACAGCTGGTACTAACGGATTAGGATATGGTTGTGGGGGTGGTGGAGGTGGAGGTGGAGTCCCGGGCGGAGGTGCAGGTGGTAGTGGTGGAAATGGTATGCCTGGAGTAGTTATTATAACATGGTAAAAATAATAGAAAAGGAGAAATAAAATAATGCCAGTAGTTTTGTCAAACCCAACAATAGTAACACAACAAGAAGTAGTAGCAAGTGGTGGTGCCTCAATAGGTTCTCTCATTATAGATATCGTTAATAAACATATCGATGTTAAAATCAATTATTTAGATTCAAATAAGAATATTCTAAAATTTGATGATTTCATTATTTCTGACACACCAGCAAGCCAAGGTTCTAAAACAGAAATAGTATCAGTTTCTGGTGGACAACTTATTCTCAGTCAAACACCAATTTCTTCTGTGTATATAGTAGGAATGAATCAATCAGAAGATTTCACTATAAGCGGGAATATCATTTCTTTTGTTGCACCAAAACCAGACGGAACACAATTGACTGCCACTTACAACTATCAGATTCCAGCTACGAATAATTTTTCTGTGCTTGCGGCTTGCAAAACTTCTGGTGATATTCTCTATAATGAAATTAAGAAAGCAGTATATACATCATTGATAAATATGAACTTATTGAATGGTACAATAACTTAAAAAGTAGATATATAAATAATTAGGTAGTAAATAACCTCTATTGTTCCTACCTAATTTCAAGAAGTTCAAAAACTTAATGCAAAAGGATTAATATGACTACGCAACTTAATTACACTTCCTTTGATTTTGCTACACTCAAGCAGAATCTCATAACTCAACTTCAAAATGATCCAGTATTACAGGATTACAATTTTGCTGGAAGTAACTTAAACACCTTCATAGAAATTGTATGTTCTGTTGGTGATTTATTGAATTTCTTTATAAATGCGATGTCTAATGAAGGATACATAGATAGTGCTAACTTATATTTTAACGTCAATAGAATAGCTAAATTACTTGGTTATCATCCACAAGGGCCACAGGCAGCTCAAGTAATAATCAATATGTCTACTGGTAACTTTACAATGGTACAAGATGGTGATTATTTTATTATTCCAGCTTTTTCTACTATGACAGCAACCTCTACCACACCTGATGGTAAACCAATCAAGTATTTAACTACTTCAGACTTATCATACATTGGGTTCAATGGTACTACTAATAATTTTAATCAAACTATTACACTAACACAAGGAATATTCATAAAAAATAGTACATCAGCTCAATATAGCGGAACTGGGTTACCTTTTCAAGTCTATCAATTGTCAGATACTATGGCGATTGAAAATTATCTCCAAGTATTTGTTGATGGAGTTCAATGGACATATGTAAATAATTTGTACACCAATTTAACCAGTACTTCTCAAGTATTCACAACTAGGTTTAATGAAAATCAGTTAGTGGAAGTTCAATTTGGTGATGGAATTTATGGTGCAGTACCAGATGTAGGAACTAACAATATTCAAATCAATTATATTCAAACATTAGCAGATCAAGGAATGATTGGTGCTAATCAATTAACTGGTTTTGATAATTCAATAGTAGTTATGGATGCGTTAACAAATTTGCCTAAGCAATATTAAAAAAGGATATAAAAAGAATGCCTATTATTTTAGATAGTATCAATCCACCAGTATTATTAACCTTGACAATATCTCAAACATCACCTTCTGATGGTGGGATGACGGCTATGGACACTACTACGGTAGCAAATTATGCACCATCTGCTCCTAATTCACAAGGAAGAATAGTTACCAATGAAGACCATCAAAGTGCATTATTGTCAGCTTTCAGCAATTATGTTCTAGATGTTGTTGCGTTAAACACAGACAATTATTCTACTATGACTGGAGTACCAGTCTCTGCCGGATCAAAATATTACAATAATGTGTATCTTTATATTCTTCCAAGATATAGTGATAACATAACAAACGTTTTGTCTCAAAATATCTTGAACTATTTGGAACAGTATAAGATGTCAACCATTACATATAACTTGATGCCTATCACTTACATATATTTTAATTTCAATATTTCTTTCAAATCTAGGGCTACATCAAGTTCAACATCTAATCAAGTTACTGCTGAAATAAATGCGGCGGTAACTAACTACTTCAATAGATTGAATAGAAATTTAGGTGAAGAAATTAAATATTCTGATATCTTATCAAGATTACAATCTATATCAGACGTTTCTAGTTTGACGTTGGCAGTTAGTTCAAGTCTTGATAACGCTTGGCACTATAGTAACGTTCAACTTGCTTGGAATCAATTTCCTAAGCTCAATAATAGCGCGTTAACAATTTCGTTCTCTGGCACAGGGGTGTAATTTGCTCAATCCAATAACAACAGGTTCACCATTCGTAGGATTTTTCAGCAATAATATGCCTGCGTTCATATTCAATAATTTCAATCCCTCTGATCTTGCTATTATACATGAATTCTATTCTAATTTAGAAATCATATTTGATAATATCTATCAGAGCATATTGACATTCAATACACAATTAAATCCTTTTACTGCCCAAATTCAATACCTATATAGAATTGCTAATGAACTTGGTTGTGATAATATAGAAGATTTAACTATCTACTTGAATACAGATGGAACAGTTAATACCTCTTTGGTAGATCCAACAGTATTTGATTATTCATTAAAGAGACAAAGAACAGTAATTGCTAACGCAGTAACCGTCAATCTTTTGAAAGGTACAACAGAAAGTATTCAAAGAATGTTATGGGGATATGGTCTTGATATCGCCATACAAGAATTATGGACTTCAGATTTCAAAAACTATTTCGCAGTAACAAATGAACTTATAACCAAGTATGGAAATCCAATGACAGGTTCCGTATCTGGTGCTGTATATAATGAACAATCATATGATTTATTGGCAGAATTATCAACCAATCTAGATAATACTTCTGGTAACTTAATATCTCTTTATCAGTTTGAAGAGAATATTTATGGTTACAGATATCTGTTAGCAAATGATTACACAGGAAATTACAAACACCTATATTACAAAACAAATGCGGAACCAGTAAATCTTGATATACTCGGATATACCACACCAACTTTTACAAGAGGTTCTTCTGGTAACAATGATAATGGTAACGTGCGAGCTCCTAATAATGCCAGGTACAATGGTTCCGGACATGGAATAATCATTGAAGAAGCCACAACTAATATGATGACCTCTGGTGGTGTTGGTTTTGTTACTGGGTGGACATCAAACACTTCAGTTACAACAACAACTAGTGGCAATCAACCTAATCCATTTGGTGGAAATGATGCAGTAAGTATACAGTGCTCTGGTGGAGCCGCAACTTTAAAATATTACTTTGATCAAGGAGTAAGTACAAATGGTCAACCATACGCTTCTTCTATGTGGGTTAAGTTACTATCAGGAACTTTAGTTCTAAAAGATAACTTAGGCACTACTCAAACTATCACCTCTGGTGCATGGACACAAGTAGAATTAAAAGGTACAGGAAGTACAGGTGTACATATTCAGTTACAATTCTGCACAGTATCAAGTTCAGATATCATAAATTGTGTTGCTTGGCATCCACAAATAGAAAATAAAGCATTTGCTACTAGATATCAATATCCAGCTCTTGGAACTAGAGCTGCTGAATTATTAACACTACCTACAACTATATGGAGTACAACATCAAGTTGGTCTGTTAAAAAGTATTATGTCCCAACAGACGCAATATATACAGGAAACTTACGTTATTTATTCTACTATTATACTGACGTAAATAATTACGCTAGATTATACCATACTACCACAGGCACCATAAGATTAGAAATGAAGGCAAGTGGTGTTTTGTATGCCATTGAATCATCTGCGATAGTTCAATCAGGAGTAGCTTTACATATTGTAGCTACCTGTTCAGCTTCAGTTTTAAAACTATATATCAATGGTCAAAGTGTGAATATTGGTATCAGTATTTACCCAATGATTGGAAATTTGAATAATCTTACATTGGGCTGTTCTACTACAGGAAATCAATGTAATGGTGTGATATATGATGTAGAATTTTTCAATGTATCATTAACTTCTGATCAGGTCTTGGCTAGTTACAATTTGGTAGGTGACCCAAGAATTAAATCATATACAACCTACATGTTGAGATTTTATTCAACATTAAATTTTGAAAGTAATGTAACCAAAGCTTCTACGTGGTATGATTTTGGTTTGCCTACTACAGCTTCTGTAGATTCTTTTAGATTACATAAGGATAAGATATTCCTAAGAACTTCAGATAATAACTTGGTAGTGTACAATTACGCTTTAGATGATTACACACAATCAGCAATTTACACTATCACTACTAAGAATTGTTACTTTTTTGATTTTATAGAAGATGAAAATAGTGTTCTTCTTGATAGAGGTTCATTTGTTGAAGTAAGAGATATTGATACTTATCAACAATTATCTATGCCTTTAACCAAATCAGTTAGTGGTGATACTACAGTTCTAACTGTCAAAAAAGAAGGTGTAGAGGGAGTTCAAACCCTTATTGTAACAGCAGCAAATAATGCGTATGTTGTTTTCAATAATAACACTACCTATACTATTTCGGCTTCAGCGTATAATATAGCATTAGGAGCTAATTATAGTCCAACGTATGGAATGTTTTATGCTGCGGATGATAACATTATCAGGTTCAAGTTTAATACTTCAAACAATCATCTAGAATCTGACTTCATGTTCTTTGATAGTTCTGAAAATTTGACAATTTCAACTTCTACTATTGGAACAAGTGGATACTCTGGAATACAAGATACACAACAGTACTACACCAAAGTATTGATTGCGGATGCTACAAGTTTTGGTATATATGATCTAACTACTAGAGCGTTAACAACGTATTCGTATCCTTCTTCTGGATATCAATACAGTCAAATATTTCAAACAGATAAGTTCTATATTCAAAGAAAGAAATCTGGGGCATTAACTACCATGTCCAAGATTGTAGGTTTCAACTCTTTTTACACAAACATTTATAAGAGTCATTATTTCAATGTTAATATAAATCAATCTACAACAACTATTCAATCTGTTGGTATAACATTGGCGACAATGAGTAACTTTATAACAAAGGTTATTTCTTTCTTGAAACCAATTCATACAATGATACTAAATATCGTTGCTTTGCTTCCTAGTATTATTATGTATGAGAAATTGAAATTTAGTGATGCAAATACGTTGGTCAGTATGGCTTCTGGTGGTCCTACAGAAACTTTGGGAATAACTGGTTTATTTAATGGAGTACACCCATGGAAGAGTTCAACCAAAGCTCAACCTTTGACTTTTAGTTGCAATGGTACTGCTGGAAATCCATTGCTCTATTATACCAAAACAAACTTTAACTTTGGACCTACTACAGCAAATACTGATTTGGATAATTTGGTTCTTAATAATACAACATTACCACCACAATAAGAAAGGTGTTTATAAATGATACTTCAAGAAGGACTGCAGAGACCTAAAGGAAAGATTTTCCTACAATATTTCAAGAATGGAAAATTAATTTTTGAACATACTCAAACCAATATGGTGACCAATAGTGGATTGTTGGTTATAGCAGGATTGATATCATCTTCATACAACTTATATCAAATAACTCAATTTGGTTTTGGTACTGGTTCGGCTCCTGTACAAGCTACAGATACAGCTTTAACTGGGCCAAACTATAGAATAAAAGGTTTGAATTTAGCAGGCACAACAATTTATGGTTCTTCAAGTTCCAGGTTAGCTTTTTCCGTTGATTTTACTGCAGATATTGCTGGTAAAAATTTGGTGGGCACCAATCCATGGCCTGCTACATCAACTATTACCATAAATGAATTTGGTTTATTTTCTGTTAACAATACAATGTTCAATCATTTGGTTTGGACAGGTCCAACATTAACTTTGGGATTAGGTGTTTCATTGAGTGGTTATTTTCAAATAGACGTATTGACACTATAAAAATATAAGAAGGGTATAAAAATGGCAAATATTTTAACAAGTACTACAATACAACCTGTTTCTGGTGGAGATTATGTTATAGGTGACGGTTCTATGAACATATCCGCATCAAATGCGGCTAATAGAACAGCTATCCAATTACAGGCAATGATGGTACAAATACAAGCTCATCATAATGGAAACTTAACACATGATGGAAACTTTACTGTAAATGGTTATGTCGCAGCAACAATTACTGGTACCGCTGTTACTGGAATTTCCACTACAAATGGAAATGGTGTCGTTGGATCTTCTGCAAGCGGCCATGGTGTTTATGGTTTATGTAATAGTGGACATGCTGTATTTGGTTCTTCAACATTCCAATATGGTGTAGCAGGATATTCTGCATCAAATATCGGAATTTATGGAAATTCAGGAATAAGTTATGGAGTATATGGTATATCTGCATCAAGTTATGGAGTGTATGGTTCTTCCACAGGTAGTTATGGAGTTGTAGGATTTTCTGCAAATAGTGCAGGAACAGTAGGATTATCTACAAATAGCGTAGGAATACAAGGTTCTTCTTCAACAAGTTATGGAGTGTATGGAATATCAGGAAGTAATATAGGAATATATGGTTCTGCTTTTGCAAGTGCAGGTGTTTATGGAATTTCATATTCAACAAATGGAGTACAAGGTGTTTCCACAACTGCTGCAGGTGTTTATGGTTCTTCTCCAACAAATGGAGTACAAGGTGTTTCAACTGGAGGTTGGGGAGTTTATGGTCTTTCTACTGGTAGTGTTGGTGTCTTAGGAAGTTCAGCTTCTTCTTATGGTGTACAAGGAACATCAACAGTTAGTTATGGTGTACAAGGACAATCTGCAAGTAGCATAGGAATTTATGGTTCATCTTATGCAAGCTATGGAGTTTATGGAACTTCTTTAAATAGTCACGGAGTTGTAGGTTTTTCTGCAAGTTATCGTGGAGTATTTGGTTCTTCAACAGATAATGTGGGTGTTTATGGTTCATCTGTAAATAATCACGGAGTTGTAGGTATCACAGCAGTATCCCTTAATCTTAATGATCATGATGCTGGTGCTGGCGTATATGCTGGATATTTTTCTGGTGGTGGTGGTATATTTGTCAATGGAAGTTGTCAGATTACAGGTGCTCTTACAAAAGGTAGTGGTACCTTCTTAATAGACCATCCTTCAGATCCAGAAAATATGTACTTGAGACATTCATTCGTTGAATCTCCTGATATGAAAAATATTTATGATGATGTTGTAACGTTAGATGAAACAGGTAAGAAGAGTATAAATCTTCCAAGTTGGTTTAGTGATTTGAATGATACATTCAGATATCAATTGACTGCAATAGGAAAACAAGAAACACCTTATATTCTTCAAGAAATAAATGAAAATATGTTCATAATTGCAGGTGATCCTAATGCAAAAGTTTCTTGGCAGGTAACTGGTGTAAGAAAAGATGCCTTTGCTAAAGCTAACCCAGTTTATGTTGAAGATTATAAGAGTGAAAAAGAAAAAGGAAAATATTTACATCCAACAGCATTTGGAAAATCAGAAGATTTAGCAATACATAAAAGTTAAGTTGGCCTATAAATAGTGATATAGGAGGAGTAAAATTATGGAGGAGCTATTAAAACAATACTGGGAAAGCCAGGCCAAGTTAGGTCTGGACGGAGTTGTATCAGGTAATAGTGATTTTCAATGGCAAGTAACAGTAAATTATTTGTTAAGACATCTAGATTTTGATGATAAGAAAATCTTAGATGCTGGTTGTGGAGTAGGGAGATTAATTCCTACATTTATCTTATTTTCAGAACCAACAGAAGTAGTAGGACTAGATTGGTCTGAAGGAATGTTAGAAGCTGCAAAACTTACATTCAAAGATAAAGAAAATATTTCTTTCATTCAAGCTCCGATGTACTCAATTCCAAAAGAAGATAAGTATTTTGATATGACAGTAGCTTTCACCTCACTATGTCATATCATGGATGATAAGTTTCAGGATACTTTGAATGAACTATCCAGAGTTACCAAAAAAGAAATTGTTATAGTAGACCCAACTAGATGTACAGAAAAATTGTTCATTCAAAAGTCATACATGTCAATTAGGAATTATCTATACGATTACAAAATTCCTAATTTTGTTATGAGATACTTTAATGAATATGTATTTGGAGAAGCTAATAATCCAGATTCATTGAGAACGTTTATGTACTTTACTCGTTTGGAGGCACAGTAATATATGAAACTAGCCCTCATTATAGAAGGCGGAATTGGGGATATGATCGGATATTCAGTACTATTCCGCAACCTTAGAAAACAAGGACATGAACTTCATGTAAGTTGTGCATTTCCAGAAATTTTTCAAGGAAATCCAAATTTAACTTCTTTGGATGGATTCAATTATGAAACTTGGTATGAACAAGTTGCTATGAAGTGTGATAAAATAATCAGAAAAGATTTTTATCGTGAAAATAGTGTAGCTAAAATGAACAAACATTTTACAGAAGTGATGTGTGAAATGTATGGAGTAGATCATGATAGTGTTTATCCTGATTACTTTATAACAAAGAAAGAGGATGAAGAAGCTAAAAGTATTCTATCAAACTTCAAGAAACCAACTATCTTGATGCAAACATATGCAAACACGAATCCTAAAGATGGTAGTTTTCAAAATTGTAATAAGAATTGGCCTATCAATTATGTGAATGGTTTTACTAAAATAGCATACAAGAAATATGATATTCTTCATATTTGTATGCCTAATGAATTTGCGGCAGATCATTCTTGGCCTATAAAAGGTTTGAGTATGAGACAAATCATAGCTTTATTGAAAAATGTGGATACTTTCGTTGGTATAGATAGTTTCTTAAATCACGCTTCTGCAATATTTAAGAAAGAAGGAGTAGTTCTATTTGGAAAAACTCCTCAAGTAGTATTCAGTTATCCGCACAATAAATATATACAGAAAGATTTATGCAAGAAACAACCATGTGGAAGACCGGATGGTTCACTATTTGATTTTGTTGCAGTAAAAGATAAAAAGGGCGAACATACTAATTGGGTCTGTCCCGATTTTAGATGTATGAATATTTCTGGAGCAGAAGTTTTGGCTTCAATAAAAGTATAGGGGGAGTTGAATTATGAGAATATCATTAGCAAGATTAGAAAACGCAGTACCAGCATTAAAACAGATTGTATCATGTGATAAATTGAAAGCTAAAATTTCTTTCCGTCTATCATATATGATAGATTCCGTTGAACCAGCATTAAAAAATTATGGTGAAAAGAAATTGAATTTGTATAAAAAATATGGTGAAGAACAAGACGGAAATATTACAATAAAGCCTGAAGTTATAGATACATTTCAAAAAGAATTGAGTGATCTTATGAATGAGGAAGCAAACATTTTCTTACCTGGTATTTCACCAGAAGATATTGAAGAAGTAGAAATTTCCGCAGAAAAGATTGGCACTATAAAAGATTGGTTATTCGGGGCAGAAAGAAAGGACTAATATGAAATGAAACCATTACTCAAAGATATGTCACCAAATCTTCAATTGAAATTTGCTGCTTTCTCTGCCAAAATGGCCGAAGCTGGCATTCCTTTTATGTTAACTTGTGTAATAAGACTTCCAATAGAACAAGTGGCATTGTACGCACAAGGTAGGGAAAGTTTGGATGATGTAAATACAAAAAGAGCAGCAGCTGGAATGTACCTTTTTAAAACTGATGCTGAAAACGCTTTCATAGTCACAAAAACTTTGAATAGTCCTCATTTTCCAGACCCAGTTACTGGTAAAAGTCATGCCTATGATATAGCAATTCTAAAAGGGGATGGGAAGACTCCAACTTGGGATTCAAAATGGTTAGATGACAAAACCAATATTCCTTCTTATTTAGAAGCTGCAAGAATTGGTAAATTGATTGGATTGAATCCAGGCGGTTTGTGGACTGGTAATTTCCAAGATTGGCCACACTATCAGGAAGTAACAGTTACTTGAAAATATAAATATACATAAGTAGTAATGTATTATTTTTATGAAAAGGAAAATAAATGAAGAAAAAAGATGAAGAATGTCCATATCCTGATTGCCCAGCAAATGATCTTGGTAACTCTTTAGAAGAAGTAAAACGTACTCTTTCTTCACTTTCTTCTCAATTAGAAGATATCAAAACAACACAGAATAAGTTGATTGATTTCTTTTCTGATTATAAGGTTCTTCTTCATGAAATCAAAACGATTAATGAAGATTTATCTAAATTAGAAGCTGAAAATAAAGGAGCACATGAAATTTTCTTCAGAGAATTGAAAGAATTAGGAGATATTAAGCTTGCTATATCTGAATTTAAAGAATTCAAAATCAGTAATGAAGCAGATTTAACGGTTATAAATAAAAAAATTGATAAAAAGGTTGATACAGACGATTTTAAAGAAAATAAGAATTGGATATGGAGTTTAGTTACTTCAATTGTAACTTTACTTATAAGTTATCTGTTATTTGGTGGTGGCACTCACTTAGTAAAATAGATATAAATAATTAGAGAAGGAAAAAGGAGAGAAAACATATGAAAACAATTATCACAGTACTTGTAACACTATTATTGATTATGTCGTTGGGTTGTGCAGGAACATTGAAATGGATTTCTGATAATGAATCAAATTTACAATTAGCTGTTGATGTAGCTGTTGCAGCTGTTGTAGATGCACATCCAGCAGATGCCGCTATTATCGGTAAGATTGCAACCGCAGTTATTACTGATATAAATGCTGCACAAAATGTTACTGTAGCATCATTGAATAAATTCGTTGTTGATCAGATAAGTATTCCTAATTTGACAGCAACAGATAAAGTTATATTAGCCGCTTTGTTAGACAAATTGGATGGTAATTTAACTGCCTATTTCCAAAAGCAGGGTATTACAGATGCGGCAAAGCAAGTTGTTGTAGTGAAAGATATCGCCAATATGATACTTCAATCATTAGGTTCACCAAAAATGGCGGCACATTTGAATCACAAATAAGGAGGATAGTATATGGATAAAGATACAGTAGATAAAATTGTGACAGAAGTAAAACAGGTAGCAGAAGTGGCATCTGCAGTAGATCCAAAAGATGCAGCTTTAATTGCTAAAGTTGCCCCAGTGGCAGACGCAGTTGAAGCAATTGCTACTACAAAAAATTGGTGGGAGTCAAAAACTATCTGGGGCGTAATTATCATGGCCGCATCTCCAGTAATCAACAAAGTTTTACACATAACTTTGACTGAAGACACACAAAATACTTTAGTTACTCAGATTGTTGATATTATTCAACATCTTGAATTAGCTATTGGTGGTGGTGTTGCAATCTATGGTCGTGTTAAAGCCGCAGGCCCAATAAAATAAAAATGCAATTAGTTAAACCGATAGTAGGACAAGACTACGATGCTGGATATATAGGGTTTTGTAAGACCCGAGCAACCGGCATCGTAGCAGCTTTTTCTAATCTAATAACCTGGTTTGAAACACAAGAAGAGGATGACAAGTTTCAACAAGCATTAGGAGAAGATTCAAAAGATGCACCAAGTCATGTAATTACTGTAATTTCTAAGACTGAGTGTATCGAAGCTTATATTGGTGGAGTACAAATTAGTCCTTTATCTAAGTATCTAGGTGACCCAAAAGTTGAGATGGTCTTTAGGAAACCAGTAGATATGTCTCCAGTTGATTCAGATTTGATTATTGCTGGAGCTAGAAGTATTTTAGGTAAACCATACAACTATTTAGGACTATTTGGTCGTGCTTTCTTGATTGCTACCAGGTTAGATAAAATTGCATGGTATAATAAGCAACCATTACTTATCAATTTATTTCATGAATCTTATTATTGTTCAGCAGCCGCAAGTCATGCATTGAAAAATGATAAAAAGTACGAAGTTTATCCACTTTTTCAAAAGTTTAATGAAAGCAAAATTACACCCGCACTATTGTACGGGAATGGTCCATTCAAACCATTGACATTTGGTTTACGTAAATAATATAAATATTAACAAAAAGGAGTAACAAAAAATGGCAATTACCCAAGCAATGTGCAATACTTTCAAAGTAGATATTTTGAATACAAACTATCTATCAGGTGACGCGTACTGGATGGCCTTGTATACATCATCTGCAACTCTAAGCTCTGCAACAACTGCATATACTTCAGCAAACGAAGTGGCAGTAGGTGGAAACTACATAAATTATGGAGCAGTTATGTCAGGTATTGGTACAGGTCTTTCATCTAACACTGCATGGCTTAGTTGGTCAAACCAAACTTGGTCAGCTTCAACCATTACAGCTGCAGGCGCTCTTATCTATAACCACTCAAGAGCAGGCTTAAACGCAGTGGTTGTTATAAGCTTTGGTGGTACATATTCAAGTTCTGGCGGTGCATTTACTGTTCAGTTCCCTGCGACAGGTGCTACAGCTATTATTACAATAACCTAAGGAGAATTAATTTATGCCAGCACAGGTAATATCATCATCATATGGAGATGGTCCTACACTTACAGCCGCAGCCGCTGCTTCGTGTGTTCCAACTTATGTTCCAACAACCCTACCAGCAGGTTATTGGCAGATTGGTCGTATTTGGAGAATTACAGCCTCAGGACGTATATCTACAGCGGCATCTACCCCAGGTACTGCACGTTGGGACTTAAGACTTGGAGGTACTGCTGTATTTGATTCTTTAGCAATACCTCTTATCGTTTCAATGACAACAGTTCCTTGGTGGTTAGAAGTTCTTATAACTTGTAGATCAGTTGGATCTTCTACCTCTGCCACCCTAATGGGTCAAGGTTATTGGCTTTCAAATGCCGGTGTGAATACACCCGCCCCAGCAACTGGTCCAGGCCCTGGTGGTAACACTTTACCATTCAACGCAACTCCTGTTGTAGGTGGCGGTTTTAACTCTCAATCAGCTTTGACATTAGACTTTTTCTTTACTCAGACCGTTGGAACAGGTTCTATGACAATGCATCAGTTCATGATTGAACAATTGACCCCATAAAAAAATATGCCAGTAATCATATATGTTCCACCAGGAGTTCCTGATTTAGTAATTCAAGGGGAGCAAATGAGAAACTTTGCTCTTTATAGTGGAATATTTTGTGCTCCTGCCCCACCTGAGCTTACTCAATTAATTGAAGGATCGGTAGATCCTGCAATTATGTATACAGAAGTAATGCCAGGTGAACATAATTATTTGATGAATATAGGGTCATATCCAGTACCTAGTGTAGAGATACTTTGTGCAAATTTTTTCAGCTTAGATTTAGTTTGCACTCCATGTGGTGCTAACGTTCCTACCGCAATGGATTGCACAATTATAGATTCATGCCTTGAAGCTTCAGCACAATGGCAAATTATTGGAACCACAGTTGATGCAAGTGGTAATGCTCTTGGTAATTGCCGTGTTGTTGTAATGGAAACTGGTAGAATAAATCAGACCGGTACTCCCGTTGTGAATGAAGGTTTATCAAATGGAAGCGGAAATTATACAATAACCGTTCCTTATTATACCTCCTACCAAGTATTTGCCTATTTACCAGGTTCTCCTGATGTTGTAGGATCTACGGTAAATGTCGTTACTCCAACTTCACCTGGGTAATTAAAATATGGCAATCACCCTCGGAAACCATTTCGTTCAGGAATCAGCCTCATCAGTTAATTCATATACTACAACTTCCAATCTAAATGGGTCAGGAGCAACACTACTAATTATCATCGCTTACTGGTTGAGTGCAAAAACCGGTAATCCTACTGTAACAGATAGTTCAAACAACACATATCAAAAACTTACAACCTACGGCACAGGAGGCACTTCTGGACAAGGTGCGATATATTATTGTTTGAATCCAACTGTTACAGCAAGTATGACCGCCAAAATAACTGGTAATGGAACTGATGCTGATTTCTGGATGTTAAATATGATTGCATTTAATGGTGTTGGTAGTTATCAAGCAGCAGCCATTACAGGATTTGAAGTAGACGGCTCAAGTCAGAACAATCAAGTTGGGAGCTTAACCCCAAACGTAACTGGTGCGCTTTTTATAACAGGTGTTAATGGATATGAAAACAATGGTGGTACATTTACAATTACATTAAGTTTTTCTACTATTGATACTCTTGCCGGTGGTTCAATGAACTACCAAAGTGCATATTTAATTGGTACGGATACAACTTCTAAGAATCCAACATGGACAACAGGTAATGATTATTATAGCGCTTCTACTATGGCAATATTTCTTCCTGGTTCACCTATTACTGGATTATTGATTTATTTGAAAAGAGGTGAAGTTTAATGTCAATCAATACTATCAAATTAGTTGATCCTACCAAAGCACCGTTTAGTGGAGCAGTTCCTAATCGGTTTACCGGAACCTCTGCTACTGCTACTATCAATAATGTTGGAGTTGGAATTGGAATTGCAGTAACTAACATTCCTGCTACTGCTACTATCAATAATGTTGGTGTAGGTATTGGAATTGCAGTAACTAATATACCTGCAACTGCAACAATCAATAATGTTGGTGTAGGTATTGGAATTGCAGTAACTAAT
>Ga0209048_10002968_pt1 | contig 16624 bp, 10 predicted proteins | sample FrelakmetCRP12CR_FD_187146 | JGI IMG/M metagenome (GOLD analysis project Ga0209048, IMG submission 187146) | Freshwater lake sediment microbial communities from the University of Notre Dame, USA, for methane emissions studies - CRP12 CR (SPAdes)... | ecosystem: Environmental > Aquatic >... | reverse complement strand
CGAATAGCTCATCACTCCATAGATGCCTAGCGCGGCCAGCACCACCGCCAGTCCCGCAAAACTCGAGAGCAACCACAGTTCGAACCGCGGTTGCGCATTCAAGTCGTCGATCGCCTGGTCCAGCGTAACCACTTCCGAGATGGGAACATTCTTGTCGATCGTGGCCACGGTATTCTTAATGTCGTTTACCGGAATTGCAGGATCGCCCGTGGTGCGCGCCACCAGCGTGATGTATTCAAAGTGCCCGGAAGGTTCCCGCAAATAATCGCGGCTCTGCAGCACGGGAACATACATCTCCGGCCGCGGAGCACCGGCCCATTCGTCCTGCTTGATGTCTGGGGCCACGCCGACGACGGTCAGCCACGCCGGATTCTTCTTTGGATCGTCGAGGGTGATTCGCTTGCCAATTGGATCTTCGCCGGGCCAGTACCTCCTCGCCAGGCGGTTGTTGACGATCACCACCCCAGGAGCATTCAGGTTGTCGTTCTCCGTTACATCGCGGCCGCGCAGCAGAGAAATCCCCATCGTCCGAAAATAGCCGGGGAAGACCGCACGATACACGGCGTTCGGAGACTCGCCCGGCTTAGAGAGCGGGCGTCCCTCGAGTTCAAACGTATATCCCCAGGTGTCGCCTGCCAGCGGCACGTGATTGATGGCGCTGACGGACTCGACTCCGGGTAGTCCTCCGACTCGCTGCAGAACCTGCTGGTAGAACGCGGCCCGCTTTTCGGGCTTGGCTTCTTCCGATCCGGCGACCGACACGACAGCGCTCAGCACGTGATGTGGCTGGAAGCCGGGATCGATCGCCCGCAGCGCCGAGAACGTTCGGATCATAAGCCCGGCACCGATCATCAGCAGGATGGCGAGCGCAAATTCCGACCCGACCAGGATGCTGCGCAAACGATTGCGACGAAAACTTTCTCCACTGCCTCTGCCGGTTTCCTGCAAGGCGTCCCGCAGGTGAACATCGCCCGCCTGCATTGCCGGCACGATGCCAAAGATAATTCCCGTGAGTAGCGACAATAGCGCGGTGAACAGCAGCACGCGCCAATCCAGCCCAATGGCGTCAACCCGCGGAATCGATGTCGGCAGCGATCGCACCAGCGCGCGAAGTCCCCAGAATGCCATCAGCAAACCAGCCGCGCCTCCCATCAGCGCCAGCAATAGGCTTTCCGTGAGGAACTGCCGCGTGACCCGCCAGCGCTCCGCGCCCAGCGCCGCCCTGATCGCGATCTCTTTCTGTCGCGCCGCCCCGCGCGCCATCAGCAGGTGCGCGACATTAGCGCAGGCGATCAACAGCACGAAGCTCACCGCGGCCAGCAACACCAGCATCGCCGGGCGGACATCGCCTACAACTTTCTCTTTCAACAATTGCACCGTGACGTTGCGATTGGTGCCGGGGAATTGCTGTTCCAGCCGTCCCGTGATGGTCGCCATCTCTGAGTGCGCTTCACCCACGCTAACACTAGGTTTTAGGCGGGCAAACACGCGCAAGCTACTGCCTCCGCGACTGGCCGCGCGCTCGCCCAGCGCCAGCGGAGCGAACATCTCCGCCTTGGTCACCCAGAATGGCGCGAAGTGAAAGCTCCTCGGCATTACTCCGACCACGGTGTAATGCTCGCCCTGCAGAGTGATCGATCTGCCCACAACCGCTGTATCGCCGCCGAATACGCGCTGCCACATTCCGTAGCCGAGTATGACCTCGTGCTCCTTGCCCACTTCGTCCTCGTCGGCAAGGAAGAACCGTCCCAGCAGCGGCTGCACGCCGAGCATGGGAAATACGTTTGCGCTCACCTGCAGTCCGATGACCGATTCAGGCTGTCCTGTTCCACTCAGGTTGGGAGTCCAGGCTTCAGCTATACCCATCGCTTCGAACGAATGGTTCTGACTGCGCCAGTCGAGATAGTTCGCCGGAGCAACCGGGTGGTCACCGTCGTGCAGAATCGTCACCAACCGGTCCGAATCCTTATAGGGCAGTGGGCGCAGCAACACCGCGTTCACCACGCTGAAGATCGCGGTATTGGCGCCTATTCCCAGCGCGATGGTCAGCACCACCACCAACGTGAAGGCCGGCGACTTCACAAGTTGCCGCAGCGCGTAGCGAATATCCTGGATCATGCGGACCTCAATACCTAAGTTGTGAAGCGCGCTCTCGGACGGGCTCCGTGGTTAGTACATGCAAGAGCTTCGCCAATTGCAACCCATACAATTCAACGACATGCGAGGTTCTCTCAGCCCTGGTTCGTCCGCCTGTAGTCTGCTGCGTCCGGCCGTGGACAGAGCTGGGCGCCGCTTCTCGGCCTCCGCCCAACCGGCGACGCTGCGACGCCTTGCGTTTCACGTACAATTTAGGGTTTGCTTGGTGTTCGAATCGTTGTCTGGAGACGAGTCATGTACAAATTCGTTCTTACCGCCCTACTCCTTACCTTGCTACCTGTCCTTCTGTTCGCGCAGGCCAACAACCCGCCCGCCGGCGCTTTGCCGCCCGTTCCCAAGGTCGCGGGGCTGCCACCCGCCGCACAGCAGGCGATGGCCGCGGTTGATGCGGAGAAAATCCGCGCCCACGTGAAGTTCCTGGCAAGCGATTTGCTGGAGGGCCGGGGCACCGGCGCACGCGGGGGCGACATCGCCGCGGAATACATCGCTACGCAACTCGAATCGTACGGTCTAAAGCCTGCCGGCGATGGTGGCACCTACATGCAGAAAGTGCCCATGGTGGGCATTGCCACACAGGAAACGAGCACGTTCTCGCTTGATCCCGAGAAGGGCCAGCCGCTTGTTCTGCGCAATCATGCCGACTACGTCGCCATGGATGAAACAACTGCAACGCAAAGCGAGATTGATGCGCCCATCCTCTGGATGGGTTACGGCATTGACGCGCCGGAGTTCAACTGGAACGACTACAAGGATGTGGACGTGAAGGGCAAGGTCCTGCTGATGATGGTCAACGAGCCGCCGTCGGACGATCCGAAGTACTTTGGCGGCAAGGCGCTGACCTACTACGGGCGCTGGACCTATAAGTTCGAAGAGGCGGCGCGCATGGGCGCAGCGGGAGTAATGCTGATTCACAAGACCGACATGGCCAGCTATGGATGGGACGTGGTGCGCAATTCCTGGGGAGGCGAGCGCTCGTATCTGCGTGACGACCCGGCGCCCAAGTTGAAGCTGGCGTCCTGGATACAACTCGATGTCGCGCGCAAACTGGCGCAAGCCAGCGGCATGAACCTGGACGAGATGATGGCGGCGGCACAGAAGCCCGGCTTCAAGGCGGTCGCGCTGCCGGCAAGGGTGAAGGCCCACATCGAGAGCACGGTTCGGCCTTTCGACGTGAGCAACGTCCTCGCGAAGCTACCAGGATCCGATCCAAAGCTGAGGGAGCAGGCCGTATTTTTCAGCGCGCACTACGATCATCTCGGAATGGTGGCGGGTATGCCGGGCGACAACATCTATAACGGCGCGCAGGACAATGCCACGGGATGCGGCATCGTGCTGGAGATGGCGCGCGTGCTGGCCGCTGCAAAGATGCAGCCGAAACGGTCGTCTTATTTCGCATTCCTAACGGCGGAAGAACAAGGCCTGCGCGGCTCGGAATTTCTGGGCAAGCACCCGCCGGTGCCGACGAAGGAAATCTCTCTCGATCTGAATTATGACGACGTTCCGCCGCTGGGTGTGCCGCAGGAGGTCAACGTGACCGGCGCGGAGCGAACCACCTTCTATCCGGTCGTCGAGCGTACGGCGAAAGAGTTCGGTTTAGCGATTGTTCCCGACTCGCAACCCGGCGCGGGACATTACTACCGTTCCGACCACTTCAGCATGGCGCGCGCTGGTGTTCCGGCGTTTTCCATCGACGAAGGAAACAAATATGAGGGCCACGATCGCGAATGGGGTGTGCAGCAGGCGAAGGAGTTTGTCGCCAAGAACTATCATCAGCCCAGTGACGAGTATCGTCCGGACATGGATTTCCGCGGCGATGCGGTGATGGCGCGCTTCGGGATTGCCCTGGGATGGCTGGCCGCCAATCAGCCCGGCGAAGTAGGCTGGCAGCCGGGCGATGAGTTCGCGAAGGGGAGGCAGTAAGGCAGTACTTGGTAGTTAGTAGTTGGTCTGCACCGACGGAGGCACCGGCGGCGGATAGCTAATTACCAATTACCAATTACAGCTTATTGAATATGCTTCATACGGAAGGGCACTTCCACCACGGCTTCCAGGGCCACGGGTTCGCCGTTTTTGGTGCCGGGGCGAAAATGCCAGCGAGTAAGCGCGCGCGATGCCGTCTCATCGAGCCGCGGGTCCAGGCTGTTTAGAATCTTGACATCGTCGACGGTACCGTCTGCGCGGATAACGGCGTAGAGGGTGACTGTGCCCTCAACGTGGTCTCGCAGCACATCGGCGGGATAGGCCGGATCGACCTTGGTAGTGGCTACCGGAGCGGCGACCGCGCTCTTGTCGTCTGACTGCTTGAGCTCAGCAAAATGAATGATCCAGCTGCCCGTTGCCGAGGTAAGGTTCGGCATGTTCATGATCAGCTTGTAGTACTTCTTGCTGCCGAAGACCCGTTGTTCGACACTGCGGTCAGGATCTTCGGGCAGAGTAGTAGGCGGTGGCGGAGGCTGCCGGTCGCGGATGCTTGGCGCAGAGGGCCGCATGGCCGCTGCCAGTATGCGCTTGCGGGCCTCGTCGTCTGGGTTTGCAGCGGTCGCCGGGGATTTGGTTGGTGTGCCTGCAACTGCGGAAGTCGTGGCGCCAGGTGGCGGAGCGCCAACGGAAATGCCGGGAGGCAGTCCGTTGCCAGCGCCCTTGCCAGTGCCCGTACCAGAGCCGCTCACGTTGGGTGTTCCGGGGGCATCGGCTTTGCCACCCGGCGAGGCATGGAATTCCCCGCTGCGGTTCCCGCTGGGCGCGGTAATCGGGCCAGTCACCTCAACCGGGTTTAGTCCCAACGCAATCAACTGGCCCTGGCCTTTGGTGGGCGCGAGTCCCTGCAAACTGGGCGCAGGCCCGGGCGCAGCGCCGCCGGCATTCGCAGAGGCGCCACCCGTGGAGTTCGCCGCTGTCTTCGCCGCAGCGTCACCAACTCCGGCGGCGCGTTGCGCCGGAACCGGCAGCTTGGGCGCCGCAACTTGCGGTTCGAGTTGCGCCATGTTGATTTGCCCAGTCTTCAACTTCAACTGGTCGGCCGAGAGCGCAGGCTCGACCACCGACGGCTGCGCCAGCGTTGGCAACTGCGTCTTCGACTTCAGTTGCGAGAGGTCAGCGGTGGGCTCCACAACCGTAGGCTGGAATTCTTTCGGCACCAGCAGCTTTGGCTTGACCTGCGAGATGTCGGCTGCAGGACCGACCACCTGCGGGTCGAATTGTTGCACCTTCAGCTGCGACGCGGCACGAGAGGAAGCGGCAATCGGCTGGGCAGCGGGCACAGGCGTCCACGCCACGATGTTGGGCAAAGGCACATCCTGCTTCAGCTTGATCTTGGGTGGCGTGACGATGGTCTGGTGATTGTTGTCGGGCTGGGGCGGAACGGAGAGAATTTCCTGCTTCGCCAGCCTGGGCGCTCCCTTGCGCGGCTTCATCTTCTGCCGATTGCCGGTGTTGACCTCGGGCAGGTACTCGCTGACCGGGTAATACGCAAGCCTGGTGTTGTCGAACGGCGACTGAAGTTTCGGCCGGCGATTGAAGAAGGGAAGCGTACAGACCAGGTACACGAGTGCCACGAACGCGATGTGGCCGGCGTACGATTCGAAGAACCGTTTGGCATCAACTCCGGTGCGGATGAAATATCCGGGCCGGAGGGGAACAGGTTGGGCCGTGATTTCTACCGGTGGAGGCTGGCGACGAAGGACAAGATCACCAAAGTTGCGCAGGAACTGGCGATACCACGGTTCCAGTTCGCACAGAAGTACCGGCGGCTCGCACGCCGTATCAACGCGCTGAGGGCTGGCTACGGTACCGTTTGACATCATCCTCTACCGCTGGGGGTACTGGGATTATAACGGAAACCACGAGGCGACGCGGTTTGCCGGAGTTGCTCTTTCGAACCCGGCGACGGCATGCAATGATGGTAGACACAGGAGAGCTCATGATCCGCAGAGGTTTGGTGTTGGCAATGGTCGCCGTAGCGTTGATGTGCTTCATTCTCCCGTCGGCAGGCCCCGCCCAGGAGAAGAAGAAAGCTGACGAGATCTCCAACAACATCTCGGGCACATACTCCTTCATGCGCGATGGCGAGTTTGTGCAAGTGACGGTGGAAGACGGCCAGGTATCGGGTTATGTTTCCCGCTTCGGCAACACCGAGAGTGATAAAGACCAGTTCATCGACCAGTTCTTTGATAAGGCGTCGCTCAAAGGCGATCACCTCTCCTTCAGGACTAAGACCGTGCACGGGGTGTGGTACGAATTCGGCGGCGATGTGGCCACTACCGGAGGCAAGAAACCTAGCCAGGAAGGCTACCGGGTCATCAAGGGGACGCTGGTCGAGCACGCAGCCGACGCGAAAGGCAGCGACAAAGCGCGCCAGCGCCAGGCGGAGTTCAAATCATTTCCGTCCGATATGAGCCAACCGTGAAGGCCGGATTCCGGTCGGCAGACTTACCGCCTGGAGTCGCGTTCTGCTGTTTCTAGCTGGCCGTAGTCTTTCCGTTCACCGCGGACGACGGCGCCAGTTTTCCGGCAATGAATGCCACATGAGTGTCTTCCATGTGGGCAAGCTCGAGATAGAGATCCCGGAGAGGTCCTTTCACAGTAGTTCGAAACAGGTCTAGATAGAATTGCTGCGCGTTCTGTTCCGCGTGGAGCGCCACCCGCAAGGCACGTTCGCGGACGCTTGTTTTGTCGCGCTCGTTCTCGGACCCGAAGACGTCCCCACTTTCCAGTCGCGGGACCTCGATCATGTCGATGAGGTCTTCCTCCGTGAGAGAGCAACCGGAAGTGCCGTAACGCTCGGTGTACTTCTCCTGTAACTGGGAGCTGTGTTTCTTTTCTTCGGCGGCCATCTCCCAGAACACGCTGGCGATCTCCAGGGATTCACTGTCACGGAACTCGACAAACATCTCGCCAAAGCGATGGTACAACTCGGCATTGCGCTCCTCGATGAAGATGGCGACATGCAGCGCTTCCTGCGGGTTCAAGGAGGTGAAGGGCAACTTCACGGTGGCTCCGGGAGAATAGGTCTTGATGCCGGATTTTACAGGTATCGCAGGCAGGTTGGGCACACTACGACCAGAGATTTTGCGCGGGAGTTCCAAAACGGGAAATAACGGACGGATAGGAGCCAGGCTACCCGACTTTTTGCGCCGGAGATTCGGTTTTCTGTTTGGCGCGATCAGCCTCGATCCGGGCGATGGTTCGCTTCAGCCAGTGCTTGACGTTCTCTCGCAGTTCCTCTTCCGTTTGGTTGGGCGTTGCGATGGTAACCCCCTGCCGATTCAATGCAATGAAGTGGCAAGGCACATCTTCGGTACGGTATTCCTCGGGGACGAAGTCATAAAGCAGGCATTCCCGGCAAGCGTGCGGACGGGTCGGATCACCGTGATTGGGGCAGCTCAGCGAGTCCTGGAAGATCGAAGCCGGTCCCCAAGGCGTGCTATACCAATTTCCATAGCCTCCCTGCTCGAGGAAGTTCAGCTCGTAGCGCAGGACCTCAAGCACGTCGCGTTTGTCTTCCGACATTACAGCCTCCAGCGGCAGGCGGTGTGGATTGCCTGTCCTCTTGATTGTGTTCTGCTAACGCACCTGAGGGCTGTGACGCACCTCACGTTCTGGTGTGACTAATGACCGCAAGGCTCGGAGCGCGCTGACCTCACAATAATTTGGCGCTCCAGACGTGACTGAGGTCACATCCTGGGTGTGATGTCTTCTGGCATCTTGAAAGTGAGGGGTGAGGAGCGACAGGCATGAACTTCGACGAACGGCCTTTTATTGCCATCTGGGAGACTACGCAGGCATGCGACTTGGCGTGCGTTCATTGCCGTGCTTGTGCCCAGCCGGGCCGCCATCCGCTGGAACTCAGCACAAGCGAAGCCAAGCGCCTCATTGACGAAATTGCGACCATGCAAGTGCCGGTGTTCGTGCTCACCGGCGGCGACCCACTGAAGCGGCCGGACATATTTGAGTTGGTAAAGTATGCCTCCGACAACAAGGTGCGTATCTCGCTCACCCCCAGTGCGACTCCTCTGCTGACGCGCGAGAATATCGCCCAAGTCAAACTGTGCGGGCTGGCGCGGCTGGCGGTCTCGCTGGACGGCCCCACCGCGGAAATCCATGACGCTTTTCGACGGGTCAGCGGCTCCTATGAGTGGACGCTGAATGCAGTCCGCTGGGCGCGCGAGATTGATCTGCCGGTGCAGATCAACACCACGATTACCCGCCACAATCTGGCCATGCTCGACGACACCATCGCGCTCCTGGAGCAACTGGACATCGCCTTGTGGAGTGTGTTCTTCCTGGTTCCCACGGGGCGGGGGCAAAGCATCGATTTGATCTCGGCACAAGAATTCGAGGAGGTATTCGAGAAGCTATACACCACGTCGCGGCGCGTGATGTTCGACATCAAGAGCACCGAGGCCCAGCACTACCGGCGTTTCCTGCTGCAGAAACGGACGGAAGCCCGGCGGCGCGGCGAAGTGCCCGGCACAGCGTTTCCGCGTTTTCCGCAATGGGCACAGACTCCAATCGGCATGCAAACTGACGACGGCATCGGCCGCGCCAGCGGTATCAACGACGGCAAGGGCTTTGTCTTTATCTCCCATCTGGGCGAGGTATTTCCCAGCGGCTTCCTTCCCGTCTCCGGCGGCAACGTGCGAGAACGGTCGCTAGCCGACATCTACCGCAACTCGCCGCTGTTCCGTACTCTGCGGGACAGCCGGAATCTGCGCGGCAAATGCGGCCCCTGCGAATTTCGTGAAATCTGCGGCGGCTCGCGCTCCCGGGCCTACGCGCTAACAGGCGACATGTTTGCCGAAGAACCGTGCTGCGTCTACGAGCCCAAGCGGCAAGCGGTTGAGGATGAAGCCAACCCAGTCGCCGTGTGACGGGCGGCCCCCGCAAGCTACTTGTATTTTCGCCAACCTCTGCTAGCCTCAACTTCACATTGTCGCCTGCGGCTGCGTCTACGGCAACGTCGCCAGCCGGTACTGCCCGCTCCTGCCAAACCGTAGTTGACCTTGCAGGACTGGCGATCCATGGGACTAATCCAGGGGTGAAGAACGTGAGCTCTTTTGATTTCGTGACTTATCCGTGCGTGGCGCACGCGCTGCCGTTCCGAACCATTCTAGGGGAATACCGAGTGCGGCGAGAGACCGATCTCGCGGCTGCTGTCGCCAAACACATACTCCAGTTGGATAAAGTTCCGGCCGATCTCCAGACCGTCTGGTCAGCCCTGGACAAGGCTCTGTCCGACTCCGAAGAGTCCTACGAGGCTCTGGCGGCCATGAAGGAAGTGCTCTCCACCATCCGGCAGGAACCCGGCGAGAAGGATGAAGATTTCCGGGTCCGGATGGCGTTGGGTTACCAGGAGACCCTCAACACCGAGAAAGCCTGCCAGGCCTGTGATCTCCCGCTGAAACGAATGCTGCACGAGATGCAATCCACAGCTGTTTGCGTGTCGGGCGGCGGCATCCGAAGTGCCAGCTTTTCCCTGGGCGTGCTGGAAGGGCTGGCGCGATTTAGCCGTCCTTCCGGCTGGACTCCGACCCGCAAGAATCTCATGGATTCTCTCGACTACCTGTCTACGGTCTCCGGAGGCGGTTATATCGGAAGCTGGTTGATGGCTTGGGCCCACCGTAGCCGCTATCAGCAAGTTGTCAGCCAATTGGCCGCCTCGGCCCCAACATCAGGCGACCCGGAGCCGCAACCCATCCGGCACTTACGCGAATACACCAGCTATCTTTCCCCGAGCTATGGCTTCACGCTCGACACGCTGACCCTGGGTGCCATTGTCGTGCGCAACATGATCCTGAATTGGCTCACCCTGATTCCGGTGATGATCTGCCTGCTTTGCCTGCCCGAGTTCCTTTGGGAGTTGTCTTACGCGCTGCCCTTTGCCGCACAGAAAGACACCGACTGGTATCAGTCGGTCATGGCGGTGGCCGTCCTGTGCGTGACGGTCGCTTCCGCCTTTGCGGCGATCCGCATGAGCTGGCCCCCTCACGCGTCACAGTTCAAAGACCCACAGAAGCAGGGAAGCACCGACTTGGAGCTGTGGTTCTTTGCCGTGCCGCTGATGCTTGGGACCTGGTTGCTGGGAGAAGCCTGGGCGTGGGCTGCGATCAATCGAATCTTCACCGGCACGAGCGTCAGTGCGACGGTGCTGCCGCTGGCAAAGTGGCTGTTTGTGTTTGCGGTGCTGCCGCCAATGTCTATCTCCATCTTTCGGCTGCGGATACTCATCGGTAGCGACGGCAAAGCCCGGCCGACCGCCTTCCACAAGCATGACGGGAGGGGCAGAATCGCTTGGCGCCGGATCATCTGGTCCTTAGTCGCGCCCCTGGCAGCGGCGGGCTTGGCGGCAGGGCTGCTTTCTATCTGTGTCTTCTACCTCGGTGACCACCTGATCATTGCCAATGCAGACCATTTCCTGGTAACACGGAGATTCGTCGTGCTGATCGTTCCCCTGGTGTGGAGCGTGCTCATGCTTGCCTCTACACTGCTCTCCGGCCTGCTAAGCAATATTGAGAGGGAAGAAGAACGCGAGTGGTGGGCCCGTGCCGGAGGATTGCTGTTTGCTTGTGTGCTGGCCTGGGTCGTGTTTAACGGAGTCGCGTACTTCGCCGCCGACACCCTTAAGTTCGTGGGCGCTTCCATCCTGGCAGCGGTCGGTATCGGCGCGGGTTATCTGGGCAGTCTGGCCGGATTGAGCGTGGCTACGGCGTCAGGACTGAAGCGCGTCAAAGTAGAGCAGCTCAGCAAGTGGCAACAGTGGCTCTCGCGGCATAACGCGCTCGCGCCCGTGGCTTCCGGTATCGCACTGGTTTGCATCACATTAGCCCTCGCCGCCTTAACCAGCTGGATCCGGCGCAGTCTCTACCTTGTGATGCGGAATGACCTTAGGTCCAGTGTGGATGGCAGTCTGCATCACTTCCTGACCGCGGGTTTAGGTCTGCACAGCGGACCGGTGCTGGGAGTAACTAACCGGCTAGAGATTGATGCGATTGCGACCCTGATCGTGTTCCTGGCCGCGGCAGTGCTGGCGGTTGTGGGGAACCTGTTCATCAATGTGAACACCTTCTCGCTTCACGGCATGTACCGCATGCGCTTGACGAGGGCCTACCTCGGAGCTTCCAACTTTGCCCGCCATCCCGATTCGTTCACCAACTTCGATCCCGAAGACAGTCTCTATGAATCTGCGATGCTGCGTACGCCGGATGCGCCCTTGCATGTGATTAACACCGCGCTGAATACGGTCGCCACGAAGAACCTGGCGTGGCAGCAGCGCAAAGCCGAATCGTTCACCTTCAGCCCAGTGAGCTGCGGGAGTTGGCGCCTGGGATATGTTCCAACCGACGTGTACGGCGGCAGCAGGGGCGTGCGGCTGGGAACGGCGATGGCAATCAGCGGCGCGGCATTGAGCCCGAACATGGGCTACAACTCGTCGCCTTTGGTTACCCTGCTGATGACCTTCTTCAACGCGCGACTGGGATGGTGGTTGCCCAATCCGGTTTGGCCGGCGTTGAAGAAATGGGACCCCGGGAAAAAACGCGCCCAAAAATTTCTACACAAGAACGGTCCCACTCTGGCGCTGGTGCCCTTGGTCGATGAGGCCCTGGGGAACACCAACGACACTTACAGGTGGATAGAGCTTTCCGACGGCGGCCACTTCGAGAACCTCGGACTCTACGAAATGGTGCTGCGGCGCTGCCACTCGATCATCGTGATCGATGCCGATGCAGACTCCAACTTGCAGCTTGAGGACCTGGGAAACGCAATCCGCAAGATAGAAATCGACCTCGGCATTCCCATCACCTTCCCGGATTATCCCAAGGGCCTCGCGTTGAAGAAGGGGATGGACGAAGCCAACGTCTACTGCATGGAAGGCCAGATTGGCTATGACTGCGTGGACGAAGGCGCCAAGAAAGGCAAGCTGATATTCATCAAGCCTGTGCTCACCGGTGGTGAGCCGCCCGACATTTGCAGCTACTATTCCAGCCACCCCGATTTTCCTCATGAGAGTACGGCGGACCAGTTCTTCGATGAGTCGCAATTCGAGAGTTACCGGCATCTCGGGTCATGGGCGATTTGGATGGTAGCCGAACGGCCAGGAACGCCGGGAGCAGGTTGTGATATGGAAGCCTTCATTGCGAAGGTGAAGGCCTACCGCGAAGCGGGAACCAGTTGTAATACGGTCAAGGTCGGCTGAGTTAAGTTGTTCCGCAGCGAGGGGCCGATCGCAGCGGAAAAATCTAGTCCGCGGCTGCCTGTTTTTCTGCCGCCCCCAGAATGAATTGCTCGATGGCGTAGGCGAAGCCGTCTTCCGTGTTGCTTTTCGTGACGAACGTCGCCTGGGCCTTCACATCGTCGGAGGCGTTGCCCATGGCGATGCTGATGCCGCTCTTGCGGAACATGAGGGCATCGGTCTGCATGTCGCCGATGGTGGCAATCTGTTCAGTGGGAATACCCAACATCTTTGAGAGCGTCAGAACCACTTCGCCCTTGTTTGCGTCGGCGTGGGTCACGTCGAGGTAGTAATCGGAGGAGCGAGTTGCGGATATCGCCAGACCCGGCAATTTGCCGAGCTCGGTCTCGGCGCGCCTGACCGCCTCGTAGTCATCGCTGACCCCGACCAGCTTGAGCACGTGATACTGCGACATGTCATAGCTGTGCAGCGGCGTCGCCTTGTCCTGCATCAGGCCCTCCTGGTGCTGCACGTGCGGCCCGATCAGATTGCTGACGTACCAGTCGGTCGGCGTGTAAATCCACAGATCGAGTTTGCACTTGCAGATATGGTCGGCCACAATCTGGGCGTCCGCGGCACGCATCGGCAACTGGTGCAAGACGTGGCCATTCGGCCCGATGAGCAGCGCTCCATTGAAGCAGGCAGACGGCTCGGTGACGTGCAAGTCGCGCAGGAGCTGGCGCGTCAGGCGCGGCGGTCGTGCGCTGACCAGAGTGAAGCGGATACCAGCCGCTTTCAGCTTGCGCACCGCTGCCGGCGCGCCGGGAGTCAGGTTCTTCTCGGGGTCGAGGAGCGTGCCGTCCACATCCGACAACACCAGCGTAATCCGCGGTTTGACCATCGAATCGGCCACTAGCGGTTGCCTCCGTGCTCGGCATTCAGCGTCCTGGGCTGGACAATCGTGCTCATCTCATTGACTCCAGTGGATTGACGTCGCGACTGGGATTGACCTCAATGACTGCTCAATTCAATTCTCGAAACGCGGCGCGCTCCAGCGCTTCGATCTTGGCCAGCCGACGGACGTGGCGCGCTTCACCGGTGAACGCAGCTTCCAGGAAAAGGCGGACCAGGTCGAGGGCCAATTCCGGCCCAATGACGCGCGAGCCCAGGCAGAGCACGTTCATATTGTCATGCTCGACGCCTTGGTGCGCCGAGTAGCAGTCGTGACAGAGTCCGGCACGAATGCCGGGAAGTTTGTTGGCAGCCACGGATGCGCCGACGCCACTGCCGCAGATCAGCACCGCCCGCTCGGCCCGCCCGTCGAGCACGGCCTGGCCGACGGCCTCAGCGTAATCGGGATAATCGTCCGGCTTGGCGGCATCGTGCGTGCCGCAGTCCACCACCTCGTGGCCGAGGCGCTTTAACTCCTCGATCACGGTCTCGTTCAAGGGAACGCCCGCGTGGTCTGAACCCACGGCTATCTTCATCGCTATGGTCCTCGGCGAATTGCGTCGCTGGTGCGCGACCCTATTTCGCCGCCGGAAGCGCTGGGTTGTTGACCAGCGACCTCCGGCGAAGCATGAACTAGCTCTTGACCTTCTGCATCACTTCCCGGGCTTTCGCCAGGACATTTTCCACGGTGAAGCCGAAGTGCTTCAGCAGGTCCTTCATGGGAGCAGATGCGCCAAAGTCGTCGTGGGAAACAACCATTCCGTCGTTGCCGACGAATTCCCTCCAGCCGAAGCTGGTGCCAGCCTCGACGGCCAGACGCGCCCGCACCGCGGGAGGAAGGACCTGAGCCTTGTACTCAGGGGATTGCTCCTCGAACAGTTCCCAGCACGGCATGGAGACAACGCGCGCCTTCACGCCCTCTGCCGTCAGCTTTTCGTACGCCCCGACGCAGAGTTGTACTTCCGAGCCTGTGCCAATCAGGATGATGTCCGGCGTGCCACCTGAATCGGCCATCACGTAGGCGCCCTTAGCCAGCCCAGATGCTGGGGCGTACTTTGTGCGGTCAAACGTGGGAACGGCCTGACGGGTGAGCGCAAACGCCACGGGCCGCGTCTTCAACGGCATGATGTAGCGCCAGGTCTCGGCCATCTCATTGGCATCCGCCGGCCGGAAGACCAGCAGTCGCGGAATTGCGCGCAGAGACATCAGGTGCTCGATGGGCTGGTGAGTCGGTCCATCCTCACCGAGACAGAAGGAATCGTGGGTGTAGATGAAGATGACCGGTTGGTCCATCAATGCCGCCAGGCGAAGCACCGGCCGCATGTAGTCCGAGAAAACGAAGAAGGTCGAACCATAGGGCCGCAGTCCGGACAGCGCCATGCCGTTCAGGATGGAACCCATGGTGTGCTCGCGGATGCCGAAGTGGAAGTTGCGGCCGCCGTAATCGTCCTTCTCAAAGCCGGCGGCGCCGTCAATCAGCGTCTTGGTCGAAGGATAGAGATCGGCGGAGCCGCCCAGCAGCCAGGGCACATTCTTAGCGACCGCATTCAGCACCTTACCGTCAGACTCACGAGTGGCCAGTCCCTTCGCGTCAGCCGGAAAGGTCGGGATGTCCTTATCCCATCCTGCGGGCAGTTCTTTCTTCACCATCAGATCAAAAGTTTTAGCGAGATCGGGGAACGACTTTGCCCATGCGCTGTAGTCGGCGTTCCACTCCTTCTCCCACTGTGCCCCGCGTTCTACGGCCTTACCCATGTAAGTCTTCACTTCGGCAGGCACCAGGAAGTGTTCATCCGGCGGCCAGCCATAGACGGTCTTGGTGCGACGCACCTCGTCCTCGCCCAGCGGTTCGCCGTGGGCTTCCTTGGTGTCCTGCCGGTTGGGCGCTCCATATCCAATGTGAGTATCCACGATGATGAGCGATGGTCGCGAAGTCTCGCGTTTAGCGGCCTTGATGGCGACATCGAGCAGGTCAAGGTCGTTTACGTCGCTTACGCGAAACACGTTCCAGTGCCATCCCAGGAAGCGGGTGGCTACATCATCGGTGAAGGCCAGCGATGTGTCGCCTTCGATGGTGATGTGGTTGTTGTCGTAGAACCAGATGAGGTTCGACAGCCCGAGATGGCCGGCCACCGAAGCGGCTTCGTTGCTGACGCCTTCCATCAGGTCGCCGTCACCACAGAACGCATAGGTTCGATAATCGAAAAGCTTGTGGCCGCCCTTGTCGAACTGCGCTGCCAGCCAGCGCTGGGCGATCGCCATGCCCACCGAATTCGCCACGCCCTGGCCAAGCGGGCCGGTGGTTACCTCGGCTCCCGGGACAAGGCCATACTCGGGGTGGCCGGGAGTCTTCGAGCCCCACTGCCGGAACTGCTTGAGGTCGTCGAGCGAAAGATCGTAGCCCGTCAGATGCAGCATGGAGTACAGCAGCATGCAGGCATGGCCGTTGGAGAGGACGAAGCGATCGCGGCCGGGCCATTGCGGATTCCTGGGATTGTGACGCAGATAGCGGTCCCACACGAGGTAGGCCATCGGCGCCAGCGCCATCGGTGTTCCCGGATGCCCGCTGTTGGCCTTCTGCACGGCATCCATGGAAAGAGTACGAATCGTATTAATGCACAAATTCTCCAGCTTCTTGTCCGCGCTGCCCGGCTCCTTGGCCTGAACCGGCGTGTCCACTTGGCTACTCACTCGTTGCCGCCTTTCTCATAACGTTTGGGTTCGCTGTTGCAATATTGACCTGGTAATTTGTGCCCTGCCATTTGTTTTCCTGCGTCCAGTAGAACGTAAATACCAGCGGCGCTGCTTGCGTGCTTGAAATCTCTATATCTACGTAGTGCAGGCCTACCACCGTGGGGACAGAGTTCGTGTCCTGAACTGTCTTCCAACCGTCTGCGCTCCAGTGCAGGAGAAACGGGGTGTGAAGTTGAATACGGAGCAATCCTCCGGCGGGAATCTCGCGCACCTGCCGGTTCGTCTTCCATACTTCGATTGCCCGGCGAGGCTTGTCGTTGCGATATCGTTCGGCCACCGGGTCCACCAGGTCGAACACCCTCTTGTCCACGATTGAGCGCAGTAATTTTACATACTCCGAGTGCGCCCACATCAGCGGAATTGCAGCGCCCGTCGGGCCGGCGAATTCCAGAAGCTTGTCCGGCATGTCGGGGCCATCCCAAATCTGCTCGGGAAGCAGGCCGATGCCGATGCTGAACGCCTCCAAAGCGAGCAGGTAGGAATCGATATCGCGGCCCGCCGCCAGTTCGTACGTAGCACGCTCACCTGTCAGCAATGGCCACGGCCGTCCGACACCCCATCCCTCGTAGGAGCCGCCATCGTCGCGCTGTCCAT
>Ga0209048_10002967_pt1 | contig 16627 bp, 15 predicted proteins | sample FrelakmetCRP12CR_FD_187146 | JGI IMG/M metagenome (GOLD analysis project Ga0209048, IMG submission 187146) | Freshwater lake sediment microbial communities from the University of Notre Dame, USA, for methane emissions studies - CRP12 CR (SPAdes)... | ecosystem: Environmental > Aquatic >... | reverse complement strand
CGAGCGAGTTGATCGGCTCGCGGCTTTGCATGAAGCGCATCGTGTCCTGCGATCTGGAGGCCTCTTGCTCGCTGCGGGCATTTCCCGCTTCACCTCTGTGTTAGATGGTCTGCGTCAGGGATTGTTTGAAGATCCAGCCTTCGCCAGGATTGTCGAGCGCGATCTGCAGGATGGGCAGCATCGCAACCCGACGAACCACCCGATGTATTTCACGACCACCTTCTTTCATCATCCAAAAGAACTGCAAGCTGAGGTAGAGGAAAGCGGGTTCGTGTATGAAAGGACGTTGCCTGTCGAGGGACCCTTATGGCTTTCACACTACGCGGTAGCAAATTTCTCTGACCAGAAGCGGCGCGAACAGTTGTTAGCTCTTGCTCGTTCGCTCGAAGATGAACCCTCTCTGCTTGGTTCCAGCGCGCATCTGATGGCTGTTGCACGCAAACTGTAGCCATGCACAGAAATCGCTCCATGCGTACTTATGCACAGTAGCAGCCTGGTGTATTATACCGCAATGGTTGCGCTAAAAAATACCGCGCATTTTGAGCGCTATGTGAGCGCTATTTTCGATAAATATTAGAAATATACACAGATAATACGGATGATCTTGCTAAGTAGCCATGATGCCATAGAATAGCACGGACTATGCGAAAAAATTCTATAATGTAAGATAACATACCCTGCTATTTGAAAAAGAGACAAGAAAGGGATATACATCTCCATGACGAGCAAAGACGAGCATGTACTTGCAGAGATCGAGCGTATCCAAAAAGGTGGAGCTGAAAAATATCACGAACGCAATCGAGAACAGAAAAAGCTCTTTGCGCGGGACCGCCTGAAATTGCTTCTCGATGATGGCAAGATAGAGTTTGAAGATTGCATGTTCGCCGAAAATCAGAACCCCGAATTACCAGCCGATGGCAATATTACAGGTATTGGTCGTATTCATGGTCGCCCTGTAGCTTTTAGCGCATCGGATTCAACAGTCAAGGCGGGATCCGCTGGTGAAAAAGGGGTTCAAAAGAGCCTGCGTATTCAGGAAATGGCAATGCAGATGCGCATCCCTATCTTTTATTTGATTGACTCAGCGGGCGCGCGTATCACCGACCAGGTACGTCTTTTCCCTGGACGTAATCAGGGTGGTCGCACTTTTTATAACCAGGTGAAAATGTCCGGTGTGGTGCCACAAATTGCTCTCATGTTCGGCCCCTCACCTGCAGGAGCCGCCTACACACCCGCATTTGCGGACATCGCCATCATGGTCGAAGGCAACGCCAGCGCTTACCTGGGTTCCCCGCGTATGGCCGAAATGGTTACACACGAAAAGGTCACACTCGAAGAGATGGGTGGAGCGAGAATGCATTGTACCGTCTCTGGGCTTGGTGACTTCCTGGTAGAGAGTGAAGAAGACGCGATTCGTACAGCCAGGGACTATTTCAGTTATATGCCTCAGAACTACCTGGACAAACCTGCCGGTGCCGAGCCACAGCCACCTTCCAGTGATCGTCCCTTGCAAGATATCGTACCCGAAGCACAGAACAAACCTTTCAATATGTACGATTTTATTTACTCACTTGTGGATGGCGGTAGTTTTCTAGAAGTCAAAAAACTCTTCGCCCAGGAATTGATTACAGGATTTGCTCGCCTGGGAGGACGAGCAGTTGGTATCGTTGCCAATCAGCCGCGAGTCAAAGGAGGCGTTATTTTCACCGATTCATCGGACAAAGGGACGCGCTTTGTCAACACGTGCAATGCATTCAACATCCCCTTGCTCTTTCTCGCGGATGTTTCAGGCTTCATGATTGGTTCAGCAGTAGAAAAGGCAGGTATCATTCGTCATGGAGCCAAGTTCATTGCGGCAGTCTCCCAGGCTGTGGTGCCAAAGATCTCAGTGATAGTGCGCAAGTGTTATGGAGCCGGGCTGTATGCAATGGCAGGACCAGCCTTTGGCACAGATGCGGTGCTGGCTCTACCAACCGCGCAGATTGCCGTTATGGGTCCAGAAGCTGCGATTAATGCCGTCTTTGCCAATCAGATCGCTGAAATGCCTGAAGATCAACGCGAGCCGTTCCGCAAGATGATGGAAGCGAAGTATGCCGAAGATATCGATATCTATCGTCTTGCCTCCGAGTTGATCGTAGATAACATCACACCATTTGAATCTCTACGTTCTGAACTCATCGCCCGTTTCAGCGTTTACCAGACCAAGGAGGCTCGATTCTCAGAGTGTCGCAACCCGATTTATCCAGTGTAGCTCTGGTCAAACCCTGTCATCCTGAGCGTCAACGAAGGATCTCGTATCCGGCGGCATGAGATCCTTCGCTGACGCTCAGGATGACAAGGAGAGACAATTGTATTCGCGATGAACTGTCAAGCTCGTTTGAACCTTGCTTGATGTCCGTATTTTATTGTCTATTGTAGGAATTCGGAGATGTAGATTTCCGAAAAGAAAGGAACAACATATGTTTGAAGCTGTTTTCAAGATCGTTGCCCTGGTTGAGAGTAATGGGCAAGGAAAACGTCTCTTTAAAGTCTACGAGCAAGGAGCATCTATAAAAGAATCTGAGTTCATGCTCCTGATGTCGAATTTGTACCAACAAGAGGTATACCGAACGCTTCGAGCGAGGGATAGCTTAACGATTACCATGCAACTTGATGTCCCTCCCAGAGAGATCTCAAGAACAGTGAGCCTTCGCGAGGATAAGAAATTTGAAGGCGATGGACTACAGCAGCCAACTCCTGATCTGCTGCCGGCAATCTCAACTATGTATGAGGAATTCAGTCAGCAGGTGGTTCCAGGTGATGTCTTCAGGATCACATTTCATGTACATCGACCCTGAAGAAGAGGAATAAATATCAATCGCTATGATGTAATGTGTCTAATTAGCTATTAAGAGAGGTTCTACCAACTATGAGGTGTACCCGATAGTTGGTAGAACCATTAAGAGAGGAAACGTGTCATGGACAAAGTGCGCTGGGGAGTCCTTAGTACTGCCAATATTGGCACGGGTAAAGTCATTCCCGCCATGCAAAAAGGCAAATACATCGAATTTAATGCCCTGGCATCACGCAGTCTGGAAAAAGGCAAAGCCGCAGCAGCGCAGTTGGGCATTCCCTATGTGTATGGCACATATGAAGAACTGCTCGCTGATCCTAACATTGATGCTATTTATAATCCACTTCCTAATCACCTGCATGTACCCTGGTCGATCAAAGCACTTGAGGCAGGCAAACATGTACTCTGCGAAAAGCCCATCGCCATGACATCTGCTGAGGCGCAAAAACTTGTCGATGCTGCCAGACAATATCCTCACCTGAAGGTAATGGAAGCCTTTATGTATCGATACCATCCACAATGGCAGCAAGCGCGGCAAATGGTTAACGAAGGAAAAATCGGAGAGCTACGAACAGTTCAATCATTTTTCTCTTACTATCTCGTCGACGCGAATAATATCCGCAATATAGCCGAGGCTGGTGGTGGGGGAATGATGGATATCGGTTGCTATACGGTTTCGCTTTCACGTTATATTTTTGGCGCCGAGCCTGAGCGCGTCAGCGGTATAGTAGAGTACGATCCACGCTTCAACACAGATCGCCTCTCGTCAGGTATGCTTGACTTTGGCCGAGGGACTGCAACCTTCACCTGTTCAACACAATTAGTGCCGTATCAACGGGTGAATATCTTTGGAACTACAGGTCGCATTGAGATCGAGATCCCTTTCAACGCTCCTCCAGATAAGCCATGCAAAATCTGGTATCAAAATGGAGAAGAGATCGAGGAAATCCAATTTGACATCTGCGATCAGTATACTCTCCAGGGCGACGCATTTTCGCAGGCCATACTGAACAATACAGATGTCCCAACACCAATTGAAGACGCTGTTGCCAACATGAAAGTAATCGAGGCAGTGATCCGCAGTGCGAAAAGCGGTACATGGGTGTAGGTTTAACTCCCGAGCCTATACTTTGTCATCAGTGCCTATATTTTGCCATCGGAGCGTATTTTTGTCATTCTGAGCGTAAGCGAAGAATGACAAGACAAAGGTATCCTGTATGACACGGCAGGTGCGCTTAGGATGACACCAACTGGCGATTCGTCGTCTCTCTCAACTTGATTTCTCATGTAACTCATCAACGTATTGGATGTTAGATGAGTCCGCAAGGAAAATTCCCCTCATCTTTCTCGCACGTTCGGGCGAGAAGAGGCACCTCGTATGCTAAAAAACATGTATGTATCCAGGCACGTGGCCGGGTATAGTCTTATAATGGCAGCGCTATTTATTATATTGACTGCATGTGGGGGAGATAGTAACTCTACAACAGCCAGCACTGATCCGACGATTGCACACACATCGAACGTTAGCCAGACGAATACTCCATCTAACCTATCTCCAACTTCGGAGCTAAAGGGATTAACACCTACACCAACTCGGCCAGGTCCAACGCTAACATTGCCCAGACCTACCTTGACGCCAACGATCTCGAGGCCGAGCCATACACCAATTCCCCCGAAACAATCGCCTACACCGACACCACCAAAACCTACGACCCCTACACCAGTTGCAACAATAGTTGTGACAATCACGACGGATAGTACTGGCGCTTTTGCATTTAGCCCACAGGCACTGAACATCGCCACGGGAACTACCATTATCTGGAACAATACTACCGCCGCGCCACATACAGTAACTGGTAGTTCATTTGGGAGTGGAACGATCTCTCCTGGAGGGTCGTTTAGTTTCAAATTCACCCAGGCGGGCACGTTTGCATACCACTATATGTTTCATCCTTATATGATGTCCACCATTAAAGTGAATTGGGTCTGAAATACTGCATAGGATTACTTCCCTGAATGGTATAATGAGTCATCCAGCACTGCTTTACAGAACAAAAGCACGGTTGCTTCTTTCCTGTTAAGCCGCTACCTGAAAGGGAGTAATTGTAGCAAATATGAAACGTATAGTATCTAATATGGCTGGCGTCGTCCTGGAGTTCCTGGTCAAACCAGGAGAGGAAATAGCGATTGATCAGGATGTCGTCATGCTAGAGTCGATGAAGATGCAAATACCTGTTCAATCAACTGTTTCCGGCACGGTCAAAACATTCAAGGTAAACGAGGGAGACTTCGTCGACGATGGCGATGTCCTTCTAGAGGTGGAATAAAAATCAAAACGCTTTAGTGCGATGCACGTCGTTAATCATTAAAAATTAGAGTAGTTTTATAGCGACGTGAGTCGCCAACAACTAAAGTATCGAAGTGGAAGTTTGCGGCTGCGCCACAAACTTCCACTTCGATACTTTGAAATAAGCGAGGCCCGCTTGCGGGCCGAGAATTCTAAGAGCATCCAACGTCTATGTTATCTGAGCCAATTTGCAAACAATGTAATCAACCTATCTGGGGAAACTATATTGATGCTCTCGGAGCCACCTGGCATCCAGAGCACTTCCTTTGTGCTGCCTGCCACAAACCCATTCGCGATGCGAGTTTTAACATGCACGATGGCATGCCTTATCATCCCGCATGTTTTCGCCAACAAGTAGCACCCCGCTGCGCCTACTGCGGCAAGCCACTCATGAAAGAATACCTGGTAGACCACTGGGGCACAATGTTTTGTAAAGAACATCAGGGAAGGTATCCCACATGTGCTTATTGTGGTCGCCTGGTTCCACCCCAACAGCAAGAGCAGAGTGTTGAAAGCGGGGAAAGCATTCGTTGCCCCATCTGTCGAGCCAGTGCCATTGAAACAATCGATCAGGCTCGACCACTCTTTTCTCGCCTGATTCAGTGGGTCAATAGCCAGGGTCTGCTATACAATAACCTTCACCTCTCTCTAGAGCTAGTTGATCGACAAAAGTTGGGGAGATTAATAACGGGACGTCCAGGCACTGCAGGCATACATTCTCAAGGTGTGACACTGAGTACAACACATACACTGAATGGAAAAGTAACCGGAACTGAAGTGAATGGCGTGGCCGTTCTGGAGGGTATGCCAGCTTTATCGTTTCAAGGTGTGACAGTCCACGAACTGGGCCACGTCTGGCTGATAGTGCATGATGTAAAGGATTTACCATTATGGGCTGAAGAAGGCTTCTGCGAACTTCTTGCACATCGCTATTACACTCAGTTAAATACAGAAGAAAGTCGCTACCATGCTCATGGTATTGAAAAGAACCCGGACTCTGTCTATGGCGCTGGCTTCAGGCATGTGCGTTCTATAGCTGATCGCATGGGCTTTCAGAGGTTTGTAAATACTCTCCAAAAGACGAAGAAGTTGCCATCTCTTTAACTTAGACAAGGTTCAAATGCAGTAGACAGTTTCTGCCGAACAAACATATTCAGAAGTGTCATTCTGAGCGTCAGCGAAGAATCTCGCTGCCCATTATTCAGGAGGTAACAGCATGCAAGTTCGATCTGCTACACCCAATGACGCTGAGGCAATTGCCACTATCTATAATCAAGGCATCGAGGATCGTGTCGCCACTTTCGAGACCCACTTCCGTTCAGCAGAAGATGTCCAGGCATGGATTGATGATGTGCATCCTGTTCTGGTTGTCGAAAAAGACAGCGAAATTATCGCCTTTGCCTCTTCTTCTGCCTACAGCGTTCGTGAGTGTTACGCTGGTATCGCCGAGTGTTCGGTCTATGTCAAACGTGACAAGCGCCATCATGGAACTGGTCGAATAGCATTGGAGGCCCTCATACGTGCAGCCGAAGAAGCAGGTTTCTGGAAACTGGTTTCGCGCGTCTTCATTGACAACAATGCCAGCAGGAAGCTTGTGGGTTCACTCGGTTTTCGGGAAGTTGGCATCTATGAAAAGCATGCTAAGCTTGATGGGATGTGGCGCGATGTAATCATCGTAGAACGGCTGATAGGAAGCAATCTCAGGTAAAGATATTTTTAGATGTGTCAGCTAAAACCATGTGAGGAAAAACTATGTATATCCCAAAACATTTTCGCGAAGACGATCTCGATACTCTTCACAAATTCATGCAAGCATACAGCTTCGCGACGCTTATCACACAGCATGAAGGCGCGCCATTCGCAACCCACCTGCCATTTATTCTGGACTCCGAGCGAGGCCCAAAAGGCACATTACTAGCCCATATGGCACGTGCCAATCCACAGTGGCATGACTTCAATAGTGCCCAGGAAGTATTAACGATCTTTCAAGGTCCGCATGCTTACATCTCTCCATCGTGGTATGAAGTCGAACTCAGTGTCCCTACCTGGAACTATGCTGTAGTTCATGCGTATGGTATTCCTCGCATCATAGAAGATAGTGAAGAACTCTATCAGATCTTAAAAATCCTCATCGAAACACACGAGGCCCAATTCGAAAATCCGTGGCCATTCCAGTTACCGGATGACTATCTTCAAAAAATGATACGTGGCATTGTCGGCTTTGAAATCGAGATCACCCGTCTTGAAGGCAAATTCAAAATGAGCCAGAACCGAACTGAATCCGAACGAGAGAAGGTTGTTGCTGCTCTTCAAGAGTCTAAAGATACGCTAGCAATAGCAGAATTAATGACAAGAAAGAAGTAACTTGTTTTTGTAACACTTGCATCACTTGCATCACTTGTAACAGGTATTATTGCGAATCTTTGTTTATTCACTATACAGACCTTGAGTTTGAGCACACAATTGGTTACTGAGGAGCGGAAAGATCGTATTTTCCGGTAAGAATTGTAACACTTGCATCAGTTGTAGCGAAATGGAGAGCACGATTTAGATGCGAGGCCCACCGGCGCACTTTCTTTGGCTGTGCTGATGAAATGCTCCATTTTTGTTGCAGATACCCCTTATGAAGCAATTATTGTCATTCTGAGCGGCAGCGAAGAATCTCGTAGCCCAGCGCGTGAGATTCTTCGCTGCCGCTCAGAATGACAGGTAAAGGGAGCCATGATGTTTATTTCCTATCAATCGCTGGACCCCAGGATGTCACACTATCCGGAGTGATGATGATCACTGAATGTTTTTCCAACTCCATGCTTTTGTATTGAATGTAACGCTCGCGCAGCAAAACAAGCGCCTGTGCGTGCAGAGATTCTTCCGGTTGGAGCAATCCGGCATATCCATGTATCAGCACATAACCCAGTCGTGACCAGTCGTCATCATACTGGTCGATCAGTAAGGAGGCCTCGTGACGTGCTTCAATGTTGCGTACGCGTCGTAGTTTGCTCTCATGAACTTTCTTCGGTTTTTCATCGAGTGGTATATAAAAATGTGTACCATCATAAGCATAACAGACAGGCACGATGTGTGGATGTCCATCAAGATCAGCAGTAGCCAGCCGTGCCACTCGTTGTGTATTGGTAAATATAATCTCGGTTTCCGTTAATGTTATGCGATTTGTCATATTATTATTGTAACATTCCGATATCCTGGTGGTACTATGTCTGTGAAATGTAAGGATATCTCTTACAGATATCCAGTCATACTCTGTATATCGCAATTCACTCGATACTTGTGAAAGGAAACAAATACTATGTCTCATACTAATATCAAGCTCTATGGCACCAATTGGTGCAGCGACTGCAAACGCAGCAAAAAATTTCTGGGTGAGCAGCGCGTCCACTACGAATTTATTAATATCGAAGAGGATATGGAAGGTCAGGCATTTGTACAAAAGCTGCAAAATGGAGGCTTGACAATCCCGACCATCGTATTTGAAGATGGTGCTGCCCTCATTGAGCCGTCAAATGCGGAACTGGCTGCGAAATTAGGTCTCGAAACAAAAGCTAAGTGCGAGTTTTATGACCTCGTCATTGTCGGAGGTGGGCCAACAGCTCTAACGACTGCAATTTACGGAGCGCGTGATGGTTACGATGTTCTGGTCATCGAACGGAGCGGCCTTGGGGGACAGGCTGGTATTACCGAGCGTCTCGACAACTATCCCGGTTTCCCGGAGGGAGTGACAGGCGCAGACTTTGCCGAGCGAGTTATCGCACAGTCGAAACGCTATGGAGTCGAATTGCTTTCAGCACAAAATGTGGTCGCTGTCGGCAACGATGAGGGCGCGCACTTTGTAGAAACTGAAGCCGGGCATCGTTACCGCAGCAATGCAGTTTTGATTGCAACTGGTTCGACCTACAGGCGTCTAAATGTTCCGGGAGAGGACGATTACATTGGCGCAGGTGTGCATTTCTGCGCAACCTGTGACGGCCCGTTTTACAAAGGGCGTGAAGTAGCTGTCATTGGTGGTGGGAATAGCGCGGTTGAAGAGGCTGCTTTCTTGACACGTTTTTGTCCCAAGGTCACGATTCTGGCGCGCGGTTCAGAACTAACTGCTAACAAGATAGCTGTTGATAAAGCGCTTAATTCTCCCGAGATGGAAGTACTTTTCAATACTGAGGTCATTGAGTTCAAAGGCAAAGATAATCATATGGATACTGTTATATACAAGAACAGAGAAACTGGAGAGGTCAGCGAGTTGCATATTCCGGGTGTTTTCGTCTTTATTGGTCTGAACCCGAATAGCAAACCTTTCAAGGATATTGCTAAACTTGATGCTCAGGGTTTCATAATGACTGGTATCGACTATCAGACCAGTACCGAGGGTATCTTCGCTGCTGGTGATGTGCGCTCAGGGAGTACAAAGCAGTTGGTCAGTGCGGCAGGTGAGGGTGCTGCTGCTGCGCTGGCTATTCGCGAGCACCTGCGTGGTCACGATGCTCATACAATGGAGAAGGCGCTGGTTGGAACAGCATCGAACTGAAAAAATCTCGAGTTGTGCTGAATAGAAAAATGAGCGGGGTTTAACCCCGCTCATTTCTTGTAAGAGACACATCTACAAACCAACAAGGCCTTAAGTTATTGAAATGCAGAGGGAGCTACTTACATGTGCAAAAAAAGTTTTGCACCTACAACAACCCATTACTCTGCAAGAAGGACGTAGCAACTTCTTTGACTGCCTGACTAATAGACTCACCACTGGCATGCTTCGTAGCCACCTGCTGCTGTAGAGTAATGCTTACTTGAGTGGTCAGATATGGTGCCAGTTTATTGAGAGCATCCTTGATGCCAGGAGCGCTTTGTAATACAGAGTTACGAACGATAGGCGCAGGGTGGAATTCTGGAAACCCATGCTTATCATCGGTAAGGAAAATGAAGCCTTGTGTTGTTACCGATCCATCGGTAGTGTAACACTCAGTTACATTAGCCGCCCCACTTTTAACGGCCTGGAAACCGATTGAATAGTCAACCTTCTTCACCGACTTAAAGCTAGTTGTATCGAAACCATAGGTCGACTTGAGATCATTGAAGAAATCGACTCCATCGCTTTGCGTTGCCAGCGTCAACTGCGGCACCTGTGGTGCCAGCTGTGAGAGGGTCGTGGCATTAAGCTTTTGAGACTCAGCCTGTGACGTGCAAAGCGCGTAACCATCATTTAAAGGTGCCATGTCGAGCCAGGTAATGTGATACTGCTGCTCAAAACCATTGGAAACTGTCTGATAATCTTGTGTAGGATTGAACGATGACTTGACATTCAATATATTCAGACCTGTCGCGGTAAACTCTGGGTAAAGATCAATCGCCCCGCTCTTTAGTGCGGCAAACACGATTGGCGTCTGTCCAAGAGCTAATTTTGAGTTAACCGTATAGCCAGCTTTTTGAAGTAGTAAGACATACATCTCACCAAGTAGCTGGGCCTCGGGATCAAGTTTACTCCCAACCGTAATCGATACTGAAGCTGGAGTAGGTGTGCTCCCACTGGTTGTACTGGTAGTGGAACCTCCACATGCTGATAAGATGAGCATAGGAACGAGAGCGAAAAGCAAGAAAAACTTTGCTCCCAGTGAACGCCTGAGAAGGGTCATTTCAACCTCCTTGAACTAAAGTAAACGCATAAAAGCTATGTGTTGGCTGAAGCTTCTTGCTCCTGAACTTTCAGGCCTTCAGGAGTCAAGACATGCTGCAACCAACTTAAAGACACTTCGATAATCATTGCCAGAATGGCAACAGAAACTGCTCCGACAATGAGTTCCGTATTATTAAAGACAGTGAGTCCATCTACGATATAGTCGCCAAATCCCCCGGCTCCAATGAACGCAGCCAGGGTAGCTGTTGCCACGATTTGCACTGCCGAGGTGCGTATCCCTGCCGCGACAAGAGGGGTGACAAGGGGAGCCTGGATGCGTCTAGCGATCTGCCACGGCGTCATCCCCATTCCTTTTGCGGCATCGATAGCAGCGGGATCGATGCCACGAATGCCCGTATAGGTGTTTATCAAGATTGGTGGGATGCCCAGCACAATTAAGGCTATTATGGCTGGCAAGAAACCAAGTTGTTGCACAACCGAGAAAATAATAAATAATGCTGCAATGATGGGAATAGCCCGCATCACGCCGCTCAAGTTTATTGCAAGAAAAGCCAGGAATGCATTGTGTGACACAAGAATGCCGAGTCCAACTCCGATGACGCTTGCCACAGCAATAGCTACGCCGCAGAGCTTCAAATAGTCAATAGCATGTCCCAGGTAGTTATTAGTAGGATCAAGGACAAAGTTGACGAAAGCCATCTCGCGCTCACCTCCTTTCTATGCAACAGATAATGCGCTACGCCCCCGATTGAGGGTTACCTGTAAGGACAATAATAGCAAATCAGCGACGATTGCGAAGGCTGCTGTTAATATTGCTCCAGCAACAATTGGATCTGGATCAAAGAAAGCAAGATTTTGGAAAATAAGATCTCCAAGAGTACTCTGTCCTACAAGTGAAGCCAGAGCCACAATACCAATTGTCGTAACTGTTGCAATACGAATCCCAGCAACAATTATGGGTAATGCCAGAGGTAGGGTCACCCGAAAGAGTAACTGTTGCGGCTTCATACCCATTGCTCTACCTACTTCAAGCAGCAAGGGATCAATTCCATTTACGGCTGCTGAGGTATTTCGGATCAATACAAGCTGGTTATAAAGAACCAGGGGGATGATAGCTGTTGCGGGTGACAATCCAGTAAAAGGAATAAGAAGAGCAAACGCAGCTATGCTGGGTATAGTGTACAGTAAGCCTGAAGCAGTGATCAACGGAAGGTAGAGTCGTTTGTATCGAGCTACCAATAAACCCAGAGGAATGCCAATTATGATCGAAATAAACATAATGATCAACACGAGTGTTAGATGCTTCAAGAACAAATTTGGAATGCTCTGCGGATCTGTCAGGTTGTAATTATATGATTGCAGTAGATAGTGCATGAAACTCCCTCAAAGTGCGCACTCTTTGTGCGGTAACTTATATTCTTGTCTCTTCAGGCTTTGGAATGTTACTTCGTGTCTTCGTAATCTGGTAATTGATGCTTGCGAGGGTAATATATCCAAGGAATTCTTGTGTGTCTTTGTTCTGTATTGCGAGGGCGGGGGCATTGGTTTCGAGGAGTTTCAACATGGCTTCGAGTAATGTGGCATCAGAAGAACTTGTTGGTACATCTCCCCAATGTGCCGAAGAAACTGCCTCTGGTTTTCCATCTAAAGCATCAGTAACAGGTAGGTACTGAAGCTGGCGTAAAATACTATCCGCCCCAACTAGTTTGCGCACATATTCATTATTTGGCTGCGCGAGGAGTTCTACTGGAGTGCCAAGTTGCATTAATTGACCATCATGCAACACAGCAATCATATCACCTAGCTTGAAAGCCTCTTCAATGTCATGAGAGACAAAGAGAATGGTTTTGTGGACATCACGCTGAATGCGTATCAATTCATCCTGCATGCGGGCGCGAGTGATGGCATCGAGCGCGCCAAAGGGTTCATCCATTAACAAAATTGCGGGATCAGTGGCAAGCGCACGCGCTAATCCGACACGCTGCTGCTGACCACCAGAGAGTTGGCGGGGAAAACGCTTGCGATATTCATCAGGCGACAAGCCAACTAATTCAAGCAATTCGTCCACACGCTTAGCAAGTTGCTCTTTTGACCATCCACCAGCAATCTCCGCGGTGACACGAATATTCTCAGCGATGTTCATATGCGGGAAAAGTCCAACCTGTTGAATAACGTAACCTATACGGCGGCGCAGCAAAATCGGATTTTCCTCGAGAATGTTTCTGTCATCGATGATTATTTGGCCAGAAGTAGGTTCTATCAAACGATTCACCATGCGTAAAAGAGTTGTCTTGCCAGAACCAGAAGTACCAACCAGCATACAAGTAGTACCTTCGACGACCTCGAAAGTAACTGCATCGACGGCAGGTTTACTAGAGCCTGCAAAGTGCTTGGTTATGGCTTGAAAGGCAATTTTTGCCATACCACTGGTTCTCCTTATATTTATAGCAAATATTCGTGTTGCCATATTGATTATAGGCAGGATTCATATCAATTACAAATGAACCACTCACAATGAAAGTATTTTCTCTAACTGAAAAGCTTTGAATACGTTTCTATACACGCTTACTGGCAACAAAATGTTTCAATGTAGTAAACGGTGACTCAAAGGCTCCCTGGTTAGAAACAATGATCTTATCCATTATATTCCTTATAAAGTATTTTACAAACATGCTGCCTTTTCAATTCATGTATCCCCCAACCTCATCTAATTCAACGTTTATCATTGTATGTCAAGCTATTGTTTTGTATATTGTTAGAGGTGGAAAGCTATATGAAGCGCACTCTTATAGGCAAGCTCGGAATCACTTTTGTAGCCTTTATTATTGTTAGCATTAGTGTTCTCAGTTTTGCTATCGTTGCCAAAGCCAGGCAAGATTCTCCTTTTGTTCTCACGAATCAGTCCGTTCCACTAGTCAGTCATGCCAATCTAGTGGGCGAAGCGAACGCACAGCAGCAACTCAATCTCTCGATAGGGCTGCAACTGCGCAATCAGCAAGAACTACAATCACTGCTCAGAGAAATGTATACCCCTCATTCTCCAGGCTATCATCATTTTCTCTCTCCGCAGCAGTTTGTCGATGAATTTGGCCCAACTGCTGAGCAGCAGCAGCAGGTCATCAATTATTTACAACAACAAGGATTTAGCATCACGCATATTTCAAGTAATCACTTGTTGATTGATGCCAGCGCTAACGTTGCACAGGCAGAGGCTACTTTCAAGGTATCTATCAATAAGTATAGGTTGGGAGCGAAGCAATTCTATGCGAATGCTAATCCTCCCTCGATACCAGGCCCTCTTGCTTCAATCATTACCTCAATTGGGGGTCTTGATAACAGTGTGCTTATGCATCCCCTTTATCACCTTCATCAGAAGAATAGTCATAAATCAGCCGTAGGGCAGGGAGGTGGCTTTGCTCCTGCCGACCTGAATGGCGCATATAATGCCACACCGTTATTGCAATCCGGGGTGCAGGGCAATAATCAGACTGTTGCAGTCTTCGAGTTAGATGGTTACCAGAGCAGCGATGTGACCCAGTATTTCCAGACATATAATCTTGGCAGTCCGAGTATTAGCAATGTGCTGGTTGACGGATTCAATGGCACTGCTGGCGCAGGAGCTATTGAAGTTGCGCTAGATATTGAAGTAGTTGGTGCTATGGCTCCCAAAGCGGCTCAAATTGTCTACATGGGACCTAATACCACACAAGGTGTGAATGATACGTACAATCAAATCGTCACCGATAAAAAGGCTCAGATTGCTACCATCAGTTGGGGTGAATGCGAGTCGCAGAGTGGGAATGCTGAACTGCAAACATTGGATAATATCCTCAGCCAGGGTTCTGCCGAAGGTATCGCTATGTATGCAGCGTCTGGAGATTCTGGAGCCTATGACTGCAATGATAGTAACCTCGCTGTGGACTCACCCGCCGGCGATCCAAATATCACAGGTGTAGGTGGCACCAACTTGCAGTTGAATAATGGAGCCTATGGAAGCGAATCAGTGTGGAGCAATCCCAGTGACACACAACGCAGTCCAAAGGGCGCCGGGGGAGGCGGTGGTATTAGCAGCTTCTTCAAGGAACCAACCTGGCAAACTGGTCCAGGGGTGCAGAACCAGTACAGTAATGGAAATCGCGAGGTACCCGATGTCTCAGCCGATGCTGATCCCGCAACTGGATATTCAGTCTATTGCACCGTTGCTGCATCGGGATGCCCTTCAAGTGGCTGGATCACCGTTGGCGGTACCAGCGCAGCTGCCCCTCTGTGGGCTGGAAGCACAGCGCTTATCAATGAATACTTGCAAAAGCAGCAAAAATCTCGCATTGGCTTTGCCAATCCAATGTTATACGTTTTGGAAAATGCCACTCAGCAATTTCCGCCTTTCCATGATGTAAGTAGTGGAACGAATCTCTTTTATCCCGCAACTTCTGGTTATGACGAGGCTAGTGGCTGGGGATCTCCAGATATTTACAATATCGCGCGAGATGTTGCAGGAGGGAGTTAGCCAACACAAAAGTTGAACTGGCCAGGTGTGGCGTCGCCACACCTGGCCAGTTCAACTTTTGTGTTTAACAATCTCGTTATTCTTGAGAGAAGAACACGCTCTTTACCTCAGTATACAGTTGAGCTGCATGCATGCCCATCTCGCGGCCAATGCCACTCTTTTTGTATCCTCCAAAGGGTGCCTCGGTATGCACGCTATGACTGGAATTAACGGAGAGTACGCCAGCGCGTATGCCTTTCGCTACGCGAATAGCGCGGCCAAGATCACGCGTCCAAATCGAACCGGCGAGACCATACGGTGTATCATTAGCTTGTCGGACTGCTTCTAGCTCGCTTTCGAATGGAATAACACATACAACTGGTCCGAAAATCTCTTCCTGGGCAACTCGCATAGTGTTGCTAACATTCGTGAGTATCGCGGGTTGCATGAAATAGCCCTCACCCGAAATATCAGAATCAACAAAGTGGTTTCCACTGACCACTTCCGCGCCTTCTTGTCTTCCGATAGCGATGTAGTCAAGTGACCGTTGGCGCTGACCGGCGGAAATGAGTGGGCCAACTTCGGTTTTTTCGTCCAGAGGCTGGCCAATTTCGAGCGAAGCTGTGCGCCTGGCAAAACGCTCAACAAATTCATCATAGATTGAGCGTTGTACGAGGATGCGAGATCTCGCACAGCAATCCTGCCCACAATTGCCAAAAACTGAGAATACGGAGGATTCGATACAACGATCCAGATCTGCATCTGCGAACACAACATTTGCAGCTTTACCGCCAAGCTCAAGGGACACGCGTGTAATATTGTCGGCACACAGACGCATGATTTGAGAACCAACCTCTGTCGAACCTGTAAACGATACTTTTGACACCAGAGGATGAGTGACCAATGCATTGCCAACGGCAGAGCCAGGTCCGGGAAGTACGGAAATCACGCCAGGGGGAAGTCCAGCCTCCACCAAAATATCAGCAAGGATGAGCACTGAGAGAGGTGTAAGCTGAGCAGGCTTTACAACAATAGTATTACCGCATGCCAGAGCTGGTGCAATTTTCCAGGATGCAATTACGAGAGGAAAGTTCCACGGGATGATCAAGGCGCAAACACCTACAGGTTCACGAAGAGTCACTTCCATGCCAGCATCTTGAACCGGGATAGTCTCGCCGAAAATCTTGTTTGCTGCTCCACCCCAATATTCGAGTACGTTGGCAACGAGTCCGATCTCGCCCCGAGCGTCTCGTATAGGCTTGCCTGCATTGCGTGCTTCAACGACTGCAATATCTTCTAACCTCTCCCTCACCAAAGTAG
>Ga0209048_10002966_pt1 | contig 16630 bp, 17 predicted proteins | sample FrelakmetCRP12CR_FD_187146 | JGI IMG/M metagenome (GOLD analysis project Ga0209048, IMG submission 187146) | Freshwater lake sediment microbial communities from the University of Notre Dame, USA, for methane emissions studies - CRP12 CR (SPAdes)... | ecosystem: Environmental > Aquatic >... | reverse complement strand
ACCCCTGTCTGAGATGTTTGGATATTCCACCGTGCTTCGCTCTGCCACTCAGGGAAAGGCGGAATTCACCATGGAATTCGCCCGTCATAATCCGGTACCCAGGATCATTGCCGAAGAGATCGCCAAGAGGTACAAAGAAGAACAACTTGCCCAGAAAAACAGGTAGAAGAGCACAACGCTGAAAGGAGAGACTGGATGAGTAATGATCAGGCCGATGGTCGGGAAGCCGTAGAACTTATCAGAAGGACCCTGGGCAATCCTTTGAAACCGGGTGAACTTGGAGCTTTGATGGCCCGGGCCGGGGTGGGGAAGACGGCATGTTTAACCCACATAGCTTTGGAACACCTGTTCGAGGGTCAACCTGTGCTGCACGTGTGCGTCGGGGGTGCCGCGGAAAAGATTAAGATATGGTATCAGGAATTGATCAAGAACCTCCTCAGCTCCGCATCGAGAGATGAGTGTGCAGCGCAACAACGTCGCATAGAATCGCTCCGTTTCATCCTTGCCTACTTGCATTCGACATTTAGTGTTCTCAAGCTGGAGCAAAGCCTTCGAAACCTGGAGGAACAGACCAATTTCCATCCGGCTTTGATTGTTTTGGATGGTCTCGATTTTGACCGCGAGCCTCGTGCAACTGCTGCGGAACTGCACAGCTTTGCTCAAGAACGCGGGGTTTCCATGTGGATGTCCATAAGAACGCATCGCCATATCGCCATCAACAATGAACACGGGATTCCCTACCCGTGCCATGAGAGTGATGATCTTTTTCATGCGATCTTGTTGCTTGAACACAGCTCAAAAGCCATTGAGGTGAGGGTCCTGAAGCATGCCGGGAGTTACCGGCCAGAGCATTCTGACGTCTTTCTCAACCCGCAAACCTTTCTCCTCCGATAAGAAGTCAGGAGTCGGGAGACAGGTTGCAGAACGGCCAGGATGCTGTTTTCAGTCTGTCTACTGTATTCTGACCCCTGTGTTCGAAAAAGTGGTACCATCCTGCCGCGACGCCTGTGAACGGTGAAAATGAAACTGGGATTTCATGTTTTTAATCAGGACTCAGCACGCAGGACTCAGCACTATTTTCTAAAGGGTACGGTCAATGGATGAGGACCTGATCTCCAGTCTGACCAGGCAAATAAGAGAAGACATTCTTGATAACTACCTGACGGAGCGGCGTCTTGTCTGTCTGCAGATTGAAGACGTTGAAAAACTGGCTGAGGGGGCCAGGGAGCGTGCTGTTCGAGCCGGGAGACGTCTGAACCGAATGGTTGACCTGATGATTCACACGGAGATGGTCAAGAAGCTCTACGCTTTGCTCAACGTTCCTCAGCCTTCCTTCTGGAGTAATTGCTCAGAGAAAAAGCTCTCGCGGAGGGTTCAGTTCATTCGGGTGAGGGCGCTCACCGACAAAGCCAAATTCAGAAAGCTTGTCATTGAATCCTACAACCGTTTGTACCGATGGATGGAAAGGTACCGGGAAACCTATGAAGAGCTGAGCAATCAGTGCCGGGCAGTAAACAGCAACATTAAGCATTTTAATCAGAATTTTGACCTGCTAACCATTTTGAGCTTTCTCAAGAGTTTGGACACCTGCACCCTTGAGCGGAAGCAATTCCTTGGGGGAAATTTTACCGCAGAGGAGTTGGCTTCCGTGGACCAAAAGCTTTACCTCGGGCCGATCAAATTCGAAGACCTTCGAGTCCCTGCGCCCCTCATTATGCCAAAAGCCGAGTCGGTGGAATTCTCCCTGACCGGATTGGCAAACGAGGTGTATCGAAAGTATCAAAAACACGTCCAACGTTTATTGGAATAAGCCCTTTGGTTGAGGCAGTCTATGTGTTCCTTCTTCGGTACAAGTTCATCACTTCGTCTACGGTGATTATCGCTTCCACTTGGGGGACCTCTTTGGAGATGTTCTCCCTGCCGTTCATTTCCTGTCGATCCACCAGAACCACCACTTTGACCACCTTCAAACCGGCCTGGCGACAGGCTGCAATAGCCTGGAGGGTAGAACCCCCTGTGGTGACCACATCATCGACCACTACTACCCGGTCACCAGCTTCCACGCGCCCTTCGATCAGGTTCGCTATGCCATGGTCCTTTTGCTTCTTGCGCACGACGAAAGCCTGCATGGGATTCCCTTCCAACCAGGAGGTGTAGGCTACCGCATTAGAAATCGGGTCGGCTCCGAGAGTCAAACCGCCGATGGCCTTCACGTCCATGTTTCGAATGGCAGCGAACACGAGATTCCCTATCAAGTATTGGCCCTCAGGGTCCAAGGTGACCCGCTTGCAGTTGAAATAGAACTGGCTCAAGCCACCGTGAACCAGCTTAAAGGCGGGAACTTCCGAAAATTGAAATGCGTAGTCGATGATCAGTTTCTTGAGGCGTTCTTTCATCCTGATTCAGTTCCTTTCAGTATGGAATCAACTCCAGGTGATCATTTTCATCAATCTGGACCAAAAACCTTCCTGGTCGCGCATTGCTGTCAGCTTTTGAGTAAACCGTTCCTGTTCTTGAACAAGCTTTTCGGACCAGACGCTACGCTCCTCGATGAACCTTTGTTCGAGTCGTTCACGCTCCCGAGCCATTGCCTCTGAGGCTTCCTTTTCCATCAGAGCCCATTTTTCCTGAAGGGCCAGATGGTGGTCTTCAATCTCCTTTTCGCAGAGCCGTTTCTGATAGACCAGATCGCGACGCAATTTTTCAATATTGAGTTTTTTTTCTGCCAATTCCTGGTCCTGGTCGCGGATCAACTGGTGAAGACGTTGGTTTTCAGTAAACATTTGCCATTTCTCGATGAGCTGCCCTTCAAGGGCGGCCAGGCGACTGAGAACCAGATCGAATGCTTCTTTGTAGGAAGACGCTGACGGGCGGTCGAGACTTGTCTTCGATACTTCATTTTCAAGGCCTTTCTCGGCGTCAATGATGGCCTTGAGCTGAGATTCGGAAATCAGGATCTGCCTTCCTTTGCGTTCCACCGAAAGTTTCCCCGAGGAGATATAACCGCGGACTTCATTCTCACTCACATTGAGAAGACGCGCTGCTTCCTTTATACTCAGATACATCGAGAAACCTCGAATTGGGGGGTCGAGTCTTGACACGGGACATTTTCCGGCTCTGTTTGCCCATGCGCCTTTCTTGCCCCGGATCGCTGAAGCCCCTCGCCCACACCAACCACAGAATCTCTATGCATCTTCCCCTTTCGGCTGCTTGTCAGTTTTCTTGGGTAACTGGTCGAGGCTCCATTGCATCGGATTGAGCAAGGTGAATCCGAGGCTTTCAAGCTTTGCCTTAACGCGTGCCACATTACTCGTAAGCAGGTATGGAAAAACCGCTCGCTTTCCCTCTTCCCAATAGCGGGCAACCAGGATGGATCCAAAGGATATGCGCTCCTCGGTGATAGCGTCGACAATCCTTTTCATCTGCCCGAGCTTGTCTTCGACCAAAATGCACAACAGGGTCCCTGGTTCCTCAATTCCCAACACATTAATGAATGCCCGCATGAGGTCTCGAACAGATATGAGACCGATCAATCTACCCTGCCGATCGACCACAGGAAAAGCCCCCACTCTCGTTCTTTGCATCAGTAACAGGGCATCCTCAAGGGTATTCATGGGTGAAATGGTCACGACATCTCTGGTCATGATATCCTTCACCTTGAGTTGGGCAATTTTCTTTTTTTCCTCCGCCGCAGTCTCTGCACTCAAAAGAATCGAAGGCATGGCACTGCGAATATCCCGATCCGTGACCATCCCGAGCAATCTGCCATCTTTGTCGATGACGGGAAGATGGCGGATACGGGTCCGGGTCAGTAGCTCACACGCCTCCGCAATGCTGGTCTCGGGGTCGATGGTGATAACATCTGTCTTCATGGATTTGTCAATGAACATCTTGCCCTCCTATGGCCAAATAGTGTGAGAATTATACTTGCCGAGCAGGATTTCTACATTGTTTTTGATCAACCTGGGTAAGTGTTTCAGTGAATAGCCACCTTCGAGTATCGAGATCAACACAAAAAGCGTCGTCGAGCTTATCTTCCAAAAAGAGACAACCCCTAGTATGTCTGCCTTGTCGGCCGATGATAGTCAAGTGGTTATCTAATCATTTGAAACAAACAGCCTTCCCTACTGATAAGTTTTCTGTTGCAATTTGTTCTTCTGTGGCGCATTATCAGCGGTGTTTTAGCGAAGTGTCTTGGATCTCCCTTCAATCTATTGCGGATCAGGCCTTGGATCGCTGTCTCCTCTGAGGTATCTGCGCGTCTCATTATCCCGGCGATTGTGCTTCACTCTATTCCGGTCTAGAGCAGCAAGCGAGAAAGAACTTCTTTCATAGCATCAAGTGCAGGGGAATACGGTTCTTCGTTAAGACAGCCGCAACAGGAGTTTTTGGGTCGGATTCATAGGCCCCGCCTGTGTGTAATGGTGTAACTGGGATGGTTGGATTCATTTAGATGTAAGGAGGACAGAAGAATGGGTAAAATACCAGAAAATTACCTGCCGCCAAAAGAAACATGGCCTGATTACTTGGTTCCTGCGGAGTTTGCGGATACTCCTATGGAGTTAAACCTAGCCGACTTCATGCTTGACCGTCATGTCCGGGAGGGGAGAGGGGACAACGCCGCCATCAAATTCATGGACAAGACTTTTACTTACGCCCAGATCCAGAAGATGGTGAACAAGTTTGGCAACGCCCTTAAGGATGCCGGGGTAGAGGCTCAGGACCGCATAGGAATCCGTTTGGTCAATACGCCGCAAGCCGTTGTCACCGTTTTTGCCATTGAAAAGATCGGGGCCATCCCGGTTCCCACTTCTCCGCTCTGGTCCGGCGAAGAGGTCGCGTTTGTCGCCAACGACGCCGAGATGAAGTTCTTTGTTGTCAATGCACCTCTCATGGGTCCCGTGGAGACGGCAAAACCGCAGTTCAAACACGGCACAAAAGTGATTGTGATTGGGGGCAATCTCGATGAGGTGAAGGCTGCGGGGAATCTGGCCTATGAGGAAATGGTGGAAAAGGGCTCTCCCGATCTCAATGCCACCATGCTCAAGGCGAACGATATCGGAATCATGCTCTACACTTCCGGCACTACCGGAATGCCCAAAGGCTGTGTCCACTTTGTGCGGCCCATCGTTATGGTAGCCAAGCTGGTGAACAAGCATGTCTACAAGATGGTCCCTGGTGACACACTTGGAGGTGCAGCCCCCGTTTCCTTTGCAGCCGGTTTCGGCACCTTCACGCTGCTTCCTTTTGAGGGGGGCGCCGCCATATCCTTGCTGCCCAAGTTCGGGCCTCCCGAAATGATGGAACTGATCGAGAAGCACAAAATCACTGTGCTTACCGGCCTGCCCACAGCCTATCGGGCTTTGATGAAATTCCCGGAATTCAAGAAATATGACTCTAGCTCAGTCCGCCTTTTTACTTCGGGAGGAGATGCTCTTGGGGGCGAGACTCTGAAGGGCTGGCAGGAACTTACCGGCAGGCCCATCTGGGAAGGTCTGGGTGGGACGGAGATGCTGCATCTGGTAACCTCTAATACCATGAACGCTGAGCCGGTCCCAGACTGCATCGGTAAAGCGCTTCCAGGTGTCCAGGTGAAAGTAATAAGTCCTACAGGCGAGGACTCCAAGCCCAATGAAACAGGCAGTATGATCCTGAAGGGCCCTTCTGGAACACTCTACTGGAAGCCTTATGTGGGTGAGGAACGTCTTTTGAAATCCCAGAAGAAAGGTGTCATCAACGGCTGGAATCAGATGGGCGATGCCGTTACCATGCGCGAAGATGGCAACATCTTCTTTGTTTCCCGTGAAGATGACATGATCAAGAGCTCCGGGTACCGCATTGGTCCAAGCGAGATTGAAGATGCTATCGCCAAGCATCCGGGGGTAGTTGAGTGTGCCGTTGTGGGGGTTCCTGATCCGGAGAAGGGACAGGTCGTCAAGGCGGTGCTGGTAGTCAAACCGGGTTACAAGGGAGACGATGCGTTCTCCGAGCAACTCAAAGAGTTCTTGAAGCAGCATATCGCCATCTATAAGTTGCCCAGAATCTTTCAATATATGGATGCTCTGCCGCGTACTCCTACTGGCAAACTTCTGCGCCGCTTGCTCAGATAACACCTTTACGCCAATCATCTGGACTCTCTGCATCCCCCGGCGCGCCAGGCGGTGGGGGATGCTTTTGGGAGGTGAGACATGGTTTGGAAGATTACCATATTGTGTGAGAACACCGTCACTACGCCCGGACTCCTGGGTGAGCACGGCTTCGCCGCTTATGTTGAAACTCCGGAAGGGAATATCCTGTTCGATACCGGACAGGGGTTCAGCCTCGTTCAAAATGCACTCAGACTCCAAAAGGATCTCCGGCAGGTTACTCAGGTGGTCCTGAGTCACGGGCATTTCGATCATACAGGGGGACTGCTGGCCTTCCTGGGTTTGCATGGGCCATGTGATATTGTGGCCCACCCGGATGTCTTGAGCGAGAGATTTCGCTGGATGCCCATGGGGAAGGAGGAAAAACCCATGTCCATCGGTATCCCCTGGCGTGATGCCTATCTTACGACGCGAGGGGCGCGCTTCCTCTGGCAAAAGCAGTTTGCCGAGATTGCCCCGAATGTCTTCGTTACCGGGGAGGTTCCACGAACGACGGATTTTGAAACCGGTGATCCAAAGTTCTCCATACGGCGGAACGGTGATTGGGTTCCCGACCCCTTCCTGGATGATTATTCGCTGATATTGAAAACACCCCATGGGCTCGTGATTCTGCTGGGATGTGCTCATGCAGGGCTGATCAATATCCTCAACCATGCCATCGCCAAAACGGGAGAACAGCGTATTCATGCCATCCTGGGCGGCACGCACCTCGGATTTTCGCCAAAGCCCCAATTAGACCGCACCATAGAAACCCTCAAGAAATATCGACTGAAGCTTGTCGCCACCAGCCATTGTACGGGTCAGGCGCCCGTAGCCCGGTTGGCCGCTGAATTCAATGAAGCTTTTGCCTTCGGTCACGTCGGATTCGTGCTGTCAGCACCATCCGGGAATTAGACCTCTGAGTCTGAAATCTTTCCTGATAACCGCAGAGATCGCTGAGACCACAGCTGGGCCTATGGCCGCAACCAAATGAAAAACTCACCGCAGAGACGCATAGAAAAACGGGACGGACAGAAAAATCTTGGTAAAATTTCAGGAAATTGAACGTTAGTAGTACAGAGATCTAGAATGGTTTATTCTCTGCGCTCTCGGCGTCCTCTGCGGTGAGATATACCTTCTTAGACGCGAGTCTCCAGTTGGAAAAGCCTTCCCGTGGCTGCGCGGAAGATTGCCCCTGGAATCCGCTCCACCTTTTCCTTCCGTTTTATCACCGCAATAGTATAGAATTCAGCTTGTCTGAACACGGCTGCCAACTCTGGTCTTGCTCATTGATACTGATCATATTTTGGGACAGGATGAGGCCGGCACCTAGCTTTCATCGGGTGGGTAATTTGGAGACATAGAAGACAGTATGGTTAGATCACTTGGGCGTTTAGCAATCGTTTTGCTCTATATGACGCTTCAGGCAGCTGTTGTTTTTGCGGATGCCATCCGGATCGGCGAGGTGAACCCGCTTACAGGCAAGCTCGCCAAACATGGTCTGGAGATCCATGAGGGCATCCTGGCGGCAGTGGAGGAAGTCAATGCCCGCGGAGGGATCAAGGGCAGCATGGTGGAACTTGTTAGCCGCGATGACCAGAGCCTGCCCGAGGTTGCCATCAATCAAACTGAGGAGTTGCTCTATCGCGTAAAGGTGATCGGATTGGTGGGTGGATATGTCGACGCCCTTGTCGGGCCGATCAGCGAATTAGCTGCCAAACACCGCACCCCTTATGTAGCGTCTGCCAGCTTGCAGCGTTCGCTCACCGAAGGACGCCAAAACCCTTACTTTTTCAGAGTGTCGCAACTGGATGGCGTAGCCAAGCCGCTCTGTGATTTTGTAATCGAGATGATTCATCCGAAAACCGCCGCCATTCTGTATGCTGCAACCCCCGGGTCAACGGAATTCGGCCATGATGTGGAAGCATGTCTGCGAAATGCAGGAGTGACCATTCCGATAGTCGAAAAATTTCGCCCGGGGACGCTGGACTTCTCGTCGTTTCTGCTCAAAGTGCGACAATCTCAGCCGGACATTCTCATCTCTGGAGGCTTTTACCCGGACCATCTGATTCTGGTTCGCCATTTGCGAGAACAGAAGATCCCCCTGCCGATCTACCTTGCCCCATGGGGGGTTGCCTATGCGAGTTTTATCGAAGAAATGGGGGAGGCGAGTGAAGGGCTTTTTGGTCTGTGCGCATGGAACCCCGGCATTACTTTGCCCGGCACGGAGAAGGAATCCGAGTTATTTGTAGAGCGCTTCACGAGGCGTTTCAGCAAGCCTCCCAATACTACCACGATGCATGGCTACACTTCGGCACGGGCGCTGCTTGCGGCTGTCGACAAGACGTTGCAGAGCGGCCAAGAACTGTCTGGGGATAGAATCAGTCAGCAACTCAGGTCGCTTGATCTGATCCTGCCCATGGAGCATCTGGCCTTCAACCAGAATGGTGACCCCAAACATTACGACCAGGTGGTTGTTCAGATCCAAAAAGGCAAATTGGTTGTTGTTTACCCACCCAATCGAGCCACCGGAAAAATCATGGAACACTAAATCGATGCTATTCCAGCTCCTCATTGATTCTTTTTCCCTTGGTTCCTTTTATGCGCTTATCGCCCTGGGTTTTTCCCTGATCTTTGGAGTCACTCATACATTCAACCTTGCCCACGGCGAATTGATCCTGCTGAGCGGTTACCTGGCTTACGTCCTCGGGAAATATTTCAGCATCCCATTTCTTTTCACGCTGCCGATTTGCATGCTCGCACTGGTGTTTGTGGCGATGTTGCTGCACCAGTTGCTTCGGCAGGTAAAGGAACCCTTTGAACTGAACAGCCTGGTGGTCACCTTTGGTTTGGCTTTGGTCCTCCAAAATGCGATGCTTTTCTTCTTTTCGGCTAATTATCGGCTCATCCACGTTCCTCCTGTTCCCCCTCTCGAGCTTCCAAATCTTCACCTTTTCATAACACAAACGCAGTTCATTCTTGTTGGCCTGTCACTCCTGGTGACAGGGTCGATTTATCTCCTCTGGCGAAAGACGTTCCTCGGAAAAGCCCTGAGGGCAACCATTCAGGATCGGGAAGCGGCAAGGCTTGCAGGAATCAACGTTGAACATATGAGTCTGATGGCCTTTATTTTGGGCGGGATGCTGATCGGTCTTGCCGGTCCACTCTATGCCCAAAGGGAATATTTGCATCCCTTCGGAGGCATGGAAGCTACGCTCATCGGTGTCATCATCACCATCTTTGCCGGAGTCGGCAGGATTCGGGGTATTCTTCTGGGAGGGTGGATTCTGGGCGGCGTGGAATCGGTCACCGTTTTTTTTCTCGGGGCCAACTGGCGCGAGCTGGTAAGCGCTCTCGTTTTAATCATGCTGATTGTGGTAAGGCCTGCAGGGGTTCTCTCCAAAAGGGCAAAGTCGGAAAGATGGCGATGAATAAACCAGGTCACCCTTCATTCCTTATCCTTGCTGTAACTTTTGCCCTTATTGCCTGGGCGGCCTTCTTAACGGGCAGCGGCATACACTATCGCGTCCTGGGAATGGCTTGCTTTTACGGAGCGCTTGCCCTTTCATGGAATATCTTTGCACTGACTGGCGCAATTTCCCTCGGGCATGCCGCGTTTTTCGGTCTAGGAGCTTACGGGTCGGCTCTTTTCTGCCAGTACTGGCATTGGTCTCCCTACATTACTATCTTCCTTGGCGGGACCGTTGGATGCATTTACGGCTTTCTCTGGCATTTGACCTTCCGGAAGCTTCGAGGAGCTGCTTTCGCGCTGGCAACACTCGCTTCCGTGGAAATCCCGAAAGTCACCATTGACAACTGGGATCGTCTCACTTCCGGATCACTGGGATTGGTGGGTATTGCACGTCTGCCTCCGGTGAACCTGGGCAGCATCACCTTCGATGTTGATGAGAATCTGCAGGCACAATGCTTTTTTCTGCTAATGTTCGCACTAGTAGTGATTTATATTCATTTTAAAGCTATGAGTTCGAAATGGGGTTGGGCGATCCGTTCAGTTCGTGAGGATGAAATTGCTGCGTCCACGATTGGAGTAGATGTCCCTGGAATACGCTTGCGTGCTCTCTGCGTAAGCGCCTACTTGACCGGGCTCTGCGGAGCCGTGTACGCACATTTAATGGGGTCTATCGAACCGGCTCTGGTCTTCAGCCTGCATTTCTCTGCACTGCCTCTGGTGTTGAGCATTTTCGGAGGGAGGTACCAGGCCCTCGGTCCGTTCCTGGGAGCACTGATCCTTTACCCCGCGGATCAACTGCTGTTTCATTCCTGGTTTCCAGCAGGACACGCGGCTTTCTATGGCCTGGTTATGGTCATTACCATCCTGTTTTTTCCACATGGTATTGGGGAATGGGTTCAGCAAAAGACGAAGTCTGCTTAGACCTGCAGAACATTCAAATCCATTTTGAGCAGGTCCCGGTCCTGAGAGATATCAACCTTTCGCTTCGAGAGAATGAAATCGTCAGCATCATTGGTCCGAATGGCGCCGGGAAGAGCACGCTGTTTAACATCATTTGTGGACTTACGCGACCATCAGGGGGACGCGTACTTTACCATGGTGAAGACATTACCCGCTGGCCTCCCCATCGCATCTGCCATGCCGGAATCGGAAGGACCTTTCAGATTGCACGACCGTTCGCGGGCATGACAACCCTTGAAAACGTTATATTCGGGTTCTGCTTCGGGAAACCAAAGAGCGGGAAGTGTTCCCTAAAGCACAAAGAGGCCCTGCAGTTGTTGGACCTTCTGCAATTGTCTCACAAGGCCGACCTCCCCGCCAGAGAACTGACATGCTCCGAATTGAGGCGTCTGGAGGCAGCGCGCGCCCTTGCAACCCAACCGAAACTCCTGCTCCTGGACGAAATTGTAGCGGGATTCAGTCCGCAGGTAATCGAGCAATGGGTAGAGCTCCTCAAAACGCTCAGGGACCAGGGCCTCACCCTGCTGATCATCGACCATTTCCTGAGTCTCACCGCAAAAGTATCGGACCGTTTGATTGCCTTGCACCATGGAACGAAAATTGCTGAAGGGGAACCCGAAGCTGTTCTTGCCTGCCCCGAGGTCATTTCTGCCTACCTGGGTGAGGGGCGGAAACCATATCGGGAATAGATTGCTTATGCAGATCGACGTTCAAAGCAAAGCGCTCCTTTCTGTCCGTGATGTTTCCGTTTCCTACGGGAAGAGCCCAATCCTGCAAAACTTGTCTCTTGACCTGTGGCCGCGGCAAATCACGGCCATCGTAGGACCAAACGGCGCCGGCAAAACGACGCTTTTAAAGACCGTCGGGGGACTTCTCCCACTGGACCAAGGGAGTGTAGTTTTCAAGGGAGAGCCGATTGAGAGGCGGCCAGTGTGGGAAGTTGTCGCCCGGGGACTGGTGTATGTCCCCGAAGGGATGCGTGTCTTTGCCGATATGAGCGTCGTTGAGAATTTGGAAGTTGGCGCCTATTTGAATCGTCAGGTCATTCCCAAGCGACTGAAAATGATTTTTGAGCTTTTCCCCGAGCTTTACGAGAAAAAGGAAACCCACTCGCGATTTCTCAGCGGTGGCGAGCAGCGGATGGTCACGCTTGCCCGCGGGCTGATGAGCGGCGCCGACCTCCTTCTGCTCGATGATCCATTTCAGGGGTTGAGCCCGAAAAGCATTGAAAGATTCTCCGAGACCTTCAAGGCTCTCAGGGAGAGCGGTATGACCCTGTTTATTGCAGGACAGCATGTTCGGCACATCCTGGACCTTTCGGACTGGGGGTTCTTGATGGAGCAGGGTACAATAACCCTTTCGGGAACCAGCCGGCAATTTCTCCAAGACGTGCATTTGCAGCGAAGTCTTTTGGGATCTGCAATGAACTGAGGTTCTGTTTGGTCTCTTTGGATGTACATGTGATGTAACCACAGCGCAAGCGGTGGCGTACAAACATCTGAACATATAGGATTATCGCCGCTGCTCAAACGAGTTGGGGCGTAATCAAAAGTGCGATCAAATCCATATCGCCTTATCCCTGACGATAAACAACATCCGTGAATTACACACATCTTCAGCTTGTCGTTTGCTTTCAACTCTGATATCTTTTAAGGTGGTTTTTGTCTCTTTAAATAAGAGGAATGAGCAAACGAATGGAGAGACATGGATGAATGAACTTCTAGCACCAGGTGGCAGCCTGGCTATGGTTGAGGAAGTCTTGTCCCAGGGCGCCAATGCGGTCTATGTGGGTTCCAAAGGATTCAGCCGCAGGAAGTGCGCATGGGAAATGGAGGATTCGCAGATTCGAGAGGCCATTGAGGTCGCCAGGCCTTTCGGGGGAAGAGTCCGTATTGCAATCAATGCCGAAGTCCCCGACGACAAGTTCATGGTGGTTATGAGCAAGATCGCTAAATACGCCAAGTGGGGAGCCGAAGGAGTGATCGTCAAGACGCCTTCGGTCATGCAGATGGTGAAAGATAATTTTCCGCAATTGGTGATCCATGCCAGCGTCGGATGCAATATTCAAACTCCCGCTCAAATCGCCGAATACAAGGGTTATGGCGCGACTCAGGTGGTTGCGAGCACCGAAATCAACACCGTGGAAAAACTCCATGCATTCAAAAAGGCAGCGGATCCTCATGGGGTTGCGACCGAAGTGCTCATTCACGGGAACCGCTGTGTGGGTGGCGTTGGCAATTGCAGCTTCCATGAACTCATCAGCGACTCCTATATAAAGCGCACCCATGTGGATGAAGATGGAAACGAAATCGTCGAATACGAAGGCTGGCCGGATCGCAGCGGCAGTTGCTTCCGCATCTGTCTCCTGACTGACGCTCAGCGGCGCAAGGTCCTGCAGCAAAGGGGGCGGAAGGCTGAAGAGATTGAAGGAATCAATGAACGCATTCGGCGGCACCCGAACGTAGCGTTTGCGATAAATGGGAAAGAGCTTTGGGACTACATGGACATCGGCTTGCATACCCTCAAGGTGCAGGGCCGAGAATATGCTGTCAGCCTGATCGGTCGCATGATTTTTCTCTACCGTTCCTTAATCGACGCTCATTACGGGGGAAAAACATGCGATGATCCGAGTCTGCTTGGTCTGCAGGGGGAGCTGAATGAAATCGCCCTCGATCGCGACCATGCTCGTATGGAGAAAACTCGGGAACTGCATCAAAATGTCAAGGGGTTGTTCCCTTAGGACTCTGGAAATCGGATGTTTAAATAGGGATGGATTGATATACGGAGCGAGATACATTTGACAAAAGTTCATTCTCTATCTAATATGGCGCGACAGTGACCCTTTGAGGAGGGTATCACTCACCGTTATTGGTTGTCGGTTCTGTCCGAACGTGGTTAAACTTTAACTTTGAGCAGGAGGGTAAGATGCCAGTATTTGTTTCCGTTTTGAAGAGCACCCCAGAAGGCAACAGGGATATCAAGAAAGCCCGAGAGCGTTTTGAGGCGGGGAAGAAGGGTGTTGAGAGCGTTGGCGGCAAGATCCTTGATGCCTTTTACGTTTCAGCCCGCGGGGAATACCTGATTATCAGCGAATTTCCCAATGAAGAAGCCAGGGTAAAATCGATGATCCATACTCTGGCGCGTGGCACCGTCACCTACGAGGTGTACAAGGCTCTACCTGTTGAGGAATACTTCAAACTGGTAGAACAAGCCTGAGATTGGCCGGATGGATGACTGACCTGTCCTTTTAGCGTTGCTTTTCGACTTCAAGAGGTGAGACGATCTCATCCAATGGAAGAGGGTTTTCCGGAGGTTGATCCTGTTTCGTCTCACCCACCTTGATGTCAGTTCCAACATGCCTGTTTCTCCTTCAACCCCTTGATCCTTTTGCGAGCTTTACCATAACCACACTAGGCTGGAAAAACCATACCCCGCCGACCATGACGAGATTCGGAGTTCGCCATGTGTGACATTTTTGCTCTATGTTCCGGTTACACCTATACAGCGCAGCGGTACCTCCCCATTTTTGCTGAAAAGGGAAAGAGCAATATGAATGGGTGGGGCATAGGATTTTTCCGGGACAATCAGGCATTTGTCGAGAAGTCATCCGAAAAGGTCTTCAACGGCACTCATGTGCATGAAAGCTTCCAGCGGCTGGCGCGTGTTGTCGACAGTCGGATCATTGTCTCACAGATAAGCTGTCCCCTAAGCGGAACGCATCAAGGAGAATCCAACCATCCATTCTCTCTATACTTCCTGGACCACGTGTGGCTGTTTGTCCATGTCGGAATCGTGGAGAGAATCGGTTCGTATGAAACGGCCCTTGCGCCTCGCATGGAAATAGAAGTCTACACGGCGCGCATCCTGGAATACCTGAGAGATCACATGACTTCCCTCATGGATGAAAATCCTTACGGAAGTCTCTATGATGCCCTGCGTGCAAGTCTTCGACAGCTTGTTTCAGAATACCCCGGCCATTACACCTTTTTTCTCACAAATGAGCTCATGCTTTTTGCCTTCAGCAATTTTCGCCCGCTCATGCTTCTGAGAGAGTCGGAAACGATGGGAAATCTCTTGCTCGTCACTTCCATAGCTGAGGGTCTGAGTCCAAAAGGATGGCTGAGTATTCCCCCAGCGAAAGATACCTTGGGGAAGCTTCTGGTGATCGCCGGAGCCGACGTTTTGTACCTGGGGGACATCTGAAAGACTAGAAGCAGAAGCCATGTGCGATCTTTTTGCGCTCTCCGCAGACAAAGACTATTCTGCTCCAAAATCCTTGCCCATGTTTGCCGATCGCGGCTGGAAAAATATGGATGGCTGGGGTATCGGCTATTTCGGGAAGCACCATGCCCTTGTTGAAAAATCGGCCCAGCGCGTCTATTCCGCCGGTCATATCCACGACAGCTTCCAGCGACTGGCGAGAGTGGTGAATAGCAGAATAATCATTTCTCATGTCCGCATTCGCACAAGCGGTCTTATCGATGAATGCCATTCCCATCCCTTCATCCTTCATTTCGGCGGCCACGACTGGCTTTTTGCACACAACGGCAAGGCGCCGACCATTGAATCCTTTGGCACCGATGGACCTCACATTCCGGATGCGGTGAGTGACTCCGCAAGGATATTTGAATATCTTCGAGACCAACTCGTCCTCTACTACCAGGAGCGGGGCTCAACCCTCTCTTCACTATTTGACGCCCTCCTTAGAGGCACTGTAGAGATGATCGACAAATATCCCGGCAATTACAATTACCTGTTGACCAATGGCCAAACTCTCTTCGCATTCAACAACCACAGACAGTTCATGCTTCTCAGAGGAAGCAGGAAGCTCGAAGGGGCCCTCCTGCTTACTACAATTGAGCATGGATTGAGCGATGAGCAGTGGATGAAGGTATCGAGAGCAAGAGATTCTCGGGGGGTGCTTCTAGCCATAGTCGGCAACCATATCGTCGCACAGGAGACTCTTTAAGCACTGAATCGATGATTGGGTGAGTGCTACAGTTGTTCTTTTGCCGGAGAAACCTTAACTCGATGGGTTGCTGTGCCTCCTGAGCGTAGATACCAATGCTTGTTTCGGGAATTGAGGAGTGTGTCATGACTATGTGGATTTATGATGATGCCAGGGAGATGGAAGAGTTCCAGAGCTACCAGAGGGAAGTCCGGCGCCTGGAGAAAGAGTACCTTGAAATCCGGATCCTCCATCGTGATGCCGTTGAGGATTTCAGAAATGACCCTGACAGTGAGTATCTTAAGGCAAAGGTGAAGTATCTCCAAAAAAGGCTCACAGATTTGGAGAGCCAGGCACCACGGTTTGCCGCTGACCACCCGCTGGAAATCGCCCTTTGGGCTCCGCCCCACGGATGACCCCTTCTAGAGGAACAGGATTTGATTGACAAGAGCAGGCTTGACAGGCAACTCCGCATAGATGGTTGGAATCAGCCCGCATTGGACAAGGCGAAAATCGGAGTCGTGGGTGACAATGATCTGCTGGCATCGCTATTCATGCTGTCGGCCTCAGCACTGGGAATCAACAACCTGGTTGTGGTCGCGCCGGTTCTGGACAAGCTTCTCGTGGAAATCGCGGAGAAAGTGAATCCTCTCTTCACTCTAACACACATAGAAGGATTCTACACACATCCGGTTTTGGATGATTTTTTCAAAGGGTGCAACCTGATAGTGGATTTGAGCCATTATGGGCTGGCTAACAAATTGCTGTTGGAGAAAGGCTTCAGGGAAAGGATACCCATTGTCCGGGGCTTCTGCTACAAACAGAACGGTGTTCAGGGGCTCGATGTATTTACGTACATTAGAGGGCGCGAATGGCTCGAGCTCGAACGGATTGTCTGTCCAAACAACCTGCCCGAGTGTCATTTCGATGACGGTGTACTCGATACAATAATTGCCGGCATAGTGCTGGAGGAAGTGAAAAGCATTCTAATGCTGCAAAAGTTCTCCGACACTCTTATATCTTACGAAAGAAAAACCGGAACATACGATAATCGATCCAGGATTCTGGTGGCCGGCTCGGGGGCACTGGGCGCCTTCGTTGGTTTGGGACTCGCCTATTCAGGAT
>Ga0209048_10002965_pt1 | contig 16631 bp, 10 predicted proteins | sample FrelakmetCRP12CR_FD_187146 | JGI IMG/M metagenome (GOLD analysis project Ga0209048, IMG submission 187146) | Freshwater lake sediment microbial communities from the University of Notre Dame, USA, for methane emissions studies - CRP12 CR (SPAdes)... | ecosystem: Environmental > Aquatic >... | reverse complement strand
AGTTGGACGAGGCCAGGGCGGTTCTGGAAAAGGGTTTGAGCAGGCATCGTGGGTCGGTGCCGATTCTGGTAAGCCTCGGCAATTGCTACTCCCGACTCAAGCGTTTCGAAGAAGCACTGGCCTGCTATGAGCACGCCCAAAAGCTCGATCCACACGAGCCGAAAATCCTCTTCAACAAGGCGGGAGCCCTGTCCAATCTCGGGCTGTACGAGGACGCCCGGGACATTGTTGTGGCGCTGCTCAGGGAGTGGCCCGGCGACCCCATGTGCAACTCCCTCATGGGCCACTGTTACTCTGAAATGGGAAGCCCCGAAGAAGCGGCCAAATATCTCAAAAAAGCGCTGGAACACGGCGACGAAGATCCGCTTACCTATGACAACCTGTACTGGGCGTACCGGGACATGGGACTCCTGGACGATGCCATTGCACTAGCACAGGAAAGTATCAGGAAGTTCCCGGATACCTATCCCGACCTTTACCGGGACCTCGCGGGTGGCTACTTGGAGCTGAACTGGGTGGAAGAGGCACGCATTGTGGTCAGGAAGGGGCTCTCGGTGTTTCCTTACGACCAGGACCTCAAAGAATTACTCGGAGCTTTGGATGACGACACGGACGATGGCGGCAGAGAAGAAATAAACAGCATATCTAAACCGGTTCTTGTTCTGATACGAGACCTAAGGCAAAAAAGGAGATTGCTGTTCTGAAAGAGCAATACGTTGACCTGCCCCCGATTATTGAACCAGGTTGAGAGAAGGGTTCCAGTGTGTTAATAAACCAGCCATTTGCGGGATCGTTAGTGCCAATGGCTTAATATAGGAAAGACCGCCGAGTGAGATCAATAATGGTCGAGGTAAACCGTAGTTTGTACATGGATGAAACGAGCGAGGCGAAAGCCAGTGGAGTTGATCAAACCAAGGAGCAGATACAAGCATTCTGAAGGCAATCAGGGAGTTCCAACAACTGCCTCAAAGGGAGTTCCAACAACTGCCTCAACCGGAAGTGCTGGAAGAGAGATTAGGTATCGCCCGAAAGTCCAAGGCGTTATCCGTTATTTGAAACGAAAGGAGTTGCAGAGATGCTTAAGGTAGACAAGCAGACGCTAGATCACATGGAGAGTGACTATCCAGGGATTAGAAAGACAATACTTTATTTCGAGAACGCCAAGTTGCCGGCATGCCCAAACTGCAGGTCAAAGAACACCGCCGACGTGCAGGTCGGTATCATTGGGCGCACGATCTCTATAGCCGGCGCAACCACGAAATTCAAACTGATCCCCAACGGCCCAAAGCCGGGCGATTATTTCTGCCACGCCTGCAACAAGTTCTTTAATGTTAAGGAATATGTCAAGGCAAAAAAGTCTGGTACAGCGGGCCAGGGTTTTACGATGCGTCTGAAAAACAAGAGCCTGGAGGCGTACAAACAATTCATCATGGATGCCACGCGGGCGCTGAACCCGGCCGCAAAGGATGACTCGACGCCGGAAGAATGGGAGAGGCATTGGCGAGATTTTTGGGGGAAGGACTTGAAGGGAAAGACTCCTGCCAAAGGCAAGAGCGGCCGTGGCTAAATGTGTAGGCGGATTTTGGTCATGTTCTTCGACGGAAACCATTTGCCTATTAGCTAATCATCCAGCGCACCACACAATTATTATTGAGCCACATAAAACACCAGACTCCTGTCTGGTGATAGAGTGGCCGCCCAGAGGGCGCGAGCTGCATCATCGCTTGTAACATTTAAGAAGCCCCCGACTCCTGTCGGGGGAGTATCACTGGTCAAGAGCCGCCTTAATGTGAATATTTCGTTGACTAAAAAAATCATTTCTGTAATACTTTGGGCATATTTTTCTGAGTTGTATTGGACTGTGATCAGTACCCAAAAAGTTATCAGTGGATAAATAAAATAATGAACTACAACCTGAGATAAAGCAGGGTAAATAATGGCAGATATATTTTTGCATGGGAAGCAAATCGAGAGCATATTTGAATTGCTGGGTAAAGAAGAAGACAATATTACCTATAGAAGCTGATGAACGATCTTGAATATTATATTAATGCATTTGCTCGTCTCAGGCGTGCATCGGGACCAGTGTGGTTTAGCTCGACCAAAAATCAAGCAGCGCACCGAGCCGACCGTAGGAACATTCCAGGAAAGGTACTTTTATGAATGATTCTGTTTTGGCTATTGCTGTGTTTGTTATCGGAATGGCGGTAGACGGATTCATCCTGTATATTATTCTAAACAGCAGAAGCGCCGGCCTCCTGGTGCAGGCGCGCATGCAGTTCGAAGGGGAAAGGAATGTTCTGAACAAGCGTTTGGGAGTAAATCTTCACAATCTGCAAGGAGAAGAAATATGTCAATAAAATGCCCGAAGTGCAATGTGCTGTTTTCGACTGAGCAATTACTCCTTAATCACTTATCAGAAATGCACTCCGCACCAAGAAGCAGGAAAAAAAGAACAGAACCTCCTTTAAATAGCAGATTGTGCAGAAGCTGTCAAAAGTGCCCGCCGATGGCAGGGGAGACTATATGTAAATCCTGTAATGGTGACTAATATTAGCAATCTTATTTAAAGTTCGCGAGGGTAGTCAGTTATGGCAATAGTGTTCGGACTTGATTTTGGTACGACCAATTCTGCGTTATCTGTGAATATTAATGGCAACGTTAAAGTCATTGACGTAGATATGCTGGCGGAATCGAAAAAAAGCCTCAGATCGGTACTTTTTTTTCATAAAAATGGGCAGATATATATCGGGCAAGAAGCAATTATGAGGTATCTTGAAAATGCAGAAAATGGGCGATTTCTGCAATCTATTAAGACTTTTTTGCCGTCGACGACGTTTGAATCGACCAGTATTGGGAATAAAATGTATTTCTTGGAAGAAATTATTTCCCTCATCTTGAAGAGACTCAAAAAGATGGGAGAACAAGTTGTTGATGCTGAAGTAGATGAGGTCGTTTTAGGAAGACCCGTGTCATTTTCAGATGATTCTGGTCAAAACGTTTATGCGCAATGGCGTTTACAAAGGGCTGCAGAGATAGCAGGCTTTAAGAAGGTTCACTTCCAGTATGAGCCGATTGCCGCTGCTTACGCGTATGAAGATACGCTCAAGACAGATGAAGAACGAATGGTATTAATCGGCGATTTTGGCGGTGGCACATCTGACTTTTCAATAATCAGGCTTCGAGGTGGAAGCAGGCGATTTGGTCTCAACCGTAAGGATGATATTTTGTCTTTGGGAGGGGTTCCAATTGCAGGAGATGTCTTTGACGCTCAGATAATGTGGCAAAAAGTTGCCAAGCATTTTGGAAAGGGAGCCCGATATCGCGGGTTGGCAGGTGAATTAAAGGAAGTCCCGACAAATATCATATATACACTGAGGAAATGGCATCAAATACCACTTCTCAATACTAATAAAAACTTGGAATACATTGGAGCATTAAAACATGCCGCAATGAATAAGGATAAAAAAGTAATTGAAAATTTAGAAAATCTAATTAAAGATAATTATGGCTTTATTTTACATCGTCAAATTGAAAAAGCCAAGATCGAGCTTTCGGGCCAGCCGGAAACGCATATAAGTTTTAATGAAGGATCGTTATCTATTTTTGAGAAGCTTTCACAAGGCCAATTCGAAAGAATTATAAAAAGGGAAGTCGGCAAAATAAGCAAAATATTAGGTAAAACACTTAAAAAAGCCGATTTGCCAGTTGGTAAAATTGATGCGGTGTATCTCACCGGGGGGACTTCATATATCCCTTGCATTAGAAATATATTTATCCGTAAGTTCGGTGAAGAAAAAATTAAGTATCATGATGCGTTCACGAGTGTGGCGCACGGATTAGGTCTGAGTGCCTCAATGGTTCAATAAGAACTCATCAAAACCAAATTCGACTCAAAAAGCTTTCTGGCCATGGACGATCCTCTGGTAAATATGGAGCCGGCACGGCAGCAGAAGGCAGCCAAGATTATCAGGGATTATGCATTGGACAAACAGGTCATGATCTTTACCTGTCATCCGGGCCATGCGGAAATGCTGGGCGGGAATCAGATCGGGTTGTAAAGGCGGAGAGAAAAATGTTTCATTCTGGAGATGGACTTTTGCAATCAGTTGTAGTAATGTTTTGAATTATTTGAGAGATTAGCAGTAGTCTGAGGGAAATGCTTGATTGAGAATCCATTAAACATCACTTCCTGTAAATTAATTTGCAACAGGGAAGCAGTTCGTTACATCTCTTTTCGAGGGAATTAATGAACAAGATAAAACGGACCACTGCAGAAAGATATGAAAAGGCTGTTAAATCATTATTGCCAAAGCGACAGATTAGCCCAGTCTATGGCCAACCGCAAAGAAAACCCATTGATAGTAAAACATCTAATTTGCTAAAGAGTAGTACTGAGCCTACGATAATTGACAATGATAAAAATAATAAAATTCCGATGAGAAAAAAGAAATTAAAAAGGAATAAGAATATTAAATCTAAAATGTGCCCAAACTGTGACGTTATTGTTCATGAAGATAGCATGACATATCATCTTGCTAATACATGTGTAAAAAGGTCATGATCGATTAGGAAAATATTATCATATTGGATAGACTGCTGATTACTGGGGAGACAGTATGAGCGACTTAGAATCCATTCAGCACAAGACCATCTCATTCCGGAACGAGCGTGACTGGGCGCAATTCCACGATCCCAAGATCCACTCACATAAAATTAAACCTTTTTACCTCAGTACCTCAGATGGACGAGTACAAACAACGAATTACTGCTGGGGCGAAAAGTAAGATTTATCTGACGACTATCTTGTGCGTTTGAGATAATTAAAGACCGCCTAAAATATGACTTCAGCCAAGTATAAAACAGGTGATGCTGTTCAAAGAGTCAACGAACCTGACGCTATAGGCATCATCATACAAGCTCAATACAACGAGCAGTTCGAGACATGGACTTACCAGGTCCAGTTTGGTGGCAACCTGAAGGGAGTTCCCGAGAACATGCTCATGCTTTTCCAAAGGATCGAATCAATATGGGAAGCATGGGATCAACACCATTTTTCCGGAATTGAACATTTCCAGTGCATTCTAACCTATCATCGTCTTCGAAGGCCTCCATCCCGTATTGCGAACTCATTTTCGACTGCGCGCACTGATTTCTATCCTTACCAGTTTAAACCACTGCTTAAGTTCTTGGATCATCCGAGTAAGCGTATATTGATTGCTGATGAAGTTGGCTTGGGAAAGACGATAGAAGCTGGCTATATCCTGAAGGAAATAAGAGCACATCGACAAATAGACCGAGTTATTATCCTCGTACCGTCGCGTCTCCGTAGTAAGTGGCGAAAGGAATTGGCGACTAGGTTTGATGAGCACTTCGACATTATTAAGAAAGACCAGCTGCTTGACGCAGCCTCACGGTTCGCTAGGGGAAGTGAGCCTGAAGCATTCAAATGGATCATATCATATGAAAGTGCTCGTAAGCCGGATCTAATAGAAATAATAGAAGAGACTCAGCTTCCTGTAGATGTGCTCATTGCGGATGAAGTGCATAGAATGCGAAATATCAACAAGCAGCATCAAATTGGCGAACAGCTTTCTGCATGCGCAGATATTGCGATATTCCTTTCGGCCACACCTGTGCAGAACAAGATTGGGGATATCTACAATATCTTGAATATTCTCTCACCGGAAGAGTTTATGGATCCACAGATCTTTGAGCGCCAAATGGAGGCGAATCAATTTATTTTGCAGGCTCAGGTTGCGCTTAACAGAAAGCCGACAGATGTAGAGGGAATCGTAAGTAGTTTAAAAGGGTTTGCAAGTACGGATATGGGTCGCAGGCTCGCTGATAAAGCGTTCTTTCAAGGTGTAATCAATCGGGTTGATCAATTTGTCAATAGCAAGAGCGAACGCATTTCTCTGCAAGCCGACATCTCTACCCTGAGCCCTCTGTCGCATGTCATGACTAGGACAAAAAAGCGTGATGTAATGCCCAATGCGCCGACCCGCCAGGCACGGTGGAAATCTGTTGTATTGAGCGATCTGGAGAGAAAGATATATGATCAAGTCGTTGCTCTCTGTAGATTGACTGGAATGGGAGGAAGGTCTCAGTGGGGACAGCAGATGAGTCTCGTGACAGCATATCGTGTAATGGCTAGTAGCATACCAGCTGCATGCAAGTATTTTCTTGATAAGCTTGGAGGAAAATCTGCGCCGGGATGGAATATTGAGGAACAGGAGGATGAAGAGGAATTAGTTGATGGAATAGAGAACTGGCAGGAAACGGAAAAACATCGATTGTCCGAGCTATTGCAGTCCTACCAGGTCGAGAACTTTAAAGACAGCAAATATGAGGAACTTAGGAACGCTATGCAGGGTGCCTGGGAAGAGGATCGGCGGTCAGGGCGACCGCTCAGGAAAATTATTGTATTCTCCTACTTTCCGAGAACGCTTGATTATCTATCCGATAGGCTGCGGAAACTCAATATTCTGCATCAGAAAATTCATGGAAGAGTCACCGGGCTTCTAAGGGATAATGCCATCGACAGATTCGTGGATGAGAAAGAGATGCTGGTGTTGCTTACTTCTGATGTTGGCGGCGAAGGCATCGATTTGCAATGTGCGTCTGTTCTCATCAACTATGATTTGCCATGGAACCCGATGGTTGTCGAGCAGAGGATCGGACGAATTGACAGAATTGGACAGAATGCTGATGCTCTGATAATTATCAACATGGTTACCAAAGATTCAATTGAAGAAAGAGTATTAGGCAGGCTTCTGGATAAGATCGAGATTTTTAAGTATTCCATCGGTGAGCCGGACCCAATCATAGGTCAGAAAATAGAAAATTTGACGAGAGAAGCATTAAGCGGAGCGTTGACGGGAGAAGAGCTTGATCGCAAAGTTGAGTCAGTAGGTAACGCGCTTCATGAGCAGGTCAATGATGCCCGACGCGTCATGGAGAACGTTGATAAGATGCTTGCTGCCGACCAGGGCTTGATAGATGAGATACTGTCAATAACACAGGAGAGGCAGGTTCCCCTAGCTCACGAAATTCTCCTTTTCTTGAACAGATTTATGGCGTCAAATTACACCGGATATCAGCTTCCTCTCGATTCGACAAAGAAAGAAGTGTCCTGCGATTTTAGAGGCGCGCTGGCCCAGGACATGGAGAAGTCTGTTTTGGAGATCGACTCTGTTAAAGGCAGGGCGTTTGCCCTGAAAGCGCAGGGAGCACCTGTCCGTTTGACTCTGTCGCGCGAAATAGCCCATCGACATGCGAATTCCGATCTCGTACACTTCCGCCATCCGTTGGTCCTTTTCGCCGTCTCAAAATACGAAAAAACAAACGAACGCAGACAGGCGGCGTTTTGTCTCTCGGTACCACGCGTTCCAGGATTACTTGAGCAAGGAACGTATGGTTTCCTGATCATGAACTTGGAGATTGCATCGCGGCGACCGAGTACCAGGATGATCATTGTCCTTGTGCCGTTCCATGGTGAATTCGTAATATCCGATCAGGAGAAGACCATCCCAATATTGCTCCACATGCTAGAAAAAGGGATGAGCGCGCCAGAGCCGCCGATAGATGGACATGGTGTGGAAGAGGTTAAAAAGTATCTGATAAACGAGCTGGAAAGATTGCGGCATGAGTCAAGTGAACGGGAGCGAAAACTCGATGAAATCCGATACGAACAACAGTCGGCTACTCTGAGGGCTACTCTGGAGTTAAGGCTCAAAAAGGCAAAGGAGAGACACCAGAAACTTCTGGAAGGCAACAAGCATCCATTGCCACTTCGGCTCGCAGAAGCAAAGGTCAGGAAGGCGAACGATGAACTCGTAGCCGCCATGGAACGCAGTAATAGTTTGCTGAAATGGAAGGAACCAGAAAGCGAAGAGGTAGCTGCAGGGATTCTTATTGTGGAGGCGAGCACAGCATGACCAAGTATATACAGCTCGGTTTGGATTATGGGACGAGTTCAGCAAAGATGATCTTCCGCGACTTTCAGGCGGTCGGCGGGGAGCGGTCATATGTGATCGATGACATCAACGGGGATTATCGTGTGCCCACCCGTGTCGCGTTCAATAGAAAAACGCGTGAATTTGCATTCTGTGGCCGCGAGTCATCAGGCGCCGAAGCTTGGGACTTGTATTACAGTATAAAAATGCGGCTGGCAGAGGAGATCAAACAGCATAACAAAAAATATTATTACGGCGAGAGCATCTCGTTCCCGGATGGCGTAGGTGCGCGTGATATTGCCATAGCTACTGTTTGGTATTTATCGGAGATGGCCCAATCGCGGATTGAAAAGTTCTATGGAGCCAGCCGAAGCGATCTGAAGCTATCTATCACTATGGGCATCCCGATGAGCTTTTTTAGTGATAAGGTGCTACGAGAGGGTTTTCTCGAAGTGATCCGCAGCGCGTATTGGCTGCTCAAGCATCATGATGGTGAAAGCATACGTGGAGGGCGTCTGCCTCTTGATCAACTTCAAAAACTGTCGGAATTGGCGAGAAATGAGGTGCGAAAGATTCCCGTTCCAGATGCCAATACAGTGCGTGATTGGCTGAGGACAGAGGCCGAATCCGCGCTTATATGGGCTTTCACTTCGCCTAACATCAAGCAGGGGCTTTATGCGAAAGCTGATGTCGGCGCCGGTACAACTAACGCCAGCCTCTTCCGCATCACCGAGCGGTATGATACTTCAACAGGCCGTTGGCAGAAAGATGGATTTGCCTTCTTCGGTGCCATTTCCGACGCAGTTGGAATGGACTGTATCGATGAAGTTATGGAAAAACACGGGTTGCAAGATTTTCGGGGTAATGAGGATACCCTGTTGAGAAAACAACCGGGTCTTTGCCAGGAGTGCGGGAAATATATTAATCAAATGCATGAGGCGGTGGAAGATGCATGGGGTATCGCTTATTCCAAGCAGAGAGATGTCAATCAGTGGAAGACACTCGATATCTTTGTAATCGGAGGAGGCAGTCAGGTAGCGGAGGTGAGGAGTAAGATGACCGTGCATCCTTATGTAAACAGACACTGCCTTTCTGCTGCAGAGCAGGTGATTACAATTAAGGAATTGGATAAGCCGAGTGACTTGCAGACGGCATCTGGTAGACCGATGATGGATAAGGACCTCCCTTTCTTGCTCGTCGCCTATGGTCTGTCAAACAATAGGCTGTCGATCAGGGAAGTAGTGACCCCGAGCGAGATCAAAACAGTACCACCTCCGGTCCGGATGGAAAGGTTGTTTGTGCCTTTTGAAGAGTTGTAGGTGTAGAAGCATCCGTCCAGCTATCGTACGCAGATGAAAATATCAGGCGGAAGGCGGCGATATGTCAGAAGCGCAATCATTCGGCGGCCCTCATCGATATTATGATAAGATGAACATTCAGCGCCGTCGGCCGGGCGATGAATCCGAAGAGGAAAAGAAGGTCCGTCGACTTCTTGGGATCACTGGCGCGGACGTTCGTGCCATTGTAGAAAAAGCGTGCAAACAGTGGAATCGACCAATTCGCGAAAGTATCAGGATCGAGACGGCTTTTAAGCTGTCGGTAAGAGATGAAAGAAAGACCGTCCCTATCAAAGTCGTGGATGGCCTACCCCAGTCGTTTATTGAAATAGTGCACGGTATTGATAATCCGTTGATCTGGAAATTGATATCCAATAGGACACTTCTGCAGTATGCACAAGGATCATGTCAGATACTTGCTGGAGACCTAGAAGAAATCAAAGAGTTATTCGATATAGAACAGCCTGTCACGAAGCGGGAACTCGATCTATACAAGGCATTCATAGATCGCATATTGAAGAAACTGAATGAGTACAACCTTCCTGAAAGAATTAAGAAGATCCGGGAGGATGTTTTTGGATCGTACTATTTCAGGGTTCCAGCCATCCAGATCTATTGGATGCCGATAGGACTTGTGGCAGGAGCTCTCAACGTTCCGGTCGAAGCCTTAACCATCGTAATTCTCACCCATGAGTTGGCACATGCCTACACTCATCTGGGGCAGGACACTAATAATATGGCCTGGGAAACGGATGTGTTTGCAGCGACCGACCTCAGAATTGTGGAAGGGATTGCGCAGTACTATACAGCTGTTGTTGAAGAAAAAATGGACCCAAGACAGCCGGGGATGATGGATGCCTTTAATAAACTTTTAAAAATGCAGTCAGAACCGTATACGATTTTTAAGAATTGGATCACCAATGCGTCCCGGACATCAGAGATCATACGATACAGCATGATCTCTGCAAGAGTGAATCGTCAAACAAAGTACAATGAGTTTGAGGCGGAAATGAAGGAAATTAGGGGAAGTCTCGAGATGCAGAGCGAATAGTTTATTGAACAATCATAGTCGTTAGAGCCGATCTAAAAGTAAGAAAGAAACAATCTATGTCGCTTAAAATATTTCATACCTCCGATCTTCATCTTGGAATGAAGTTCGCTGGCTATCCTGAAGTCCAGTCGGAACTCATTGAAGCGCGGTTCGAGACATTGAAAAAGCTCATCGCATTGGCCAATGAGAAGAGCTGTGATCTCTTTGTTATTGCAGGAGACCTCTTTAATCAGGTCAAGGTGACGAAAAAGGATGTACTTCGAGCTGTTCAAACGCTTAAAGAATTCGAAGGCAAGCTCGTCGCTGTTCTTCCGGGCAATCATGATTTCAATACCGGCATGCAAGACGACCTTTGGTCACACTTCCGGGGCGGTGGAGGAGACAGCCTTCTGTTGCTGGAAAAAGCAGAACCATATCACCTCCTTCCCTATGATGTGAAAGCAGTCCTTTATCCGGCGCCGTGCATGAAAAAACATTCAAGTGAGAATGCTGTGGGCTGGATCGCGGGGTCTGTGAAGGACAAGAGCATTCTACATCATATAGGGGTGGCACATGGGAGTCTCGCGGGTTTCTCTCCAGACTTTGAAAACAGATATTATCCCATGACCGAAGTTGAGCTGCATGCCTCAGGGCTTGATCTATGGTTGCTTGGCCATACTCATATTCGTTATCCAGCCGCACCTGGAGTTTCGGACAAGATCTTTTATCCCGGTACGCCGGAGCCAGATGGTTTTGACTGTGACCACCAGGGAACAGCATGGATGTTTGAAGTGAGTGATGATAAGAAGATAACGGCGATGCCAGTATCATGCGGCATCTACTCTTTTATACATGAGAGCATCGAAGTCAATGGCATAGCAGATACTAATGCGCTTAAGCAGGAGTACGACCAAGATAAAAGCAAGAACATATTGCTGAAGGTCAGGCTGAGCGGTAGCCTACCGAAGGATGATTTTACCAACCTCCAAGAAGTTAGAAAAGCGCTGAAAGAACGCCTCTTGTATCTTGAGTGGGATGGTGACGAGGTTTCCGAACAGATTACAACTGATGTCATTAATGCCGAATTCACAGAAGAGTCATTTCCACATCGACTCCTCATGGAGTTATTCGGAACTGGAGACCGTGAGGCACTTCAAATGGCCTATAACTTAATCGGGGAGGTGAAGGAGTGATCATCACCCGATTAAAACTGGATCCCTTTGGTTTCTTCAGCAGTAAAGATATCTTTTTCAACGAAGGCCTTAATGTAGTGCTAGGACCGAATGAGGCAGGTAAGTCAACGGCATTCCACGGCCTCCAGAAGGTCCTGTTCACGCCGTCCAAACTGACGAAACCCCAGTATAAAAGCGAAAGAATGGAGCGTTATTGCCCCTTGGGCGGCGATACTATGCATGTCGAGCTTACCTTCGTTCGGAATGGGAATACCTACACCTTGAGCAAGACCTGGGGCGGGACGAAAACCTCAAAACTCATCTTGCCCGGCGGATCTCTAGTGACCGATGATGCGCAGATTGCTGAGGAATTGGACAAGCTTCTTCCTGCAACATCCGGGACATTTAAAGCCGTTCTTATGACCTATCAGTCAGGTCTGGGAAGGACGCTTGAAGAACTGAAGACCGATCACGCCGATACTATCCAGGGGCTTGGCGATATCCTCAGGAAAGCCCTGTTTGAGACCGACGGCGTTTCTATAGAACAGTTCAAGCAGAAGCTATTAATTTCCCGTCAAGAGTACTTCAGTCATTGGGATCGACCCGCACAATATCCGGAAAAGGGCAGGGGAATCGAAAATCCGTGGGCCAAAGAGGTGGGGTTGATTCTGAAGGCCTTTTATAAAAAAGAAGCGATCGCAGCCAGGGTTGCTGAGACAAAACGTTTTGAGGAAGAGTTCGACCGAATCAACGGGACCATCATCGATTTGTCGAAGACCGTCAACGCAGAGGAACTTTATATCCAGGAGAACTCCAAAATAGTGGAGGGGGTAAAGGAACGGCGTACGCTGAATGCGGAAAAAGCGAGTAACCAGGCAAAGATGGATGTTATCGCGCAGGTGAATTCTGAATGGCCGGTTCGGGAGAGCAAGATCCAGGAACTGAATGTAAAAGTGACGGCTTTGAAGCCAGAGGTGGAAAAACTCGAGCAGGAGAAAAAAGCAGCTGAACAGGAGGAGAAGAACCGCAAGCTCCGGGAACGCTTTAAAAAAGTATCGGAGATAAAGGGGAAGCTCGACGTTGCTGAGAATGATCTTAAAAAAGAGAAGAAACTCGTAAAAAAAGACCTCGATGAAATCATCGCCGCTCAGATAACGGTTGAAAACCTGAAGACCGGCATCACTGCGGGCAAGCTGTCTATGACTATTACGGCGGTTAATAACCTGGGGCTTTCTATCACGAAAGATCTGGACCCTGCAGCTGCTGTTAGCTTGGTGCACGGTGATCTTCACAAGATCGACGCCGGAGGGCTTATCAGGCTGGCGCATCCTGATTGGCGCATGGAAATCACTTCCGGCAAGGGGAACATTCAAGTGCTTCTTGATGAGCTCGAGAAAGCTGAAAAACATTTCATGGGCATGCTGAAACTTCACGGTGCTGCCGACGTCGATGAGGTCCAGGAAGTGAACAGGATCTATGAACAGCATGCGAAGGAAGTGGTAAAACATAGAGACATCCTGAATGCGGAACTCGATGAAGATTCTTTCGATGGGCTGAAATCACAAGTAGACGCTCTAGGATCGGAGGCAACTATCAGGCCGCTGGGGGAGATCATTACTGCCCTGGAGCGGACAAAGGCGGACATCAGGCAACTTGACAAGGAATTGCAGGACCACGAAAAGGTCGTCAAGGACTACGAGACAAAATACGGTGACAAGACAAAGCTTCTTCTTGAGCTTGCTCAATGTGCAGCACTGGTGAACCAGCTTGATGAAAAGATGGGCAATCTCGCTCCGCTCCCGATGGGCATGGACAATCCGGATGTTTTTATCAAAGAGTATGAAAAAGCGCTCAAGGTGTTGTCAGAGGCGAAGGAAAAACGCGATGGACTTATGATAGAACGGGCAAAGATGGAAGGGGAAATGCCGGAAGTGTCAGCAGAGGAGTTAGTAAATCAACTTTCCGAAGCAGAGGCGGAGTTCGTCCGAGTGAAGAGAAAAGGGACGGCTATTACACAAATCATCGATCTAACCGAAAAGGTCCTTGGACAACTTGATTCCGGATTGGATGCTGGGCTAAAAAAAGACGTGGAGGAGTATGTATCGCGCTTAACCGGAAAGAAGTATGACACGGTTGCGATGGATGAGACTCTTCCTCAAGGGTTCGTGCGAAAAGACGGGAAGATGCTTCCGTATGAGTATCTCTCGGCAGGAACGAAGGATGTATTCTCAATTGCTCTTAGGCTTGCTATAGCTAACCATTTCTTAAAAGACTCGAAAGGGTTCCTGGTTATGGACGATCCGCTTGTGAACATGGACCCAGTGAGGCAGGAAAAGGCCGCACAGCTCGTCAAGACATATGCCTCGGATAAGCAGGTATTGATCTTTACCTGTCACCCCAAGCACGCCGAGTTGCTGGGCGGCAATCAAATATCATTGTAACGAAGGAGAAGCTATGGACGTTTTCAAGCTTCGCACCGACCTAATCAACGACTATTCCAAATATGTCTCGGGGTTTATTAGGATTCGAGACGAGCGGATCAGGCAAAAAATAGACGAAGAGATAGCTGCTGGCCTGCTCTGGCCGCAGGCCCTAGTGCAGATCAATCCGGCATTTGAACAGGGTGGATGGATAGACGAACTTGTCAATTCGGGCCTGCTCCACGCTGAATGTAAAAAGATCTTCAGACGAGAGAAAGGCGAACCTACTGGTGATAAGCCGATTCGGCTCCATAGGCACCAGGTCGATGCCATTCAAGCGTCCAAGACAGGGGATAACTATGTGCTCACTACCGGCACCGGTTCCGGGAAAAGCCTTACCTATATAGTGCCTATCGTCGATTACGTCCTCAAAAATGGTTCTGGCCGTGGGATCCAAGCTATTGTTATTTACCCCATGAATGCATTGGCCAACAGTCAGATGGGTGAGCTGACTAAGTTTCTCTGCAAAGGGTATCCGGATGGGAAGAGCCCAGTAACTTTCAGACGATACACAGGGCAGGAAGCCGACGAAGAGCGACAGGAAATAATCGCGAATCCACCCGACATACTATTGACCAATTATGTGATGCTCGAACTTCTGCTCACACGGCCCTTCGAAAAAGGATTGATCCGCGCTGCTAGGGGTCTCAAGTTCCTCGTACTTGATGAGCTGCACACCTATCGGGGTCGCCAGGGAGCCGATGTTGCAATGTTGATACGGCGCGTCAGAGACGTCTGCGAGAGCGAGCGTATGCAATGTATCGGGACCTCCGCAACACTGGCCGGTCAGGGATCTTTTGATGAGCAGCGTTCACAGGTTGCAGAGGTTGCATCAAAAGTCTTTGGATCGGAAGTATTGCCTGAACGGGTCATCGGAGAGACACTGCGCAAGATTACGCCGGGTGTGAATACGGAGAGCCCTGAGTTCCTTGCTGTGCTGAAAAGCAGAGTGAGTGATACCGAAAAGATACCCCCGTCCACATATGACAGCTTCATACAAGACCCTCTATCCATATGGATAGAGAATATCGTCGGTGTAGTTGTTAATGAGAAGTCCGGCCATCTCGTTCGTTCCAAGCCGAAGCCGATATCCGGAAAAGACGGGATAGCCGATGAGTTAAGTCGTACTACAGGCGTAAGCCAGGACCGCTGTGAGAAGACGATCCAAGAAGCTCTGCTCGCTGGATTCAGATGCAAGGATCCTGACACTGGATTCTCCGCGTTCGCTTTCCGTTTGCACCAGTTCATCAGCAAGGGCGATACGGTCTATGCATCACCGGAAGACGAGACGGCCCGATATATTACTGTTGCAGGCCAGCATTATGTGCCCGGAACTCGTTCTCGCGTTCTCTATCCATTGACCTTCTGCAGGGAATGCGGACAGGAGTATTTATCTGTCTGGCAGGCTCAAAATAATGACGACATCTCTTTCAGCTCCCGTGTTCCAGGTGATCGATCGGGCAAAGATGACGAAGAACCGGGTTATCTCTATTTGCGTTCTGATGCTCCGTGGCCTACAGAACCGGAGCAGGTGCTTGCCTTACTCCCTGAGGACATGCTTGAAGTGCACCGCGGACAGACACGCGTGAAACCGAGCCAGCGGCAATATCTACCTTTACCTGTTTCCGTGCGCCCTGACGGCATGACAGGGAAAGAAGGCTGTCAGGGGCATTTTGTTTATGCTCCTCTCCGGTTCTGCCTCCGATGCGGCATTTCACATGGATCTAGGCGTCGTACGGATTTCACCGCACTCTCGACGCTGGGCACCGAGGGCAGAAGTACAGCCACGACTGTCTTGAGTTTATCGACCATTCGGCGTCTGCAGAACGCGGATGACATCCTGCCGCGTGCACGGAAACTTCTCTGCTTCAGTGACAACCGGCAAGATGCATCCCTCCAGGCGGGACATTTCAATGATTTTGTCGAAGTCGGGCTGCTCCGATCAGGCTTGTACAAGGCTGTTGCAGCAGCGACCGATCATGGCCTTGAGCACCACGAACTGACGCAGAACGTATTTGACGCCTTAGCGCTGCCCTTCGAACAATACTCATCGGACCCAACCGTTCGCTTCCAAGCTGAACAGGCGACCAAACAGGCCCTGCGCGAGGTGCTGGGGTACAGGGTTTTTCACGATCTCCGGCGTGGTTGGAGAGTGATACAGCCTAACCTTGAACAATGCGGGTTGCTTCGCATAGAGTATCCTGCTCTTCACGATGTTTGCAGCGCCGAAGACCTCTGGGGCCAGGCGCATGTAGCGCTCGTCTCGGCTCGCCCCGAAATCCGATTTAAGATCTGCCGTGTACTTCTCGACTATATGCGGAGGGGACTGGCGCTCAAGGTAGACTATCTCCGGAGTGAATATCAGGAGCAAATCAAGCAACGGAGCAGCCAGCGTCTCAAATGGCCATGGGCAATCGATGAGAATGAAAAGCTTGAGGTGTCCGGAGTGTGTTTTCCCCGGCCCCGGACGGAAGCAGATTACGGTGGAAACATCTTCGTCTCTCCTAAAGGAGTGTTTGGCCAGTACCTTCGTCGTCCGGGAACATTGGAGCATGAGCATCGGCTATCGATGGAGGAAACGGGCGATATTCTCAGACAAGTCTTCAAAGCCCTCCAGACGGGTGGTCTCGTGGAGGTTGTGCAGGTGGCCCGCG
>Ga0209048_10002964_pt1 | contig 16636 bp, 14 predicted proteins | sample FrelakmetCRP12CR_FD_187146 | JGI IMG/M metagenome (GOLD analysis project Ga0209048, IMG submission 187146) | Freshwater lake sediment microbial communities from the University of Notre Dame, USA, for methane emissions studies - CRP12 CR (SPAdes)... | ecosystem: Environmental > Aquatic >... | reverse complement strand
GAGATGATTGATGCTGCCCGTCCCCGCCGATCCGTAGTTCATCGTGCCGGGCTTCACCTTCGCGAGCGCGATGAATTCGCGCATCGTTCCGGCCGGCACGTCGGCGCCGATCGCTCCGCCGGCGCCGGTGCGGTTGTCTGCGACGACGGTCGTGCCGAGCGCTTCGCCGAGCTTCTGCGCGACCAGACGGGCGACGTTGTCGGTGCCGGCGCCCGGCGGAAACGGGACGATCAGCCGTATCGGCTTGGACGGATAGGCGGGGGACTGCGCCGAGGCCGCGAACGGCAGCGCGGCGATCAGCGCCCACGCAATAGTGCAGAGGATGCGCCCCATCGCGGAGACCTCGAATGCACGGCGATCAGTCCTCGCCGTCCTTCTTGATGACATCGACATTGTGACTCCGGCCGCTCGCATGCGCTCGCTTGACGTTCGCTGCGCTCACGTCAGCCTCCGCCGCAACGTGGACTCAAGGTATTTTTCAATCCTCGCCGTCCTTCTTGATCACGTCCACGTTGTCAATGAGTCGCGTCGACCCCAGCGTCGCCGCGCCCAGCACGATCAGCAGGTTCGGGTGGTCGTAACCCTCGGGGTGCGGGATGCGCAGCGCAAGGCCGTGGCGTACCGCGATGTAGTCGACCTTCCAGCCGCGCTTGGCGAGCTCCATGCGGCCCTCGGCCTCGAGATTCGCGTAGTCGGTGCGTCCGCCGGCGATCGCGGCGGCGATTCCGCTCAGTACCCGATAGAGATTCGGCGCCTCGGCGCGCTCGCCCGGCGAGAGATACGTGTTGCGCGACGCGAGCGCGAGGCCGTCGTCGGCACGGATGGTCTCCGCAGGAACGATCTGTATCGGCATGTTGAACTGCTGGACCATGCCGCGGACGATCTTGAGCTGCTGGCGGTCCTTCTTTCCGAACACCGCGACGTCGGGCTGCACGAGATTGAAGAGCTTCAGCACGACGGTGCACACGCCGTGGAAGAATCCCGGCCGGAACGAGCCCTCTAGCTCCTCGGCGAGCGGCGGCGGCATCACGCGATAGACCTGCGGCGTCGGATACATCTCCTGGTCCTGCGGCGCGAACAGCACGTCGACGCCTTCGCGCTCGAGGCCCTCCCGGTCCGCGTCGATCGTCCGCGGATAGCGGTCGAAATCCTCGTTCGGGCCGAACTGAAGCCGGTTGACGAAGATGCTGGTGACGACGACGTCGCCGTGCTGGCGCGCGATGCGGCACAGCGAAAGGTGCCCGTCGTGCAGGTTGCCCATCGTCGGCACGAAGGCCACGCGCCCGGCGCCGGCGAGGTGTCCGGCCAGCTCCGCGGCGGTGCTCAGGATTTCCATCGCATTCTCCGTCGAACGTTGTTGCGGCGGTGCCGGTACCGATGTTGCGGGACGATGCCCGGGGACTTTCCTGATCGATCAGAAACAGTGCTCGGCAGCCGGAAAGCTCCCGTCCTTCACGGCGGCAACGTACGCCGCCAGCGCGGCCTCCACGCTGTCACGCCCCGTCAGGAAGTTTCTGACGAAACGGGCCGGACGGCCGGGCGACAAGCCGAGCGCGTCGTAGATTACCAGCACCTGGCCCGAGCAATCCGGTCCGGCGCCGATGCCGATCACCGGGATCCCCGCGGCGCGCGTGATCGCCGCGCCGACGTCGCGCGGAACGCATTCGATGATGAGCATCGACGCGCCGGCGTGCGTGAGCGCGGCGAGATCGGCGGCGAGCGTCGCGGCAGCGTCGGCGGTCTTTCCCTGGACGCGATATCCGCCCAGCGTGTTGACCGACTGCGGCTGCAACCCGATGTGGCCGCAGACCGGGATGCCGCGGGTGACGAGGAATTCGACGGTCGGGGCGAGCCACGCGCCGCCCTCGAGCTTGACCATCTGCGCGCCGGCCTTGAGCGCCGCCGCGCACGCCGCGTAGGCCTCCTGCGGCCCGGCCTGGTAGCTTCCGAACGGGAGGTCGGCAATGACGAGCGCTCGCTCGCTGCCCGCGGCGACGCAGCGCGTGTGATAGATCACGTCGGCGAGATCGACCGGAAGCGTCGAGTCGTGGCCCTGGATCACCATGCCGAGCGAATCGCCGATGAGCAGCACGTCGACGCCGGCGCGCTCGCAGAGCGCGGCGAAGCTAGCGTCATAGGCGGTGAGCATCGCGATCCTGCGGCCCTCGGCGGCCATCTTCGCGATCGCGGGAACGGTCAGCCGCCGGGGCCGGTCGGCGGGCGGAGCGGGATTGGCATATGCGCTCATGATCACGACGCGAGGTTGAAGAATTCACGCTGCCCGCGCATCGCGTTGACATGCGCGACGAGCAGGTCGAAATGATTCGGATCGTCGACGAAATTGAGGCGCTCGCTGTTGACGATCAGGAGCGGCGTCGCAGTGTACCGGTAGAAGAACCGGCTGTACGCGTCGGCGAGCCGCGCGAGATACTGCGCGGGGATCATGCGCTCGTACTCGACGCCGCGCCGGTGGACGCGCTCGATCAGCGTCTCGACCGGCGCCTGCAGGTAGATCACGAGGTCGGGCAGCGGCGCTTCCAGCCGGAGCTGCGCGTAGACCTTGTCGTAGAGTCCGTATTCGGCGTCGTCGAGGTTGAGGCGGGCGAACAGCGGGTCCTTTTCGAGCAGGAAGTCGCCGACGATCGTGCGCCCGAACAGGTCGAACTGGCCGACGCCGCGCAGCTGGTCGACGCGCTGGAACAGAAAGTTGAGCTGCGCCGGCAGCGCGTAGCGCGCCATGTTCTCGTAGAACCGCGCGAGGAACGGATTGTCCTCGGGGCGCTCCAGCAGCGTGTCGCCGTCGACGTGGTGCGCGAGGGCCCGCGCGAGGCTCGTCTTGCCCGCGCCGATCGGGCCTTCGACGACGACATAGCGGCACTTGGCGAGGTCCATCGGGGCGGCGAGTCAGGACGGCGCGTGGCGGCGGGTGGGGGCGATGCGCTGTCCTCGCACGTCGCGGAGGAACCGGTGCGCGAGCCCGCGTCCGGGTATCGTCACGCTCGGTGCAATGTCGGTCAACGGCCGCAGCACGAACGCGCGCTGGTGCATCCGCGGATGCGGGACCACCAGCCCGTGCAGCGTGGCGCGACGGCGGCCGTATAGTAGCAAATCGAGGTCGAGCGTCCGCGGCAGGTTGCGCGCGCGCTCCTGCTCGCGCCGGCGGTGCTGCCGGCGCTCGATCCGCTGCAGCGCGGCCAGCAGCGCGCGCGGCGGCAGCGACGTGCGCACGCGTGCCACCGCATTCACGTAATCCGGCTGCGCGGCGACGCTGTCGACGGGCGCGCTCGCATAGTTGCCGGAGCATGCGACGAGACGGACCTTCGGCAAGCGGCGCAACGCGCGAAGCGCGAGCGCGAGGCGGCGGCGCGGGTGGGCGAGGTTGCTGCCCAGCCCGATGAAAGCGTCGACGGCGCTCACTCGGGCGCTGCGCCGGATTCGCCGGGGGGGCCCTCGCCGTCCTCGCGGTGCCTGCGGCCGCGGCCGCGCGAGCGGCGGCGCTTCTTCGGCCCTTCGCCGGGCCTCAGCATCGATTCGCGCTCGTCGTGCGATGCGTGGGCGAAGCGATGCCACCAATCGGGAAGGTCGGAAAGCTCGCCGTCGAGCTCGCCGCTCTTCCCGCGCAGTTCCAGGAAATCCCATCCGGCGCGGTAGCCCGGATGCTCGAGCAGACGGTACGGCCGCTGGCCCGAGCGCTGCTCGAAGCGCGTCTGCAGCGTCCAGATCTCCTTGATCGTCGCCTCGAAACGGCGCGGGATCGCGAGCTTGTCGGCCTGCCGCCCGAGCACGGCGTCCATCGCCTCGAACAGCGCCGGCATCGGCCGCTCGCCCCGCGCCTTCGCCGCGTTCCATGTCGCGAGCACCTCGTGCCAGAGCAGCGCGGCGAACAGGAACCCGGGCGACACCGGCCGGTCGTCCCGGACGCGATCGTCGGTGCTGGCGAGCGCCAGCTCGATGAAGCGCTGCCCCAGCGGCTGCTCGACGATCATGTCGAGCAGCGGCAGGAGCCCGTGCGCGAGCCCGTGCGCGCGCAGGCTCTTCACCGTTTCGGACGCGTGCCCCGACAGCAGCAGCTTCTGCATCTCGTCGAACAGGCGCGCCGGCGGCACGTTCTGCATGAGCGGCGCCAGCTTCGAGATGGGCGACGCGGTCTTCGGATCGATCGCGACGCCGAGCTTCGCCGCGAGGCGGACGGCGCGCAGCATCCGCACCGGGTCCTCGCGATAGCGCGTCACCGGCGGGCCGATGAGCTTCAGGCGTCGCGCGCGGATGTCGGCGACGCCGCCGACGTAATCCCAGATTTCCTCGGTCTCCGGATCGAAATAGAGGGCGTTGATCGTGAAGTCGCGCCGCGCCGCGTCCTCGGCGTGCGAGCCGTAGACGTTGTCGGAAAGAAGCCTGCCGTGTTCGTCGGTCGCGTCGTCGCCGGTCTGGGCCGCGCGAAACGTCGAGACTTCGAGAATTTCCGGCCCGGAATGGACGTGCACCAGCCGGAAACGGCGGCCGATGACGTAGGCGCGGCGAAACAGCGGCTTCACGTCCTCGGGATGCGCGTCGGTGGCGACGTCGAAATCCTTGGGCGCAATGCCGAGCAGGAGGTCGCGGACGGCGCCGCCCACCACGTAAGCCTTGAATCCCGCGCCCTGAAGCTTTCGGATGACGTCCTGCGCGCCGCGGGAGAGCTGATTGCGCCGCAGCGGGTGGTCGCCGGGGCCGTAGACGCGCGCGCGGCCGGCCTTGCCGCTCTTGCCGGGCATGAGTCGGGCGAGCAGGCGTCGGATCATTGTGCGTCGGGGTCGGCGGAGGCGGCCGGGAGGCCGACTGCCGGCAGTTGCGGCGGGGGGCGGCATGCGGCAAACGGTCGCCGGGGGCCGCGGTGGAGTGCGGTCATCTAACGGGCCGCGATCATAGCACGGGTGCGCCGATCGCCTCGCCGCCGCCGCCGCCGGCGGATGGCGGGACGGCGTCGAATCGACGATAATGACGGCCAGGCAGAATTGCCGGAAAGCACGCAGGAGCAGCGATACTTCCCGGTCCTGTGCGCACGTCGGCGGCAACTCCCCGTGCGCCGGGATTCGATCCCCGTTTCATTCCGCTTCCCATCGTCCCGGCAGCCAACGATTCGCGACGTCCGTGCCGGCATCGGCAGCGCGCGGTTCCGGACCGATTGCCGCAGCGCCTCAGGAGAGTCCATGACCTACCAACACGTGAACATCCCCGCCGGTGGCCAGAAGATCACCGTCAACAAGGATTACAGCCTCAACGTTTCGGACGCGCCGATCATCCCGTACATCGAGGGTGACGGCACGGGCTTCGACATCACGCCCGTGATGATCAAGGTCGTCGACGCGGCGGTCGCGAAGGCCTACGGCGGCAAGCGCAGGATCCACTGGATGGAAATCTACGCCGGCGAGAAGTCGACGAAGGTCTACGGCCCGGACGTCTGGCTGCCGGACGAGACGCTCGCGATCCTCAAGGACTACGTCGTGTCGATCAAGGGCCCGCTGACGACGCCGGTGGGCGGCGGCATCCGCTCGCTCAACGTGGCGCTGCGCCAGCAGCTCGACCTGTACGTCTGCCTTCGGCCGGTCCGCTACTTCACCGGCGTCCCGTCGCCGGTGAAGGAGCCCGAGAAGACCGACATGATCATCTTCCGCGAGAATTCCGAGGACATCTACGCCGGCATCGAATGGGAGGCCGAATCGGCGCCGGCGAAGAAGCTCATCGATTTCCTGATCACGGAAATGGGCGTGAAGAAGATCCGCTTTCCGGCCACGTCGGGGATCGGCATCAAGCCGGTGTCGCGCGAAGGCACCGAGCGCCTCGTGCGCAAGGCGATCCAGTACGCGGTCGACAACGACCGCCGGTCGGTCACGCTGGTGCACAAGGGCAACATCATGAAGTTCACCGAGGGCGCGTTCCGCGACTGGGGGTACGGACTCGCCGAGAAGGCGTTCGGGGCAAAGCCGCTCGACGGCGGGCCGTGGATGTCCTTCAAGAACCCGAAGTCCGGCCGCGACATCGTCGTCAAGGACGTCATCGCCGACGCCTTCCTGCAGCAGATCCTGCTGCGGCCGGCCGAGTACGACGTCATCGCCACGCTGAATCTCAACGGCGACTACATCTCGGACGCGCTGGCGGCGCAGGTCGGCGGCATCGGGATCGCGCCGGGTGCCAACCTGTCGGATTCGGTGGCGATGTTCGAGGCGACGCACGGCACGGCGCCGAAATATGCGGGGAAGGACTACGTCAATCCGGGTTCGGAAATCCTTTCCGCCGAGATGATGCTGGTCCACATGGGCTGGAAGGAAGCCGCCGCGCTGATCGTCAGGAGCCTCGAGAAGTCGATCGCCGACAAAGTCGTGACCTACGACTTCGCGCGGTTGATGCCCGGTGCCAAGCAGGTCTCCTGCTCCGGTTTCGGCGCGGCGATGATTGAGAGGATGTAGCGGCGCGAGCGAGTGAGCAGGGGCCCCGCGCAAAGCGCGGGGATGCGAACCATCGCGAGTCGATGCAGGAGGCCGACAACGCGACGCGTGCGGGCCTCGACCGATGCGGAGGCCGAGGCGCGAGCCCGGGAGCAGGGGCCCCGGGCCAAAGGCACGGGGATGCGAGCATGCGCGAGTCGCGTTCGGAGGCCGAGTCCGGGAACGGGGCGGCGGGCCGGTGCCGGTCCGCCGAAGGTCCCGTGAAGCGCACCGTTCGTCGGGGCGATCGGTCGGCGCGGGCCCCGGAAACAAAAAGCCCGCCGAATCGGCGGGCTTTTCTTGTCGACCGCACCCTGACGGTGCGGGAACGTAAATGGTGATCGGTCAGGCGGCCTGGATATTGCTCGCCTGTTTTCCCTTGGGCCCCTGGGTCACTTCGAAGCTGACCTTCTGGCCTTCCTTCAGGGTCTTGAAGCCTTGCATGTTGATCGCAGAGAAGTGCGCGAACAGGTCCTCGCCGCCGTCGTCCGGGGTGATGAATCCGAAGCCCTTCGCGTCGTTGAACCACTTGACGGTTCCGGTTGCCATAGAGCTGCTTCCTTCTTGAGTGAACAGGGTGTTTGGACAGCAAGTACCACGTACGGCGGCGCAGCGTTCGAGGCGCGGACGAACCGGGACAGCAGCCACTTAGGAGCCAAACATGACATTTTTAAGCGGAGTGTCCCGCCGGCGTCAAGCGGGCGGGCGGCAAAATCCCCTCCCCTTGAAAAATGTGTTGCAATCATCAAACATAGGGTGATCGGAAGCGCGGACACCCCCTGGACGATGGCCAATCAGCAGCAGGACGGCGGTCTGCTCGAGCTCGAAAAGACCCGGGTAAAGCCCCCCCCGCTGTATAAGGTGCTATTGCTGAACGACGACTACACGCCGATGGACTTTGTCGTCGTGGTGTTGCAGACTGTTTTCGCGATGAGCCGCGAGAAGGCCACGCAGGTGATGCTGCAGGTGCATCGCGAGGGAATGGGGGTTTGCGGGACGTACGTGCGCGAGGTCGCGGCAGCCAAGGTCGACCAGGTAATCGACATCGCGCGCAAGCATCAGCACCCGCTGCAGTGCACGATGGAGGAGACTTGAGCGTTAATGCCGAATGGAGCCGGCGCCGCACCCCGCGGACCGGCGGCAGCGGTCGCGAAAGGCAACGGAAATGATTGCGCAGGAACTGGAAGTCTCCCTCCACATGGCATTTGTCGAGGCGCGGCAGAAGCAGCACGAGTTCATCACCGTCGAGCACCTGCTGCTCGCGATGCTGGACAACCCGTCGGCCGCCGAGGTGTTGAAGGCCTGCGGCGTCGACATCGACGAACTGCGGGGCGTGCTGACGGACTTCATCAACGAGCACACGCCGCGGCTGTCCCCGCATTCGGACGCCGACACCCAGCCGACGCAGGGTTTCCAGCGGGTGATCCAGCGCGCGATCCTGCACGTCCAGTCGTCCGGCAAGAAGGAAGTCACCGGCGCCAACGTCCTCGTCGCGATCTTCGGCGAGAAGGAATCGCACGCCGTCTACTTCCTCAACCAGCGCGGCGTCACCCGGCTCGACGTCGTCAACTACATCGCGCACGGGATCACCAAGATCACTCCGCAGAAGCAGGACAAGAGCGAGCCGAAGGACGACGGCGAGGGCGGCGAGAGCCAGGGCGCGCTCGAGGCGTACACGATCAACCTCAACCTGATGGCCAAGCAGGGCAAGACGGATCCGCTGATCGGGCGGGCGCTCGAACTCGAGCGCGTGATCCAGGTGCTCTGCCGCCGGCGCAAGAACAACCCGTTGCTGGTCGGCGAGGCGGGCGTCGGCAAGACCGCGATCGCCGAGGGCCTCGCGCGCCGCATCAACGACCTGGAGGTTCCCGAGCTCCTCAGGGAATACCAGGTCTATTCGCTCGACATGGGCGCGCTGCTCGCCGGCACCAAGTACCGCGGCGACTTCGAGCAGCGACTGAAGGCGGTGCTGAAACAGCTCGCCGAGAACCCGAAGTCGATCCTGTTCATCGACGAGATCCACACGATCATCGGCGCGGGCGCGGCGTCGGGCGGGACGCTCGACGCGTCGAACCTGCTGAAGCCGGCGCTGTCCACCGGGGCGCTGAAGTGCATCGGCGCGACGACTTACAACGAATACCGCCAGATCTTCGAGAAGGACCACGCGCTGTCGCGGCGGTTCCAGAAGGTGGACGTGCCCGAGCCGTCGATCGCCGAGACGATCGAGATCCTCAAGGGCCTCAAGTCCCGCTTCGAGGAGCACCACGGCGTCAAATACGCGCCCGCGGCGCTGACGACGGCCGCCGAGCTTTCGGCGCGGTTCATCAACGACCGCCATCTGCCGGACAAGGCGATCGACGTCATCGACGAGGCCGGCGCAGCGCAGAAGATCCTGCCGAAGTCGAAGCAGAAGAAGATCATCAACAAGGCCGAGATCGAGGAGATCGTCGCCAAGATCGCGCGCATCCCCGCGAAGAACGTCACGTCCGACGACCGCAACGCGCTGAAGACCCTCGACCGCGACCTCAAGAACGTCGTGTTCGGGCAGGACAAGGCGATCGACGCGCTTGTCTCGGCGATCCGCATGGCGCGCTCGGGCCTCGGCAACCCGCAGAAGCCGATCGGCAATTTCCTGTTCAGCGGCCCCACCGGCGTCGGCAAGACCGAAGTCGCGCGCCAGCTCGCCTACTGCCTCGGCGTCGAGCTGCTGCGCTTCGACATGTCCGAGTACATGGAGCGCCACGCGGTGTCGCGGCTCATCGGCGCGCCGCCGGGCTACATCGGTTTCGACCAGGGCGGCCAGCTCACCGAGGCCGTGACCAAGCACCCTTACAGCGTCCTGCTGCTGGACGAGATCGAGAAGGCGCATCCGGACATCTTCAACATCCTGCTGCAGGTCATGGACCACGGCACGCTGACCGACAACAACGGCCGCAAGGCGGATTTCCGCAATGTCACGATCATCATGACGACCAACGCGGGCGCGGCCGAGCTCACGCGGAGCACGATCGGGTTCGCGATCGAGAAGCAGGCGGGCGACGAGATGGAGTCGATCAAGCGGATGTTCACGCCCGAGTTCCGCAACCGCCTCGACGCAACGATATCGTTCGGCCAGCTCGACCACGAGGTCATCCTCAAGGTCGTCGACAAGTTCCTGCTCGAGCTCGAGAACCAGCTGCACGAAAAGAAGGTCGACGCGTCGTTCACCGCGGCGCTGCGCCAGTTCCTCGCGAAGAAGGGCTTCGACCCGCAGATGGGCGCGCGGCCGATGGCGCGCCTCATCCAGGACACGATCCGCAAGGCCCTTGCCGACGAGCTCCTGTTCGGCCGGCTCACCAGCGGCGGCCACGTCACGATCGACGTGGGCGACGACGACAAGGTGCGGCTCGTGTTCGAGGAGACCCCGGAGCCCGCCGCGGTCGCCTGACGCGGAAACCTTCGACCGCCTTCACGCTCCCCGGAATGGGGCGTGTGGTTGCGCAAAGAAAAAACGGCGCCCGAAGGCGCCGTTTTTTCTGGAGCATTGGTGCGTCGATCAGGGCTTGATCGTCAGCTTGACGCCTTGCGCGGCCAGCGTCAGGCGCGCGCCTTGCTGCGTGCCGTGCAGGCGGAGCACAACGCCATTCTGGTTCTTCAGGATCTGGTCGGCCGGGCCGCCGGCGATGGCGATGCCCGCCTCACCCGCGACGTAGTTGCCGCTGAAGTCGGCGACGTTCTTGAGGTTGAACACTTCGCCGGACGTCGTGACGCTCGAGATGCCGAGGTCGGCAACGCTCAGGCCATCAACCGAAAACTTGTACTCCTTGCCGCCCGTCTTCAGCATGCCGTCGCCCCAGCTCACGCCGATGCCGAGCGCCACGGCCTTGCTGGTGATGGTGACGGTTCCCGACGGCGCCGGCTCGGCCGCCATCGCCATGGTGAACACTGCGAGGCAACCCAACGCAACCAGCCACTTCGAGGTCAGACTCTTCAACATTATGTTTCTCCTGAGATTAGCGGGACCGATGATGTGATGTGCATCGCCAGCGGGGAATGATTATAGGCCACCCTGCTGCAACGCACCACATCGACTGGACGGGGGACGCCAGCCGCCCGCGGGGGCCTGCGTCGGCCGTACCGCCAGGAACCGGTCACCGGCGACGCGGACGTCCCGCCCCGGCCACCCCGATCGGCGGAAGGTGAACCGCCGGCGCTCGGCTCGGCCGCCGCCGTTGCAGGCCGCCGCCGAGGCGTTTTCCCCCGGCTGGCGTCGTCAATCGCCGCGCCGGGTTGCGGCGAGGCGCGCCGCGGGGGCGTCGCCGGAGCGCCGCGCGTCGCCCTCGGGGAAATGGTAGTAAAGGCCGTTCAGGTACCCGGCGATGGCGTCGATGTCGTCGTCCTCGAGGCTCAACCCGCCGGTCTTCTGCCAACGCCGGACCTCGGCCTTCAGGCCCGACCAGGTCGTCACGACCTTGCGGTCGCGCCAGTGGACCTGCGCCGTGTGGCAGCCGATGCAGTACGTCGTGTAGAGCACCTCGCCGCGCGATGCTGCCGCCTTAGGCGCCGCGTTCGCCGCCAGCGCGGCGGCGAGCACGAACGCGACTCCGATTGGTACCGAACCCTTTCCCATGAATCCCCGGTTACGCGCGCTACGCGAGCGTGTCCGCCCAGACATTCATGGCCCACCCGAACGCGTAGGCGCCTTCCGCGACGCTCATCGCGGGTGACACGCCGCCGGCGCCCGGCACCGGCAGCATCGTCTTCTTCTCGGCGTCGTACTGGTGAATGGAGCACACATGGACGCTTTCCTTGTCGGTGATCATGCTGTAGCACGTGTTGCCGAGGACCGGCGCGGGGTTCGGCGCCTGTCCCGCCAGCAGGGCGATGACCGCCGCCGCGCACACTTTCGCGTGCTGGTTCGCCATGTGTCCCGACTTCGGCATCCCGGCGGCAACCTGGATCGCGTCGCCCAGCACGTGCACGTTCTTCACCTTGGTCGATTCGAACGTGAGGAAGTCGACGTCGCACCAGCGGTCGTTGGCGGTCACCACGCCCGCGGCGCGCGCGATCGCGCCCGCCCGCTGCGGCGGCAGGACGTTCAGCACGTCGGCCTTCACCGCGTCGTGCACCTCGAACTGCGCGGTGCGCGTCGCGGCGTCGACGCGAGCCAGCACGTGGTTGGGCCGGTACTCGACGATTCCCTTGTACTCCTCGGCCCAGGCCTTCTTGAACAGGCCCGGCTTCGACGTGACGTCCGGATTGCCGTCGAGGATCAGGACCTTCGACTTCGGCTTCGCGCCCCTGAAATACCACGCGACCTGGCACGCGCGCTCGTACGGACCCGGCGGGCAGCGATACGGCGCCACGGGGATCGATATCGCGTAGACGCCGCCGTCCTGCATCGCCTCGAGCTGCCTGCGCAGCGCAACGGTCTGCGGTCCCGCCTTCCACGCGTGAAGAATCCGCGATTGCGCATCCGCGGAGTCGAGTCCGGGAACCTTGTCCCACATGAAGTCGACGCCCGGCGACAGGATCAGGCGGTCATACGGCAGGTCGGCGCCGCTCGCGAGGCGGACGATGCGCTTTTCGGTATCGACGCCCGTCGCCGTGTCGCGGACCATTCTCACGCCGTGTCGCCGCGACAGGCCGTCGTAGCTTGCGGTGACGAATGCGAGATCCTTGCTGCCGCCGACGACGAGATTCGACATCGGGCAGGAGATGAATTCGGTGTTCGGCTCGACCAGCGTGACGTCGATCGTGCCGCCGCTCCACATGCGGATGTATTTTGCAGCGGTGGCGCCGCCGTAACCGGCCCCGACCACCACGACCTTGCCGGAAGCGCCCGCCCCCATCGTCGCGCATCCGGAGACCGCGCCGAGGGCCGATGCCGCGCCGACCGCCTTCAGGAATTCACGCCGTTGCATGCTCATTGCCGTCTCCTTCCGGGCGCGGTTCATTTCGGGGCCTTCTGCGCCGCGTACCATCCGGCGATCTGATCGATCTGCTGATCCGTGTAGCCTTTCGCCAGTTGGGGCATGATCGTCCCGGGCTTCCTGCCGGTCTTGAAATCCTGCATCTTGCGGACAAGCTCGTCCTTGCCCACGCCGGCGAGGCTGTCGGTCACGCCCTGGCTCACGCCGTTGGTGCCATGGCAGTTGGCACAGGTCGCGGCGAGATTGCGCGCGGCATTGGAATCGCCGCCCTGCGCCGCGACCGGGGCCGCCCCCATCGCGGCGACGGCGCCGATGACGATCAGGATGGAATGGGAATGCATGATGCCCTCCTCGGTTGGATCGCGCCGCGTCGCGCGCTGCGCCATTGTTCTCGGCGTCGGTGCGCCGGATCGCAAATGACCGGCGCCCGCCGCGTCGGCGCCCGGAGCTTCCCGGAGCCGTGTGCGGACGTTTGCACCGTCCTTCGCATAAGTCAAGTGCCGGTCAGGCCGCGCATGGCAACATGGCTGCGCGGCGACAGAGACGACACAACGAGGACATGAGAATCATTCCGTTTTGGCGGCGCCGAGCGCATTTCCATGGACCCGTCGTGAGCTCGCCGGGTGAATTCGGCGCCGAAATTGCGGCCCGCGTCGCGCGGTGGCGCAAGCCGGCGCGCGACGGCCGGTTCCGCTTCGCATGACAAATATCGACGGCCTGCAAATAGGGTTTCTCGGCGCCGCCGGCGAGGTCACCGGCTCGTGCTACCGGGTCGACGCGGGCGAGTCGGCGTTCCTCGTCGACTGCGGAATGTTCCATGGCGGGCGCGAGGCCGACGCGAAGAACGCCGGAGCGTTCGACTATGACGTGCGCTTGCTCGACTTCGTGCTGCTGACGCATGCGCACATCGACCACTCCGGCCTGCTGCCGCTGTTGTACGCGCGCGGCTATCGCGGACCGGTGCACGCGACGCCGGCGACCATCGATCTGCTGGCGGTGATGCTGCCCGACAGCGCCCACATCCAGGAAATGGAGGCGCGATGGGCCGCCGAGCGTCCGCCGTCGCGCCGCCCGCGCGATGCCACGGAGTTGCGCGCGCCGCTGTACACCGTCGCCGACGCCGAGGCGTGCCTGCGCCAGCTCGTGCCGGTGCCGTACGACGAGGCGATCGGGCCGGCCGCCGGCGTCACCGCGACGTTCCGTGACGCGGGCCACATCCTCGGCTCGGCGATCATCGAAGTCGCGGTGGGGACGGGGGCCGCATCGCGCAAAGTCGTGTTCTCCGGCGATCTCGGGCAACCCGGGCGGCCGGTCATGAACGATCCGACGCCGATCGACACGGCCGATGTGCTCATCGTCGAATCGACGTACGGCAACCGATTGCACAAGCCGTTCGCGACGACGTACGACGAATTCGCGCAAGTGCTGACGTCCACGCTGCCGCGCGGCAACGTGATCATCCCGGCGTTCGCGGTGGGCCGCACGCAGGAAGTCCTGCACGTTCTGGCCGACCTCGTGCGGCAGGGGCGCGTTCCCGACCTCACGATCTTCGTCGATTCGCCGCTCGCGCAGAAGGCTTCCGAGATCACCGCCCGGTACGCGGCGACCCTCGATCGCGAGAGTCGGGACCTGTCCGGCTGGCTTGCGCAGAACCGCGGCCGCGTGCGCGTCACGTTCACGGAAACGGCGCAGGAATCCATGGCGATCAACCGCATCACGCGCGGCGCCGTGGTGATTTCCGCGAGTGGAATGTGCGATGGCGGTCGCATCAAGCATCATCTGCGGCACAATCTTCCGCGCGAGGAGTGCGCGATCGTGATCACCGGGTTCCAGGCTGCCGGCACGCTGGGGCGGCAGCTGGTCGACGGCGTGTCGCGCGTGCGCCTCTTCCGCGAGGACGTCCCGGTGCGCGCGTCGATCCACACGATCGGCGGGCTGTCCGCGCACGCCGACCAGGCGGCGCTCGTCGCCTGGCTACGCAGGTTCCGGGCCCCGCCCGCTCGCGCATTCGTCGTCCACGGCGAGGGCGAAACCGCCGCCGCGTTCGCCGCGCTGATGCGCGAAACGCTCCATTGGCCATCGGTCGAGGTGCCGCATCGTGGCGACTGCATCCGGCAGGCATGAGGTTCCCGCCGACCGAGGGCTGACGCGGCACGAGGCGGCGGCGCGTCTCGCCGCGGCCGGGCACAACGAGCTCCCGACGGTGCCGGGGCGCACGATCCTGCGCATCGCCGTCGGCGTCGCCGCGGAGCCGATGGCGCTGATGATCGTCGCCGCGGGCGTGCTCTATCTGGCGCTGGGCGACGTCGGCGAAGCCCTGCTGCTGCTCGCGTTCATCGTCATCGTGATGGGCATCACGATCGTCCAGGAGCGCAAGACCGAGCGGGTGCTGGACGCGCTGCGCGATCTGTCGAGCCCGCGCGCCCGCGTCATTCGCGACGGCGAGCCGATCGTCGTTCCGGGCCGGGACGTCGTCCCCGACGACATCCTGCTGCTCGACGAGGGCGATCGGATAGCCGCGGATGGCGTGCTGCTGGCCGCGCACGACCTCTGCGTCGACGAATCGCTGCTGACGGGCGAGTCGGTTCCGGTGACCAAGCGCGCGTCGGCAGTCGCGCAGCCCGAGACGGGCGCGCTCGCGGCCCCGCGCCCCGGGGGCGAAGGCCTGCCGCTGGTGTTCGCCGGCTCGATGGTCGTTCAGGGCGGCGGCACCGCGCGCGTTCGCGCGACGGGCATCGACACGGAGATGGGAAAGATCGGCAGGGCGCTGGTCGCGGTCGAGGAGCCCGAGAGCCCGCTGCGGCGCGAGACGCGCTCCCTGGTGCGTCACGTCGCATCCATCGCCGTCTTCCTTTCGATCGCGGCCGCCGCGCTGTATTGGGCGACCCGCGGCGAGCCGCTCGAGGCCGTGCTGGCGGGCCTTGCGCTCGCGATGAGCCTGCTGCCGGAAGAGTTTCCGGTGATCTTCACCGTCTTCATGGCCGCGGGCGCGTGGCGCATCTCGCGCCGCCACGTGCTGACGCGCCGCCTCGGCGTGATCGAGACGCTCGGCGCGGCGACGATGCTCTGCGTCGACAAGACGGGCACGCTGACCGAGAACCGGATGTCGGTCCGCCTGCTCGTGACCGCCGGCGGCGAGAGCCGCTGCGACGAGCCTGCCCATGCCGCTGCGGGCTGGACCCCAGCCGAGCGCGCGCTGGTCGAAGCGGCGACGCTCGCCAGCGAAATCCGGCCGTTCGACCCGATGGAAAAGGCGTTGCACGGACTCGCGGCGCGCATGCTGCCGGCGGCGCCGGGCGCCGGGCTCGCTCTCGTCCACGAGTATCCGCTGTCGCCGCAGCTGCTCGCGATGACGCATGTCTGGTCGGCGCCGGGCGACACCGTCGCGATCATCGCCGCCAAGGGCGCGCCCGAAGCCGTCGTCGCGCTGTGCAGGCCGGACGACGCGCGGGCGACGGACATCCTGCAGGTCGCCGAGCGGCTTGCCGGAGAGGGAATGCGTGTTCTCGGCGTCGCGCGCGCCCGCTTCGCCGGCGCCGCCTGGCCCGCGAGCCCGCGGAGATTCGAATTCGAATGGATGGGGCTCGTCGCCTTCGCGGATCCCCTCCGCGCGCACGTGCCGCACGCGATCGCCGAATGCCGCGCCGCGGGCGTCCGGGTGGCGATGATCACCGGAGACTATCCGGCGACGGCGTCCGCGATCGCACGGGACGCAGGTCTGCCGGCGAGCGTCGTGCTGACCGGCGCCGACATCGCCGCGCTCGGCGACCCGCAGCTTCGCGAACGCGTGCGCGACGTGTGCGTCTTCGCGCGCATCGCTCCGGAGCAGAAGCTCCGCATCGTCGAGGCGCTGAAGGCCAACGGCGAGGTCGTGGCGATGACCGGCGACGGCGTCAACGACGCGCCGGCGCTAAAGGCGGCGCACATCGGGATCGCGATGGGCGGGCGGGGGACCGACGTTGCGCGCGAGGCGGCGTCGCTGGTGCTCCTCAACGACGACTTCGTCTCGATCGTCGTCGCGATCCGTCTCGGCCGCCGCATCTACGCGAACCTGCGCAAGGCGATGTCGTACGTGCTGGCCGTCCACGTTCCGATCGCCGGCATGGCACTCCTGCCGCTGCTGTTCGGCTGGCCGCTGATGTTCAGTCCCGCGCACATCGTGTTCCTCGAACTCGTCATCAACCCGACGTGCTCGATCGTGTTCGAAGCGGAGCACTCCGAGGCGGACGCGATGCGGCGGCCGCCGCGCCGCGGCAGGCG
>Ga0209048_10002963_pt1 | contig 16639 bp, 15 predicted proteins | sample FrelakmetCRP12CR_FD_187146 | JGI IMG/M metagenome (GOLD analysis project Ga0209048, IMG submission 187146) | Freshwater lake sediment microbial communities from the University of Notre Dame, USA, for methane emissions studies - CRP12 CR (SPAdes)... | ecosystem: Environmental > Aquatic >... | reverse complement strand
GGCCTCGGTGGCCGCTCGTTCCACCCAGCCGCTCCGCCATGCCCCGACCAGCAGCGGCGGCCCACCCATCGCCGCCTTCCACGGACGCAGGTCGACCGCACCATCGATGCCGCTCGCAAGGAGGGCGCGCAGCCGCGGCAGCTGTTGGGCGAAGATACTGAAGCGGGTGTCGTAGTCCGCACCGAGCGCGGCGAAGTCATGGCGGGTGGAGCCCGGGCCGACGCCGAACAAGAACCGGCCCTCGGCCAGGTGATGCAGGGTCAACGCCCGGTACGCCAGGTCCACCGTGTTGCGTGGCGGCAGCTGGATGACGCCGCTGCCCAGCTCCACGCGGCTCGTGACGGTGGCGGCCACCGCGAGCGCCATCAGCGGGTCGGGAAGGATGAAGCCCCGCCCGATCGCGTCGAAGACCCACAGCGAGGAGTAGCCGAGCTCCTCGAGCAGGCGCGCGCTCGTCGCGACATCGCGGCTCCCGAGCGGACCGCCGCCGATCGCACCGACGGGCAGGGCCGCGCCGAGCCTCATGGGATGCCGTGCCCGCCGTCCACGTGGAGGCGGCCGTCGAAGCGACTCACAACAGTCCGCATTGGCGGGCCCGGTCGAGGGTGACCGTGAACAACCGGGTGGTCGCCGCATCGATCATCATGCCGTTGAGGCTGGCTGCCCCCTCGCCTCTGGCTTCGGCTTCGGCCACCGCGTTCACGACGGCCTGGGCCTGCGCGATCTCGGCCTCGTTGGGAGCAAAGACACGGTTGGCGACCTCGATCTGGCTCGGGTGGATGCACCACTTGCCGACGCCGCCCAACATCGAGAACGTGGCCGCGCTGCGCTCGTAGCCCGCAGGGCTGGTGAAGTTGGCATACGGGCCGTCGATGGCGTCGATGCCGGCCGAGCGGGCGGCGACGATCATCTGGGTGCGGGCGTAGTGCCACACGTCGCCCGGGTACTTCAGGTCCTCGCCACCGTCGTCCACACCGATGTGACCGAGCCGCATCCCCTGGCTGGCCGACAGGTCGCCCACCCCCAGGATCAGCGCCTCGAGCCTCGGACTGCACCGGGCGATCTCGTTCACGCAGGCCAGCGCCTCGACCTCTTCGATCAGGACCTCGATGCCGATGCGGCCGACCTGGAGGCCGAGCTTGCGCTCGAGCTGGGTGAGCAGGTCGTCGACGAACCAGATGTCCCGAGGGCCCTTGATCTTGGGGATGATGATCACGTCGAGGTTGGCACCGGCACCGGTGACGACCTCGATGACATCGTCGTGGCACCACGGGGTGTGGACCCCGTTGACCCGGTAGGAACGCACCGACGCCCCCCAGTCGAGCTCGTTGAGCCCGGCGACGATGTTCTTGCGGGCGCCTTCCTTCTGCGCCGGCGCCACGGCGTCTTCGAGGTCGAGGAACACGAGGTCGGCGTCGCTCTGGGCCGCCTTCGCGATCATCTTCACGCTGGTCCCCGGCGTCGACAGCTCGGAGCGGCGGATGCGATTCGGTCGATCGGTCATGTCGTCGGGTCCTTCGTCGGTCGGTGCACGATGCGCCGCGGTCAAGCGGGACGGGTGGTCACGGTGCGGCGAGACGCTCCGTGGTGGTGTCGTGGAGGTAGGCGAGCGCGCCGACGGGATCGAAGCGGTCAGGATCGACCAGCCACTGGTAGCCGATGCCGCGCAGGCCCCCGACGACGAGGGCGGCCTCGCGAGCGGGGACGAGGCCACGACGGATCGAGCCGTCGGTCTGGCCCTTGCTGATCAGCCGGGCGAAGTCGGCGCGCATGGTCTCGTGGAACTTCGCGAAGCGGGTGCGGAGCTCTTCGTCGGGTCCGAGCGCCTCGAACATCAGCGCGTACAGCACGCGCAGGCCGCGCGGGTCGCTCTCGGCCTGGCGGCGGATCGCGTCGAGCAGGACGTCGAGACCATCGAGTCCGGTCTTGTCCTTGGTGCGGGGCAGCACGTTGCGATGGTTCCAGGTGGTGACGATCCGATCGATCAGCTCCTCGACGAGGCCCTCCTTGGACCCGAAGCGGGCCGTGACCAGGCCGCGGCTGTAGCCGGCGCGTTCACCGATGGCAGCGAAGGTGAGCGAGGCGAACCCGCCTTCCACGATGAGCGACGCCGCCGCGTCGAGCAGCGCGTTGGTCGAGCGCTCGGTGCGCTCCTGCTGCCTGGTGGGTCGTTCGATCGCCAACGGTGCCTCCTCTCAGCCGGCGGCGCGTACGGTGTCCAGCACGGGCAGGAGGTAGGCGAGGAACCTGGCCGGGTCCTCCGACATGGGGAAGTGGCCGAGACCGGCCATCTCGGTGAAGGTCGATCCGTCGATCGCCTCGTGGGCCTGGCGTCCGAGCTCGATGGTGCCGCTGTAGTCGTACTCGCCCGACAGGATGTGCACCGCGACTCGGGTCGTGTCGATCTCGTGGGCGCGGTCGCGCAGGTCGTAGTCGACGATGTAGTACCAGAGGTCGCCGAGGAACGCCGGCGGCCAGCCGGCGGCGTAGGCCTGGATCGTCTCCTTGCGACGGGCGACCGGCGAGGTGGGCGACGTGAGCCCCTCCATCATCCGCGCCTTGGTCTCGTTGCTCACCTGCGGGTGCCAGAAGCCCTCGAGCGCCTCGATGTCGCCCCCGATGTGGAGTGCGCCTTCGAGCGAGATCACGGCCCGGAACCGGTCGGCGTGGTGCAGAGCCAGATCGAGCGCCAGCAGCCCACCGACGGAGCACCCCATGAACGCCGGTCGGTCGAGATGCAGCGCCGACGCGACAGCGACGGGGACCTGGCGGAGGAACTCGCCGGTGAGCCGGTACGGCTCGGTCCACCAGGCCCTGCCCTCCGGTGGGACCGACTTGCCGTGGAAGGGCAGGTCGTAGGCGACGAGCCGGAAGTGGTCGGTGATCTCGGAGCGTTCGAACAGGTGCCGCCACTGCGATCCGTGGGCGCCGGCGGTGTGCTGGAGCAGCAGCGGTATGCCCTGGCCGGCTTCTTCGAAGTAGATGCGGTGGTCGAGGCCGTCGAGCTCGACGTGGACGTAGCGGCCGACCGGAGCATCGAACGTGCCTGCCGGACGTGGGTTCGGCGCGCCGACGGCGCTCGTGGGCGTGCCGGTGGGGCGCAGCAGCTCGACGGCCCGCTGCACGGCCGGTACGTACTGCCACCAGAGCAGGCCGTCGCTGTGGCGCTCCAGTCCGAGGGCGCGTGCCGGCGAGACGTCGTTGAGGAACCGCGGTGGTACGGCGGCTAGCAGGGGCGCCCACAGCTCGGGGGGCGCGACGAGCTCGATCACCCCGTCGCCCGGCTCCGGTGCACCGGCGACCGGGGTGCCGTCCTTGACGGTGACGCCGACGACCTCGTCACCGGCGACGAAGCGCAGCCCGCCGGTCCAGTGGCGGGCGGCGAGGAGGAACTCGCCGTCGGCGGCGCAGATCGCCGCGAAGTCCACGGTGGGGAACGTCACCGGTCTCCTTCGGGATCGTCGTCGAGCTCGGCGAAGACCTCATCGGTGTGCTCGCCGAGCTTGGGTGCACGGCGGTACACGCCGCCGGGCGTCGTGGCGAAGCGGAGCGGCGTGTTCGGCGTGAGCACCGGCCGCCCCGATCCGGGGTGCTCGACGGTGACGAGCATCTCGCGAGCACGCACGTGCGGGTCGTCGATCAACGTCAGGGCGTTGTTGACCGGCCCGACGGGCACCTTTCCCGCCAGCGCCTCCACCACGGCGCGTGTGGGGCGCGCCCGGGTCCACTGCTCGATGGCGTCGCGCACCATGGCCCGGTTCTCGACCCGACGGCGGGCGCTGCGGGTGCCGTCGGTGTCGATCAGGTCGGGGCGGCCGATCACCTGGCACAGCTCGGTCCAGTGCCCCTGGCCCGGTGCGGCGATCGCGCAGGCGCCGTCGGCCGTCTGGTAGATCTCGAACGGGCACAGTGACGGGTGCTCGGTGCCCCGTGGCGCCTGCACCTCCCCGGTATAGGAGTAGCGCCACACCAGCGATTCGCACAGCGCCATCACCGCGTCCATCATCCCGACGTCGACGAACTGGCCGACGCCGGTGGCCCGGGCGTGGTGGAGGCCGCCGAGCACCGCCACGGCGCACATCGTGGCCGGGTAGAGATCGCCGATGCTCGGCCCGCTGGCGACGCGGTGGCCCTCGATGGTGCCCGTGTAGCTGACGACGCCGCCCATCGACTGGGCCACGATGTCGTAGGCCGGCCAGTCGGTGTAGGGGCTGGCGCCGGTGCGCGGATCACCGAAGCCTCGTATCGCGGCATAGACGAGCTTCGGGTTGCGTTCGTGGATCAGCTCGTAGCTGAGGCCGAGCCTGTCCATCACGCCGGCGCGGTAGTTCTCGACGAGGACGTCGGCCTGGTCGGTCAGGCGCAACAGTCGATCGCGGTCGGCGGGGTCCTTGAGGTCGAGCACGACGCTTCGCTTGTTGCGGTTGATGCTGGCGAAGTAGCCGCCGAAGTGGTGCTCGTCGTCCACCTCGGTGTGCGGGCCGATGAGGCGAGGCCCGTCACCTTCGGGCGGCTCCACCTTGATCACGTCGGCGCCCATGTCGGCGAGGATCATCGTGCAGTACGGGCCGGCTAGGGCCTGCGTGAGATCGACGATGCGCACGTCGCTCAGCGGGCCGGAGCGCTCCGAGCGCATCGGCGCACCGAAACGGTGGGCCGTGGTGTGGTCCTCGACGCTCATCGCTCGGCCCAGTGGCTGCGCCGCTTGATCAGCACGATCCGTTCCAGTTCGCACACCACCTGGCCGTGCTGGTTGCGGCCCCAGTGCTTGAACCTCACCAGACCGGCGTCCTCGTGCTCCGGCGCGTCGTCGACGGCGAGGACCTCGGTGAACGCCGTGATCGTGTCGCCGTGGTGCACCGGTTTGGTGAAGCGGACCCGGTCGAGCCCGACCTCGGCCAACGCGTTCTCGGCCGTGTCCTGGCTGGTGAGCCCGACGGTCATCGATCCGGTGATCAGCCCGAACACGAGGCGGCCGTCGCCGAGCGGTGAGCCGGCCATGACCTCTTCGTTCCAGTGGGCCTGGGCGGTGTTCATGACCTGCTTGGAGAGGTAGTTGTTCTCGACCTCGTCGATGGTGGCGGCACGGGCGTGGCGCATCCGTTGCCCGACGGTGAAGTCCTCGAACCAGTTGCCCGTGCCGGTGAGAGCGGAGAGCTTCATCGCAGGCTCGACGGGGGAAGGAGGTGGTCGGCGATGAGACGTTGCATGATCTCGCTGGTCCCTTCGAAGATCTTCGTCAGGCGAGCGTCGCGCCAGTACCGCTCGATCGGGAAGTCGGTGGTGTAGCCGGCCCCGCCGTGGATCTGCAGCGCTTCGCTCGTGACCCGCTCCGACATCTCCGCGGCCATGAACTTCACCATCGCGGCCTGCATGTCGGACTGCTCGCCGGCGTCGGTGTCGGCGGCGACCTGGTACATCAGGGCACGGCACGTCTCGATCTCGGAGGCCATCGTGGCGATCTTGAACCGCGTCACCTGGAAGTCGCCGATCGGATGGTCGAACTGCACGCGCTCCTGCACGTAGCGCACCGAGTCCTCCAGCGCCCCGCGGGCCAGCCCGATGGAGCGGGCCGCAGTGTGGATGCGAGGGGTCGTCATCCCGGCCGCGGCTCGCTTGAAGCCCTCATCGGCCGACGTCTGGCTCCCTTCGTACCCGACCAGCCCGTCGTCGGGGACGAAGCAGTCGTTGAACGACAGGTCGTAGGTGTTCCATCCGTGGTAGCCGATCTTGCGGATCGGGTTCCCGGTGCAGCCCTCGGGGAACGTGCCGGGCTCCTTGTGGAGGATGAAGTTGCGGATGCCGGCGTGGCGGTGGGCGGCGTCGTACGGGGTCGTGCGGGCGACCACCATGAGGCAGTTGGCCTGGTCGGCGAACGTGCACCACATCTTCTGACCGTTCAGGACCCAGCCGCCATCGACCTTTTCCGCGCGGGTGCGGATCGATGCGATGTCCGATCCGGCGTCGGGTTCGCTCATCGCGAACGCCCCGAGCCACTCCCCGCGGGCGGCGAGGGGCATGTAGGTGGCGCGTTGGTGCGGATCGAGCCCGAAGGCCATCCCCGACCTCGCGATGATGCTGGCCACGCTCATCCAGGCCCGAGCGAGCTCCTCGGTGATCAGCGCGTACTCGAACACGCCGAGCCCGAGCCCGTCATGCTCCTCGGGGATCATGATCCCGAAGAACCCGAGCTCGCCCATCTCCTTGCGCAGCGCGTCGGGGATCATGCCGTGCTCCGGGTCGAGCTCGTTCGCCACCGGCAGCACCTTGCTCATCGCGAAGTCGCGGGCCATCTCCTGGATGGCGACACGTTCGTCCGTGCGGTACGCGGTGGGGATCGGCGGTCTCGGATCGATCAGCCGGCGGGCCATGGTCAGTCCTTCCCGGAGGGGCGCCGTTTGGCCACCAGGTTCGTGCGGCGGTAGTCGACGACGAGCTCGTCGCGCTGGTTGCGTGCTTCGGTGTGCCAGGTCACGATCCCGACGTTCGGACGGGAATCGGACTCCCGTCGCTCGATCACCGACGAACGCGCACTCAGGGTGTCGCCCGGATGCACGGGCCGGTGGAAGGTGACCTCCTCCATGCCGAGGAAGGGGCCGCCGGCCTCACTCAGGTCCTCGACGGACAGTCCGACCACGGTGCACAGCACGAGCATCGGGTTCACGACCACATCGGGGTGTCCGTGGGCGCGTGCGAACTCAGCGTTGAGATGCATGGGGTTCCAGTTGCACATCGCCGTCGAGAAGAGCGCGTTGTCGCCGCTGGTGATCGTGCGCCCCCAGTGGTGATCGAAGACCCGGCCCTCGGCGAAGTCCTCGAACTGGTTGCCCTTGCGGACCGGCGGGAACGCATCGAAGTCGATCTCAGCCATCAGGCGGCGACGGTAACAGGCCACTTGTCAGCGGACAAAATGTTGATAGTCGTACAACAAGTAACACTGGCGCCGGGCCCGCGGAGGGACGTCAGCCGAGCAGGTCGCGGACGACGTCGAGCCACAGCTGGGTCGTGAGCGCCAGCGACTCGACGTCGATGCGCTCGTCGCGCCCATGGAACCGTCTCGAGTACTCGCCCGGCTCGACCGCCGGACTGAACAGGGCCGCGCCGTAGGCCACCGCGCCCATCGCCCGGTAGATCCGCGAGTCGGTGAAGCCGACCGCCATCTGCGGCGTCAACCGGGCCGTGGGGAACGGCCGGGAGACGGCGCGCTGAAGGCTGTCCCACAGCGGGGTGTCGGTCGGGCTGATGGTCGCGGGGTCGTTCATGATGATCTCGACGTCCACGAGGCCGGCCAGATCCCCGAGTGCAGCGTCGAGGTGGGCCCGCACCTCGTCGGTACCTTCGCCCGGCAACGTGCGCACGTCGACCTCGAGGTCGACGACGTCGGGGATGACGTTGGTCTTCATCGTGCCGCGGGCGGCATTGCACGAGAACGTCGTGTGCGTGCACGCGTGGAGGTGGGCGGCGGCGCCGGCGTCGGGCATCGCCGCGAGCACGGCGTCGATCTGCGCCGGGTCGAGCAGCCGCGCTTCGAGCTCGGGATCGAGTCCGAGCGTGGTCACCCGCTCGCGCCACAGCTCGGGCAGGCGCGGCGCAGGCCGGTAGTCGGCGATGCGCTGGATGACCGCCGCTGCCTTCACGAGGGCGTTGTCGCTTCGGAACGGCATCGAGCCGTGCCCGGGGCGGCCGGTCACCCGCAGGCGTCGCCACGCCACCCCTTTCTCGCCGACGGTCACGCCGACGAAGGGGGCCTCGGCCGGCCCGGAGTGCAGGCCCCCGCTCTCGGTCAGCACGTAGTCGGCGAAGATCGCGTCGCGCGCGTGATCGGCCATCCAGTGCATGCCGTGTTCGCTGCCCGACTCCTCGTCGGCGACGGCGAAGTAGACCAGATCGCCCTTCGGCCGGAAGCCCGACGTGGCGAGATGGTGGAAGGCGACGGCCATCGACGACGTCAGGTTGAGCATGTCGACGGCCCCGCGGCCCCACACTTCGCCGTCCACGAGCTCACCGCCGAACGGGTCACGGGTCCAGCCGGCCTCGTTCACGGGCACCACGTCGGTGTGGCCCATCAGGCACACGCTCGGTGCAGCGGGGTCGCGGCCGTCGATGCGAGCGACGAGCGAGGTCCGCCCGGGCGTGGGCTCGTAGCGCTGCAGGTCGAGCCCCTGGCCGCCGAGGTAGGCGGCCAGCGCATCGGCATTGCGCGACTCGTGACCCGACGACGGCGTGCCGTCGTTGACGCACTGGTTGCGGATCAGCGCCTGCAGCAACTCGACCGTCTGTCCGGTCAGTCGGTCGTTCATCTCGGCCGACACTACCGACCTGTTGCTGAGCGCCTTCCCCGAACCTGGCGACGGGCACGACGCCGTCAGCCTCGTCGAGCCGCCATCCGGAGCTGAGCCGGCCGACCCCGATCCAACCCTGCTTGGCCGCAGGGCAGGTACGGCGTCGCTGGCTACGCTCCGAGCCCGGGCGTCGGACGGAGGTCGGATCGTGTCAACCACTGCGCGGGTCGAGGTCGCCCGGGAGCGGCCGGGGCTGAACATCTCCATGGGGGAGGGGCCAGCTCCCGTCGTGTCCGACGTGTGGACCCTCGGGGGGTGGACGATCCAGTTCGTCCGGCTCGGCCCCGGGCAGGGCTTCGAGCTCGCTCAGGCGAAAGGGACCGTGTACGTCAAGGTCGTCGCCGGCCGCCTGGCCGAGCCCGATCGCAGCGCGTACGCGGCACCGAAGGTCGTCCGCGACACGATCGTGGTGGCCGGGCACGTGGAAGCCGGCCCACAAGGAGCGCTGTTCACCGTGTTCACGGCGACACCGGCCGTGGCTTCCCGAGTGACCTCGATGAGCCAATTGCGCTTCGGCGGCCCCCACGCCGATGCCCTTCGGTGGCAGACGTTCGAGGATCGGTTCAAAGCCGTGACCCCCTACTTCGACGGGCTCGACGCCCACCTGGCGCCGGGCTTCCACCTCCTCGACGCCGACGGCGCGGAGATCGCCCACGTGTTCGTCTGGACCGCGGGCAAGGGGGTGGACCTCTCGACCCACAACCACGGCCGGGCTCCGGGTCCGACGAGTCCAGCGTTCGCCGAGGTGCACTGGGTGATCCACAACGGCACCGGGTCGGGTGGGATGTACGAGACCGCAGAGCCGGGCGCGCCGACACGGGACCGGTACCCGATGCAGCGCGGCGAGGAGCACGGGCCCTTCTTCGAGTTCGATCGCGACACGGGGGCGCCGCGTCTGCGGGACAACGGGGCGGTCGCGTACCCCTGGCACGGCTGGGAGGCAGGGACCGATGACGCCGAGGGCCAGGCCTACGACGTCGTCGCCGCGTTCGAGATCACCGCGCCGTTCGCCCGCGTCGTGGCGTAGGCGCCGTTCCCGCCGGGCGGTTGGGGTTCAGAGCCCGCCGATCACGGCCCGCGCCAGCGCGATGAGGGGCCCGGTCCCGAGGTCGCCGAGGACCTCCAGGCGAAAGCTCGTCGTGGCCTTGTGCACCCACAGATCGTCGAAGATCTGACCGCCGGCCTCGGCGCGCTCGCTGTAGGCCTCGTCGCCGAGGCCGGGAACGTCGCTCGTCGGCGCGCTCGCCGCCTGGCGCTGCTGGGTGAAGTCGGCGTCGCTAGCGCCTTCAACGACGTCGAGCTCCGCGCCGAACGTGTTCCCGGACGTGGGGGTGATCGTCCACGTGCAGATGGTCTCGGTCGTGCCTGGAGCGGTGGTCAGACCGCCCGGGCCGACCGTGCCGCCAACGGCGGCCTGCACCTCGGCGCTGCTCAGCAGCGAGCAGGCGTCCTTCGTGGCCGAGGCGGGGTTCCCGCCCTTCGACGCGCCGGTCGACGCGGCGACCGCGTGCGTAGTGGTGGCGCCCGCGGTGGGCGGCTTGGATGCACTCCCGCACCCGGCCGCCCCGGCGACCAGCAGGACCATCGCCGCAGCCCGAGCCCCGCGATCGAGGGTCGAGAGCCGCCGGGAGCCCGTCGCTGCGAAGACGGGACCGCCACCCGGCGACCGGTCGAGATGCGTGCGGTCCTCGTGATCCGGCGACGCCATCAGGACCTCCCCGGGCGGTGACGTGAGGGCGACACCGCCCGACCTTACCGTCGCGTCCGGAACCCCCGGGACTGTCGACGCCGCTCGCCGTTGGTGCCGGGCTTCGCCGGCTCGGCCAGCTCGCTACCGTGCGGGACCGTGACGGCGACGCTGATCGCGCTGTTGCGGGGGGTCAACGTGGGCGGGAAGAACCTGCTCCCGATGGCCGATCTGCGTGACCTCGTGGCCGCGCTCGGACACCGCGACGTGCGAACCTACATCCAGAGCGGCAACCTCGTGTTCACCCCGGCCCCTCGCTCGACGCGAAGCGATGCCGTCGCCGGCGACCTGTCCGGGGCCATCGCCCGGCGCTTCGGGCTCGATGTCGTCGTCGTGGTGCGCACACCCGAGGAGCTGGCCGACGCCGCCGCCGCCCATCCCTTCGTCCTCGAAGAGCCCGACGCGGCCAAGCTCCACCTGGCCTTCCTCTCCGCCCGCCCCACGGCCGAGGCCGCGGCCCGTCTCGAGACCGACCGGTTCCAGCCGGACCGCTTCGTGGTCCAGGACCGCCGGATCGCCCTGCACTACCCGAGCGGCATGGGGCGCTCGAAGATGACGGTCGGCTACTTCGAGCGCCGCCTCGGGGTCTCGGCGACGGTCCGCAACCTCACCACGGTCGCCAAGCTCGTCGACCTGGCCGCCCGGCCCTGACGGCCCGGCCGCGGCCTGCCGTCGTCGAGGTTCGCACGGCGGGCGTCGCCCGTGGTACGCCTTCGCGCCGAGATCGGGCACCGGGGGCCGGATCGCGCACCGAGGGAGAGCCATGAGCGACACGGCCGAGCGCAACCTGACCGCGGAGGAGGCCGAAGCGTTCCGGCAGCGCTGCCGGGCGTTCCTCGACGAGCACGCGACGGGGATCTCGGGTTCGCGGGCCGACGATCGAGGGCTGAGCCTCGTGCTCGGGGCCAAGCGCTTCCAGGCCGCGCTCGCCGCCGACGGCCTGGCCGGGTTGACCTACCCGAAGGAGTACGGCGGCCAGGGCCTGACCCGGGCCCACGACCGCATCTGGCGCGAGGAGTACGGCCGCTACCCGGACATGACCTCCGAGCTCACGATCAGCCATGGCATGTGCCTGCCCGTGCTGAACGACTTCGCCACCACGGCCCAAAAAGAGCGGTTCCTCGCCAAGAACATCAGCGGCGAGGAGCTCTGGTGCCAGATGTTCTCCGAACCCGGCGCCGGCTCGGACGTGGCCAGCCTGCAGACCCGCGCCGAGCGCGACGGCGACGAATGGGTGATCAACGGCCAGAAGGTCTGGACGACCCTGGCCCACCACAGTGACTACGGCGTGCTCATCGCCCGGACCAACCCCGACGCGCCCAAGCACGCCGGCATCTCGATGTTCATCCTCGACATGCACGCCCCCGGCGTCGAGATCCGCCCGATCCACCAGATCGACGGTGGCCGGCACTTCAACGAGATCTTCTTCACCGACGTGCGCGTCCCCGCCGACTGGCTCCTCGGCACGCAGAACAACGGCTGGAACCAGGCCACCGCGATGCTGATGTACGAGCGCGTCGCGATCGGCACCGGCTCGACCAGCGGTATAGCCCGACCCTACGCCGACCGGTTCATCGAGGAGGCCAGCCGCCGGGGCCTCATCGGCGATCCGGTGCTGCGTCAGGACCTGATGCGGCTGTACAGCGAGGAGACGACCAAGTCGCTCGTGGCCATGCGCACCCGGGCCGAGCTGCGGGCGGGCAAGGCGCCCGGTCCCGGTGGCTCGCTCGGCAAGCTGCACGGAGCCAAGATCGCCCGCCTCATGCGGGCCCTCACCAACGACGTGATCGGGCTCGACAGCGATGCCTGGGAGCCGGGCGCGAAGTCCGAGCTCTACGCCCGCACGATGCTGTCGAGCTTCGCGTCCCACATCGCCGGCGGGACCGACGAGATCCAGCGCAACATCATCGGAGACCGCGTGCTCGGGCTGCCCCGCGAGCCGGCGGTCGACAAGGACGTGCCCTTCAAGGACCTCCGGGTCGGGACCCAGCGGTAGCCGGGGCGCGGTCGATCCTGGCGCCGGAGCCCCGTCGGTCGGTGGCGTCCAGGTACTGTCCGGGCGACCGGGTCGTGGCACCTGGTGGACAAGGGGGACCGTGATGACCGTCGAACGCCCGGCCGGGATGAGCATCTGGGAAGAGCAGCTCTACGATCACCTCACCGGCCACATCGAGAGCGAGGGGGCGATCCTCGACGAGTACGGCGACCTCGCCGCCGGCTCGACCGGTCATGTCCGCTACCTGCTCGAGCTGATCGCCGCCGACGAGGCCCGCCACCACCACCTCTACGAGGAGTGGGCCCGCACGATCCGCAACCTCACGCTCACGGGCGAGATCGGCGACGGCATCCCGAACGTGCGCCCCGAGGACGATCCCGGCTCCGTGGTGCAGGCCGTCTCCCGCCTCCTGGCGATCGAGGAGGCCGACGAGAAGGAGCTGCGCCAGCTGCGCAAGAGCCTCGAGGACTTCGAGTCCACCACCCTCTGGCCGCTCCTGGTGGACCTGATGCGCCTCGACACCGAAAAGCACATCCGCATCCTGAACTACCTGCGCCAACACGCCCGTCGCACGCAGAAGGGGCGCTGACCGACGATCTCAGGCGGCGCCCGCCCGCGCCGCCGGCCAGAAGGTGTCGCACCAGTGGGACGCGGCGAGGTGGGCGGCCGAGACGTCCGCGAGCTCGAATCCCGACTCCTCGAGCGGACCCGGCTCGAGGAGTTCGAAGCGGATGACGGCGTCGAGGGCCCGCCCGAGCAGGCCCACGTGCTCGATGAGGGCGGCCTTGATGACCTCCTCGAGGGGGAGGGGATCGAGCACCGCGTCGAGGGGCTGTTCGAGCACCGCGTCCATCACCGACAGCAACCCGACCGTGAAGCCGGCCGACTGCAGGCGCCGCCCGTGGCTGGTCAAGAGGAACTCGCACATCTTGGCCCTCACCAGTCCGAGCCGGGCCGCCTCGAGGTTCGTCACCCCTTCGGTCGTGAGCAGGAGCAACGTCACGAGCTGGCGCACGGTCGTCGCGCCCAGATAGACGAGGGCCTCACGGATCGAGGCCACACGGCGGGGCAGGCCGGCGTAGGCCGAGTTGGTCATCTTGAGCAGCCCGTAGGACAGCGAGGGCTGGGACAGCACGATCCCCTCGAGCACCGAGAAGTCGGCCTCCTCGCGCTGCAGCTCGAGCAGGAGCTGGATCTGCATCGCCTTGTCGGTGGCGAGCTTGCGACGCGAGAGCACCGCGGGGCGGCTGAAGAAGTAGCCCTGGAACAGCCCGAAGCCGAGATCGCGAGCCCGTTCGAACTCGGCCCAGGTCTCGACCTTCTCGGCTAGGAGCAGCACCGACGGCTCGTTGCGCACCACCGACTCGACGATGCGGGCCTGCTCGTCGAGGTCGCACAGCAACATGTCGACCTTGACGATGTCGAGCCAGGGCAGGAGCCGTTCGACGGTGTCGAGGCTGTCCGCGTCGTCGAGGGCGATGCGGTAGCCGGCCGCCCGCGCCACGTCCAGCTCGTCGAGGACGGCGTCGTCGTAGACGGCTCCGTCGAGGAGCTCGAGCACGGTGGTGGCCGGTGGGAGGAGGCGGTAGGCGCCGTCGAGGAAGAGCGAGGGCGGCGTGTTGACGAACACCAGCCGTTCGCCGGTCAGGTCCCGCAGGCCGAACTCGAGCAGGGTGTGGACGAGCACGGCCTTCGTGGCGGCGCTGTGGTCGCCGAACGTGGCGAGGTTCGCCGGCCCGCTGCGATAGAGGAGCTCGTAGCCGACGGCGTCGAGCGACGCGTCGAGGATCGGCTGGCGTCCCAGGTACACGACGTCGTTCAAACTGATCCCGTCCTCGGTCGACCCGGCTGCCATGGTCGAGGTGCTCATCGACGACTCGGTCGTCCGCTGTAGGAGTTCCGTCCAGGAGGCGCCTGCCTCGGCGGCGCCGCTAACGTCGATCTTCGCGACGAACAGGGGGGCCCGATGCGCCTGAGCATGATGTTGAGCTACGCCGGAGGCTTCAAGGAGTCGGCCAAGCAGGTCGTCGAGCTCGAAAAAGCCGGTCTGGACATCGTGTGGGTCGCCGAGGCCTACAGCTTCGACGCCATCAGCCAGATGGGCTACCTGGCGGCGGTGACCGACCGTGTGCAGATCGGTTCTGGCATCGTGAACGTGTACTCGCGCACGCCGGCCCTCATGGCGATGACCTTCGCCGGCCTCGACTACGTCAGCGACGGGCGGGCGATCTGCGGTCTGGGCGCTTCGGGTCCCCAGGTCGTCGAGGGGTTCCACGGTGTTCCCTACGACAAACCGATGACCCGCATCCGCGAGTACATCGAGGTCTGCCGGAAGGTGTGGAAGCGCGAGGTGCTCACCTATGACGGCGAGACCGTGAAGATCCCCCTGCCGCCGGAGCAGGGAACCGGGCTGGGCAAGCCCCTCAAGCTCATCAACAAGCCGGTGCGGGCCGACATCCCGATCTGGTGGGCCTCGCTCATGGGTCGCAGCGTCGAGGCGACGGCCCAGTACGCCGATGGCTGGTTGCCCATCATGTTCATCCCGGAGCGGTCCGGCCGGGTGTGGGGTGAACCGCTGAAGGCGGGCCTGGCCAAGCGTTCGAGCGACCTGGCTCCGCTCGAGATCGCCGCCGGAGGGATGGTCGCGGTCGGCGACGACCTGGTCGGGGAGAAGGCGGCCAAGATCCGCGACCTCGGCCGACCGATGGTCGCGCTCTACGTCGGGGGCATGGGAGCCAGGGGGAAGAACTTCTACAACGACCTGGCCCGCCGTTACGGCTACGAGGCCGAGGCGACCGAGATCCAGGACCTCTACCTCGACGGGAAGAAGGAGGAGGCCGCGGCCAGGGTCCCGGCCGACTGGCTGGAGAACACCAACCTCGTCGGGCCCCGCAGCTACGTCGCCGAGCGGATCGCCGCCTTCAAGGAGGCCGGCGTCACGGTGCTGTCCGTGAACCCGGTGGGCGGTGACCCGGTCCGCACCGTCGAGACCCTCCGCGACATCGTCGACGGGCTGTGAGACGGCCTTGACGGGATCCTGAGAGTTCGCCGATCGGGAAGGGTCGTCCGGGCACGTACAGTCGGGTCCATGACGGAGTTTGGGCGAGCTCCTGCGTCCGCCGGCGACCTGCCGGTTGGCGCAGGGGGCCAAAGAAGCTGAGCCCATGGCGGCCCCGATCGACCGGGACGCCTGGCTCGAGGAGCGGTGCCGAACGCTGATCATGCGCGTCTTCGACGTGGTCGGTCTGATGGAGCCCGACACGACGTTGCGCTGGCTGAGCCGCGGTGTGCTCGACGCGCTGGGCTACCGGCCCGAGGACCTCGTCGGTCGGTCGGTGCTCGAGCTCGTCCACCCCGCTGACGTCGATCGCTACATGGAGGAGCTCTCGCGCGAGCTCACCAGCGAGCACAGCTCACGGGCCGTCACCGTGCGGGTGTGCCACGTCGGTGGCGAGTGGCGCCAGTTCGAGCTCCTGGGGAGCAACCAGTTGACGACGTCCGACGTCGCCGGCGTGGTGCTCACGATGCGCGACGTCACCGGCCGCAACGTCGGCGACCGGGCCTTGGCCGCCGACGAGCACCTGTTTCGCACCCTGGCCATGACGGCGACGGACATGACGACGATCACCGACCTCGGCGGCGTGCGCATCTACGTCAGCCCGTCGGTCACGCCGATGCTCGGCTACGACCCGGAGCACTTCGCCGACATGGCGACGGCCGAGTTCATCCACCCCGACGACCTGGAGCCCTGGCATCGCGCCGTCGTCGAGGCCGAGGCCGAACCGGGTGGGGTACGCCGCCTCGAGCTGCGCTGCTGCGACGCCACGGGCGCCTACCGCTGGTTGGAGGCGACGGCCGTGAACCTCCACGACGACCCCGCGGTCGGCGGCCTCGTCGTGCACTGCCGCGACATCCACGAGCGCCGCCAGGTCCAAGAGGCGCTTTTCCACCGGGCCCTCCACGACCCCCTCACCGGGCTTCCGAACCGGACCCAGCTGCTGGACCGCCTGTCCGTCGCGCTCGAGAACCGGCCCGAGGGGGGTCTGGGGGTGGTCGTGCTGTTCTGCGACCTCGACGGGTTCAAGACCATCAACGACCTCCATGGTCACCACACCGGCGACGAGGCGCTGAACGTGGTTGCGTCGCGCATCAAGTCGGCCGTGCGCCCCACCGACATCCTGGCTCGCTTCGGCGGCGACGAGTTCTGCGTCGCCTGCTCTGGCCTGGCCGAGATCGAGGATGCCTCCCAGGTCGCCGAGCGGATCCGGGCCGCCCTGGTCGAGCCGTTGGCCCTCTACGAGACCACGGCGACGGTCGGGGTGTCGATCGGGATCGCCTGGTCCGGCGACGAGCGCCTCAGCGCCTTCGACCTCATCCGACGGGCCGACCAGGCGATGTACCGGGCCAAGGCCGCCGGACGCAACCGGGTCGAGTTCTTCGCGCCGCTGCCCTCCACCCCCCTCGCCGAGACCGTGTCCATGCAGGCCGTGTCGAGGGAGGCCGTCGTGCGTCACCTCGATGTGGCGTGGCCCGGAGCGAGCGCCTCCTCGGCAG